>Ga0209347_1000625_pt1 | contig 81438 bp, 76 predicted proteins | sample AutmiccommuBRH23_FD_187382 | JGI IMG/M metagenome (GOLD analysis project Ga0209347, IMG submission 187382) | Deep subsurface microbial communities from Mt. Terri, Switzerland - Autotrophic microbial communities BRH/23 (SPAdes) (version 2) | ecosystem: Environmental > Aquatic > Deep subsurface >...
AGATCAAATGCCTCAGACCATTCGCGCAACCGGCCTTGTCTGGTACCGAAAGTCAGATTGGCCGCGCGTCCGCGACATCATGGCCGATGCCGACAAACTGCCGGCCACCTTCGAAAAGTGGCTGTACGCCGCCGAAAAGGCTTTCAACCTCATGCAGAAGCAGGGGGGAATCGTCGAGAAGGTCTACCTCGACCCGGATGAGTTCCCCCGCTGGTGTGAAGCGCGCGGCCTGAACATCGACGCCAAAGCACGCACTGAATTCGCCAACGACGCCGTGTATCGGCTTCATGGCCGCACTCACTGACAGGGTCGTGCTCATGCCGCGTCTCCTTGGGTGTGGGTGGGGGATGCCTCGACGGCTTCCATGAAGCCGCGAACCCGATTCTCAGTTTCGGGCCACATGCGACCGCCGGTGCGCAGGCGCTGCACCAACTTGCCGTCATTGACCGCGCGACGGCCGAACGTCGTTTCCGCCATGTTGTGGCGACCACAGAACGCCTCGATCTCGCCGACAATGTTTTGATGCGTGCTCATGGGAGGAATGATAATGGGACTTATCCCACTTCGTCAATGGGAAACATCCCCACTTTCCGCGCACAGTTCAGTGTGGGATCGTTCCCACACCATGAGCACAATCCAAGACACACTACGTGCCCTGATGGAGCCGCGCGGCTTCAACCAAAAGAGTCTGGCCGTCGCGGCCGGTCTCAATGAAACAGCCGTGCGCGACATCCTGAAGGGGAAGTCAAAAAACCCGACCGGTAGAACGCTCAACGCTCTTGCTGGCGCTCTCGGCGTTGATGTTGCCGATCTAATGGGCGCGGGTGCTGCACCCCCCCCAGCCACCCCCCTCCCAGACGGCGCCGTCCCCTTCGCCCCCGTCACTGTCCCCCAGCCGCACGAGTTCGCACGTGGCGGCCTGCCGGTGCTCGGCACCGGGGCGTGCCACAGCACGGAGTTCAACGGCGGGTTCGAGTTTGGTGGCGAGGTCGTGGACCGCGTGGGGATGCCGCCGTCCCTGGCGAACGTGAAGGGCGCCTATGGCCTGTATGCCGCCGGGTCCAGCATGGAGCCCCGCTACCACCCTGGAGAGCTGGTCTATGTGCATCCGCACAAGGCGGCCAGGGCCGGGGATTACGTGGTCGTGCAGATGTTCGCGGACGACGACGGCGGGGTAATCATCGCCATGATTAAGCGCCTGGTGTCGCGCGACAACGACAAGCTCGTGCTGGAGCAGTTCAATCCGCCCAGGCGGTTTGACGTGCCTGCCGACAAGGTGCGCTACCTGCACCGCATCCTGACGGGCGATGAACTGTTTTAGGGCACCGCTCACCGTGCCACCCCCAGTGAACGACCGGAGCGACCCCATGAACGAGGACTTTGGCCGCCTGCTGGCCGACACGCTCAAACAAATGCTGGACGCGATCAACGCCAACAGGGAAACCACCCACGGCACGGAACGCGGATTACTCGCCCTGCTGCGCATCCTGGCCGAAAAAGGCATGATCGACGCGGCGGATCTCACGGCAGTAGAAGCCGCGATGACCTCGGAAAAGGACCGCGCCGATGGCCCGTGACAACGTTGTCGATCTGACCCCGCAACTGGAACGTCTTGCCAACATGACCGTGGAACCCCATCATGGGGGCAGCGGAGGAGGCGGCGGAATGGACGAAGTTGTGCAGCGCGTCAAGGTGCTGGAAGCCGACATGAAAGATGTGAAGGCGGTCCTTGCCCGCCTTGAACCTGTTCTTTCCGGCATCGACAGCAGGTTGAAATCCATGCAGTCGGATGCGCAAAAGCAGGCTCTGGACGTCGCGGAACTAAAGGGCCGCGTGTCACAGCTTCCGTCCACCGTCCAGTTGATCGGCTTCGTGTTGGCCGTCCTGATCGCTGGCGGCGTCCTCCGGTACATCATGCCGTAGCTCTCGCCTGCCCAGGCGCGCAAGCCCCCAACCCCGCCCGCACCACGCTGGCGGGGTTTTTTGCGCGTGCGTATTGGGACACGTCCCATTTTTCCCATTGACATCGCCGTGGGACAAATCCCATTATACCCCCATCAGCCGCCCCAAAGCGGCACTCGAACGAGAGCCCGGCCACTCCGGGCGGATGAGGGGACCACCACAATGAGCAAGATCCTTGACCTTCGCGCCGCCAGCGCCCAACGCGGCACCCGCCCCGACTGGCTGCGCCCGGCCGTCGCCTTTCGCGGCGCCCGCCCCAACCACTACGGCCGGCCCCTCTGGTTGTGGAAGACGAGAATTCAGGTGATTGGCGACCTGTGCATCCTGCCGCACACCGATGGTCACCACGTCATGGTCCGCATCATGATCGCCGACCCGTCCAACGCCTCCGGCTGTTGCTGGTCCTATTTGCTGATCGAGCCGGCCGACCTCCCCGCCCTCTACACCGCCTGGGCCGCCGACCCCGAGGGCACCCTCTGTGTGTGGTTCCACGAGGCCGACACCGTCCGCGCCCTGATGCGCGTCAAGCCCTCCGCTCCGCCCGCCGACCTGTTCCAAGCTGCGGAGGCCGCGTGATGTGCAGCCACAACCCCCACCCCATCGTCACCTCCATGGCCAGCCTGTTGGCCAAACACGCAGCCAACGGCGAGTCCGTCACCGAGGCAGACCTCTCCCGCATCTACTCCCCGCAGGAGGTCCGCGACCACCTCGACGCCGCCCGCCGCCTCGCCACCCGCTCCATGACCCGCACCATCCACCGGCCCCGCCCCCGCGCGGCCTGACCCCGACCCGGTGCCGCAGCCCCCTGCGGCACCCCACCCCCGGCCGCTTCGGTGGCCGGTCGGGCAGCCAGTTCCCCCTGCTGGCCAGCGGCCCCCGGCAGCCCCGCCCGACCGGCCTCCCAAGCCGCCCCAAACCGTGAGGACCAAACCCATGCCCCCTTGCCCCACCCTCACCGCCCATACCCACGCCTCCCGCCTCGCCGCCGTGCCCCTGGCCGACCGCGCGCGGGCCGTCTGGACGGCCGCCCACAGCGCCCGCCACGATCCCAACTGGGGCCGCGCCCTGATGTCCCAGGCTGTGCTGCGCGGCGCCCGCCAGGACCCCCACCCGCGCCTCCGCCAGATCGCCGAGGACTGCCGCCTTCCGGGCGCCACCCCCGGCCCGCAGGCCGCGTAACCCCCACCACCCACCGCGACATCCGGGCCGAAGTGGCTGGCACACAGGAGTACATAAGTTGACCTACTTGACGCGAGATATGATCGGAGCCATGCTTGTTCTCGGAGGCGTGAGACCCTCCGACGGCGAAAGCGGCAGCCACCCCGAAAGCATGTGGCTATTTTCATGCCCGGAATCTGACCCGGTGCATATCTCGCTACGGCGGGAGGGCGGCGAATACAATACCCGCAAGGGGAATAAGCCCGCTCAAGATGATGCTGTTCTTTCGTCCGGTACTCTTGGGTCTCAACCTCCCGCCACCAGCGGGTCCGTGAGAAGTCCGGCTGTTGGCGTCCTCAACGCTGACGGAAGGACTCCCGCCATGGCCCGCAACGCCACCACTCCGACTCCCGTAGAGACGCTGACCCCCGTCGCCTTCAAGGGCGCCCCGGTCATCACCACTGAACTGCTGGCCGCCGTCTACGGCACCGACTCTGTCCGCATTCGGCAAAACCATGCCAACAACTCAGACCGCTTTGTGGAAGGAAAGCACTTCCATAAAGTCGAGGGCCGCGCCCTGGCCGATCTCAAGACAGAGTATTCAAAAGATACTCAGTTCCAGATCGGCAAAAACGCCCGCTCCCTCATCCTCTGGACCGAACGCGGCGCGGCCCGTCACGCCAAGATGCTGGAGACGGATCAGGCGTGGGACATGTTCGAGAAGCTGGAGGACGCCTACTTCCGCCCCCGTGAAGATTCACGGGCCTCACGCGAAACCCCCAAGCGCATGACCCTGGCCGACATGGACCGCGCCCGCCGCATCGTGGCCGAGTGCCGCAAGACCATGGGCACCCGCGCCGCGCAAGCCATGTGGCGCGACCTCGGCCTGCCGGGTTCCGCGCCAGATCAGCTTGCCTTGCCCACCACCGTCGCCGGGCACGACCTCCGCGAAGGGCTGGGCATGATGATGATCGACGGCAAGGTGGTCGTGTTCGACGCCGCCGACACCATCGTCCGCCACGGCGACACCGCCCTGGCCGTGCTGCCCGTCATGACCGGCCAGACGCCGGAACTGCGCGTCACCACCGCCACCGAACGCGACGGTTACCACGACCGCCCGTTGGGCGACCGCACCATCCTGCATGTGGACGGGGTGAACCGCATGACCGGCGGCTTGAGTTGCCGCTACGGCACCGTGATCGGCCGCATCATCGACATTCGGGGGGCCGGGCAATGACCACCGCCACCCTACCACCCGTCTCCATCATGGCCATGGGCTCCATCGTGGCGCTGCGCAAGCGGCGGGCTGACCTCGGTTTGTCGCAGGCGGACTTGGCCAAGACGATGAGGATCAGCGGCCAAGCCCTCTCGCAACTAGAGCAGACCAAGACCTTTCCGACGCTGCCGACGTGGTTTGCGTGGTGCCGGGCTCTGGACTACGACCCCCGCCCGCAGCTTGTCGAGGCCCACGACACGACCCCCGAACCCGAGCCCGCCGGCTAACCCCGGCGCGGCTTCGGCGGACGGCCCCGGCCCGCGCAGTTTCCCCCTGGCTGCACCCCCACCGGGCCGGGCCGTCCACCCAAGCCGCGCTCCCACCCTCAGGAGACCCACGATGACCGCCACTTCCGCACCGCACGCACCACACCCCCCCGCTGCCGTCGCCCGCCTGGGCGCCTGGCTACAGCTTGCCGGGGGCGAGCCGTGGTGGCCGATGGACCCTCGCCCGACCGACGTGGTGTGGCGCAGCTTCGCCGCGTCCCTGGCCCGCACCCCCCGGTTTGGCGGTCACATGGCCGAGGACAGCCCACACACCTACAGCGTGGCGCAGCACTGCGTGCTGGTCGCCCAGGCGGTGAACCCGGTGCCCCGCTTGCGCCTCCACGCGCTGCTGCACGACGCCCATGAGGCTGTCATCGGAGACGTACCGGATCCCCTGCAGCGGTGCCTGCACACGCTCGGCGGTCTGGCTGCACTGCACTGCCTGCGCGACCGCACGGATGAGGCCCTATGGGCCGCCGCCGGGCTGACCGCCCCGACCGTTTCGGAGGCCGCCGCCATCGCTCTGGCCGATGCCCGCGCCCTGGCCACCGAGCGCCGCGACCTGCTGGCCACGCCGCACCAGCCGTGGGTCCAGGATGACCAGCGGCCGCTGCCGCTACCGGTCCCGCGCTTACGCCCTTGGCCGTGGACCCAGGCCGCCGACGAATGGCTGACGCTCCTGCGCGCCTTGCTGCCCACCACCGCCCTGGTCCGGGGCTGAGCCATGACGACCGCCATCGACCTGTTCGCCGGCCTCGGCGGATTTACGGAGGGGGCATCGCTCGCCGGGGTGCGCGTCCTGTGGGCCGCCAACCACGCCCCGGCGGCGGTGGCCACACACGCGGCCAATCACCCTGACACGGCGCACGTCTGCCAGGATCTGCATCAGGCCGACTGGACCCAGGTCCCGGCCCACGACATCCTGCTCGCCTCCCCCTGCTGTCAGGGCCACGCCAGGGCGCGCGGCAAGGACCGGCCGCACCACGACGCCAGCCGCTCGACCGCCTGGGCTGTGGTCAGCGCCGCCGAGTGCCACCGGCCGCCCGTGTGCATTGTGGAAAATGTGCCTGAGTTCCAGGCATGGGCGCTCTACCCGGCGTGGGCCGACGCCATGGCCCGCCTCGGGTATACCCTGGCGCCGCACACCATCGACGCGGCCGACCACGGCGTACCGCAACACCGCATCCGCTTGCTCATCATCGCCACCCGCAGCCGGGCGCCCCTGCGCCTGACGCTGGACCCGCTGCCCCACCGGCCCGCCCGCGAGATCATCCGGTGGGACGACTACGCCTGGTCTCCCATCGACCGGCCGGGCCGCAGCGCCGCCACCCTGGCCCGCATCAAACGGGCGCGGCGGGACCTGGGCACCGACGTCTTTTTGACGCCTTACTACGGCAGCGGCTCCGGTCTAACCGGGCGCAGCCTGGACCGTCCCCTGGGCACCGTCACCACCCTAGACCGATGGGCCATCATCCGGGGCGACCACATGCGCATGTTGCAGCCGACGGAACTGCGGGCGGCCATGGGATTCCGCGACAGCTACATCCTGGCGCCCACCCGCCGGACGGCAATCCACCAACTCGGCAATGCAGTATGCCCGCCCAAAGTGGCGCGGGTGGTCGCCGCCATTCAAGCGGCAGCATGATGGAGGTCCCCATGGACATCGGATACGCCCGCGTCAGCACCGACGATCAGCGCCTTGACCTACAGCGTGACGCGCTGCTCAAGGCCGGCGTCGCCCAAGAGCGCCTTTACGAGGAGCACGCCTCGGGCGCCCGCACCGACCGCCCCGTGCTGGCCGAATGCCTGCGCTCCCTGCGCGACAGCGACACCCTGGTAATCTGGCGCCTGGACCGTCTGGGCCGTAGCCTCTCCGAGTTGCTGCGCCTGGGCGACAAGCTGGAGGCCATGCACGTCCACCTGCGCAGCCTGACCGAGGCGCTGGACACCAGCACCGCCACCGGCCGCCTGCTCTTCCAGGTGCTCGGCGCCCTGGCCGAGTTCGAGCGCAACCTCATCCGCGAGCGCACCATGGCCGGGCTGAAGGCGGCCCGTGCACGAGGCCATCGTGGCGGCCGCCCGTCGAAGATGACCGACAAGCAAGCGGTGATGGCGATCAAGTTGCTTGAGGACCACACCGTCACAGCCGCCGACGTCGCTGCGCAGTTGCACGTCAGCAAAGCCACGCTGCACCGCCACATCAAGGCTCACCGGGACCGCGCGACCAGCGTCCTTAAAGCTGCGTAAACGTCCGTTTTTGAGAGGGAGAAAACCATGGCAGACCAGCGAGACGGCGGCATTGCCTGGACCGACGAGACATGGAACCCCATCCGTGGGTGCTCCAGGGTGTCGGAGGGTTGCCGCAACTGCTACGCCGAGGGAATGGCGGCCCGGTTCATCGGCCCAGGCCAGCCGTTCGAGGGGCTGGCAAAGCGCGTCAACGGCGAGGCGCGGTGGACCGGCGACGTTCGGCTGATCGAACACAAGCTGGCCGACCCGCTGCGGTGGAAGCGTCCGCGCAAGGTGTTCGTGAACAGCGTCTCGGATCTTTTCCACGAGAACGTTACCGACGACATGCGGGACCGGATTTTAGCCGCCATGGCGCTTGCGCCGCAGCACACGTTCCAGGTGCTGACCAAGCGGCCGCAGCAGATGCAGCGGTACTGTCGGGAGATCATCGGGCGCAGCCAAACGATTGCGGCAACGGCTGGACAGGATTATTGGCGGGCGCTCTCTGCCCTGTCGCAGGCCCCTTTGCGCAACGTGTGGCTTGGCGTGTCGGCCGAGAACCAATCTGCCGCGAACGAGCGCGTGCCGCTGTTGCTTGACACCCCGGCGGCCGTCCGATTTGTCAGCATGGAGCCGCTGCTGGGGCCGGTGGACCTTACGGCGATCTATGGGCGCATGGGCGACGCCTTGCAAACGGACGCCCTGAACGGCTGGGAATACCACCACGACGATGACGGACAGCGCACCAAGGGTGCCAAGCTGGATTGGGTCATTGTCGGCGGCGAGTCCGGCCTCAAGGCCCGGCCGCTGCACCTGGACTGGGCGCGTTCCCTGCGCGACCAGTGCGCCGGCGGCGAGGTCCCGTTCTTGTTCAAACAGCACGGCGAATGGATTGGCGTGCCCGACCTGCGGAACCTCACAGGCGGTCAGGGCCCTGGCTTTGGCGTCTTCGACCACTGCGAATACGACGCCGACCACGAAGCCGTCCGCGTCGGCAAGCGCGCCGCCGGCCGTCTCCTCGACGGGGTGTTGCACGACGGCTATCCGGGCGACGCGACAAGGTGGCCGCTCAATAACCCCCGGTTCTGAGGCGGCTTGCAGCCTGAAACGCAGGCCCCGCCTCACCTATGAACCGAAACCCACCACCGGCCCGGTTCCAGCCGACGCCGGCCCATCGGGCGGAATGCGCAAAACCTGCCTCGCTATGCAGTCGCAACCCGAGGCCCCAACGACGGAGATTTGAGACAGATGAGCAAGGCCATCACCAGCGCAAGCAGCAGCAGACTGGACGACGGGCCGCTCGCCCTCGGCATCGAGCGGTACGAAGGGCCGGACGGCAAGTGCCTGTGGCGCCTCAACGTCAGCCGCTACTGCGGTGGCGCCCGGCTGCTGGAACAGGACTTGACGGCCGAGGGTGCCAGGGCTCTGCGCACATTTGCCGACCGTGCCCTTGGCGCCCTGACCACGGATGGCGGACGGCGGTCCACCACCCCCACCGACGCCTGACCCACACCAGCGAGGACACCGACATGACCACCCCTGTACCGCGCGAGAAATTGGAGCGCTTCGCCAAAGCCCGCCCGTCCGCGAACATCGTCGGCCTGAACCTTGGAACATCTGCCGTAGATGCCCGCGACCGTGGCCCCCGGTTCCTCGGCAAGCTGGCCGGCGAATACGTGGGCGGCAAGCAGTACGGCTTCGCTGCCCGCGAAGAGGCCATCCAGGACGCCGAGCGGTTCCGGCTCCAGTGCGTCGAGCATCTGGCCGCGAACCCGGCCAGATCATAAACCAGCCCGAGGAAGTCAGTAAAAACTCCAGCGCCCATGCGGCTTACAGACCGCAAGAGGCCCGAAAGGAAATCGGACATGAGCGAAGCGACCACCAAAGCACACGACACCAAGACCCCGCACATCCTCATCCTCGACGGCAAGGCCAGCCGCCACGACTGGCGGATGATGGCTGTCGGGTACGCAGCCTGCGCCCTGGTGCCCGGTCCGAATTGGGCCACAGCCACCCAGGAGGAAATTGTTGAAATCACGCAGCGACAGACGGACATCAGCGCCCAGCTTGAGCGCGACGGCGAAATCACCGTCGATGGCCACACCGCCCACCTCTACCCGCTGACGATGCCGCCGGACTATTGGGCTGGCGAAGACCGGGACGACTATCGCGGCGGGTGGAATGAGCACGGTGGCGGCGTGGAGATCGTCGGCCTCATCATTGACGAGCCCGAGGATGGCAACGAGTGGACCGCCAAGCTGACGGCCCTTGGCTATGAGGTGAAATCCACGCTGGAGGAGGTGCCGGACATTGGCGACCTGATGAGCCTCGACCTGAGCGAGTGGCGCCCACTCCCGCCGGCCGGCGACGGGTGGATGCTGTGGTCTGCATTCCAGGATGAAGACCAGGACGACCTGATCGCACAGTGGGTCCGCCCGGCCGTCCGGCCCGTCGCATAAACGAGGGGAGACGAGCATGCGACAGAAACACAGCGCCCGCGCTCTTCTGAGAGAAATGCCCGTCGATGCCGTGCGCTATGGCTACGCTCATGGCGTGGATGTGTGGGCGGTCTACTGCGAACGGAAGTATGACCCGTTCAGATGGGAAACCGTGCGGCGCGCCGCCATCGTCGGCGTCATTGCAGAGAGGATAGCAAGCGCCCTCAGCCCTTTAACCAGATCTCGCCAACAGTCAAAGATCGTTTGACGGCTCAACCTGTAAGCAACCGTTACAAGATGGAGTAGAGATCATGGGAGCCAGGGCTAGGCCCTACCTGACCGTTGCGGAGGCGGCGCCGCTGGTCGGCCTCGGCCGCGACAGCCTGCGGGCTCACCTCCGGGCCGTGCCGCGCGACCAGGATGGCCCGCTTGCGCGCATGACACCCGGCGGCGGGCGGGTGATGATAGACCCCGCCGACATTGACCGAATCAAGAGGAGCCTGCCGTGCCCCTACGTCTCGCAAAACAACGAGGCTCCCCCAACTATTACCTCCGTGGCACCGTCCGTGGACGCAGCATTTATGAGTCTACGGGTACTGACAGCCAAGAAATCGCGGAAGCGCTGAGGGTCAAGCGCGAGGCCGAACTCCTGGAGGAGTCGGTCTACGGCGCGCGGGCCGTCAAGACGTTCGCCCAGGCAGCCGAGGCCTACCTCAAGAGCGGCGGATCGCCCCGGTTCCTCGGGTCCTACGACGAGGCCGCCAGAAAATGGACCGGCCTTATCGGGCACTTCGGCACTACGCGACTCCGCGAGATCGGCCAGGGCGAGCTGGACGCGGCGGCCGAAAAGCTGCACCCCAAGGCCAGCCCCGAAACCCGCAACCGCCAGTGCTACACGCCGTTCATCGCCGTGTGGAATCATGCCGCTGCCTCGGGCTGGGCGGAGGAGCGCACATGGCGCCGGCCGCGCAAGCCCAAGGGCACCGCGCTCCGCGCCAAAGCGTCGCGCGCCGGCACAACTCCCGTCAGCTACGAGCGGGCGGCCGCGTTTGTCCTGGCAATGACGCCGGCCCCGGCCATGGTGATGACCACCCTGTTTTACACCGGCCTCCGGCCCATCGAACTGTTCGCCCTGGAGGCCGACGACGTGCGGCCGGATGATCGGTGGATCGTCGTGACGTCCAGCAAGACCGGCGAGCCGCGCGGCGTACCAATGCACGACCTCCTGGTGCCGATGTTCCGCGCCCTCAAGGCACGCGGCGGCCACCTGTTCCGGTCGGCACGCGGCACCCCCTATCCGCTGACCGAGGAGGGTGGCGGGCAGTTGAGCCGGGCCATAGACGGTGCCCGCACCCGCTGCGGCATCCGCGACATAAGCCCCTACACCGCCCGCCACACGGTATCGACGCAGCTCGTCATCGCAGGAGTACACCCGTACATCAAAGACCAGATCCTCGGGCACGCCGTGGACAGCATGAGCCGACGCTACACGGCCGTGCCGCAAGCCCCGCTGATAGAGGCCATCAACCTGCTGCCGGTGGTGCCCGCATGGCGCGACGCGTGGTGGCTGGCCGACCCGGTCAAGTACGCTCGGGTGCGGACCCTCAGCGAGCCCCGCACCGTGGACACGAGGCGGCGGGCCGGTGTAAAATCCGTGTAGTCCGCAATACCGTCAACCCGATAGACTTTACATTTCAAAGAGATACGCGCCGCGCGACATCATCCTTGGTAAGGGAGAGGTCGAAGGTTCGAATCCTTTCGGCAGCACCATTTCAAAGCCCCGCAGGTCCATGGACCTGCGGGGCTTTCTTTATGGCCAAGCCCCCCTGCCAAGCCCCTGCACCCCACGAATAATTCCCTCCCCATGGTTCTCAAGGATGAGATGTTTTCCCGCCAGAAACATCTCATAGTACGCGCCAGGAGTTGAGGAGCCTGGGGGGCTGGATTATCCGAGAGAGTGCGCGCCCGATCTCCGTGGTCTTTCCTGTGCCAGCCCTGCGCGCCCCACCCCCCATCCCACCCGGCCGATCACGGCCGGCTGACGCCCACGGAGAGACACCATCATGAAGACCGCCCAGTGCATCGTCCGCGACGCCGCTTCAGTGGCTGCCGCCTGCCATGGTCTGGCCGCCCTGGAACCTGATCTTGCGCTGGTGTTCGGGTCGGTCGATCTGTTGCGCCAGGACGCGGTGACACAGGCCCTGCGGACGGGCCTGCCCACGGCGGCCCTGGTCGGGTGCTCCACGGCCGGCGAGATTTCCGGCGAGGGTGTGGACGAAAAGACCTGCGTGGTCACGGCGGTGAAGTTTGACAGCGCCACCTGCACGGCGGTCGGTACGGACATGGCCGGTGGGACCGACTCGCGGGCGGCGGGCGAACGCCTGGGCGATGCCTTGCTGGCCTCGGCCAACGGGCAACCCCTGGCTGCCGTCCTGGTGTTCGGGCGCGGAACCGACATGAACGGCAGCGCCCTGATCGACGGCCTGCTGGCCCGTATTGGCCAGGACGTGCCGGTATCAGGCGGGTTGGCCGGGGACGATGGCGCCTTTGTTGATACCCTTGTGGTGGGTCCGACCGATGGCACCGTCTATGGCGCGGTCGCGGTGGGCCTGTTCGGGGATAACCTGAGCATCAGCCACGGGTCCTTTGGCGGCTGGCAGCCCTTCGGCCCCAGCCGGCGGGTGACCAGCGCCGAGGAAAACATTCTTCATACCCTGGACGATGAGCCGGCACTGGAGGTGTACAAGCGTTACCTGGGCGACTACGCCAAGGACCTTCCTGCATCGGGCCTGCTGTTCCCGTTCGAGATGCTGGGCGCCGATGCCACGTCCCAGGGCCTCATCCGCACCATCCTCGGCGTGGATGAAAAGACCGGCAGCCTGATCCTTGCCGGGTCGGTGGCCCAAGGCGGCCTGCTGCGCATGATGCACGCCAGCACCGACGCCCTGGTCGAAGGGGCGGAACGGGCGGCAGCGGCCTGCGGGACGGCCGGCGGCGCGGGCCTTGCCCTATTGGTAAGCTGTGTCGGCCGCAAGCTGGTCATGGGCGACCGCGTGGACGAAGAGGTCGAGGCGGTGGCTGATGTGCTGGGCCAGTCCATGACCCTGACCGGGTTCTATTCCTATGGCGAGTTAAGCCCGCTCGGCAATACCGGGGTGTGCAGCCTGCACAACCAGACCATGACCATCGCCGTGATCAGCGAACGCTAAAAGGGACGCCCACGTCCATGCACCGGCAGCTTCAAAACCAGCTCAAGCGCGTCACTGGGGTCCTCGGCGAGGCCCCATTGACCGCCATCCTCGACGAACTCTCGGGTCTGGCCGCCACGCCGGGCCTGAGTGCCGAGGCCGGGCGCTTTCTGCAAGGGCTGGGGCCGCTGCTCAAAAGGGTGGAGCAAAGTTACGAGCAGTCCGACCGCGACATGGACCTGCGCAGCCGCAGCCTGATGCTCAGTTCCGACGAGCTTCAGCAGGCCAACGAACGCCTGCGGGCCGAGGCCGAGGCCCAGAACGCCGCCATCGCCACCCTGCGCCGCACGGTCGTCGCCCTGACCGCTGCCGATGCTCCGTCCACCGATGCCGAAGGGCAGAGCCTGGACCAGCTTTCCCAGGCCATCACCCATCTGGTCGAGGAACGGGCCGAGGCGCAGAACGCCCTGGAGCAGCAGAAGTTCGCCCTGGATCAGCACGCCATCGTCAGCATCACGGACGTGAGTGGGCGCATCACCTACGCCAACGACCGCTTTTGTGAAATCAGCGGGTTTACCCGTGACGAATTGCTCGGCCACAGCCACCGCATCGTGAACTCGGGCGTCCACGAGCCGGCCTTTTTCGAGGATATGTGGGCGACCATTTCCCGCGGCCGGGTGTGGCATGGCGAGGTGTGCAACCGGGCCAAGGACGGCGCGATCTATTGGGTGTCGGCAACCATCGTTCCGCTGCTGGGACCACAGGGGCGACCCACCGCCTACATCGCCATCCGCACCGAGATCACCGAACAAAAGCGCATGGAAATCGAGCTGCGCGACAGCCGCCGGTTCCTGCAAAGCATCACCGACGCCATGGGCGAAGGCGTGTTCTGCCTCGACGAACGGGGCTTTGCCACCTTCCTGAACCCCGAGGCCGAGCGCCTTTTAGGCTGGTCGCTGGACGAGTTGAAGGGCATGACCCTGCACGACACCGTCCATTACCAGTATCCCGATGGCCGTCCCATGAAAGGGCCGGACTGCGCCACCCTGAAGACGGTGCGGCGCGGCGAGGTGTATCGCAGTGACAACGACCACTTCACCCGCCGCGACGGCACCATTTTCCCGATATCCCTGGTGTCGGTGCCGCTGCGCGACGGCGGGCGGATTTCCGGGTCGGTCGGGGTGTTCCAGGACATCACCGAGCGCAAGCGCATCCTTGACGCCTTGGAGGAAAGCGAACGGCGCCTGAAAGTCGCGCTGGAGGCTTCCTACACCGGCCTGTGGGACTGGAACCCGCAGACCGACGTGGCACACTTCAGCGAACAGTGGCTGGGAATGCTCGGCTACAAGCCGGGCGAGCTTCCCGACGCCGGGTCGACCTGGGCCCGCCTGATGCACCCCGACGACGCTGCCCGCGTCCATGCCACCCTGAAACGCCACATCGCGGGCGAACTGCCGTCCTATGACGTGGAGTTCCGCATGGGCCACAAGTCCGGCGGCTGGGTGTGGATCCTCAGTTCCGGCAAGGTGGTCGAACGCGACGCGACCGGCGCACCGCTGCGCATCACCGGCATCCACAAGGACATCACCGAGCGCAAGCGGTTCATGGACGAACTAACCCGCGCCAAGGAGGAGGCCGAACGCGCCAACCGCTTCAAGAGCGACTTCCTGGCCAACATGAGCCACGAGATCCGCACCCCCATGAACGCGGTGATCGGCCTCAGCCACCTGATGGCCCAGACCGACCTGACCGCCCGCCAGCGCGATTACCTGGACAAGGTGCAGGCCAGTTCCCGCAACCTATTGGGCGTCATTAACGACATTCTCGACTTCTCCAAGATCGAGGCAGGGAAGCTGACCATCGAGGAGGTGCCCTTCCACTTCGGGCGCCTGCTCAGCGACGTGGCCATCGTCATCCAGTCGCGGGTGCGGGAGAAGGACCTGGAACTGGTCATCGACCTCGACCCGGCGGTGCCGGAAACCCTGCTGGGCGATCCGTTGCGGCTCAATCAGGTGCTGCTGAACCTGATGGGCAATGCAGTCAAATTCACTTCGAGTGGCGAGGTAGTGGTGCTGATCGGCGGACAGCAGACAGGCCATGACCGCTTCCGCCTGGATGTTGCGGTGCGCGACACCGGCATCGGTATGACGCCGGAACAGGTGGACAACCTGTTCCGGCCGTTCTCGCAGGCCGACAGTTCGATGACCCGGCGGTTTGGCGGCACCGGCCTGGGGCTGGCCATCTCCTCGCAATTGGTGGGCCTGATGGGCGGCGAGATCCGAGCCGAAAGCACGCCCGGCGTCGGCAGCACCTTCCTGTTTTCCGTACATATGGGGGTCGCAGAAGCCCAGACGGTCATGCGCGCGCCCCACTGCCTGAGCGGCAAGCGGGCGTTGGTGGTTGACGACAGCCACGCGGCGCGCACCATCTCGGCCGACATCCTGACCCGCTTTGGCATGGAGGCCGAAACCGCATCGGGCGGCGAGGATTGCCTGCGCCGGGCCGGGCCCGACATCGACGTGCTGGTCCTGGACTGGCGGATGCCCGGCGTGGATGGCGTGACCGCATTGCGCCGCCTGCGCGAACGGGGCGTGACGGCGCCGGTCATCATGCTGACCGCCTATGGCCGGGCTGAATTGCTGGAGGCCCTGGACGACATGGGCGTCGATGCGGTGCTGGAAAAACCCGTCACCCCGTCCACCATGCTGGAGGCCGTTCTGGGCGTGCTGCACCTTCAGGCCGAGGCGGGGTTCCCCGGCCTGTCGCTCGGCCCCCGCAACCAGGAACCAACCATCGACCTCAACGGCGTTTCCTTGCTGCTGGTCGAGGACAACCTTATCAACCAGCAGGTCGCGACAGAACTTCTGCAAGCCCTGGGGATCGCGGTGACGGTGGCCGGAGACGGCCCCACCGCCTTGGCCGTTCTGGCGCGCGACACCTTTGACGGCGTTCTGATGGACGTGCAGATGCCTGGCATGGACGGCTATGAAGTGACCCGCCGCCTGCGCGCCGACACGGCGATTCCGGCCGACCTGCCGATCATCGCCATGACCGCGCACGCCATGGAGCGCGACCGCCAGCGGTGCCTGGACGCCGGCATGAACGACCATATCGCCAAGCCCATCGATCCGGCGGAGATGGCCCGCGTGGTGGCGCGCTGGGTGCGGCCCGACGCGGCCCCGGCCGCCGTTGCGGCGCCCGTGCGGGTGCCCGCGGCCGACCCCGGCGACTATCTGCCCGACGCCTTGCCTGGGATCGACCTGATCGCCGCCCAGCGTAGCCTCAACGGAAACATTCCCCTACTCAAGCGCCTTTTGCGCGAGTTCGCGTTCGGCCACGGCAGCCAGACCTTTGTCATGAAGGACCTGCTGCGCGCCAACGACTGGGCGGCGGTGGAAGCCTTCATGCACACCCTCAAGGGCACGGCCGCCACGCTGGGCGCCCTGGAGGTGGCCGGCATTGCCGCCGATCTGGAATTGCTGGCCGGCGCCAACGTGCCCGACGCCGCGCGGGCCGAGGCCCTGGTCGATGCCCTGATGGGCGCCATGACCACGGTGCTGGGCGGGGTCAGCGCCCTCGGCGGGCCGGAAACGCTATCGCAGCCAAGCGCTGCCAAGGAATCGGTGGTCCTGACGCCCGCTCTGGTGGCCGAGGTCAAAGCCGCCGCCGAACACCTGCGCGATCTTCTGGCGGCCTATGACCCGGCGGCCGACGACGCCGCCGGGGCGCTGCTGGAGCAGGTGCGCGGCACGGCGGTCGAGCCGACCATGGCGTCCGTGGTGCGCCACGCCGGGGCATTTGACTTTGACGACGCCATCGCCGCGCTCGACCGGCTGGCCAATGAACTTTTGCCGTGACACGGGGCGGGTGCGAAGCGGGCATGACGGGGGGAAGCATGGACAGGCAGGAACGGGTTCTCATCGTTGATGACGAACCGATCAATGTGAAAATCCTGGTCGATCTGCTGCGCGAGAGTTACGCGTTGATCGTTGCCAAGGACGGGCCGCAGGCCCTGGCACGGCTTCAGGGCGACGTCCTGCCCGATCTGGTCCTGCTGGACGTCATGATGCCGGGCATGGACGGCCTGGAGGTGTGCCGCCGCATCAAGGACGACCCGCGCACCGCCGACGTGCCGGTCATCTTCATCACCGCCCTGGGCCAGTCCCATGACGAGGCGTCGGGCTTTGCACGCGGGGCGGTGGACTACATCACCAAGCCGATCAGCCCGCCGGTCCTGCTGGCCCGCGTCAAAACCCACCTGTCCCTGCGCCGCGCCTGGGCGCTGTTGCGCGACCAGAACGCCGCGCTCGAAGAACGGGTGAACGAGCGCACCAAGGAACTGATGCTGACGCAGGACGTCACCATCCGAGCCCTGGCCTCTCTGGCCGAAACGCGCGACAACGAAACCGGCAACCATATCCGCCGCACCCAGCACTATGTGCGCCGTCTGGCCGAGACCCTGTGCACCCACCCCCGGTTCCAGGCCGACCTGGACGAGCGCGCCATCGGCCTGTTGTTCAAGTCGGCACCGCTGCACGACATCGGCAAGGTGGGCATCCCCGATGCCATCCTGCTCAAGCCCGGCCGCCTGACCGACGACGAAATGACCATCATGAAGCGCCACGCAGAGATGGGGCGCAGCGCCATCCTGGCCGCCCTGGAAGGCGATCAGGCCGAAAGCATCGACTTCCTGCGCTACGCCGTGGAGATTGCCGCCTGCCATCATGAAAAGTGGGACGGGTCGGGCTATCCCGCCGGTCTGGCCGGGGACGACATTCCCCTGTCAGCCCGCCTGATGGCTGTAGCCGACGTCTATGACGCCCTGATCAGCCGCCGGGTTTACAAGCCCGCCTTTCCCCATGAAAAGGCCGTGACCCTTATCCTGGAAGGCCGGGGCACCCACTTCGATCCCGACGTGGTGGACGCCTTCGCCGACATCGCCGAAACCTTCCGCGACATTGCTACCACGTTCGCCGACACCGACGAGGAGGCCGGGCTGGACTGACCGGCAATTCCGGCGCTCTTGCACAATTTCCCTGGACGTGTCCTCCTCTGGGGCGGGTGACAATGGTTGTACGGCACCAGTGCCGGCAGGAGGAACGATGCGCCAAGGTCTTGTCGTTGCAGTGACGGCTGCCGTGCTTGGGGCCGTGGCATTAGGCATCTGGAGCATCAAGGATGTGCCGCAGTCCCAGGGGGGCAGCGAGACTGCCGCCACGGCGACCGTTGCGCCGATGGAGCAGGCTCCGGCGCCTCCCCCAGCGGCGGCCAGCACGGGTGCCAATACGGTGGAAGGCGTGCCAGCCGGGGAACTGCGGTTCCGCCGGGTGGTGGCCGAGACGGCCGGCGACACCGCCGAGGCCTGTCTGGTGTTCTCCTCCCCCCTGGATGCGACCGGCGCCATTCGCTACGCCGACTATGTCACCCTGCCCGACACTGTGCGGGCGGCCTTCCGCGTTGACGGCCCCCGGCTGTGCCTGTCCGGTTTCGGGTTCGGGGTCGAGCACACGGTTGACCTGCGCCAGGGGCTTCCGGGCGCCAAGGGCGAGACGCTGGCCGAGGCGACGCAGGTTGTCGTCGGGTTCGGGGACCGGCCCGCCTCGGTGTCGTTCGGGTCGGGCTTCGTGCTGCCGCGCGAAAGCTCCGATGGCCTTCCGGTGACCACGGTCAACGTCGCCACGCTGGATGTCACCGTCTACCGGGTCGGCGACCGCCTGTTGGCGCGGATGCGCGAGGATCTGGTGGATGAGCGCCAAGTCTATCCCTATGCCGCCGAAGCCATCGGTGAGGACGAAGGGCGCAAGGTGTGGAGCGGCTCCATGCCCGTGTCCGGCCCGCGCAATGATGCCGTGGTCAGCCTGTTCAACTTGGCCGACGCCATCGGCAAAGCCGAACCCGGCGCCTATCTGGTGGTTGCCCGCAACCCCGATGCCAGCAGCCACGACGGCGGCGAACATTCCGGCTGGTCGCCTGAATACCGCCCCCTGGCGGGGCAGTGGGTGGTGCACACGGACCTCGGCCTGACCTCGTTCAACGGGGCCGATGGGCTGACCCTGTCGGTGCGGTCGCTGAACACCGCACAGCCGATCGAAGGCGTGCGCCTGACCCTGATCGCCCGCAACAACGACGAACTGGCCACCATCCCCACCGACAAGAACGGCATCGCCCGCTTCGACCCCGGCCTGCTGCGCGGCACGGGCGGCATGGCGCCGGTGATGGTCATGGCCTATGGGGCGGGCGATTTCAATTTCCTCGACCTGCGGCGGCCGGATTTCGACCTGTCCGATCGCGGGGTGGAGGGGCGCGCCCCGGCTGGCTCGGTGGATGCCTTCCTGTACACCGAACGCGGCATCTACCGGCCCGGCGAGACGGTCCAACTGGTCACCATGCTGCGCGACCCTACGGCGCAGGCGGTCGAGGGCGGAACCGTGGTGGTCAAGGTCATGCGCCCGGACGGCAAGGAATACCGCCGCTACTCCATCGCCGACCAGGGCAGCGGAGCCGGCCATGTCGCCATTGCCCTGCCGGTCAGTGCCAACCGTGGCACCTGGGAGGCGACCGCCCATGTGGACCCCGAGGGCGAGGCGGTCGGCAGCGTCAGTTTCGAGGTTCAGGACTTCGTGCCGCAACGCCTGGCCCTGTCCATCGGCGAGCGCCCGGCGATCCTGAAGCCCGGCGACACCCTGGCCATCCCGGTCGAGGCGCGTTTTCTGTACGGTGCCCCGGCCTCGGCCCTGGGTGGAGAGGCTGATCTCATCATCGAGCCCGACCCGGCCCCCTTCCCCGCCCACAAGGGGTTCCGCTGGGGCATGGCTGAAGAGACGTTCGCGGGCGACCGCGCGCCCCTCGACATTGCCGAGACCGACGAGAAGGGGGCCACCGTGGTCACCGGCCAGTGGGCCGGCACGGTCACCTCCACCCTGCCGCTGCGGGCCGACATCTCCATCGCCATCCGCGAACCGGGCGGCCGCGCGACCGCCGAGCATGTGAGGATCCCCGTGCGCACCCGCCCCGTGTCGCTGGGCCTTCGGCCCCACTTCGAGGACAGCGTGCGCAACGGCGCCGAGGCGGTCTTTGACGTGATCGCCGTGAACGAGGCCGGTGATCCCGTCGCGCAGCAGGCCGTCGAGTACCGGGTGCTCAAGGACACCTCTGTCTGGCAGTGGTTCCGCACCGGCTCGCGGTGGAGTTATGACCGCGTGGCGCGGGAAACCGAGGTGGCGGCCGGAACCCTGACCATCGGGGCCGAGGCTCCGGCGGTGGTGCGTCAGGTGGTGGATTGGGGGTCCTACCGGTTGGTGGTGCGCGACCCGGTTTCGGGCGCGGCGACCTCTGTCGGGTTCTGGGGCGGTTGGTACGGCACGCCCTCGGCCGACCGCCCCGACCGCCTGAAGCTGGCCGCCGACAAGGCCGGGTATCAGGCCGGCGACACCGCCCGCCTGCACATCGAGTCCGACGCCGCTGCCGAAGCCTTGCTGATCATCGCCAATGAACAGGTCCACGAAACCCGGACCATCCACGTTCCCGCTGGTGGCACCGACGTCACCATCCCGGTAAGCCCCGACTGGGGTCCGGGCGCCTATGCCCTGGTGACCCTCTACCGCCCGCTGTCGGAAAAGCTGGGCCATGCCCCCGTGCGGGCGGTGGGCGTGGCGTGGCTGGGCCTTGACCCCGCCGCCCGGACCCTGGGCGTCAACGTCGAGACGCCCACCAAGATGACCCCGCGCCAGACCCTGTCGGTGCCGGTCACTGTGACCGGCGCCAGCGGGCGGGCCTTCGTCACCCTGGCGGCGGTCGATCAGGGCATCCTGCAATTGACCCGGTTCCAGACCCCGTCGCCGCAGGATCACTACCTGTCCAAGCGCCGCCTGGGCGTCGGGATGCGCGACGACTACGGCCGCCTGATCCGGGGCTTGTCCGGCCAGGGCGACGACCAGGGCGGCGACGGGTTCGGCGGCAAAGGGCTGGACGTGGTGCCGACCCGCACCGTGGCGCTGTTCTCCGGCATGGTTGCCCTGGACGATGACGGAAAGGCCATCATCCCGCTGGAGGTCCCCGACTTCCAGGGCGAACTGCGCCTGATGGCCGTGGCCTTCGACGCCACCCGCATGGGGTCGGGCGAAACGCGCCTGACCGTGCGCGATCCGCTGGTGGCCGAGGTCATCCTGCCCCGCTTCCTCGCCCCCGGCGACCAGGGCCGGGCCACCGTCCTGCTCCACAACGTGGACGGGGCCGAAGGCGACTATACCGTCTCCATCACCGCAAAGGACGCCGTCACGGGCGGCACGACCGAACGCATTCTTCCCCTGCCCACGGGCCGGCGCGAGGTCTTCACCGTGCCGCTGAACGGCCTGGACGCCGGCATCGGGACCATTGAACTGGCGGTCCAGGGGCCGGACGACTTTGCCGTCACGCGGTCCTGGCCCCTCCAGGTCCGTCCGGCCCAGGTGCCCGAAACCCGCCAGATGGTGCAGTCCATGGCGGCGGGCGAGCAAATCACCCTTGGCAGCGACCTTCTGGACGGCTTCGTCCCCGGCACTGGCGCGGTCGCCGTCAGCCTGTCGCGCTGGCAGGGGCTGGACGTGCCCGGCCTGCTGCGCTGGCTGGACCGCTATCCGTTCGGCTGCCTGGAGCAGACCACCAGCCGGGCCATGCCGCTGTTGTACTTCAACGACATGGCGCTGCTGGCCGGGGTCAAGCAGGATCAAACCATTGCCGAGCGGGTACAGGATGCCATCGAACGCGTCGTCTCCATGCAGACCCCCGAAGGCGGGTTCCGCATGTGGGGGCAGTGGGGCGACGAGGCTGATCCATGGCTGTCAGTCTACACCCTGGATTTCCTGACCCGCGCCGCCGCCAAGGATTTTGACGTGCCGGCGGAAAGCCTCGCCCAAGGCCGTCGCTGGTTGGCGCGCGAGGCGTCCGGCAGCAGCCGCGAGGAGGTGCGCGCCTATGCCGCCGCCCTGCTCGCCGTAAAGGGTCTGGCCAATGCCGGAGACCTGCGCTACGCCCACGACTCCCGACTGCCCAAGGGCGCCATGGCGTTGGCCCATCTGGGGGCGGCGCTGGATGCGGTGGGCGAGCGGGCGCGGGCCAACGCGGCCTATGACGCGGCGCGCCAGGCGTTGATCCTGGACCCCGCCCAAAGCTCGGCCCAATACCAGTCCGTGCCCTATGGCAGTCATCTGCGCGATGTGTACGGCGTCGCGGCGGTGATGGCCGGGGCGGGCCGCAGCGCCCAGGTTCCCGCGTTGCTGGAGGCCGGCGGCACCCTGTCCGCCCCCATCGACGGCACCACGACGCAGGACAAGGCGTGGATGCTGCTGGCCGCCGCCGAGATGGGCCGCAACGCGGGCCGTCTGGCCATCGAGGTTGACGGCGCCCCGGTCGGCACCGGCGACCCCATCGCGGTCCCGGCCCCGCCCGAGGTCCTGGCGCGCGGCCTGACCCTCAGGAACGCGGGCGAAGGTCCGGTGTTCCGGGTGGTCTCGGCCGAGGGCGTGCCGGCCAATCCGCTGCCCGCGTCGGGCTCCGGCATGACCCTGAGCAAGCAGGTGTTCACCCTGGACGGCCAGCCCGTTGACCTGAACGCGGTGATCCGCAACGACCGTCTGGTGGTGGTGGTGGCGGGCCGCGCCGACAGCGCGGTCGCCGGGGATTACGCCGTCCTCGACCTGCTGCCCTCGGGCTGGGACATCGAGGGCGTGCTGCGCCCCGAACAGCCGGGATACGCCTGGGTGGGACGGTTGTCCGAAGCCCGCATGAGACAGGCCCGCGACGACCGTTTCGTCGCCGCGCTGGCCCTGCCCGATCACGAAATGGACCGCAGCAACCCGGATGCGCCGTTCCGCAAACCCGAGTCCGAAACCTGGGAGTTCAAGGTTGCCTACACGGTGCGGGCCGTGACGCCGGGCGCCTTCGCCCTGCCCGCCGCCGTGGCCGAACATATGTACGCGCCCCTCATCAAGGCACGCACCGCCATGGGCCATCTGGTGATCGGGGAATAGGGTTGACCAAGGTCCTCTGGCGGCGCCGGGGCGTTCTGCTCGCCCTGCTGACAGTGGTTTCAGGGGTGGCGGTCTTGGCCCTTGATCGTCTGGCGCCGCCCGACCTGGGGCGCCTGGAGCGACGATCTACGGTGGTGCTGGACGCCGACGGGCGCCTGCTGCGTCCCTTTGCGAGTGCGGAGGGCACATGGCGCCTGCCCACCCGGCCCGATCAGGTGGACCCGCTTTACCTCGCCATGCTGATGGCGGTGGAGGACCGGCGCTATGGCTGGCACCCCGGCGTGGACCCGCTCGCGGTGGGGCGCGCAGTGGTGCAGGCGGCGTGGCACGGCCGGGTGGTATCCGGCGCCTCCACCCTGACCATGCAGACCGCCCGCCTGCTGACCCCCAAGCCGCGCACCCTTGCCTCCAAGCTGATCGAGTCCGCCCGTGCGGTGCAGCTTCAGGCCCGCCTGGGGCATGATGGCGTTCTTGAGGCTTATCTGACCCTGGCGCCGTTCGGCGGTCCGCTGGAGGGGGTGACCGCCGCCACCCTGGCATGGTTCGGCAAGGCCCCCCGCCATTTGTCCCCGGCCGAGGCGGCGCTGTTGGTCGCCCTGCCGCAATCACCCGAGCGGTTGCGGCCCGATCGCCGTCCACAGGCCGCCCGCGCCGCACGGGACCGGATCCTCGACCGCGTGGCTGCGCGGGGGGTCATCAGCCGCGACGTGGCCGAGGCCGCCAAGGCCGAACCCGTGCCCACCTTCCGCCGCGCCATGCCCCGCCTCGCCCCCCACCTGACCGAGCGCCTGGCCGCCGCCGCCGGACGCGGGGCGGTGGTCAGGACCCATATCGACAGCGTCTTGCAGCGCGGCCTGGAAGGGCTGGCCCGCGCCCAGGCGCCCCGCCTCGGTCCCCAATCCGACATGGCCATCGTCATCCTCGACAACCGGGACCGCCGCCTTTTGGCCCATCTAGGCAGCGCCGACTGGACCCGTCTTCAGGTGGACCTGACCCAGGCCGTGCGGTCGCCGGGATCAGCCCTAAAGCCGTTCATCTATGCCGTGGCGTTCGACGATCTTTCCCTGCATCCCGGCACCCTGATCCCGGACATGCCGCAACGTTTCGGCGCCTGGGCACCGCGCAATTTCGACCATGACTTCCACGGCACGGTCACCGCGCGGGAGGCCCTGCAACGCTCGCTCAACATCCCGGCGGTGCAGGCCCTGGAACGCGTCGGGCCGGCACGCCTGATCGCCCTGTTGCGTCTGGCCGGAGTAAGCCTTTCTTTTCCGGGTCACGAGGAACCGGGGCTGGCCCTGGCCCTCGGCGGGGTCGGCATCCGGCTGATGGATCTGGCCGTGCTCTACGCCGCCCTGGCCGATGGTGGCCGGGTGCTGCCCGTCTCCCTGCTTGCCGGGGAAACCGCGCCGGAGCCCAGGCCGCTGGTCGGCAACGCGGCGGCGCGGGCGGTGATCGACGTGCTGGAAGGCAGCCCGGCGCCCAATGGCTTCGCCACCGGGGCGGGCATCGCGCGGACCCGCCGCATCGCCTTCAAGACGGGCACGTCCTTTGGGTCCCGCGACGCCTGGACGGTCGGATCGTCGGCCGACTACACCGTCGCGGTCTGGGTGGGCCGCCCGGACGGTGCGCCCCGTCCGGGCCAGACGGGGCGTGGCACGGCGGCCCCCCTGATGTTCCGCGCCTTCGATCTGCTGCCACCCGACCGGGCGCCCCGACCGGCCCCGGCGCAGCCCGATCACGCGCTGTTTCACCGCCAGCCGCCCCCGGCCCTGGTGCGGCTAAGTCCCGCCAACCACGACGATGTGGGAGCAGGCCACGCCGCTCCCCTGCGCATCCTGTTCCCGCCCGATGGGGCCACCGTCGAAAGTCTTGAGGATGGCGTGGGGCTGACCGTGTCGGGCGGTCAGCCGCCCTATCGCTGGGCCGCCAACGGCCGCCCGCTTGCGGAAAACGCCCCCTTCTGGCAACCCGACGGGGACGGCTTTTCCAGCCTCGTGGTGATGGACAGTGACGGCCGCCGCGCCGCCGTCACCATCCGCGTGGTCACTCCCGGAGGGGAATAGCGCAAGGGTCCGGCCGTCAGCCCCGGCGACGGCCGGTGTAGACGAGATTGGACGCCGTAACGCCAATGGGCGTGTTGAGGATGGTCACATCATGGGCCGCCACGGCATCAAACACACCACCCATCACAGCCATGAAATCGTCGTCCTCGGCATCGTTGGACCACAGGGCGAACACCCCGCCGGGGCGTAGGTGGCCAGCCAGGGCGGTCAGCCCTTGGGGCGTGTACAGCGCGCTGTTGCCAGGATGCAGGACGTTGCGGGGCGAATGGTCAATATCGAGCAGAATGGCGTCAAACCTGCGGCCGGGCTCACCGGTGACGAAGCCCGCCGCCGGATCGGCGGCCAAGGCAAAGAAATCGCCGTGCACCAGCCGGCATCGCGGATCGTCGGCAACGGCCTCGCCCAGCGGCACCAGATGGCGACGGTGCCAGTCAATGACGTCGGCCAGCGCATCAACCACCACGACCGACCGCACGGTCGCGAAATCAAGCGCCGCCTTGGCGGTATAGCCAAGGCCGAGGCCGCCAACCACCACGTCCAGAGGCCCTGCCTGTGCCGCCGCCAGCCCCAGATCGGCCAGAGCGACCTCGCCGTCCACGTATTGGCTGGACATCAGAAAGTCGTCGCCCAGCTTGACCTCGTGTATGTCCCTGCCGGTCGCCAAGTCCGTGCGCCGCCGCAGGCTCAAATCGCCGATGGACGTTGCGCGGTAGGCCAATTCCTCGAAGGGGGGTTTCATCACGCATGGTCCTCGGTTCTTTTTCCGGCCCGGACAGTGTCATATCCGACCTGAAAATGACACCAGCGCAGCCGCGCCTTTTCAGTCGCGCGGGAGAACCCCTACAGGTCCCGCAGGTCTCATCTTTGCCTGCTGGTCCTATTGCCCCGCCATTTGCCGGACGACGGCCACGTCGGCGGCCTTGACCACTCCCTGCGAAACCGAAACACCATGGCTGCCGAGCCAACGGAAGGCACGGGACACGTTTTCGGGTGCCAACCCGATGCGCCCACCGATCATGTGGGCGGGCAGCGGAAGGGCAAAGGACACCGGCCCGGCGTCAGGCAGCGGCCCGGCCTCGGCGGCGGCTTCCAACAGGTAGCGGCACAGGCGGGCGCGCGGTGACAGGACCTTGAAGGCGGCCAAGCTGTCAAGCATCCGTTCATAACGCCGCCCCAGCAGGGCCAGAAGATGCGGCACTTGGTCAGGCGTCGCCCGTAGCCATTCCAGAACGACGGTGCGGTGCATGACGATCAGGCGCGATGCCGCAACGGCCTCGCCGTTCACCGGATAGGACTTCAGGCTCAGCATGGCGGGCAAGCCGAAGAAGTCGCCCGGCCCGAACACCTGCATGATGTTTTCCGCCCCCGAAGGGCTGGCCGTGTACAGCTTCACGCGGCCTTCCAGAAGCACGAAAAAGCGGTCAGCCTCTTCGCCCTGTGAGAACAGCAGGGTCCCGGCCGAGATATCGGTCACCGGCTGCTCGGAAATCAACGGCCCCAGGAGGTCGAGGTGGAACCCCTCAGCAGGACTGACGCGGCGGCTCATTCCAGGTCCTCCCCGGTGGCAAGCACGGCCAGCCGTTCCGGCTCGGAAATGCGGATATGGCTGCCGCGCACCACCACGCCGACATCGCGCAACCGGTGCAGGACCCGTGACAGGCTTTGCTGGGTGATGCCCAGGTGAGCGGCCAGGGTCTTTTTGGGGAACGGCAACCGGCCCTCCAGCGGGGCGTCCGACGGCTCCGCTCCACGGCCCAGCGTGGCGAGCAGAAAGCGGGCGACGCGGGACGTGGCGTCGCGGAATTTCAGGTCGTCGGTACTCTGGATGCAGGCACGCAGGCGGGTGCCGAGCACCGTAAAGGCCAGCAACCCGGCCTCGGGATCGGCCGCGATCCGGTTGAGGAAGACGTCACGCGGCACCATGGCCGCCCGCACCGGCCCCAGGGCCTGCACGGTCATGCCGTGGCGCCCCGTTCCGCACACGCCTTCCAGGCCCAGCAGCGCGCCGGGGCCAACCTCGCAGACCGGCACGTCAATGCCCTGGAAGCACCGCAAGGACAATCCCCGCCCGGTCAGCACCAGCGGCAGCACCTCCACGGGGGCATTCAGGCGGACCAGGATGGCGCCGTCGCCAAAGTCCACCGTTCCCATGCCCTCGGCGAAATGGCGGCACATGGAGGCGGCAAGCGCGGCATCGGGACGGCGGGTTCCGGGCTTGGCGGGAACGCTGTTCATTGCAGCCACCATAAGCGTTGATGATGGTGGAGTTTAAACCATCAACTCGCCCCGTGGGTTTGACTCCGGTCAAGCAGTTCAACCTTTTAACCCGCGTCATGCGCCATCTCTTGCCCGACGGATAGAGTCGGATTCTGATGATACTTTACGCAAGGGAGGCTGCAAATGATCGCCGAAGGGACAAACACGTCGCTCAAGGGAATGACCGTTCTCGTCGTGGACGACAACGCGCACATGCGGCGCCTGATCGGCACGCTGCTACAGGTCATGGGGCCACCCACGGTGCTGGAGGCGAGTTGCGGAAACGAGGCGGCCGACGTCCTGACCCGGCTTCCCATTGACCTGCTGATCTGCGACTGGCGCATGGGCGAAATGAGCGGGCTGGAACTGGTCAAGGTGGCCCGCTGCGAGGGCTATCTTCGCAACCCCCTGCTGCCGATTGTCGCGGTGTCGGCCTACAGCAACGACCACATGGTCCGCGAAATGTACGCGGCGGGTGCCAATGCCGTCATGACCAAACCAATCGGCATTTCGACCTTTGTGTCGACCATCACGCGGGTAACGCAGCGGCCCAACGCCTTTCGTCACGCCGGAACGTGGTTCGGCCCCGAACGTGGCACCGGGGCCGAGGTCCGCGACCTGTCGTAGGCCCTCCGCCCCCGACGCCCCAAATGAACGCCACGCGCCGTCAGGCCGTGGCGTTCACCCTTTCCCAGCCCGCCCCGGCCGCACCGTGCAAATAGCCGTTGGCCGCCCGCCGATCCCCCAGCAGGGCACGCAACGTCCCTTCCGCCATCGCGCCGTCCACCACGCCGTCGAGGAGATCACGGTAGACGCGGCCGACGGCGACCATGTCCACACCTTCGGGCGTGATGCGCAGGGCACTGACCCCGGCCGCGACCAGGGCGGGGATTTCCTCGGCCAGGACCAGGACGGCGTCGGACAGGGTCTGAGTCCCGTTGACCCTCAGGAAGGTCTGCCCGTCGAGGGTGCCAACGGCCATGCCCTCGGCATCCTGGCCGCAAACGTACTGGCACCCATCCTTGGCCAGGCCGTGAGCGCGGGCATGGGCGCAACGGGCGGAAATGGCCAATGGGATGCTGCCGAAGACCGGCACTTCGACCGTCAGGCCAAGGTCCCTGCCCGCCCCGGTGATCGCCTCGACCGAGGACATTTCCAGTTCCCACGGCAGACACACGGACGTCGCGCCACGCCGGGCCAGAACCCGCAGCGTGTCGGCGTTGTAGATGTTGAAATACGGTCCAACCCGGTGCGGCCGCCCGTCGAGCAGGTAAAGCGCGCCGGCCTCGTTGGCCTCGACCGCCACACCGTCGCCGGCCATGCCGCAGATGTCGGCCAGTTCCGCCCTCTCGCGCGGGGTGACCGGCAGGGCCAGAGTGGAAAAGACCACCTCCTTGCCGGCCTGGGCGAGGAATTGCGCGGCCTCCAGGGTGGCGTCGGACACGAACGGGCTGCGCTTGGCACAGACCACTTCGCCCAGCACCACGGCGTCATAGGTGTCGTCGGCGGCAATGGCGCGGTAAAAATCCAGCCGTTGCCCGGCCGGCCAGTTGTAGAGGAGCGGCCCGAGGGTGAGGCGAACGTCGCGTGTCATGGCTTATCCTTTATGCGGGATTTCAGCGCCAGCCGCGCTTGTAGGCGCCTTCGGTGGTGCGGCCGCCCTCGGTGAACCCGGCGGCCGAGACGGCGACGCCCGGCGGCCCGCCGTTCGCCAACGAATCGATGGCCCGCCGCAGATTGCCGACCACCGCCGCCACATAGGCCTTGCCGCGCTGGCGCCCCTCCACCTTGATGGCGGTAACGCCCGCGGCGGCGAGATCGGGCAGCAGTGCCGTGGCGTCCAGGCTGACCGGGTCCTCGAACAGGTAGCTGGCCCGTCCACGCGCCTCGAACCGTCCCTTGCAGAGGGTTGGATAGCCGGCATCCTCGCCGGGGCCGAAACGGTTGATGGTGTATCCCGCCAGACGGGACACCAGGACATCGCCTTCCTGCTCATACCGCACGTCCTCGGCCGGGGAGCACACGCCGTCGCGGTTGGGCGACCGGCCGGTGGCATAAGACGACAGGGTGCACCGGCCTTCGGCCATGACGCACAGGCCGCCCAGAACGAACACCTCGACCTCCACGCCGGGTTGGCTTGCCGTCACCATGCGGATGTCGTCGACCGTGAACACGCGGGGCAGAACCACCCGCTGGACGTTGAACAGGCGGGCGTAGTAGGCGACCGCCTCGGGGTTGGCCGCCGCAGCCTGGACCGACAGATGAAGGCGCAGGTCGGGATAGGTGCGCGCCGCATAGGCCGCAACGCCGATGTCGGCGACGATGATCGCCCCGACGCCAACCCGCGCCGCCGTATCCACCGCCTGCCGCCAGATATGCTCCTGGCCGGCGGCGGCGAAGGTGTTGATGGCGATCATCGGGCGGACCCCGCGATCCCGGCACAGCGCGGCGGCCTGGGCGGCTTCGGCCGCCGAGAAGTTGAGGCCGGGGAAGTTACGGGCGTTGGTACGGTCGCGGAAACCGAAGTAGACGGCATCGGCGCCGGCCTCCACGGCGGCGGTCAGGGCAGACGGCGTTCCCGCCGGGCAGACCAGTTCAAGCGTCCGGGACATGGGTTTCCTTTCCGGTCAAGGCCACGGAAGATCGCGGACGGCTCTGCCGCTCGGCCCGCGCAAGGCGGTCCTCCATGGCGGCCAGACGGGCATCGACGCGCGCCCGCCATGCCCTGACCGGGTCGAGGACCGCAGCCTGGACCTTGCGAACATCGTCGGCCGCCAGATGGGCCGTGGTTTTGAGATGGCTCGCCAGCCGCGCCCGCAGGGCTGTCGGCAACGGCAGGCTGTCGGCCACCAGGGTGAACGGTGCGGCGCCAGTGTCGGCGGCATCCTCCAGGGCATAGCGCAAGGCCATGACCAGCGCGGTGTCGCCTTCCAGGGTGAGGTCGCGGGCAAAGAAGCTGGCGTCGCCGTCCCGCCCCTGCCCCTCGGCCAGGTCAAGCAGCATGAACGCCGGCGCCCGCAGGATCGCGGTTGCCCCGCAGGCCCCGGCGAGGACGTCCACCGGCTCCATGCGCAGGCCGTCAGCCCCGACGTGCACCATAAGGCCATAGGGAAAGTCGGTCGGCAGGACGGCTACAGTGCCGGACAGGCCCTCCAGGCGGTCGCGCACCAGCGGGCTCAGGCGTCGGGCGACGGCGTCAACCAGGGGCCGGGCCACACGAAGGGCCGCCACACCCGGCACCGGCCGCAAGGCCAGTCCAAGCAGCAGCAGCGGGGAGAAAGGCGCAGCAGTCGCATCCATCGGCGGCCTCATGACTGATCGGACTCATCAGGTACGCGACACACCGGGGCAGAGGCCATGACGCGGGCTAAACGACAGCCAACTCATGATTTTTTCCGCCCTTGTTACCCTTCATCAAGGCGGTGTGCGCCGCCGTGGTGCATTTCTTGGACGTGCGGCGGATGCCCCTGCCGCGCTTGTTCACTCCCGCTCAGGGCCCGGAGGCTTCCCTATCCGGGCCCTCTTTTTCTGTTCCGCTATCGCACCATGGCCGCCAGTTCGGCCGGGCAGGCGATAAGGCGGGAAGCGGGAAGCGTGACGACGACGGTGGTTCCCTTGCCATAGGTGCTGGTCAGGTCCAGGGTTCCGCCGTGCAGTTCCACCAGCTTGCGCGACAACGGCAGCCCCAGGCCCGTGCCGACCTCCTGGCGGACCATGGGATCGTCGGCCTGACCGAACGGTTCCATCACCCTGGCGAGGTCGGACTCGCGGATGCCGCAGCCCTCGTCGGCGACGATGATACGCAGATCCTCGCCCGGCTCAGCCTCGATGCTGACCGTGACGACATCCCGCTGGTTGCTGAACTTGATGGCGTTGGACAGCAGGTTGACCAGCACCTGCTTGAGGCGCAGCGGGTCGGCGTGGATACAGGGCACCGGGTCGGGCAGCACACGGCGGAGAGTCACACCGCGCTTATCGGCCCGCTCGCGAACCAGCAGGATCACCTGATCGAGAAGCTCGGTGAAGTGGGTCTTTTCCTCGCTCAGGTCGAACTTGTCGGCCTCCACCTTGGACAGGTCGAGCAGGTCGTTGATGAGTTGCAGCAAGTGGCGGCCCGACTCGTTGACCGCCTCCAGGTACTCGCGGTAGCGGGCATCGCCCAACGGACCCCACGGCTGGAGCAACGAGAGTTCCGAATACCCGATCACGGCGTTCAGGGGCGTGCGCAGTTCATGGCTCATGCCGGCCAGAAAATCCGACTTGGCCTTGTTGGCACGCCGCGCGTTCTCCATGGCCTGAACCAGGGTGCGCTGCATTTCCTTCTGGTCGGTGATGTCCTCCTTCACGGCCAGATACTGGGTGATGCGGCCCCGGTTGTCGCGCAACGGCGAGATCGCCTGATGCTCCCAGAACAATTCGCCGTTTTTACGCCGGTTGAGCATCTCGCACCGCCACTGCCGACCACTGCGCAGCGCCGCCCACAGGTTGCCGTACGTTTCCATTGGCGTCTGCCCGGACTTGAAGATGCGCGGAGTCTTGCCGACCACCTCGTCCATGGAATAGCCGGTGCTGCGCGAAAGCTGCTTGTTGACGTACTGGATGATGCCCTGCGCGTCCGTGATGACCACGGAAACCGGGGCCTGCTCCAGCACCTCGTAGAAGGACCGGACACGGGCGGCATTCTCGCGCGCCTCGGTCACATCGCGTAGAACGGCCACAAGCCGTTGCTGGGCGATGCGGCAGATGGTGACCTCAAGCTGCAACGGCGTGCCGTCAGCCTTGGACCCGTCCACATCACGGCGCGTCCATGACAGCAGTTCGTCAGTCGAGGCCGCAGCCAAGTCCGGGGCCAGGGCGCTCAGCATCACCGCGTCGTCTGGCCCCAGTCCGAACATGTCGCGCGCCGCCGAATTGAGCGGCTCGCCCAACTGGCCGCCCTGGTGGAGCAGGACCAGACCGTCGGCCAGGCCATCGACGATGGAGCGTTGAAACTGCTCCAGGTCGAGGATCTGACGCACGTTCTTCTGCACCTCGTCCGACAGGGGCCACAGCACGCGCCCCCCAAGGGCCAGCAACAAAAGCAGGTAAATGATCTCGCCCGTCGCCGCCAGGACCTGCACGTCATTGACGCGGCCCTGGCCACCTGTTTCCAACGCCGCGACCAGTGCCTCCAGGTCAGACATCAGGTCGCCGAGCGCCAGGGTGACGACAGCCTCGACGGCGGGATGCTGCGAGGCCGGGGATTCAGCCACGATGACAACGCGGCGCTGAAACTCGGCGAAGGTGGCCTTCAGGCCACCGGGACTGTCGTCCAGGAAACCGGTCATGACATGGCTCAACCGGCTATCCACAGCCCGGACGGGCAACATGCGAAACACCTCCTCCATGAGGGCCAGATTGCCCAGCATGTCGGCGCGATGCTCCGCCGCATCGTCGGCCGTCGAAGCCATCGACAGACGTAGCGCACTCGTGGCGATGTGCGCGGCCAGCATGCGCTGGCGCCCGACATCGCTGATAAGGCTTGCCAAGCGGTCGTGCCCAGCCGTGAGCACGGTAAAGGCGACATAGGCCGCAACAGAGCAAATGCCGAGCGACAGCAGAAAGACAAGAAAGCGCCTCTTGAGCAGAACGCCGATCTGACCCTGGGCGGCAAGGCCGATAATGTTATTTGGAGTCGTTACAGTCATGACACCCATCTCAGTCGGTTTGCGTTCCATTTAGTATGAATTCAGGAGCAAATTTGCCGACTTGACGCTGGGTAAAAGAGGACAAAACAGCGCTGTAGCGTCTAATATTTACCATTAACCTCAAGACTGTTGACCAAAGTCAAATGACCCTTCTTTCGATGCGGGCAAACTCGGTCGGGTCAGCCACACGTCCTTGAAGAGGGGTGGACCCCATGACCACCAAGGGAATAAAACGGACCCTGCTGGGAGCGGCCGCGGTCGTTGCGATCACGATTGGCTCCTCCGTCGCCATGGCGGCAACGGAAAAAGGGCACGGAACGGACGACGGGAAGGCCGGCGGCAGCACGCAGACCTATGTGCCGCAGTTGGACAGCATGCCCGCCGAAGATGAGGCGGTTGCGCTTGATCTGCCGAAAATGGCGCCCGAGGAATTTGGCGAGGCGAAGAAGATCTTCTTCGAACGCTGCGCTGGTTGCCACGGTGTGCTGCGCAAGGGTGCCACCGGGCCGAGCCTGGAGCCCGAACGCACCCGCGAGCTTGGCTTCGACCACCTGAAGGCCTTCATCACCTATGGCTCCCCCGCCGGAATGCCCAACTGGGGCACGTCCGGTGAACTGACCGAACAGCAGGTGGACCTGATGGCCCGCTATGTCCTGCTCGACCCGCCGGCCCCGCCGGAATGGGGCATGGACAAGATGAAGGAGAGCTGGGACCTCGTCGTCAAGCCGGAGGACCGAGTCACCAAGCAGGAAAACAAGCTGGACCTGGAAAACATTTTCTCGGTCACCCTGCGCGACGCCGGCCAGATCGCACTTATCAACGGCGCCACCTACAAGATCGAAAAGGTCATTCCGACCGGCTATGCGGTTCACATCACCCGCGTGTCGGCCTCGGGCCGCTACCTGTTCGTGATCGGCCGCGACGCCCGCATCGACATGATCGACCTGTGGCCGACCGAACCGACCACCGTCGCCACCATCAAGATCGGCATGGAAGCGCGTTCGGTCGAAACCTCGAAGTTCAAGGGCTACGAGGACACCTTCGCCATCGCCGGCGCCTATTGGCCGCCGCAGTTCGTCATCATGGACGGCAAGACCCTGGAGCCGCGCAAGATCGTCTCCACGCGCGGCATGATCTACGACGAGCAGACCTACCACCCCGAACCCCGCGTCGCCGCCATTGTCGGGTCGCACTACAAGCCGGAGTTCGTGGTCAACGTCAAGGAAACCGGCCAGGTCCTGCTGGTCAACTACGAGGACCTTGAAAACCTCAAGGTCACCACGATCAACGCCGAGCGCTTCCTGCACGACGGCGGCTTTGACAGCACCGGCCGGTACTTCATGGTCGCCGCCAACGCCCGCAACAAGATCGCGGTCATCGACACCAAGGAAGGCAAGCTGGTCAAGCTGGTCGAAGTCGGCACCACGCCGCACCCCGGCCGTGGCGCCAACTTCGTGCATCCTGAATTCGGTCCGGTATGGGCGACCAGCCATCTGGGCGACCAGACCATCGCGCTGATCGGCACGGATCCCGAAAAGCACCCCGACCAGGCCTGGAAGATGGTCGCCAGCGTGGACGGTCAGGGCGGCGGTTCGTTGTTCATCAAGACCCACCCCAACTCCACCAACCTGTGGGTGGACACGCCCCTGAACTCCGAGGCCGAGCTGTACCAGTCGGTCGCGGTGTTCGACACCCGCAACCTCGACAAGGGCTATGAAGTTCTGCCGCTGGCCGAGTGGGCCGACCTGGGTGAAGGCGCCAAGCGCGTCGTGCAGCCCGAATACAACAAGGAAGGCACGGAGGTCTGGTTCTCCATCTGGAACGACTCCTCCCACAAGTCCGCCATCGTCGTGATCGACGACAAGACCCGCAAGCTCAAGCGGGTGATCAAGGACGAACGTCTGGTCACCCCGACCGGCAAGTTCAACGTCTTCAACACCCAGCACGACATCTACTGACGGGTACTGCGGCGGGATCGGCTTGCCGGTCCCGCCCGGCCCCCGTTCCACCGCACCAACCGGGAGGGCAGACCATGAGTGGTGTCGGACGCGTGTATCTGGTCGGCGCAGGTCCGGGCGATCCCGACCTTCTGACCCTCAGGGCGGCACGGCTGCTCACCCAAGCCGATGTCATCGTATACGACCGCCTGGTCTCTGACGAAATCATGGCCCTGGCCCCGCCCGGCACCCCTCGGGTGTTCGTTGGCAAGGAAACCGGCTGCCACCCTGTCACCCAGGACCGCATCAACGAAATTCTACGCGAACTTGGCACCAGCCATCGGCACGTCCTGCGCCTGAAGGGCGGCGACCCGTTCGTGTTCGGCCGCGGCGGCGAGGAAGCCGAGTACCTGCGGGCGCACGGGGTTACGGTGGAGGTGGTGCCGGGCATCACCTCGGCCGCCGCCTGTGCCGCCGCCGCCGGCGTGCCCCTGACCCACCGGGGCCTGGCCCGCAGCGTCCGCTTCATCACCGGCCACGCCCGCACCGGCGAGGCGCTCGACCTCGACTGGGCCGGTCTGGCCGATGCCGACACCACGCTGGTCGTCTACATGGGCCTCGCCACCCTGCCGCAGACCAGCGCCGCCCTGATGGCGCACGGACTGTCGCCGGCCACGCCGGTCCTGGCCGTGGAGAACGGCACCACGCCGCGCGAACGGCGGCTCATCACCACCCTGAGCCGCGCTGCCGCCGAAGTGGCCGAGGCCGCGTTCCAAGCCCCGACCTTGCTCGTCATTGGCCGCGTGGCCGCCCTGGCCCAGGACGCCGCCCTGCCGATGATCCACGCGGAGGCGGCCTGTCGTCTGGCCGTGGCCGCCCATGGTTAGGTTGGCCGCCATCCTGCTGCTGGCCGCGCTTCCTGTTGCCGCCCAGGACGTGGCCCCACAGCGCGCCGCAGCGCTTGAGAACATGCTCATCCAGGACTGCGGATCCTGCCACGGCCTGCGCATGACCGGCGGGCTGGGCGCCCCCCTGACCCCGGACGCTCTGGCCGACTGGCCCGACGACGGCTTGGTCGCCACCATCCTTCATGGCCGCCCCGGTACCGCCATGCCGCCGTGGAAGGCACTGCTGTCGCCCGACGACGCGCGCTGGATGGTGGGCCGCCTGCGCCAAGGAGTAACCCCATGAAACGCCTGTTTACCGTTCTGGTCGCCGCGATGATCGCCGCAGCCCCTGCCCTCGCGGACGAGGTGCGCAGCACCGGCGCGCTCGGCATCGTGATCGAGCGTGCGGCCGGCACCGTCGCCGTCATCGACACCCGCGCCCATACCCGTCTGGCCACGGTGGAAGGTCTGGGCGATCTCAGCCACGCCTCGGCCGTGTTCAGCCCGGACGAGCGTTACGCCTATATATTCGGGCGCGACGGCGGGCTGTCCAAGATTGACGTTCTGACCGGCACGCTGGTCAACCGCGTGATGCAATCGGGCAACTCCATCGGCGGCGCGATCTCCGACAACGGGCGCCTCGTTGCCGTCGCCAACTACGAGCCGGGCGGCGTCCGTGTATTCGACGCCGACACTCTGGCGCCGGTGGCCGATATCCCGGCCACCGACATCGGTAATGGCAAGCGTTCCAAGGTGGTGGGCCTGGCCGACGCGCCCGGCCGCCGCTTCGTGTTTTCCCTGTGGGACACCGGCGAGATCTGGATCGCTGACTTCTCGGCCGGGCCGCAGCCGGTGGTGACCCGCATCACCGACATCGGCGCCAATCCCTATGACGCGCTCATCACCCCCGATGGGCGCTACTACGTCGCCGGCCTGTTCGGCGAGGACGGCTTGGCCCTGGTCGATCTGTGGCACCCCGAAAAGGGCGCCCGCCGCATCCTCGACAGCTATGGGCGCGGCGAGGAACCCCTGCCGGTCTACAAGATGCCGCACCTCGAAGGATGGGCAGTGGCCGGGCGCCATGCCTTCGTCCCCGCCGTCGGCCGCCATGAGGTGCTGGTGATCGACATGGACACCTGGACGGAGGCCGGGCGCATCCCAGTCCACGGCCAGCCGGTCTTCGTCATGGCCGAGCCGGGTGGGCGCCATGTGTGGGTCAACTTCGCGGTGCCCCACAACGACACCCTCCAGGTGCTCGACACCGAAACGCTGGCCATCGTCGAGACGCTCACCCCCGGCCCCGGCGTGCTGCACATGGAGTTCGCGCCGCGCGGCGATCAGGTGTGGATGTCGGTGCGCGACGGCAACGAGGTGCAGGTGCGCGACACCCTCACCCGCAAGGTCATCGCCACCCTGCCGGCCGACAAGCCGAGCGGCATCTTCATGACCGCCCGCGCCCACCGCATCGGCCTGTAACGGAGCAAAGCAGCATGACCCCGCTTCAGAGCGACCTTCTCGACATCGCCCAGCGCGACTTTCCGCTGTCGCCGCGCCCCTACGCCGAGCTTGCCCTGCGCCTGGGCGTACGCGAGGACGACGTGATCGGCGCCTTCACCGCCCTGCGCGACGCCCGGCTTCTGTCGCGCATCGGCGCCGTGTACCGGCCCGGTTCGGCCGGCGCCAGCACCCTGGCCGCCATCGCCGTGCCGCCCGAGGACCTCGATGCTGTGGCGGCCGTCGTCACCGCCTTCCCCGAGGTCAACCACAACTACGAGCGCGAGAACGCGGTGAACCTGTGGTTCGTCGTCACCGCCCCCGACGAGGCCGCCCGCGACGCCGTGCTCGACGCCATCGAGGACGACACCGGGCTTGCCGTCCTGCGCCTGCCGATGGTCGAGGACTACCACCTCGACCTCGGCTTTCTCCTGAGCAGGAGCTAGACCATGAGCCACGCCCTGACCGACCCCCGCGACCTCGCCTTGATCGCCGCCCTGCGCGACGGCCTGCCGCTGTGCGCAACGCCGTACCGTGCGCTCGGCGCCGGGCTGGGCATGAGCGAGGCCGAAGTCCTCGGCCGCCTGCGCAGCCTGTGCGACAGCGGCGTCATCCGCCGGTTCGGGGCCGTGGTCCGCCACCACGAAGCCGGGTACGCCGCCAACGCCATGGTCGTCTTCGCCCCGCCCGAGGCCACCATCCCGGCCCTTGGCAAGGCGCTGGCCGACGAGGAGGCGGTCACCCTGTGCTATCGCCGGGCGCCGTCCCTGCCCGACTGGCCCTATACCCTGTACTGCATGATCCACGGGCGCAGCCGCGACGCCGTCCTGGCCGAGATCGACGCCATCGTTGCCCGCCAAGGTCTCGCCGACCTGCCCCGTCAGGTGCTGTTCAGCCGCCGCCGCTTCAAGCAGACAGCCGGACGCTACGGCCGCGCCATGACCGAGGGCGCCCGCGTGGTGGGAGAAGCCCTGTGACCCCCCTCGACCGCGCCATCATCAACGGCCTGCAAGGCGGCTTCCCGCTGACCGAACGGCCGTACGCGGATGCCGCCGAGGGCCTGGGCATCCGCGAGATCGACCTCGTCGAGCGCCTGCGGGCCATGCTCGACGAGGGCACCCTGACCCGGTTCGGGCCGCTGTGGGATCCGGTGGCGCTGGGCGGGGCCGTGACGCTGGCCGCCATGACCGTCCCCGAGGACCGTTTCGAGGCCGTGGCCGAGGCGGTCAACGCCTTCCCCGAAGTTGCCCACAACTACGCCCGCGACCATGCCCTGAACATGTGGTTCGTGGCCGCCGACAGTGACGCGGGGGCGCTGGCCCGCACCCTTGCCCGCATCGCCGCCGCCACCGGGCTGGAGGTCCTGTCCTTCCCCAAGGAACGGGAATACTTCCTCGAACTGAAGCTGGAGGCTTGACCATGCCCGACAGCCTGGACCGCGCCCTGGTGGAGGCCACGCAAGCCGGCCTGCCGCTGACCCCGCGCCCCTACGAGGACATCGCCCGACGCCTCGGCATTCCCGAGGATGAGGTGCGCGCCCGCCTCGGCGCCCTGCTCGACGGCGGTGCCCTGCGCCGCATCGGCGTGGTGCCCAACCACTACCGCCTGGGCTATCGGGCCAACGGCATGACCGTGTGGAACATCGACGACGCCGAGGTCGATATCCTGGGACCACGGGTCGGCGCCCTGCCCTTTGTCAGCCATTGCTACCGCCGGCCGCGCCGCCGGCCGCAGTGGCCGTACAACCTGTTCGCCATGGTGCACGGCCGCGACCGCGCCGAGGCCGAAGCCTATGCCGAAGAGATCGCCGGCCTTGTGGGCGCCGCCTGCCGTGGCCGCGATATCCTCTACAGCACCCGCATCCTGAAAAAGACCGGCCTGCGCCTGGGCGCCGCCGGTCGGGGAGACTGATCATGCTGCGCCTGTCCCGCTACATGGGAGCGTTGATCGCGGCGGCCGATGGCCACCCCGTCAGCCCCCGCCGCCCGTCGGCCATCGGCCCCGGCGGCCCCACCGCCCCGGTCGTCATCTGGAACTTGGTGCGGCGCTGCAACCTGACCTGCCGCCACTGCTACGCCTTGGCCGCCGACAAGGACTTTGCAGGCGAATTAACCTACGACGAGGTCGGGGTGGTGCTCGACGACCTGCGCGCCTACGGCGTGTCGGTGCTCATCCTGTCGGGCGGCGAGCCGCTGCTGCGCCCCGACATCCACACCATCGCCCGGCGCGCCAAGGACATGGGGTTCTATATCGGCCTGTCCACCAACGGCACCCTGATCGACGAGGACGCGGCCATCGAAATCGGCGCCGTCGGCTATGACTACGTCGGGGTCAGCCTGGACGGCCTGAAGGCCCGTCACGACGCCTTTCGCCGCCTGAACGGGGCGTTCGATCTGTCCCTGGCCGGCATCCGCCGCTGCCGCGACCGCGGCATCAAGGTGGGTTTGCGTTTCACCCTGACCCGCGACACCGCCGACGACCTGCCCGCCCTGCTTGATCTGGTGGCCGAGGAGGACATCGAGAAGGTCTACCTGTCGCACCTCAACTACGCCGGGCGCGGCAACCACAATCGGCTGGACGACGCCCGCCACCGCCTGACCCGCGCCGCGCTCGACACCCTGTTTGAACGCTGCCTGACCGACCTGCGGGCCGGCACCGGCCGCGACTACGTGACCGGCAACAACGACGCCGACGGCGCCTATCTGTACCTGTGGGCCCGCAAGCGGTTCCCAGAGCAGGCCGGTCTTCTGCTGCCCATGCTCAACCGCTGGGGCGGCAACGCGTCGGGCGTCAACGTCGCCAACATCGACAACGTCGGCAACGTCCACCCCGACACCATGTGGTGGAACCACACCCTGGGCAACGTGCGCGAACGCCCGTTCTCGGCCCTGTGGGAGGACATCTCGGATCCGCTGATGGCCGGGTTGAAGCAGCGCCCGCGTCCGGTCACCGGACGGTGCGGGGACTGCCGGTTCCTGACCATGTGCAACGGCAACACGCGCACCCGCGCCTTCCAGTTGACCGGCGACGCGTGGGCCGAAGACCCCGGCTGCTATCTGACCGATGACGAGATCGGAGTGGTTGCGGGCGGCGACCGCGTGGCCGTCACCGCGTTTGGCACCGGCCCGCGCCGTCCCCGCGTCACCGCCGCGCAAGGGAGCCTGTGATGATGCTACGCGCCCTGCTTCTCGGCACCGCCCTGGCGGTCGCCAGCGGCCTTCCGGCACAGGCGGCCCCCGATGCCGAACGCCTGTACACCGAGCATTGCGCCGCCTGCCACGGGGCCGACCGCCTGGGCGCCATCGGCCCGGCGCTGCTGCCCCAGAACCTTGGCCGCATGAAGCCGGCCCAGGCTGTCGACATCATCACCCATGGCCGCATCGCCACGCAAATGCCGGCGTTCTCCGACAAGCTCGACGCCCCCGCCATCGAGGCACTGGCCGACTGGGTGTTCACCGAACCGGCGGAAAAGCCCGTGTGGGAGGCTGCCGACATCCTGGCGAGCCACATCCTGCACGTCGATCCCGCCACCCTGCCGGCCGACCCGCAGCACGGCCGCGACCCGATGAACCTGTTCACGGTGGTGGAGTCCGGGGACCACCACGTCACCGTCCTCGACGGCGACCGGTTCGAGGCCATCGCCCGCTTCCCCAGCCGTTTCGCCCTGCACGGCGGCATCAAGTATTCGCCCGACGGCCGGTTCGCGTTCATGGCGTCGCGCGACGGCTGGGTCAGCCTGTACGACCTGCACACCCTGCAAATGGTGGCCGAGGTCCGGGCCGGCATCAACACCCGCAACATCGCGGTATCAGGCGACGGCAAGTGGATCGCGGTCGGCAACATGGTCCCGGCCAGCGTCGTCATTCTCGACGCCCGTGATCTGACCCTGCACAAGGTCATCCCGGTGATCGGCGACTTCGGCAAGGAAAGCCGCGTGTCGGCGGTCTATGCCGCACCGCCGCGCGACAGCTTCATCGTCGCCCTCAAGGACATCCCCGAGGTCTGGGAGATTCCCACCGTCACGCCCAAGAAACCGTACTACCCCGGCTATGTGCACAGCTACCAGCCCGGCATGGTCGAGGCGCTGGGCGTCCAGGATACCGCGTTCTCCGTCCGCCGCATCAAGCTGGACGACTACCTCGACGACTTCTTTTTTGACCAGACTTACACCCACCTGATCGGCGCCGCCCGCAACGGGCTGAACGGCCAGGTCGTCCATCTGACGGTCGGCCGCAAGATCGCCGAGGTGGCCCTCAGCGGAATGCCCCACCTGGGGTCCGGCATCACCTGGGAGCGCGCGGGCCGGCGGGTCCTGGCGACACCGCACCTCAAGGGCAACCAGGTCAGCGTCATCGACCTGGAGACCTGGGAAACCGTGAAGACCATCGAAACCCTCGGTCCAGGCTTCTTCATGCGCAGCCATTCGACCAGTCCCTACGCCTGGACCGATGTGTTCTTCGGGCCGCATCGCGACAAGGTGCACATCATCGACAAGCAGACCCTGGAGATCGTCAAGACGCTCCAGCCCGCGCCCGGCAAGACCGCCGCCCACATCGAGTTCACGGCCGACGGACGCTTTGCCCTGCTGTCGATCATGGAGGCCGATGGCGCGCTGATCGTCTACGACGCGGCAACGTTCGAAGAGGTCAAGCGCCTGCCCATGAAGCGGCCGGTCGGCAAGTACAACGTCGGCAACAAGATCCGCTACGAGGAAGGAACAAGTCACTAAAGAATGACGAAGATCAACGACGAACCGCCTTCCAGACGTCAGGCTGGACGCGTCACGCCACCAAAACAGAAGGGGCCACGCAATGGACTACGCCGCATTCTTCCGCGACAAGATCACCGCGCTGAAGGCCGAGGGCCGCTATCGCGTGTTCTGCGAACTCAGCCGTAGGCGCGGCGCGTTCCCCTCGGCGGACGAACACCGGGCCGACGGGCAGCGCCCCATCACGGTATGGTGCAGCAACGACTACCTCGGCATGGGCCAGCACCCGCAGGTGATCGAGGCCCTGCACGCTGCGGCCGACGCCTGTGGCGCAGGGGCTGGCGGGACACGCAACATCTCGGGCACCACCCACTACCATGTGGAGCTTGAACGCGAACTGGCCAGCCTGCACGGCAAGGACGCCGCCCTGCTGTTCACGTCCGGCTACACGGCGAACCTGACGGCGCTGTCCACCCTGGCCAGCCTGATGCCGGGCTGCATCGTGTTCTCGGATTCCGAAAACCACAACTCGATGATCGAGGGCATCCGCCACTCAAAGGCCGACAAGCGCATCTTCCGGCACAACGACCTTGCGCACCTCGAAGAGCTGCTGGCCGCCGCGCCGCCGGATGTGCCCAAGCTGATCGCCTTCGAGAGCGTCTATTCCATGGATGGCGACTTCGCCCCCATCGGCGCCATGTGCGACCTTGCCGACCGCTACGGCGCGCTGACCTACCTGGACGAGGTTCATGGCGTCGGCCTCTATGGCGCCAACGGCGCCGGGCTGGCCGAACAAGATGGCGTAATGGGCCGCGTCGACATCATCCAGGGCACCCTGGCCAAGGCCTTTGGCGTGGTCGGCGGCTACATGGCCGCCAGCGCCGATCTGTGCGACACCGTGCGGTCCTACGGCCAGGGGTTCATCTTCTCGTCCGCATTGCCGCCGGCCATCGCCGCCGCCGCGCGGGCCAGCGTCCAGGTGGTGCGGAGCCAGCCCTTGCTGCGCGACCTCCATCAGGAACGGGCCGCCCGCGTGAAGCAACGGCTGGCCGAGGCGGGTCTGCCGGTCATGGACTCGCCCAGCCACATCGTGCCGCTGCTGGTCGGTGACCCGGTCAAGTGCAAGACCGCGACCGACATGTTGCTCGACGACTTCGGCATCTACATCCAGCCGATCAACTATCCGACCGTGCCGCGCGGCACCGAGCGCATGCGCATCACTCCGTCGCCGGTCCATTCCGACACCCAGATCGACGCCCTGATCGACGCCCTGGGCGCCGTTTGGGACCGCCTGGACCTGCCAAAGGCCGCCGTACCCCTGACCGCGGCGGCCGAATAATCCATTGGGGCGGGACGCACACCCCCGCCCCGATGGGCACCCGTCCGGCCTGATGGGCCCGCAGCGCGAAGTGGCTGACGCGACTGCGACCCTCAGGCCGGGCGGCTGCATCTCAATCCTGGAGTCCTCCCTGGAGTTTGCGTCGTGCTGAGGGCGCTTTTCGCCGCCCCCTACCGCTCGTTGTTCCTGCTGGCCGCCCTGGCGGCTGCGGCGGGCGGCGGGTGGTGGATCGCCGCGCTGTTCCACGGGGCTCCGATGCCGGGCGGCGGTGCTCCGTGGCATGGCCATGAAATGATTTTCGGCTTCGGAGGCGCGGCTGCCGCCGGCTACCTGCTGACCGCCCTGCCCAGTTGGACGCAGGGCAAACGCGTGGAGAGATGGCAGGTCGTCGTGCTGTGCGGCCTGTGGATCGCCAGCCGGCTCGCCATGGCAAGAACCGAGGGGCCGCTGCTGGCCGTGATGGCCGCTTTCCCGGCCCTGCTGGCGTCCATCCTGTTCTTCAAACTGGTTCGCGCTGGAAAGCCGGGACATCTGGCCTTTGTACTCCTGCCGGTCGGGATGCTGGGGCTGGAGCTGCTGTTCCAGGGCGTGGTGCATCACGAGCATGTCCTGCGGACGGCCCTCCTTGGTTTCACCTTCACCATTGCCGTCATCGGCGGGCGGATGCTGCCGGCCTTCGCGCGGGTGGCCCCGATTTCGACCGCCTTTGACACCATCAGCCTCGGCATCCTCGGCATGAGTATCGGGGCCTGCGTCCTGCATGGAAGCGGTTTCCCCCTGATCGTGGCCGGCCTGTTGCAGGCTTGGCGCATGAGACGGTGGCGCCCCCGCTATGACGCCCTGCTGCTGATGATGTACGCCGGATGGCTATGGATGCCGGTCGGGCTGGTCCTGCTCGGCGGGAGCCTCATGCGGCCGGACCTTTATGCCCCGTCCGACGCCCTCCACGGACTCGGCATGGGCGCCATGGGGTGCATGGTCATGGCCATAGCCGGCCGCGCCCTGGCTCAGCGGGACGGCGGCCAGTTGCGGGCGACACGCGCCCTGACCTTGGCTTTTGGTGCGGTGTGGCTGTCGGCGGCGGCGCGCGTGGCGGCACCACTCGCGCCCGGACTACTGCACGGCGCGGGGGGGCTGTGGGTCGCCGGATGGAGCCTGTTCGCCCTCGCCCTGCTCGTCAGCTTCATGCGGCCGGTCCCGCATCCGGTCCTTAGCGGCCCCAGGCCGATGAAATAGACCCGCCGCCCCTGCTAGAGGTTCAGGATATCGTCGGCCAAAGACGTGGGCCACTGGGGGTACACCTTTATATAGCGGCCAGCACGCCGCCGCTCTGTACAGCCTAGTCGTCAGGACTGGCTGACTGCGGCCGCGTTCTCGCGCAGCATGCGCCGCGCGGTGTAGACGGCCTCGGTCCGGTTGGTGGCGCCCAATTTGCGCATGACATTGCGCACATGGACCATGACGGTGTTTTCCGAAATGCCGAGTTTCGCCGCCAGCAGGCGATTACTGGCCCCCCATTGAAGAAGCAGAAGGATGTCGCTCTCCCGCGGGGACAGACCCAGCACGGCCAGCGCCGCGCGTTCTTCGGGCAGCGGTGCGGCGACTTGGCCCAGCGGGATGTCGGGCACCTTGTCTGCCACCGGCTCCGGGGGCGGGTCTTGCGGGCGGGCCCGCACCTGTACAAGCGGAGCCATGGGTTCCAGCCCCAGGGCCATGGCCGGAATATAGATCCCGCCGCTCAGGACCAGCCGTAACGCGGCGAAGGCCAGGGGCAGCGACAGCGATGTCGGGATGAACCCGTTGGCCCCGGCCCGCAGACACTCCACCGAGTGCCGGGCATCCATACTGTCCGAAACCACGACTAACGCTGTGCGGGAAATCCTCGCCCGCAGCGCGGTAATCCACTGCTCCACATCGGCCGGAGCCATGACGTTGAGCAGGTTGCCCAGAACAATCAGGTCGACGCCTTGACCGTCGTCGGCCGACAGGTCGAGACCGTAGTGCGGTACGATCTTGCAACCGAGCCCACCACCAGTCAGCCACCCGGCCAGCAGATCGGTGGCCAGGCGATGCGTCGCCACCAGGACAACATTGACGGTCTGCGGAGTTTCGGGAAGCATGGGGCCTCCAATCACGGGTCATTACACAATCACAGGTCATTTCAGGGGGTGGCTGACAGGATGACCGCTTTGCCACACCAAGCCTGAGGGGCGTTGCTTTCATTGCCAGTCCGGTTGAACGGGCAGATCCGGCCATACTTCGCGGGCGGCGTCCCAGCACTGGGCAGTGACAATGACCGACACCGGGGGCTGCCACCCGACACTGCCGGCCATCCCCACACGGCGCAGCACCGATCCCGCCTTGGCCATCAGGTAGGTGCGCAGATACGGAAGTTCGGACACCAGAGGCCCCTCGCCCAGGTGATAAAAGAGGCCACCCCCCGGCCCCGCAGCTTGGCGGAACATGTGTTCCGCTTCGCCGCTTTCAGGCGTTTTGCGCAAGGCAATCAGGCCGCCGCAAGCCGGAGAGGCATACGCATCGACGCTGTAGACACCGTTCAGGGTCAGGTCGAGCCGCCCGGAAAACGTCCACCCGGCAGCCTCCAGTTCCGCTGCCGCCGGGGACTCCGCAGAGGCCGGGTACTCCGCAGAAGATGGAGCCCCCGCCTCCGCCAAGGGGGCTGGCGTCTGCATCACCTTGCCGGGCAGGCTGGCGCCGCCGAGCGCCACCAGGCTAACTATGAGCGTGACGGATGCCAAATTCATGGCGCACTCCCCAGGCAGCGACGATCAGGGCGACGGAAAGCACCATCCAGCCGAACAGCAAGCCGCCGTTGCCGTCGTGGAACGTCTCGTAGTGGGACAGGCTGATCCCATAGACCGCCAGCCGCCCGGTGTTCAGCGTCACGATCAGGGCGGTGAGGACGAGCCACGTCAGGACCTCGGATCGATGCCAGACCGGACGAACGGCGCGCGTAAAAACAACGGCGGCAAGAAGCCCATGCAGCACCGCCTTAAAGCTGGTGCAGGCGGCCACCACCACCAGGTCGTACCCCTTGCCGGTGACGATAAGGTTGCCTTCCCGCAGTACGTCCTCGCCCCCTGCCCGCAGCAAGGCGGTGGCCAGGACCGCGTCGGCAGTGGACAGCCACGGCGTAAGCGCCGAGAGCGCCATCTTGCCCCAAACCTCATGCACCGACAGCGCAACGCACACCGCCCCGGCGGCGGCCACTGGGGCCAGCCGACGGTGCGTCACCATCAGGTGCAGCCCGATCACGCCCAGCGCAATCCAGCCGGCCGTCTTGTGGGGCACCAGGATGATGGCAGCAACCAGCACCGCCACCATACCATCGGCCAGATTGACCGCCCCCCCCTTGCGCCAGCCCAGCAGGCCAAACGCCACCCCGCAGCCGGCCAGCACAATCGCATCGATGCCAAACAGGACGCCTACGGCCCCCAGGGCTCCATGCTGGACGAAGGCCCCGGCAACCGGCGGCGCGAGAGCGTTGAGCACCGCCACTATGCCAAGCCCGCGCCAGACATCCAGACGGTCAAGCAGGATATAATTAAATACTCCACTAATCATAGCTGCACCCATTAATTAATGATGACCCCAATTAAGTAACAACATCCCGTACCTGACTTCATCTCGGCGGAGCAGTTACACTTGCGTGGCCAAACAATATGGAGGCTCACATGAACAAGATATTTGCTACTGCCCTTGCTGCGGCGCTCGCCGTACCACTGTTGGTGTCGGGGGCACAGGCCGCCCCGCACGGCTTCGGATCCAAAATGCCGAAAGGCCCACACGGCTTCACATCCAAAATGCCGAAAGGCCCGCACGGCTTCGGATTCAATTGGCGGAATGGTCCGCCGCACTTTGTCGATGCGCCCCTGCCACTGGCTGGCGGCCTGCCCGCCCTGGCGGTCATGGCTGGCGCCGTGTTCATGGCGCGCCAGAAGCGGAAGAACGGCTAACCCCCTCGTTCCCCTTGGGGAACGTCCTGACCCCGGCACCCTGGTGGTGTCGGGGTTTCTGTTCGGTCAGCATTTTGGCCAGACCGTCATGCAGCCCCGTGCGCGGCACCCACCCAAAGCGCCGGGCCGCCGAGCGGGGATCGCCAATCGAGGCCGGAATGTCGCCGTTGCGCGGCGGGCCATGCCGGATATCGGCCGTCACGCCCAAGACATCGGCCACGGTCGAAGCCAGTCCGAGGATGGATGTCCCCACCCCCCGGCAGATATTGAACACCTCCGGCCGGGTGGCGGGATGCTCCATCGCGGCGATCAGAAAGGCCACCACGTCATCGACGTGAACGAAGTCGCGCACCTGGAGGCCATCTCCGTACACGGTCAGGGGGCTCCCGGCCCGCAGGCGGTCGCAGAAAATCGAGATGACCCCGGAATAGGGCGAGGATGGATCCTGGCCCGCGCCATAGACATTGAAAAAGCGGAGCCCGGTGGCGGGCACCCCTTGTGTCAGGGTCGCCACGCGGGCGTGCAGTTCGCAGGCCAGCTTGTCCGCGCCATAGGCCGACAGGGGCCGGACGCGCGTGCCCTCTCTCAGCGGCACTTCGGGATTGGCCCCATAGACCGCCGCCGACGAGGCATAGACCACCGGCGTGGAGGCCCGCCGAGCGGCCGAAAAAACCGCCACGGTCCCCCCCAGGTTGACGGCGCTGGTCCCGGTCCAGTCCTCCTGGCAGCGCGGCACCGACGCCACTGCCGCCAGATGGAAGCAGCCATCCACGCCATCCATGGCTTGCTCGACCAGGGCAACATCCGTAACGCTCCCAACGATCACCTCGGCCTCGGACGGCGCGCGGTCCAGTCGCCCGGTGGAAAGGTCGTCGAGGATGCGCACCCCCTCGCCCCGCCCCACCAGGGCGCGGGCAAGGGTTGACCCAATGAAACCGCAGCCGCCGGTGATCAGAAATTTTCCCATGGCAGGGTCTCCAGAGACACGGGCTCCACCAGCACGGCCGGGGCCAGACTGCGGGCCGCGACTCGCCGTTTGCCGACGATCTCCCGCCAGACGTGCCGCATCTGGTCGGCCGAAAGGTCCAGATGGCGGCCCGCCACGTCAACGGGCAGCCCCTCGTGCAAAGACCACAGGCAGTGGTCCATGCCCGCCCAGGGCAGCGAGAAGTAGAACTCCTCCTGCGTCTGCTCCAGGGTGTAGGTATCGGTGGACGGCGGGCGGTTGCGGATGTTTTCGGGCACGCCCAGATAGCGGGCCAGGGCATAGACCTGACCTTTGTACAGGTGGGCGATGGGCTTGATGTCGGCCAAGCCATCGCCGCCGCGCACAAAGAAACCGAGTTCGTATTCCAGCCGGTTGGGTGTCCCCAGCACCGCGAAGTTCAGGCGCTCGGCGTGGAAATATTCGGTATTCTTGCGCAGCCGCTGTTTCATGTTGGTGGATGCCACGACCTGCCGGTAGACGTCGGCCGGCATCCGCGCCCGGTCGCGGGTTCCATCGGGCGCTTCCACCACCAGATCGAAGTAACTGATCCGCCCGTCGCCCAAGGGATCACTGGCCAGCACCACCTTTTGCTTCCAGCCCTCGCCAAACTCCGGGATCATCCGGCGAATGGCGTCGTCGCGGCGGCTGTAGGCGGCGGTGGCCTCCAGGGCGTTGGTCAGATCCTCAACCACGTAGGGCACGCCAAGCTGCTCACACAGGGCACGTGCCCGTTCCGTGCCGTCGTCGGCAAATTCCTTTTCCGGCATCAGCAGGGCGAACACCCGGCTCGGCCCCAAAGCTCGGGCTGCCAGGGCGACGCAGACGGCGGAATCGACGCCCCCGCTCACCCCCAACACCACGCCGCGTCGATGCAGGCGCTTGGTCAGGGCGTCAACCAAGGTGGCGGCGCACCGCTCCACCTCCGCCGCACAATCCAGGGGCGGCAGGGTGGGCGACAGGACCGTCATACTATTGACTGCGGTCATACAAGATCTCCTTTGGTGTCAGCGGGTTCCACCGCCACCGACGGCGGCGTACGGTCCAGGGCGGCTTGTGCCGCAGCGAGATGGGCATCGAACCCGTCGAGAAACTGATCGGCCAGGGACTGCAAGGTGACCAGGCCGACCAGGGCCATTTCCTCGCGTTCCCCGCCCATGACACCCCCGCGTGCCCGCGCCTTGTCGATCAGCAAGCGGGCCGCCTCGACATCCACGAGGCCATGGCGGGCCAAAGCGTCAGGGGTCAGCACATCACTCACCCACGGCGGCGCGGCGGCCGAGAACAGCGGCGGCGCGGCGGGCGCGCGATAGGGTTTTTTCGGACGCTCGGCAATCGACGGCGGCAGCAGCGGCGCGGCCATGCGGCGCAGGGCCAGCTTGTCGCGCAGGCCCAGCAGCTTGACCCGCCCCGGCAAGGCACCGCACAGATCCACCACATCGGGGTCGAGGAACGGGTAGCGGACCTCGATGCCGTTGGCCATTGCCACCCGGTCGCCCTGGCAGGGCAGCAGGTGGCCGGACAACAGGGTGTTCATCTCAATGGCCTGGGCGCGGGCCAGCGGCTCCCAGGTCCGCCAGCCGGGCGGCAAGGCGGCTGAAAGATCCTCCATCATCCGCTCCGGTCCCAGGGACGCGCGGATACCGGGGGCCAGGAAGCGCAGGCTCCAGGCGGTGTTGGACCACCGCAGAAGGTGCGAATAGAAGGGGTGATCCACCGCCCCCAAATTCTGCTTGAAGAACCGGCGCCAGGAGGCTGCGTCGCGGCTGCCGTGCCCGACGTAGGCATACAGGCGGTCAAGCAGACGCGGGCGCTGCGCGCTGTCGGGCTGGCGGGCCCAGAAGCGGCGCACCTGGTCCTCCTTGAAGATGTTGTACCCGGCCAGGAGTTCGTCCGCCCCCTCGCCCGTCAGCACCACCTTTTGCCCCGAAGACCGAACCAGGCCGGACAACAGGAACAGCGGCACGGGGGCGGTGCGCATCAGCGGCGTCTCGCAATGCCACACCACGTCGGCCAGGGAGTCGGCAATGGCTGAACCGTCGCACAGGATCTCGTGATGGCGGGTGCCGCAGAACTCCGCCATCAGGCGTTGCTCGGGCGTTTCGTCGAACGCGGCGTCGGTGAACCGCACCGCATAGCTATCCAGGGCCTCTCCACGCTGGGCCGTGGCCAAGGCGGTGATGAGGCTGGAATCCAACCCTCCGCTGACGTAACAGCCGACCGGCACATCGGCCCGCAGGCGCAGATCGACCGCCTTTGACAGCGCGGCCCCCAGCGCCTCGGCGGCGTCGGGCACCGAACAGTCGCGCCACGCCTCGGACGGCTGGATGTCGGCCCGCCAGTAGATCTGTTCACGCGCCGACAGGTCGGCCTCGAAAACCAAGGCCGCGCCGGGGCGCAAGGACTTCACGCCCTCGAACACCGTGTCGGGCGCACCGACGCCCCAGCGGGTGAACACCTGGACCAGCCCGGCGGGATCGAAGGCGCGGGGCACCCGCCCGCCGGCAAACAGCGCCTTGGCCTCGGACCCGAAGACCACCGCATCGGGGGTGCGCGCCCACACCAACGGCAGGATGCCCAGGCGGTCGCGGACCAGATACAGGCGCCGCTGCGGCCCATCCCACAGGGCAAAGGCAAACTGCCCGTTGAGACGGCGCCAGGCGTCCTCGCCCCATTCCTCGTAGGCGTGAATGATGACTTCGGTATCCGATCCGGTGCGAAAGCGGTGGCCGCGCGCCGTCAGGTCATGGCGCAGCTCGACGTGATTGAACACCTCGCCGTTCCCAGTGATCCAGATCCGCCGATCCTCGTTGGTCAGCGGCTGGTGGCCATCGGACAACCCGACGATGGCAAGACGGGCATGGGCCAGCGCGATGCGCCCGTCCCGGTAAAAGCCCCACCCGTCGGGGCCGCGATGGCGCAGCATGGACACCATGCGGCGCATCTCCCCAGTATCGGGCAGCCGCCGAGCCTGCGGGCCGGCGAGGACTCCAGCAATACCGCACATGAAGGCCTCCGTTACTGTTGGGCTCCGGCCTCCTGGGCCGGGGGGGCAGAGACAAGCAGGCCCCGGCGCACCTTGCCGTTTTCGGACCGGGGCAGGCCGGAGCGCACCTCGACAAAACGCGGCACCAGATAACTTTCCAGATGACCCCGGCAGAACAGCCGAACCGCACTTTCGGTCGGCGGCTCGACCCCGGCGACCGGAACCACCACCGCCTTGATGGCCATTCCGTCGATGGCGTCGGGAACCGGCACCACGGCGGCCTCGGCGATCCCTGGCATCTCGCACAGGACGCGCTCGACCTCCTTGGGGCTGACCTTCTCGCCCCGGCATTTGAAGATGTCATCCACCCGCCCGACGAAGGTCAGGAAGCCTTCCTCGTCCATGCGGAACAGGTCCCCGGTGTGCAGCACCTTCTCCCCGGCGATTTCGCCGTCGCGCAGGCGGCGTGCCGTGGCCTCTGGTTTGCGCCAGTAGCCGCGCATGACATGAGCGCCCCGCACCACCAATTCGCCGACCTCGCCGGGCGGCAGGCGGCAACCGTCTGCGCCGATCACATAGACCTCGCTGTTGGGCATGCCCTGCCCGACCGTGCCGATCTTGTCGTGCAGCCGCGCCGGGTCCAGCCAGCTCACGCGGGTACATTCGGTCAGCCCGTACATGGAAAACAGGCGGGCCTGAGGAAACTGGGCGCACAGCCGCCGAATGTGGGCCGGCGGCAGGGCGGCGGCCGTGTTGGTCAGATAGCGCAGGGCCGACAGGTCCTGCCCCTCGAACGAGGTCAGTTGCAGCAGTTGCGCAAACAGCGTCGGCACGCCGGGCAAGCCGGTCACCCTATGGGCTGCCATCGTCTCGATGACGCGCCAGGGATAGGCAAAGAAGTTCGACAGGACCACGGTGAAGCCCACCCGCGCCCCGGTCACCACCTGATAGAGCCCGTAGTCGAAGGACATCGGAAGAACGCACAGCACCACGTCGCTAGGCACATTGCCGAGGTAGGTGGAGATGGCCCAGGCGGTGTTGGTGATGTTGCGGTGGGTCAGCATCACGCCCTTGGCGTCGCCGGTCGAGCCTGAGGTATAGATGATGCAAGCCAGATCCTGATCGATAAGGGCAGGGTCGATAAGGGCGGGCTCGGGCGCATCAAGGGCCGCTTCCATCGCTTGCCCCCAGGTCAACTCCCGATCTGCCAGGATGGGGGAGGCCGGCGGCCCGCCGTGCCAGATAATGGCGCTGACCGAACCACCGGGCAGGCCCGAGCCCCGCACCACGCGGGCCAGGGACTGCCCGGCGATCAGCACACGGGGCGCGCAATCACCGATCAGGTAGCCGAGCTTGTCGGCCTTGGTGGTCGGGTTGACCGGCACGAAGACGCCGCCAGCCATCGACGTGGCGAATACCGCCACCGCCATCTCAATGGAATTGTCCATAAACAGCATCACCCGGTCGCCGCGCCGGACGCCCTGGCGCCGCAGCGTGGCAGCCAGGGCACTGGCGGCAGAGGCAAACCCGGCAAACGTGATGGCGCGGTCCTCGCACCGCAACGCAACCTTGTCGGGCATACGCTGCGCCGACGAGAGCAGGAAGTCGTGAAGAAGGATTCTCATGACGTCTTTCTCCCAACTGGCCTAAGGCCATTCCCCATAACAATCCAAGGTAGCTGCTATCTCAGAGCCCACCTCTTAGCTGGGATTGCGAAGACCTTGTATGCCGCTGCCGCCGGGGCTTACGCCACGTTGCGGCAGCCGGGCGGACAGGTGTCCCCGCTCGTCGTCCATGCAGGCCAGCGCCGTGCGGTTCATGACGTTCAGCTTGCGCAGGATGCGGCTGACATGGACTTTCACCGTGTTCTCGGACATGCCCAGTTCGTAGGCGATCACCTTGTTGGGCTTGCCCTGGCGAAGATGGAAACGAACGTCTTCCTCGCGCGGCGTCAGGGGCCAATTGTCCCCGCCACCAGCCGGAACAGGCTCCAGCGACGGGCCGCTACCAAGCGACGCGTCCAGAATGGTGGCCTCGCCCTCCGGCTCCGGTGCCCGGCAGGGTATGTCCGGGCCGGTGCACGGCGCGACATAGACCCCGCCGGCCATGACCAGGCGCAGCGCGGCAATCACCTGCTCGACGCTGAGAGACGCCGACAGATACCCGCGAATCCCTAGTCGCATGGTGGCAAAGGCATCGTCTAGGTCCGACAGCGAACACAGGAGGGCAATCGGCACCCCTGCGTGGATCCTGACCGCGTGGGCGATCAGGTCCGGCAATTCGCCGGAAGTGGCGACACGACCATCGAGCCGCAGCAGAATCAGGTGAGGACGGCGTTCGGGGATATCCTCTTCAAGAGATGCCGATGCCCAAACATCCCATCCTACCGCGTGCTCCCCCAAAAGTTCTGACATGCACTGTCGCGTGAAGTCGTGCGGGTCCACCAACAGCAGACCTGGCCGCTCACTATCGAGCTGTGCCAGTTCGGTCGCCCAATACTCCATGAATTCATCCCTCTGGGCTGCGAAGCGTGGTGTGGCGTGATCCGAGCGTGTCCGGGCCACGGGCCGGATTACAATTGACTGATAGCTCATCGGAAAATCGGCCATCCACTGATTAAAACCCACAGATCTGCTCACGGTCCAGCCGGCCAGACGGGCGATCACCTTTGTTTTGTTTCCATTACTCGCAAGGGCTTAGACCGTCCGCGCCGGTTATTTTGCGCAACCTTTCGAGTGCATCACTGTGCACTACACTAATCCTTGATTAGCCTCTATGGGCTAACCAAGGAAGATGGGTACAAGAACTGGTGAATATTCCTTCCGCCCCAATAAGTCCTAGCCTGGGATCACAGGGAATAAGCGGAGGACACCCTCTATGACCGACCTTCGGATGCCTCGTCCGACTCTGCGGGACACTCCCATGCAGGCTCAGTGGTGGCTGCATGGACTCACTCCAACCTCGCCAAGATCGACAAGGTCAGCGCCGGGCGCGCTGGAGGCGGATGGAACCGGCCGCCAAGAACAGCTAAAAAAACCGTCCCGCGCCCGTATCCCGCCTGGACTCAGGCGCCTGTTGGCGATGAGCGGCTATCAACCCCGGAACCACAAGTTCTACCGCCTCTGGAACGTGGCGATGGTGCTTCCGCTGCTCCTCCTGGCACTTCCGATCATGGTGGTCATCGGCGTCCTGCTGGCGGTAACCCAAGGTCCGCGCAACGTCATCTACCGCGGCCCCCGGCTGGGCAAAGACGGAGCAGTGTTTAACATTCTGAAGTTCAAGACCTTGCGGGACAGCGCCGCCGCCGCCACCCGCGACCGCGTGCTACCCGCAAATTCGAGCCTGGAAACACCGCTGGGGCGCCCTTTGCGCGAAACGCGGCTGGACGAATTGCCACAGCTTTTCAACGTCCTGAGGGGCGACATGAACCTGCTGGGGCCGCGACCGGTGCGCCCGGCCATCGCCGAGGCATGCCGCAAAACCATTCCCGGCTACGACCGACGGTTCGACGTCCAGCCGGGTCTGATCGGCTACACCCAGGCGTTGATGCCACACGGATCCGACAAGGCCATTCGGGCGCGCATCAACGCCATGTTGTGCCGACGACCAGTGAACTTGTTGCAGGAACTCATGTTCGTGTCGCTGACCGCCCTGTCGGTGCTGGGCTGGTCGGTGCGAGTCGGGGTGCGGGAAATGCTCACGCTGCTGCGCCTGCACCCAGGCAGCCGGGCCCCGCGCCATGGCGAGGCCGTGATCGAGGGGCCCGGCGGTTCATTCACCCTGCGAGTCGCCCACATCGACGGCAATGCCTTGTTTCTGGAGACGCCCCAGCGCCTTCCGATAGGCATCGGGCCGCATTCCGTGGTGTTGCAACGCAACCATGCCAAAACCGCCCGCTGCGCGGCGATGATCATCGGCAGCGAAGTCGTCACGCGCCTGGGCAGCGGCGGCATGATGAGCCCAGTCTACCGGTACAGGATGCGCTACCAGCCAGCGTCCTTCTATCAGAAGTACCTGATAGATCGCTACTTCGTCGGTGCCGTCCTCTTACGCTGACTACGCCAAAGGGAGAACCTATTCATGGAGTTTCTGTTCTGGTTCACTGTCGCCTCAGGAGTGGTAACTGTTGTAGGCTACCCATTGGCCATTATTGCCCTGGCTACCCTGTTGCCGCACCGCCCTGAACCACCGCCGCAGCCCCTGCGCGCCACGCTGCTGATCGCAGCGCATAACGAAGAGGCGTGCATCGCCGCCAAGCTGGAAAACGCCTTGAGCCAGGATGTCCAGCCGCATCAGATGTCCGTTGTCGTGGTGGCGGATGGCTGTACCGACCGCACAACGGCCATCGTGCAGGCCAATCCCGATCCCCGCGTGTCGTTGTTCGATTCGGGCGTCCACCTTGGCAAGATCGCCGCCATGCAGAAGGCCCTCGAGTCGGTCGGCGGCGATGTGGTGATTTTCTCGGATGCCAACAGCCTGTTCGCGCCGGGCGCCCTGCGCGCCCTGCTGAACGGCTTCACCACGCTGCGGGTCGGCGGCGTCTGCGGCGCCCTGGCCATCGCGCGGCGCGGCAGCGGGTGGCTGGGCACGGCCGAGAGCCTGTACTGGCGCTATGACAATCTGCTCAAGAAAGCGGAAAGCCGGCTGGGCGGTGCGGTCTCGGCCCAAGGATCGCTCTATGCGGTGCGCCGCGACTTGCTGGACACGGTGCCGCTGTCGGTGGCCGATGATTTCTTCATCTCGACGCAGGTGGTGGCGGCCGGCAAGCGCCTGCGCTTCGCCCCCCAGGCCGTCACCGTCGAGCCGGTGAGCAACAACACCCGCGGCGAGTTTGGACGGCGCGTGCGGTCAACCGAACGCGGCTGGAGGGGATTGCTGGCCCGCCGGGCACTGCTCAATCCCCTACGCACCGGTGCCTACGCGATTCAGCTCCTGTTCCACAAGGTGCTGCGCCGGACGGTGCCCCTGATGTTGGCGTTGACCCTGGTGCTGTCGGCCGTACTTGCCCCGCAGCACTGGATTTATGCCGTCGCCTTCGCGGTCCAGGGGGTCTTTTACGGGGTCGCCCTTGGCGCCCTGGCGTGGCCGCCCCTACGGCGCCTGCCCGGCGCCACGGTCGCCTTCTTCTTTGTCGAGACGCAGATTGCCATGGCCCTGGGACTGTCGCGCGTGGCGTTGGGCCTGCATAGCCGCCGCTGGGTCCCGGTCCGCGACGTCGGCTGATCGGCCGGCGCGGGCAGCAAGAGCCAGAAAACGGGCCAGAAAACGGGCCAGAAAGCGGGTCGGTCAGAGTTCCTGACCGGCCCGCTTCCAGCGCGGCAGCCCCAGCAGCCCCACCTCCGGCAATCCCAGCAGCGCCGTAACGGCGATGTAGGCCGCACCACCGGCCACCGAACTCACGCCCAGGCTGATGATTTGGCCGATCAAGCCGCCGCTGATTTCAGGCAGTGCCAAGCGTGTCGCATAAATGACCGCCCCCGCCACCACCGTGGCAAGCGCCATCACGGCAAAGGCCTTGATATCATCGCGTTGGAACAAGCCTCCGCAATAGCGGCCCAGCATGACCACGAACGTCACGGTCCCCAGGGCGAGCGAGGTCGCCGACCCCAGCATCAACCCGGCCAGCCCAAAAGATTTGATGACCACCGCAAAAATGGCGATGCGGCTGACCAGCATCACCCCGATACCGACCATCAGGATGCGCCGTGCCTGGGGAGAGGAATCAGCCACCATTGCAGACAGGATGGCGCCATTGATCGCCACAAAGGTCATATGCGGCAATGCCAATTGCAAAACCACGGTCGTGCCGGCAGCCGCCTCGGCGCTGAACTTGCCATGCTGGAGCAGCACCGCGACCAGAAGGTCGGCCACCCCCATGGTGATCACGGTCAGGGGCAGGATGAGGAACAGGTTGGCTCGCATGAGGCGGACAATGGTGTGGCGGATGGCCTGCATGTTGCCGCTTTGGGTCGCGTGGACCATTTCTGTATACGCCACCGCAGCCAAACTGGCGCTCAGCAAGGAGGGCAGCAGAGCGATCAGCCGCTGGCCGTACTCCAGCATCGACAGGACCCCGGCCCCAATCAGGGTGGCAAAGGCGGCATCAATCCATGCCACACCCTGTACCTCCACCTGATTGAGCGCCACCGCACCCAGACGCCGGCGATCCTGCGCCCCATGCGCGGCGTCGGCGGTCAGCGTCCGCTGCTCACGGAGCAGGGCGCGCACCACCCGGACGACCGGAACCACCAGCACCGCCGCATACAGCATGCTGCCGACCAGCATCGCCCAGGCCAACGCCTCGACGGTCGAGGGGGTTGTCAGGATGACCACGATCATCATCAGCCGGGGAAACTGAGCGGCAAAGCCGCCCAGGCCAAAACGGCGGGTGGCATTCAGGAAACTCAACGCGATGGCGGCAGCGACCGTGAGCGGCAACACCGGAGCCATGATCCGCATCAGCGCCGTGGCCAGAGCCACCCGTTCGGCGTCAAATCCGGGGGCCAGCCCCCGTACAATCCATTCGGCCCCGGCCGCCACCCCCGCCGCCGCCAGGATGCTGAGGGCGAGGGCCGCTCCCATGGTCCGCACCGGCAGCGCCCCACGCCGTCCCTCGGCATCGGCGACCAGGCTGCGGACCAGAGGCGGAACCAGGATATGTTGCCCGGCCCGCTCGATCGACCCCACCAGCCCGGTGATGAATCGCCGCACCAGGAAGAAGGCGTCAGTGGATGTGCCGGCGCCAAGCCAGCGCGCCAAAAGCAGAAAGATCAAGACTCCCATGATGGAGCCTGAGCCCTTGGCGATGGACAGAAGCCAGAAGTTGGCGCGGAATTTTTTGCTCAGCATGACTGAAAGCTAACATGCCTGCACATTTCGGCATGATCGCTAGTTCAGCGTAGGGCAGGACTAAATCGGGGGTGATTTTGTGGACAGAAGACCCCGAAGACCTAATCCGTTCATGGTAAGTTTATAGTATTCAGAATACGCCAATAAAATACGTTATCACGCAGAGCAATTCGTTATCTTTCGTTAAAAACAAAAATATGGCAACAAAGCGTCATAACCACTAAAGAATGGTCACATTATATTAAACTCTTGTTTAGGGACCGCTCCTACGATCTGGCCACACCAAAGGCCAACATGGAGCACCCATCTCATGGGCACCACATATACCCGCGTCATAGAGAATCTGGTCCTCACCAACACCCTGCGACTGGATGGGTCGGCCTATGACAACACCCTCATCCGCAACGTAACGATCAACAACGTCAGCGGAGACGGCATCTTCCTGCGCAACGTCGATAACGTTCGCATCGAGAACGTGACCGTCAACAACGTCAGCGGTGTCGGCATCAAGCTGAGTTCCGAGGGTTCGACGAGCAATGTCATCATTGAGGGCAGCACGATCAAAAATGCCGGCACGGACGGCATTAGCGCCGCCCAGCGCGAGTCAAACGGCATCGATCATCCTGGCCTCCAGATCCTCAACAACACCATCGACACGACCGGCACGAAAGGCAGCAGCGGCCTCTATCACGGCATTTACGTGCAGAGCACCGACTTCCTTATCCACGGCAACAAAGTCCTGAATTCAACCGATGGCAATGGCATCTCGGTGCGGAGTTCCGGCGTGGTGTCGGACAACATGGTCGATACCTCGGGCAAGAGCGGCATCGGCTACTTCTCCGACCACATGCGCGGCCCCAGCAACACGCTGACCATCGAAGGCAACATTGTCGTCAACAGCGCCACGCAGTTCTCCACCCGCGGCGATATCGAGCTGTTGAACTCGACCACCAGCAACATGGTGAAGAACTATAATATCAGCGACAACACGGTGACCAATACCGGCAGCGATGGAATTAAAATCGGCAGCAACTACACCGCTTCGGGTGTCAGCGTCGATGTTTCCGGCACCACCGTGGTCAGCGCGTCCCAAGCCCGCAATCTGATTGAGCAGCAACTGGCTGGCGGCACCTCCGACCCCGACCCCACCCCCACTCCCACAGAGCCCACTCCGACTGAGCCTGCCCCCACTGTTCCCCCCACGGATGGCGCCCAGGCCCTCAACGGCACCGATGGCGACGACACGCTGGTCGGCACTGATGGCAACGACACCCTCGTCGGCAAGGCCGGGCGCGACACCCTGGACGGCGGCAAGGGCAACGATCTGCTGACCGGCGGCGCTGGTGGCGACACCTTCGTCATCCAGAAAGGCATGGGCAACGACACCATCACTGACTTCTACCCGCAGTGGTCCGACGCCATCCAACTGAGCAACTTCGGCTTCACCAGCTTCAGCCAGGTGAGTTCGCGGATGAGCCAGAAGGACGCCGACACCGTCATCGACCTCGGCAACGGCCAGACCCTGACCGTCAAGAATGCCCAGGTGTCCGACCTGACGGCCAGCAAGTTCGCCTTCGCCAATGAAGCCGCTCCGGCTCCGGCCCCGGATCCGGTTCCGACCCCCACCCCCACTCCCACTCCGGTCGAAGGCAAGGCCCTCAACGGCACCGATGGCGACGATACGTTGGCCGGCACTGATGGCAACGACACCCTCGTCGGCAAAGCCGGGCGCGACATCCTGGACGGCGGCAAGGGCGACGATCTGCTGACCGGCGGCGCTGATGGCGACACCTTCGTCATCCAGAAGGGCATGGGCAATGACACCATCACTGACTTCTACCCGCAATGGTCCGATGCCATCCAACTGAGCAGCTTCGGCTTCACCAGCTTCAGCCAGGTGAGTTCGCGGATGAGCCAGAAGGACGCCGACACCGTCATCGACCTTGGCAACGGCCAGACCCTGACCGTGCAGAACGTCAACAGCACGGACATGACGGCCAGCGAGTTCACTTTCGCCAATGAAGCCGCTCCGACCCCGGATCCGGATCCGGTTCCGGCCCCCACCCCCACTCCGGTCGAAGGCAAGGTCCTCAACGGCACCGATGGTGACGATACGTTGGCCGGCACCGCCGGCAACGACACCCTCGTCGGCAAGGCCGGGCGCGACATCCTGGACGGCGGCAAGGGCGACGATCTGCTGACCGGCGGTGCTGGTGGCGACACCTTCGTCGTCCAGAAGGGCATGGGCAATGACACCATCACTGACTTCTACCCGCAGTGGTCCGACGCCATCCAACTGAGCAACTTCGGCTTCACCAGCTTCAGCCAGGTGAGTTCGCGGATGAGCCAGAACGGCGCCGATACCGTCATCGACCTCGGCAACAACGAGACCCTGACCGTGCAGAACGTCAACAGCACGGACATGACGGCCAGCGAGTTCACCTTTGCCGAACTGAGCAACACGGACACTTCAACCTCGTCCTATGCTTCGGGCGACATCTGGTTCTAATCGTTTTAGGTGACCCTGGCTTGGCGACCCCCGGAAATGTTCCGGGGGTCGCCTTCCTTTTTGCTCCAGCAATCCCAATGCGCAGCCTCTTCGGCCACTTGGCCTTTAGCCGCTTCCACCGATCATGCGCTAGCGTGATACAGGGTATTTTGCCGGCTTGAAGGAGTTTTTCCATGTTGCTGCCAATCCTGCGCGCCGCCGCAATCACGGCTTTGGGGATCATGCTCGCGGCCCCTGCCACGAGCGCCGACCCTGCGCCCACCGTCCCTGAACCCTCACGCGCCAAAGAGCATTCAGGGGGGGAGCACTTAGGGGGGGAGCATCTGGGGATTGGCGATCAGGTGGCCCTACGGGTGTTCGGACGCCCCGAGATCAGCGGAAGTTTTGATATCGGGCCCAGCGGATTTGTCCGCCTTCCCCTGCTGGGTGCCACGAAGGCGGCCGGGCGTACGCCAGACGACCTTGAACAGGAAGTCACCGAACGTCTGAGCGAGCGTTTGGACTATTCGATACAGGTCACCGTGGACGTGGACACTTACCGCCCGATTTTTGTCGTGGGCGAGGTGTCGCGTCCCGGCCAGCATCCCTTCCTGCCGGGAATGACGGTCCTTCAGGCCTTCGCCACCGCAGGCGGTCAGCCCTCGGTCCGGCATCTGCCGCCCGACCAGACGCTGGTGGCGACCGATTCGCAATACCGCCTGCGGCAGGCGCAGAGCCGCCTGCGCGCGCTGCTGGTGTCGCGGGCGGCCCTTGATGCCGCGCTGTCCGGCACGGAGAAGGTCACCCTGCCGCCTGAATTGCAGCCCATCGCCAATGCCCCTTCGGTCGTCGAACTCATAAGCCGCGAGCAGGACATCATCACGGCCGAACGCGAACGCCTGGAAATGACGCGTGACATGCTGCTTCGCCAGCATCAGGAGTTGGATGCAGAAGTTGCCGCCTTGGTCGCCGAGGGCAAATCCTTGGCCCGGCAACAGGCCATGGTCAACCGTGAAGTGTCCAACATGCAGACCCTGCGCGACAAAGGATTGACCACCAGCGCCCGCATGCTGGACCTGGAACAGAGTCTGGCTGGCATCGAGGCGACCCGCTACCGCCAAACCGCCTACCTGACGCGCGCCCGTCAGGCGCAGGTCCGCCTGAAGCAGACCATGGAGGAAACCCGCGAAGAGTGGCGGCGGGACCTGCTCCGGCGCCGCCTGACCACCGTGGGGGACATTGAAATCGCACAGGCGGAACTTGAAGCCGCCAAGGACCGCATGGCCGCATTGTCGCTGGCCGATACCTCGTTGGCCGACATGGGCCTGGGTCCGATGCGGCTGGCCTTCACGATCTTGCGCAACGACGGGAACACCCCGGTGGAAATCCGCACCAATGGCGCGATGCCGATGCGCCCCGGCGACATCCTGGAGGTCAAGGCCGAACCGGCCGAAGCGGTGACGGCCCGCTCCCTGAACAACTAGAGCATTTTCCTACCAGTCGCGGTCATATCCGGCGGCAGCGAAATAGTTCTCGCACTCGGTTGGGGTGAAAGTGTCGATACCCCGGCCGATGGCCTCCCACAGTTCCTGCTTTGTGCGGGCGGCAGTCTTCTTGAGGAATGCCTTGAGCTTGGAGAAGGCCATCTCGATCGGATTGAAGTCGGGGCTGTAGGGCGGCAGGAACCGCAGCTCCGCCCCGACAGCGTGAATGGCGTCGCGGACTGGCGCCAGCTTGTGGGCGGGGAGGTTATCCATCACCACGATGTCGCCCGACGACAGCGTCGGTGCCAGAACCTGTTCGACATAGGCAAGGAAGGCCGGGCCATTCATCGCGCCGTCCAGGACCATCGGCGCGGTCATGCCTTCCAGCCGCAGGGCTCCGACGAAGGTGGTGGTCTTCCAGTGGCCGTGCGGCACCGGCGCCCGGCACCGCTGACCTCTGGGCGCGCGCCCACGAAGCCGCGCCATCTTGGTGGAGGCGCCAGTCTCGTCGATGAACACCAGGCGCTCGGGCGGCAGATCGGGCTGAAGGTCGAACCAGGCGTGGCGGCGGAGCAGAACGTCAGGACGCTGCTGCTCGCTGGCGTGCGCGGTTTTTTTTGAAGGTCAGGTCGTGCCGGTCCAGCAACCGCCAGACCGCGCTGTCAGAGACGTGGGCGCCGTGTCGGTCCCGGAGGTGGGCGACGATCTCCGCTACCGTGACGTCGGGCTTTTCCTCGATCAGTTTCAGGATGACCGACGCATGAGCCTCTGTCTGGTGCGAGCGCCTGTCGCCGCCCATCGGGCGCGGCTGAACGTGGCCCTCCTGGCGCCACAGGGCCATCCACTTGATGGCTGTCGATGGCGCTACTCCAAAGCGTTTGGCTGCGGAACGCCGGGACTCACCGGCTTCTACGGCTGCAACCAGCCTCACGCGTAGGTCATCGGAAAGAGGTGCGGTCATGGGGGCTGGCCTCCTTCACCAGCCCTCATCTTGAATCAGATTTCAGCCCTCTTGGGAATCCCATCCGATTCAGTCAGACGGGAGAATGCTCTAGACGACCATAGAAAAGGCCGGCCCTGCATTGCATGGGCCGGCCCTTCGTGGAGCGGGAGACGGTATCTCAGCCGGTGGCGGATGCCGTTTGACGGCTTTGCAGAGACGTCACGAAGTGGGCGATGCGGTTGATCGAGTCCAGGTTTTCGGGCACCAGATCCTGATCCTGGATAACAATCGTGAACTGTTCTTCCAGATAGGCCACGAGTTCCATCACGCCGGTGGAGTCCAAGGCCCCGGCATCAAGCAGGGAGTCATCGTCTTTCAAGCCGCCATCGTCTCCAAACAGAAAGTTGGCGATGATGTGGGCGCGGACGATTCCGGCAATTGCAGTGCTATGCGTCTCTATCGTCGTCATGGCATATCCTTCCGCAGCCAAAGAATGAACGGAACTAGACACCGTCCGCCCCCCGGACGGCGACGACAGCCGGTGGTCAAGATCACTGTCAGCATCGGTGATGTGCCAATTTTCCGGCCGCGTCAGAATTGTGAGTGGCAGATGCGGGTCCTGGACCCGCATCATCATCCGGGGCCCGGAGCGGCGCAGGAACCCCAACCCCCTCAGCACCGCCCGCGTCCATGGTGGCAGCGCCAAACACGTCAAGACGCGAGCCCCCTTGCGCCGCGCCGTTGTCAAGCAATGGACGAACAGCGCCGGCAGCCAACGCGGCGCGCAGAAATAATCAATCACCGTCATGACGTCTCGCTCACGCCGCAGGACGGCATAGCCGATCACCTCCGTCCCCCGCCGCAGGTAGTACCGCTCATAGGCCCCGGCCTGTGGTGCGGTATCGAATCGCCATGCGAGATACGCCGCGTCGCGCCAGCCAACCACGGGCCAATGGCGGCAGGCTGACTGCCACAGCGCATCGACTCGATCATCGAAAGCGTCCACCGCGTCAAACCGGCACCCGGCCAGCCAGGCCATGCCCAGCACCACGGAGTCGTATCCTGCCAGAAGTGGCACAGCAGCTCGCGACAGGCGGGCCGCCCAGCGCCCCGGTGTCCACGACCCGACCGGGGCTTGACCGGCCTGCAAGGGACGCAGAAGCCGCACGAAGCGCGGCACCCGGCCCAGGTCAGTCCAGCCTGCGCGCAGAAAGGCACGGTGAGCTTCCGGCGAAATGCCAAGGCCGGCAACCAGGGGGGCCGCATCGTTCAGACGGTCCATCAGGGCCGGCGCCACGCCGCGCAACCGCCATGCCGGGTCCACCATCAGGTCGATGGCCCAAAGCGCCTTCACGGTGTGCTCGTCCCCCGATTGGCCGACGGACAGGGCAACCCGCAGCCCTGCCTGCTGGCCGACCACGCGACCCTCTCGACTGCATACCCACAGAGCCATTTTCTGGACAGACGGGCCGGCGAAGCGCCAGGCAAAGGCGTCTTGGCTGGCCTGCCAGGAGTCAGCCCCAAACCTGTCCCGTAGAAACAGGCACAAGGCCTCGTGGTTGGCCGGGCCGTACTCGGTGACGTCACGGCGGCTGCGCGCAGCAATTCCCGACCCCGTGGACCCACCAGAGCCGTCCATGAAAGGCGATGTTGTCAAAGGACTTCCCATACGGCTCCGCCCAATCCGGTGCTGCCATTACTATCCAGTCCTCCATGAAACCACGCCTCCAATCAATAACTGAATATGGCTACCACTCCAGTGGCATATGCCTGACCATCTTTTGGGCTCAAAAATAAGAACTTATGACACGAAATTACACAGTTTTAGTGACTTCCAGCCTTGCCCTGTGTGGGCGTCATAATGGGTCGACAGCCACAACCACTGTCTGGACCACAATTATGTCCCTGTTACGCTCCAGTCTGCTTTTTCTGTTGATTGCCGTGGCCCCGGTCCAGACCCCGGCCTTGGCAAGGGAATATCGCCAAGTCATCGAGGATGTGACCCTTGATCGCACCCTGCGGCTCGAAGGACCGGAATGGAATGACACCCTGGTGCGGCGGGTGACCCTTCGCGGCATCGACGGCGACGGCATCTTCCTCAAGAACGTCGCCAACGTGCGCATCGAAGACAGCATCATTGAAGATGTGACCGTCTCAGGCATCCGCCTTAGCGCCGAGGGCGGCACCACCGACGTGCATATGATCAACAACCAGATCGCCCGCACCGGCCGCGACGGCATCGCCGCCGCGCAGCGCCAGGGCGCGGGGGTGGATCATCCGGGCCTGGTGGTGGAGGGCAACAGCATCGACAGCGCCGGACTGACCGGGAATCGCGGCCTTTACCACGGCATCTACGTACAGAGTACCGACTTTGTCATCACGCACAACCGCGTCACGAACACGGTGGATGGCAACGGCATTTCGGTCCGCAGTTCGGGCACCGTGCGCGGCAACATGGTCAAGGGAACCGGAAAGAGCGGGATCGCCTACTACGCCGACCACATGCGCGGACCCAGCAACCGGCTGGTGATCGAAGGCAACACGGTCGGCGACGTCGCGCAGGGATGGCAGCGCCGGTATGCGGTCGATCTCTTGCGCATCCCCGACGATGCCAATGTCGTGGGCGAGTTCATCATTCGCGGCAACACGATCATCGGCCAGCACACTCCTGCCATACGCGTGCATTCCGACTACGGCCGCCTGGGCATCAGGCCGCACATCGCCGGCAATCAACGCAAGAACGTTGGGGACATTGTCGGCGTCCGTCAGTGACAAACGCCCTTTGATCCTCCGGTCACGACTCCACTGGGCGGGAATGGTTCATGCACACCACTAAACTCAAACAGCGTTGCAAGGTGGCCTTCGTCATGCCGCATCTGGACGCTGGCGGTGTCGAGCGGGTTGTTCTCAACATTCTGACCCATTTGGATCGGAGCCGCTTCGCGCCTGCCTTAATCCTGTTCAACCGGCGGGGCGCCTTGCTGGAGCGGGTTCCGCAGGATGTTGAAATCCATGACCTGAGCGGCGGCAAGGCCCGGTGGCTGCCGGTCCGCCTGGCCCGAACCTTCGCGGCATTGGACACCGAGGTCGCCTATGGCGGCACCAACGCGGCAAACCTGACCAGCTTGGTTGCGGCATACCTGATGCGACACCCCCCGGCCATCATCGCCAGCGAGCACACGCCGCCTGCCCCCTACCTGAGCGACGCCAAGATGCGCCGCCTTCGGCTGCCCCTGATGCGGTGGCTCTATCCACGCGCCGCCGCCGTGGCCGTCCCGGTCGGGCGGCTGGGCGACGATCTGCGGGATGTCCTGCGGCGGCCGTCCCTGCGCGTGGTGGCCTTGGCCAATCCGGTCCTCGACTCCCTGCCGCAGCCCTCCCCCCCGCCCACACACAAGGCGGCGCCGGATCAGGGCGCGGCCTTTCTCACCGCCGGGCGGTTGTCCCAGGAGAAAGGCTTCGACGTCCTGATTTCGGCCTTCGCGCGGCTGCTGCCGGAGTTCCCCGAGGCCCGGCTGACCATCTGCGGTGAAGGGCCCGAGCGGGCGTCCCTGGAAGCCCTGTGCCGCACCCTGGGCGTTGCGGGTCATGTCGAAATGCCGGGGTTCGTGCAGGATCCCATTGGCCGCCTGGGCGCCGGGCGGATCTTCGTCCTGTCATCCCGCCGGGAAGGATTTCCCAATGTTCTGATCGAGGCCCTGGCAGCGGGCATGCCCATCGTTGCGGCGGATTGTCCCGTCGGGCCGCGTCTTGCCCTGGAGCACGGCCTCTATGGGCTTTTGGTCGCCCCCCAGGATCCAGCCGCCCTGGCCGAAGGGATGCGCCAACTGGTGGTCGATCACACTGTCGCCGACACCTACCGGCGGCTTGGTCCTCTGCGTGCCGCCCCGTTCACCGTTGAGGCGGCCGCCTCTGGATTTGCAGACCTTTTTGAGACTGTCGCGGAGCGGCGCGGTGCATCGCCGGTCAACAGGATTGGGGCGCCAGCATGATCTTGCAACACTACTTCGAACTCCTCCGCTACTACCGCCGCATGGTCTTGACCATTACCCTGTCGGTCGGGCTGGCGGTAGTCGCCTTCAGCATATTTTTCCTTCTCAAGATGCCGGCCTATACGGCAACGGCCAGCGTCACCATCCTGCCAACCCAGGATGAGTTGTCGTTTTCGCGGCGGTTCGTTCGCGAGGGCAGTGGAGTCGGCGATCCGTCCGACGTCATGATGCAGACCCACATCGAACATCTCCTCAGCCGCCCGAATGTGGAAAAAACCCTGCATTGGCTGACCGAGCAGATGGAGCAGTCGGACGAGGAAGAACCCCGTCTCCATCCCGTGGAATGGCTGATGGATCAGCTTCAGGCGGGCTATCGCTTCATCAACTATGGGACCACCGAGCAAGCCTCGGAGTACGACATTGCGATCCGCAATCTGCGGCGCTCGATCGACGTACGGGTGGTGGAGGGGTCCTACATCATGCAGATTTCCGCCGCCGCATCGACCCCGGAAACGGCGGCCAACATCGCCAACACGATTGCCCATGCCTACGCCGCCCAAAGCCGCGAGACGGCCAACCAAGCGGCAGCCGAAACCGCCAACTACCTGCGGCAGGAAATCTCGCGCCGCCAGAACCAGCTTGACCCGGAGGTGGCGCGCGAACTGCGCAACCGCCTGATCGAATTCGAACTGTCGCGCAATACCTTGCCCGATCAGGTGCGCGTCATCGATCCGGCCATCCCGCCAGATCACCCCAGCTTCCCGCGCATGGTGCCGGCCACCATCACCGGGTTTGTGTTCGGCGGCCTGCTGTCGCTGCTGCTGGTGATCGTTCTCGATACCTTCGGCAAGACGGCGCGGACCAGCACCGACATGAACCGAATCGTCGGAAAGCGGTACCTTGGCCGTGTGCCCGACGCGCTGGCCGCCCTGGTCGCCACGCAAGGCGGCCGGGTTCCTCTCCGTAAAGCCACTCCGTTCGTCATCCCCGCCGCCGCCCGCATGGGCCTGTTCGAGGTCATGGGCCAGCACTGGATCCGCGTCGCCGGACTGGGTGGCGATGCTGCAACGGCGAACAAGGTGGGGGTTGCCGTGGCCGCCGCCTATGCCAACAGCGGCCTGCCGGTCGAATTGGTGCTGGAGGACAACCGGCGCTATCGGGTCAATCGCACCAAAGATCAGTTGGAAATGGTCGCCCTGCCTGCCGCCAGCGCGTTCTCCGCCGCCGCCGTCATCACGGTTGGAACCTTGGCGGAACAGCAACCTGCCCTGCTGACCAATGGCCGCACGACCGAAGCCAAAGGGGACTTCATGGACGTAAAGGACCGGACCGATGTGACGGCCGAAAGCAGGCTTATGCACGCCCCGGTGATTCTGGCCGTGGCCTTGGGGCAGGTGCATGAGGATCTGCTGTCGATGCTGGCCCTGACCGGCTCGCAACGCCTGTTCGTCCTGGTGCCCTGACAGGAGGGCAGCGATGATCTATCAAACCATCGACCGCCGCCGCGTCCGCCTGCTGCGGTGTGGGCTGTGGGCGGCCTACGTGACGGGCGGGACCGCCGTTCTTGCTGGCCTTGGCGTGATGGGGGCCGGTGGGCTGTCACTGGGGATGACCGCCAGCGCCCTTGCCGCAGGGCTGCTGGTCGCGCACCGTTGGATGCGGGATGAGGGCGGCGTGCCGGTGCTCATGTACCACAGCATCAACGACGACCCGGACTGGCTCCCCTGGCCATCCACGATCATCAGCGTGGAAACCTTCAAGCGCCACCTGGACGTCCTGTCCACGTCGGGCTTCAGCATCATCCGCACCCGCGATCTGCTGGACGCCCGGCAAAAGGGCACTCCCCTGCCGCCGCGCCCGGTCGCCGTCCACTTCGATGACGGCTATGTGGATACCTGGACGGCGGCGCTGCCGCTTCTGGAGCGCCATCGCATCCCCGCCACCGTGTTTGTATCGCTCGACTTCATCGAGGATGGCACCACGCCACGCCCGACCCTGGCCGATGTGGAGGCCGGACGGGCGACACCGTCCGACCTGTCCTGGCACGGCTACCTCAACTGGGCTGAAATCGATGCCATGACGCGCGGCGGCGTGATGGACGTGCAGCCACATGGCGTGGACCACGGCCGGGTCGAGACCGGGCCGGAGATTGCCGAGCACCTGAGCCCCCACAACTGGCAGCGGCTGGCCTGGGTTCAATGGCGCAAAATTGCCGGGTCCAAGGCGGACTGGGTGCATTGGGAGGCGCCGGTGGCGGTTCCTCTGGGGGCCCCGGTGCGGGTCAATGCGCCCGCCCTGGCCGGTCCCTCCTGGCTGGACAGCGGCACCCGTGAAAGCACCGGCGCCTATGAGACACGGGTGCGCCGCCATCTGGCCCTGGCCAAGGAAACCCTGGAAGCGCGCTGCGGCCGGGCGATGGAGGTGTTCTGCTGGCCGGAGAATGGCACCAGCCCCGCCGCCCGCCAGATTGCCGGGACACTCGGCTACCGCGCCACCACGGCCGGCAAGGGCGAGAACCGCGCCAGCGAGGACCCCCGTGTCATAAGCCGCCTGGGCGTGGGCGACAGGACCATTGGCTGGCGTTGCCCCAAGGCCGAAGCCCTGACCCTCTATGCCTCCATCCGCGTGTTCCATGGCAACTACTATTGGTTCTACCTGCTGATCGCGGCCGCCGTGGCGCGGCGGGTCCATGGCTTGGTCCGGCGGCAGACAAGGACAGCGCCATGACACAAGGCCTGCGCATCCTCCTGTTCCTATCCTCGGGCCTGGTGATCGGAGCGTTGATCGCCTTCATGGCGCCCGACATCGGCTATGTGAAAATGGCCGTGTTGCCGCTGGTCATCCTGGCTGTGGGCCTGCTGATCCGCGATCCCTTCTGGCCTCTGCTGCTGCTGGTTCTGGCGGTGCCGCTTGATGCGGTGGCCAACCGGGCCTTTGAGGGCCTGCCGCTGACTGCGTCAACGGGGCTGCTGATTCTTACCCTTGCCGCCCTGGCCATGCGCATGCCCCACGAACCACGCGAAACGCGCCTGGGGCCCTTCGACCCGACCGTTGCCTGGGCCTTGGCCTTCGTGATCGCCATGATGATCAGCATGATGCTGGCCGGCGACCGCGAAGCGGCCGAGGAGGCCGCCAAGCGCATGGGCGGGATGCTGCTCATCACGCTGCTCATCATCCGCATCGTCAGAACGCCACAGCAGTTGCGCCTTCTGGTTCTCGGCCTGGTCGGGGCCACCCTGTTCAGCGGCGCCGTCCTGATCATCGAGACGAAGCTTGGCATCCGCCTGCTGTCCAGCCACGAGGCGGCCCTGATTTCAGCCTATGGGGACCAGGAACGGTCCGCCGGGGCGTCCGACCAGAACCCGACCACCGCCGCCCTGATGCTGTCCACCGGTGTCATCATCGCCATGGCGCTGGCCCTGGAATATCGCAAGGTCCGCCTGCTGACGGTGAGCGCATTGGCGGTCGGTCTGCTGGCCGTCGTCTATTCCTATGCCCGCAGTGCCGCCCTGGTGGTGATCGCCGTGGCACCGTTCATCCTCTGGCGGCATCGCGGCAACCGCTATTTCCCATTCGGCCTGCTGGTGCTGTTCGGCATGGGGATAGCATCCCTGCCGCTTATTCCCGAGAGCTATTGGGCCCGCCTAAGCTCGTTGGGAAACTTCGACACCGATTACACGCTGTGGCGGCGTCTGGGCTACAACATCATCGGCCTCGACCTGCTGGCCCAGAACCCGCTGTTCGGTGTTGGGCCGGGCAATTTCCCCCAGCTTTACGTGGCCGATGAGTACCGCTACATGCCGGGGCGGACCCTGACGCCCCGCATGCTGCACAACCTCTACCTGGGGATGGCCGTGGAGGTCGGGCTGGTCGGGCTGGCCGCCTTCCTGGCCATGATCGTCGGGGGCTTGGCGCGCCTGATCGCCGCCATCTCCCGCAGCACCGACCCGGTTGGCCGGGCGTTCGGCCTGGCTCTGGTCTTTGGCAGCGCCGCCTTTCTGTTCGGCGCCTTGGTCACCCCCGCCCAGTTCATGAAATACACCTGGGTTCTGATCGCCCTGGTCGCGGTCCAGGCCCGCCTGATGCAGCCGGGTCCTTCCACAACAGCCCGGCCACCAGCGGAGACGTGACATGCGCCTTGCCGTGATCGTCAGCGAATTTCCCAAGACATCCGAGACCTTCGTCCTGCGCGACCTGTTGGCCTTCCACGAGTTGGGGGCCGAGGTGCGGATCTACTATCTGGCACCGTACCGTCATGGCGAAACCGTCCACGACTTCGCCCGTCCGGTCCTGGAGTGGGTGCATCACGAAGCCATGATCCGCAGCCGCACCGTATGGGCGGGAACCAGCCAGGCGCTCCGCCACCAGGGTGGAACGCTGGCCCGCACCGTCGGGCGCATGGCGACCGGATTCCGCCGCGAGCCGGAACGGCTGGCCAAGTCGCTGGCGCTGATGCCCAAGATTCTCGCCCTGGCGGCGGACGCCCAAGCCTGGGGGGCCGATCACATCCATGCCACGTTCGCCGCCCACCCGGCGACGGCGGCCTGGATCATCGGTCGCCTGACCGGCATTCCCTACAGCGTCTCCTGCCACGCCCACGATATCTTCACAACGCACGCCCTGCTCGACGCCAAGCTGGGCGAAGCCGCCTTTGTCCGCACCATCAGCGACTTCAACAAAACCTATCTGACCCGCCATGTGCCGGGGCTGCATCCCGACCGCATCAAGATCATCCGCTGCGGCATGGACCTGCGGGAGCTACAGCCGCTGCCCGCCAAGCCGAGAGGGGCGCAGTTTGAAATTCTGTTCGTCGGCCGTCTGGCACCGCAAAAAGGCATTGATGTCCTGCTGCGCGCCCTGGCCGTGGCGCCCCGGCACTGGCGCCTGGACATCATGGGCGACGGCCCGGAAGGCGACCGCCTCAAGACCCTGGCCGATCGCCTGGGCGTGGGCGAGCGGGTGCGCTGGCACGGCAGTTGCCGGTTCGAGGACATCGCCCGCGCCTATGCCACGGCCGACGTGATCGCCGCCCCCAGCATCATCGGGCCCGGCGGGCGCACCGAAGGAATTCCCAACGTGTTGATGGAGGCGCTGGCCTGCGGGCGCCCGGTGGTGGCCAGCCGGGTCTCGGGCGTCCCCGAACTGGTCGTTGATGGGGTCAGCGGCCTGCTGGTGCCGCCGGGAAACGTCGAGGCCCTGGTCGCGGCCCTGCGCCGCATCGAGGACGACCCGGCCCACGCCGCCGCGATGGCCCAGGCCGGACGACGCATGATCGAGCAGCACTATGACCTCAAGGTCACGGCGGCCAGCCAGTTCAACGCCTTTCTGCACCATCGCCACCGTGCGCAGGGCGCTCCCGCCACCACACCGGCAACGGCCATTGATCCCCAGTCATCATCCTGAGCGGAGGCATCATGACGCAGACCACAGCTCCCTCCCCGCTGCCGCTTTCCGAAGCGGACACCGTTCCCTCTCTCTATCGGTCCCTGCTGGCCGTCCTGGAAAATACACTGACTGTTCCCTCGGACAGGCCGGATGAAACACCACGGGCCACGCTGAACTGCCTGTGGGCGCTGGCGGCCGGACAGCCGCTGGCCATCAGTCAAGCCAACCAAGCGGTCATCGGCGAACTTGATCCGACGGCGCAGGAGGTGGTGCAGACCCTTGTCAAACGGCGGCTGAACGGCGAACTGCTACCCTATCTGGTCGGCCGGCAGGACTTCATGGGGATTGTGCTGACGATTAATACTGCCGCACTGGTTCCCCGGCGCGAGACGGAGTTATTGGGCCGCACCGCCTTAGACTGCCTGCGGACGAGCACGGCGGTAGAGCCTTGGGTGGCCGATCTCTGCACCGGATGCGGCAATCTGGCCTTGGCCCTGGCCGTCCAGGCGCCACATGCCAAGGTGTGGGGCAGCGACTTGTCGGAGGATGCGGTGGCCCTGGCGGCGGCCAACGCTCAGTTCATCAACCGCCCCGACGTCACTTTCGTCAGCGGTGATCTGGCGGCCCCCTTTGAGTCCGACGCCTTCCTCGGGAAGTTCGATATCGTTACGTGCAACCCACCCTACATTTCCGCCGCAAAACTGGATGGTCCTTACAAGGAATCACATCGCCACGAGCCACGCCTGGCCTTCGATGGCGGCCCTTATGGCATCAAGATCATCCAGCGCCTGATCCAGGACGCCCCCCGCCTGCTCAAGCCCGGTGGCTGGCTGCTGTTCGAGGTTGGTCTGGGGCAAGGGGAGCCAATCCGGCAACGCTTGGCGCGCAACCCGGTTTTTGATGTCATCGGCACCCATCCCGACAGCAACGGCGACATCCGCGTCCTGGCTGCCCGGCGAAAATCATGACCGCCACGGTATGGTTTTGGGCATAGCGATTTTTTGGAGGTGCGGATTAGCAGGCTGCGAAAAAACCCTTCCGTCTGGACAACAGCCGTGATTCGATCCCCCTGACGCATTCAGCAAGGGGTGGCGCCATGCGCGGGGCCGGGATCTGCTGTCGGACGATCACTTCTCGGTCGACGGCACGCTGATCGAGGCGTGGGCGTCGATGAAGAGCTTCCGGCCCAAGGACGGCGGCGACGTCAAGCTGTACCGCAAGGCCGCCGGCCAAGCCTCGCGCATGGCCTTCATGGGGCATGTCCTGATGGAGAACCGCAACGGGCTGGTGGTCGCCGCGGCGCTGACCCAGGCCAGCGGAGCCGCCGAGCACGAAGCCGCCTTGGCCATGCTCGACGCCACCCATGGCGGCCAGCGCCGGGTGACCCTGGGGGCCGACAAGGGCTACGACGTCACCGATTTCGTGGGCCAGTTGCGGGACCGCAAGGTCACGCCGCCCATCGCCGTCGACGGCCACCGCACCAAGACCGGCAAGCGCCGCGTCGGTTGGATGTTCACCCTGACCGCCGCCGCCTACAACCTGGCCAGGTTGCCCAAGCTGATAGCGACGGCCTGACCATGCCCGGAGTCCGCCGGCAAACCGGCAAACTCCGGCAAAGCCGCCGAAGGAGCGGCGACAATCCCGTCACGGGAGCTATTTTTCCGGCCGCCACGACGGGGAAAGGGGACGTGCGGGCGGGTTTTTCCGCAGCCTGCTAGATCAGCTTCTGCTTGGCCGCAGATGCGGCCGTGTCGTTCCTCAGGCGGGTCAGCAGCGGGTCGCGCTCAGCGCCTGCTTCCTGCCACAAGCGCTGGCCGTCCACGATGTGCAGGCGCCGGTTGACGTAGCTCACCACCCCGACCTCGCGCAGCTGGGCCAGGGTGCGGTTGACGTGAACGGCCGTCAGCCCCAGCGCATCGGCGATGATCGACTGGGTGAGCGGCATGCTCCGAACATTGCCGTCGGAAGCGGTTCCCAACCGCATGTGTAGTTCCAACAGCAGGTAGGCGACCCTCTCCCTGGCCGTCCGCCGGCCGAGCGAGGTGACGAGCCCGTAGGCCAGCGTGGCGTGCTGGCTGACGTTGAGCATCAAGCGCTGACTTTCCTCGCATCGTCCCCGCAGCCAGCGGCCCAACGCCGCGTTGGATGCCGCGCAGACCCGCACCTGCGTCATGGCCTGCAGCCCGAAGGGTGCGGGGCCAGTCTCGCCTATCAGCGAGATCACTTCGCCTGGCAGCGTGAACCCCAGAATCTGCCGCCGCCCATCCTCCAGAAGATAGTAGGTGAACAGCCAACCGGACAGGCAGGTAAAGCTCTCGTCGACAGGGTCGCCCGGCCGTACCAGGTCTTCACCCGCCTCAACCACGCGGTCATGATGACGCAGCGCCGTCACCGGACCACCGGCCGAAAGCACGGCGCACAGACCACCTCCCAGGCGACCGCATCCCTCACAGGGTACTGCCTCGCCCCCGGTTGCGGTACGAGCCTCCCGTCGTGTGCAGTTTCATGAGTGCCTCGATCATCACCGGCGGGCTGCTCTGCTCCGCCGAGAGTAACCCGGCGCGCCTCCTGCCGGGACCCGAGCATAGGGCGTAGCGGTACTGTCCAGCGGCCGTTGGCTTCACGCCGACGGGGCCGGTGGGCCAGATCATTGAGTTGTTCGACGAGAACTCCTGGCCGGACCGCTGAGCGCCAGAGGGAGCGGGCCAGACTAACCTGGGTTAAGCGCCCCGCGTACCCAACAGGCTAATCTTGACGGTCACCCCACCGCATCCAACGGTCGGCGCAGGAGGGAGGAACAGGCGCATCGCCTTGTTGCGGCGGCTGGGCGTCGATATTCCCGAAAAGGACGCACCGGCGCTGCTCACCGTGGGTTGACATGGACCTCGTTGTGGGTCGCGGCGATTTGATCCAGGTGGACGTGAGCATCGTCATTGGAGGGGCCGGGGCAGACATGAGAGACTGGGGTGGGATGTCAGAAGGCGCATTGCCATGAAACTATCGCCGCCACACGTCCCGCAGGGCGTCACTTTGGCCGCCCGCGGCCTGACCAAGACCTACGGCAGCGGCAGCACGGCGGTGCAGGCCCTGCGCGGCGTCGACCTTGACCTGGGTCGCGGGGAGTTGATCGCCCTGCTCGGACCGTCGGGGTCGGGCAAGTCGACCCTGCTCAACATCCTCGGTGGCCTCGACCGGCCGACGGCGGGGCAGGTGCTGTTCCAGGGCGAGGACATCAGCGCCGCCGGCGAGCGGACGTTGACCCGCTACCGCCGCGACCACGTCGGGTTCGTGTTCCAGTTCTACAACCTCATCCCCAGCCTGACAGCGCGCGAGAACGTGGCCCTGGTGTGCGAGGTGGCATCAAGGCCGATGCGGCCGGAGGAGGCCCTTGATCTGGTCGGCCTCGGCCAGCGACTGGACCATTTTCCGGCCCAGTTGTCGGGTGGCGAGCAACAGCGGGTCGCCATCGCCCGCGCCATCGCCAAGCGGCCCGACGTGCTGCTCTGCGACGAGCCGACAGGCGCCCTGGACAGCGCCACCGGCATCCTGGTCCTGCAAGCCATCGCCCAGGTCAACGAGACACTGGGCACGACCACGGCATTGATCACCCACAACGCCGGCATGGCCGCCATGGCCGACCGGGTGCTGCGTTTTGCCGATGGGGCGCTGGTGGGGGCCGAGACGAACCCGCACCGCAAGCCGCCGGCCGACCTGGAGTGGTGACCCATGACCCGCCCCCTGTTCAGCGTCCTCTACCGCAAGCTGCTGCGTGACCTGTGGACCCTGCGCGGCCAGGTGCTCGCGATCGCCCTGGTGCTGGGCAGCGGCCTGGCCGTCCTGATCATGTCGCTGGGCGCCATGGACGCCCTGCGCGAGACGCGGGCGGCCTTCTACGAGCGCACCCGCTTCGCCGACGTCTTTGCCACCGCCACGCCGGCGCCGCTGGGCGTGGCCCGCGACATCGCCGCCCTGCCGGGCGTGCGGGCGGCCGAGGCGCGGGTGGTACGGCCGGTCATCCTCGACCTGCCCGACCTCGGCCAGCCGGTCAGCGGCACCGTCGTCTCCGTGCCCACCGACCGGACGCCGCGCCTCAACGACCTGGTCCTGCGCGAAGGGCGCTGGCCCAGGCGCGCCGCACCGGGGGAGGTCATCATCAACGAGTCCTTCGCCCAGGCGCACCGCCTGCACCCAGGCGATACCCTGCACGCCGTCCTCGGCGGTCGGCTGAAGGCCCTGCGCGTGGTCGGCGTCGCCCTGTCGCCGGAATTCGTCTACGCCATCGGTCCCGGCCAGATCATGCCCGACGACGCACGCTTCGGCATCCTGTGGATGGGCTACGACGCGGCGGCTGCCGCCTTCGGCATGGACGGCGCCTTCAACAACCTGATCATCGATCTGTCGCGCGGGGCGGACGAGACCGCCGTGATAACGGCTGTCGACGACATCCTGGCCCGCTACGGCGGGGTCGGCGCCTATCCGCGCCGCGAGCAGATATCAGACTGGTTCCTGTCCGGGGAGATCGACCAGCTTGCCACCCTGGCGACCATGCTGCCGGCCATCTTCCTGAGCGTCGCGGTGTTCCTGCTGCACATCGCCGGCAACCGCCTGATCGCCACCGAGCAGTCCCAGGTCGGCCTGCTCAAGGCGTTCGGGTTCACCAACCTGCAGGTCGCCCTGCACTATGCCCGCCTGATGGTCGCCATCGCCCTGCCGGGAGTCCTGCTCGGCTGGCTGGGCGGGGCGCTTCTGGGGCGCTGGCTGACCGAGATGTACACCCAGTTCTACGGCTTTCCGTTCCTCATCTACCGCCCCCAGCCAAGCATTTTCGCCCTGGCCGCCGCTATTGGCGTGGGTGCGGCCATGGCCGGCGGGGCGGCGGCCATCGCCCACGCGGTCCGCTTGCGCCCGGCCGAGGCCATGCTGCCGCCGCCACCGCCGGCCTATCGGCGCAGCCTGTTGTCGCGGGTGCTGCCGCCAACCTTGTTCGACCAGCCGTCCCTGATGATCCTGCGCCACGTCGGCCGTTGGCCCCTGCGCAGCGGCCTGTCGGTCACTGGCATCGCCCTGGCGACGGGTGTTCTGATCCTGTCGTTGCAGTGGCTCGATTCCATCGACTGGCTTCTCGAACGCCAGTTCTTTGTCGAGAACCGCCAGGACGCCACCCTCACCTTTACCGAGGTGCGACCGCTGGCCGTCGTCCATGACGTCGCCCACCTGCCGGCCGTGCTGGCGGTCGAGGGCTTCCGGGCGGTCCCGGCGCGGCTGCACTTTGGTCACCGTCAGCGGCGCGAGGCGATTACCGGCCTGGCCGCCGCGCCGCGCCTGGGGCGGGTTCTGGACACCAGCGGCCAGCCGCTGAGGCCGCCGCCGCAGGGTCTGATGTTGTCGGCCAAGCTGGCTGACCTGCTGGGCGTCAAGCACGGCGGCACGGTGGTCGTCGAGGTCCTGGAGGGCCGCCGCCCGGTCCTGCGGCTGCCGGTCATGGCAATTGCCGAGACCTATCTCGGAATGGGCGCCTGGATGCACCGCGACGCCCTGTGGGTGGCGCTGGGCGAGGCGCCGTCGATCAATGGCGTCTACTTGTCCACCGACCCGCTCCAGGCCCATCGCCTGGATGACCGGCTGAAGCGTGTGCCGACCGTGGCGGCCGTCTCCTGGCGGGCGGCCAACCTGGGGATATTCCGCCAGACGGTGGCCGAAAGCATGCTCATCATGATCGGCTTCTATGTTGTCTTTTCGTCCATGCTGACGTTCGGCGTCGTCTACAACAGTGCCCGCATTTCGCTGTCGGAGCGGTCGCGCGAACTGGCGACCCTGCGGGTACTGGGCTTTTCGCAGGGAGAGGTCGCCTACATTCTGCTCGGCGAACTGGCGCTGTTGACCCTGCTGGCCCTGCCGCTGGGGTGCTTGGCCGGCTGGGGACTGGCGGAACTGATGGCGCAGGTCACCGATACCGAGTTGTACCGCATCCCAGCGATCATCACGCCCGCCACCCTGGGCTGGGCCTGTGTTGGCGTCGTGGTGGCTGCGGCCATATCCGGCCTTCTGGTCCTACGCCACCTGCGTCGGCTTGACCTGGTTGCCGTCCTGAAGACTCGTGAATGATTGGGGGCCTGCCATGACACCGCTTCTCAAACGCCTCCTGCTGTGGTCGGTCCCCACCGTCGCCCTGGCGGCCGGGCTGGTGGTCGCGTTCCAGCCGCAGCCCCTGGCCGTCGACATGGTCGAGGTCCGCCGCGGCGCCATGGCCGTGCGGGTGGAGGCCGAGGGGCGAACGCGGGTGCGCGAGATCTACCGCGTGTCCAGCCCCGTCGCTGGCGAGGTCGAGCGCCTTTCCGTCAAGGTCGGCGACCGCGTGGAACCTGGAGACGGCTTGGCGGTGGTCCGGCCGGCCGCGCCCGGCTTCCTCGACCAGCGTAGCGAGGCCGAGGCCCAGGCCGCCGTCGCGGCCGCCGAGGCCGCCGGGACCGAAGCCGCCGCCGCCGTCCGGCGGGCCAAGGCCGCGGCCGACTACGCCGATGCCGAACTGGCCCGCATCGCCGTCCTGGCCGACAATGGCACCGTCTCCCGCCGGATGCTTGACCAGGCCCGCTCCGACGCCGCAGCCGGGACCGCCGCGTTGGACAGCGCCGTGGCCCTGCTCGACGTCCGCCGCCATGAGTTGGAGGCCGCACGGGCGCGCCTGATGCAGCCTGAAAACCAGGCCGAGACGGCGTCCTGCTGCGTCCACGTCCGCGCTCCGGCGGAGGGCCGCGTGCTCGCCTTGCTGCAGGAAAGCCAAGCCGTTGTGCCAGCCGGGACGCCCTTGGTCGAAATCGGCGATCCCACGGCCCTGGAGGTGGTGGCCGACTTCCTGTCCTCCGACGCCGTGAAGATTGAGGCGGGGGCGTCGGCCATCCTCGACGACTGGGGCGGGCCGCCACAGAGCGGAACCGTGCGCTCCGTGGAACCGACCGCCTTCACCGAGGTTTCCGCGTTGGGAATCGACGAGCAGCGCGTCAACGTCATCCTCGACTTCGCCGCACCGCCACCGCCCAGCCTCGGCCACGGGTTCCACATCATGGCGCGCGTCGTGGTGTGGTCGTCCGAGGACGCCCTGATCGTCCCGTTGGGAGCCTTGTTCCGCAACGGCGACGGCTGGGCCGTGTTCCGGGTCGACGACGGTATCGCCCGGTCCCACCAGGTGGAGGTAGCCCGCATGGGGGCCGACCAAGCGGCCCTGTCCGCTGGGCTGGCCGAGGGGGACACCCTGATCCTGCACCCCAGTGACCGCGTGGCCGAGGGCGTCCGCGTGGACCAGCGCTAGACGGCCTCTCCGCCCTTACGCCGTCTTCATCTTGCGCAGGGCAATGGAACCCAGGACCATCCGCCCCGCCAGCCGCGCAAACGCAAGCGTCCCCTGAGAACTACATCCGCCTCGGCTTGACGGTCAGGCGGCGGATTGCGCCACCCGTTCCAGCCCAATGCTCCACGGCAGAAACGCGTCGATCCGGTTGATCGGGTGGTCTGCGACGCGGGTCTGCTCCAGGTTCACCGCCTCGACATCAAACGGGTCAGTATCTGGCTGGAACACAAGAGCGTCACCACGACCGACCGGGCCGACCGCAAGCGGCTTGCTGGCAACGCCGTCCGGCTCCTTGAGGGCCGGAAAACGGAACGCCCGTAAGCGTCTCCTGAGAGCTGCCTTGTCCGACCCAGCCATTTCGTCCTGAATGCAGCCTTTGGCATCGGCAGCAAGAGAGCGAGCTTATGGCCTACGATCGTAGTCAGGACGTGCCGCGTCGTCGGCGGTGGCCCAAGGCGGAGAAGCGGCGGCTGGTGGCAGAGGTTGAGGCCGGGAGGCGACCAGTGGCCCAGGTGGCGGCGGAGCATGATGTTCATCCCAGCCTGCTGGCCCGCTGGGTTGGTCAAGGCGCGGCGACCTGGTCAAGATCCTGGCCTGGGACGGCCAGGGCTTCTGCCTGTTCTGCAAGCGGCTGGAGCATGGCCGCTTCGTCTGGCCGTCGGCGGCCGATGGCGTGGTCGCCCTGAGCCCAGCCCAGTTGAGCATGCTGATCGAGGGCATCGACTGGCGCACCTGGCGCCCCGAGGTGGCTGGTTGAAGGGGGCGGAAATTGCTCCGTAACCCGCAGAAATGCTTGGGTGTGGAGGGGCCTGGCGGTATAATCCCGGCATGCCTTCCGCGCCGCCCGCCCTACCTGACGACATCGATGCCCTGCGCGCCATCATCGCTGCGCAGGCTGAAGAACTGGCCGCCGCCAAGGCCGACCTGATGGCGCCGCTGGTCGAGGCCGTCGGCCGCCACGTCCTGGCCGGTGGCACGGTGCATGCCGACGACACGCCCGTGCCGGTGCTGGCACCCGGCTCGGGCAAGACCCGCCTGGCTCGTCAGTGGGTGTACCTGCGGGATGAAAGGCCGCACGGCGGCCCGGCCCCGCCGGCGGTGCTGTACCGCTACACCCCCGACCGCAAGGGCGAGCATCCGCAAAAGGTGCTGCGCGACTTCCGCGGCGTGCTGCACGCCGATGGCTATGCCGGGCTCAACCCGCTCTACGAACCGGATGGAGACAGCCCGCCGCGCGTCGCCGAGGTGGCGTGCTGGGCCCATGTTCGGCGCAAGATCCACGACGTCCATATGTCCACAGGCGCGCCGCTGGCCTTTGCCGCCCTGGAGCGCATCGGCCGTCTGCTTGACCTCGAGCGCACCCTCACCGGCCAGCCCGCCGAGATCCGCCGCGCCGTCCACCAGAAGGACGCCGTGCCGCGGCTGGACGATCTACAGGCGTTCTTCCAGGCCGGCCTGCGCAAGCTGCCGGGCAAGAGCGATCTGGCCGCGGCCTTCCGCTATGCTCTGGCCCGCTGGGCGGCCCTGACCCGCTACGCCGACGACGGCCGCTGCGAGATCAGCAACAACGCCGCGGAACGCGCCATCCGGCCCCTAGCCGTCGGCCGCAGGAACTGGCTGTTTGCCGGCTCCGACGCCGGAGGCCACCGCGCCGCGGCGATCTACTCCCTGATCGAGACCACCAAGCTCAACGGCGTGAACCCACAGGTCTACCTGACCACCATCCTGACCCGCATCGCCAACCACCCGATCAACCGCATCAAACAGTTCCGAGGTCTCGCAACGCGCTATGACAAGCGCCCAGAGAACTACCTCGCTGCCGTAAAGCTCGTGGCAGCGCGGATCTGGTGTCAGAGCTTATGAGTCTATGGCCTAGGGGTCATGCGGGGCAACGGAGGGCGCTGAAAGACCAGGAGCAGGGAATAGACATCGACGCTGAAATCATGGCTTCAATCCGCTTCCGTTAGCGGCAATTGCAATTGCCACGGCTCATTGAGTTCTGAGTCGGGTCCTCAGGTGTCGGGCACCAGGGACAGCGTCCTGCCATTGATGGCGGCGCACACGTTCGGCGGCAGGTTCGTCAGACTGCCATCGGCCGTGCGACAG
>Ga0209347_1000626_pt1 | contig 81286 bp, 89 predicted proteins | sample AutmiccommuBRH23_FD_187382 | JGI IMG/M metagenome (GOLD analysis project Ga0209347, IMG submission 187382) | Deep subsurface microbial communities from Mt. Terri, Switzerland - Autotrophic microbial communities BRH/23 (SPAdes) (version 2) | ecosystem: Environmental > Aquatic > Deep subsurface >...
CTGCACTGCTGGAGACCCACTGAAGTGGATGTGCCGCTGCCTGTCGAATGGGACTCTCCAGTGGAAATAGTGGGGTCTTGCATCGAGTCGCAGAGGAAATTACTATCGGGCTTTGGAGGGTCTGCCCCAAAAGAGCGCTGGATAGCGGGCAATGACCCGCGACATGTGGCAATATCACTCTCAGGAGAGCCTACTCTTTTCCCTTACCTTCCCGAACTCGTTGAAGAGTTCAAAAGGCAGGGATTTACGACTTTCGTTGTGAGCAACGGGACCAATCCGAAGATCATGGAGCGCATAAACCCGTCCCAGCTTTACATGAGCCTTGACGCTCCAGACAGGGAAACCTATGTGAAGGTCTGCAATCCCGTATCAGCCGATCTCTGGGAAAGGATAGGTCGCTCACTTGAAATACTCCGGGAAAAGGATACCAGGACCGTCATACGCATAACCCTTATAAAAGGCGTTAACATGTTCGACCCCGAAGGTTACGCTGAAATGATACGAAAAGCACAGCCCGATTACATCGAGGTGAAGGCTTACATGCATCTGGGTTTCTCGAGGAAGAGGCTCCCGCGTGAAGCGATGCCTTCACATGAGGAAGTACTTGACTTCTCAGGTAAGCTTGCAGCCCTGCTTGGATACAGGATCGCTGACGATGTCGAGATAAGCAGGGTGGTATTGATATCTAAAGACGGTACCGTTTCCCACATTGTATGATATAACAGTTAATATGATACTTTACTTGCGACACTCACAACCTATATTTATAGTTAGATGTACATATGCACCACAATCTAATCGAAGATAAGAATACATTTAAGTTCACTTCAATTGCGGAGTATTTCCAATATGTCAGAACAATCTGCTCATTCTAAATATGAATTTAAAAAGAAGCTAGAGGAACTGCGTACCAAGAAAGGGCGCGGCACCGAGCTGATCTCTCTCTATATCCCTCCTAACAAGCAAATATCCGATATCACTTCCCAGCTCAGGACAGAGCACGGCCAGGCAGCCAACATCAAGTCCAAGGTGACAAAGGACAATGTCCAGGGTGCTGTGGAATCTTTGCTGTCCCGGCTGAGGTATGTGGAGGTCCCGGAGAATGGTATCGTCTTCTTCACGGGTGCCGTAGATATAGGCGCCAACAAAACAAGCATGGAGACCATGATCGTCGAGCCACCTCAGCCGATCGTCACTTACAGATATCACTGTGATTCCTCTTTCTACCTTGAGCCTCTTGAGGAGATGCTAAGGGATGCCAAGACATACGGCCTGCTCGTGCTTGACAGAAGGGAAGCAACAGTCGGCCTTCTTGTAGGTAAGCACATAGAGGCTTTCAGGCATATGACCTCTTCAGTACCCGGGAAACAGAGGAAAGGAGGACAGAGTGCCCACAGGTTCCAGCAGCTCCGACTGATCGCTATCCATGAATTCTTCAAACGCATCGGTGATGCTGCCAGTGAGGTCTTCATGTCGGTCAACCAGAAAGATTTCGAAGGCGTACTTATCGGCGGCCCTTCTCCCACAAAAGAGGAGTTTGAGGCGGGAGAGTTCTTCCACCATGAGATACAGAAGAAGGTCCTCGGAATGTTCGATATCGCCTATACTGATGAGTCTGGCCTCTCAGAGCTTGTCAATGCAGCAAGTGAGAAACTTTCGGACCTTGACCTGATGATCGAGAAGAAGCTGGTTCAGCGGTTCCTGAAAGAGCTTGTATCGGACTCCGGAAAAGCTGCATATGGTGAGGCGCAGGTCCGGCACAACCTGAGCATCGGGGCTGTGGAGGTACTGATGATATCTGAAGGTCTCAGGGCTGAGAGGATCACCCTGCGCTGTCCCACAGGGGATTACGAGAACAAGGTCACACGGGACTTCAAGCCCGGGGAGCAGACCGACGTTTCAGGACAATGTCCTGTTTGTGGCACCACTCTTGAAGTAGTTGAGAGAGCCGATATCGTCGATGAGCTATCCGAGCTCGCCGACCAGATGGCCACCAATGTGGAATTCGTATCCACCGACTTTGATGAAGGGTCCCAGCTTTTCAATGCGTTTGGCGGGATCGTGGCTATACTGAGGTTCAACACAGGTGTCTGATACCTGTCATTGAGGTGTTATCTTGTTCCTTGAATTCAAAAAACAGGTTACTTCAGTTCTTACGGATGCCCTTGCATCCATGGGCCTGCAGGCAGACGACCTTGGGCTGGAGCCTTCCCAGCATGCAGATATAGCTTCAAAGGTTGCTTTCAGGCTTGCTTCACAGGCTAAACAGAGTCCCAAAGACCTTGCCAGGAAAATAGCAGATGCTGTTTTCCTTCCCGACGGCTCGCTTATCGGGAATGTAACGGCAGTCGGCCCTTACATCAATATAGATGCATCACGCAGCTTTGTGGATGAGACCGTCTATAGGATCAGGACCGAAACATCCGGGTTCGGTGGAGGCTTCTGCAGCGGCCGTATCCTGCTGGAGCACACATCTGCAAATCCAAACGGACCCCTGCATGTGGGTCACATACGCAACTCCATTATAGGTGACACTCTCAAGAGAGTGCTCAAACGTGCAGGATACGATGTGGAGACCCAGTACTATGTCAATGATATGGGTCGCCAGATAGCTATTGTCTCATGGGCGCTCTCACGCTTTGAATTTGACACTTCCAGAAAGCCCGACCATGCGATCGCGGATGTTTACATCAGGGCAAACGTAGAACTGACCGAAGATCCCGCAAAGGTAGCTGAGATAGACAGGCTCATGCAGCTTGTCGAGAAAGGCGATGAGAAAACCATTCAGGGCTTTGATGAAGCGGTCTCCCTTGCCATAGCAGGTATCAGGGAAACCCTGCTGCGTATGAACGTACAGCACGACAGCTTCCCCCATGAGTCAGGTTTTATCCGTTCAGGTGCAGTTTCCAGGATAATAGAGGAAGTTAAGGCCACAGGCAAGACCGAGATCGATAAGGGCGCACTTGTCGTTGACCTTTCAGATTATGGTTTTGAGAAGACCCTTGTCATACAGCGCACCGACGGCACATCCCTCTATACCACACGCGATCTCGCCTATCATGAATGGAAGAGCGAGAGAGCTGACAGGATGATAGATGTGCTGGGAGCTGACCATAAGCTCATATCAGGACAGCTCAAGGCAACCTTAAGGCTGATAGGCAAACCTGAGCCTGAGATCGTTATATTCGAGTTCGTATCCCTGCCGGAAGGCTCTATGAGCACACGCCGGGGCAAGTTCATCTCGGCTGATGACCTGCTCGATCAGATAGAGAAACAGGCTTACCTTGAAGTCGATAAGCGTCGCCCGGAAATGCCGGAAGGGTTCAAGAAGGACGTTGCAAGGACCGTGGGAATAGGTGCTGTCAGATATGATATCGTGAAAGTCTCTCCTGAGAAATCCACTGTCTTCAACTGGGAAGAAGCCCTGGATTTTGAGAAGCAGGGGGGTCCGTTCATACAGTACTCCCACGCACGTGCATGCAACATCCTCAAGAAAGCAGAGGAAGACGGCCTGTGGGACCCCGAAGCTCCAATAGACCCATCGATACTGGTCGAAGATACTGAAGTGGGCCTTATCAAGAAGATGGCTTCTTTTGACAGTGCCCTTGAAACCTCTGCAAGGGAGCTGAAACCCAATGCCATTGCTATATACGCCAGGGAGCTTGCCGAATCCTTCAACCAGTTCTACAGGTTCGTGCCTGTGCTCAATGCAGAGGACGACGACGTAAGGGCCGGCAGGATCGCGCTGGTGGACTGCGCAAGGATAGTGCTTGCAAGCACACTCGAGACACTGGGGCTCGGCGCTCCTGAATCAATGTGATCAGGGCGCTTCTTTTTTTAGATCGCTTTCACTTACTTAAGAGAGGTCTTCAGAGGTCGCACATGTTATTGCTCAGTTTCTCCGTGAGCCTGAAGTTCTCCGAGTAGTCCACCCTCACATCGAGTATCCATACCCCGCCCTGGCTGAGGGCTTCCCTGAGCACGGGCCTGAACTCTCCGGCATTCTCTATCCTCACGCCCTTTGCCCCGAAACTCTTCGCAAGCATCACAAAGTCAGGGTTGGTGAAATCAGTGCCTATGCTCTGATCGAACTTTCTTTTTTCATGCCATTCGATGAGCCCGTATTTTGAGTCGTTGAAGATGACCACGACAAAGCTGCATCCAAGCCTTACGGCAGTTTCCATTTCCTGCACGTTCATCATGAATCCGCCGTCCCCTATAACGGACACTACCTTGCGCTCAGGGTTTAAGAAACTTGCAAGTATGGCCGCAGGGAGTGCAAATCCCATGGAGGCCAGGCCATTGGATATAAAGACAGTGTTTGCCTCATATGCAGGGAACAGCCTCCCGACCCAGAGTTTATGGGCACCCACATCACTCACAAGCATATCATTCCTTGACAGGCATTCTCTGATATCATATATTATCTTCTGGGGTTTCATTGGAAAGGAGATGTCGTCCATGAAGTCCTCAAGTTCAGCTCTCATCCTTGAGTGCACCTTCCTGAACCTTTCAGACATTTCCTTTTTGCAACCACACTCTTCGGTAAGCCTGGAAAGTGCCTCCCTGATATTTCCGGGCAGCGTGATGTCCGGGATGTAACTCTCATCAGTTTCCGGATGGTCTGAATGGATATGGATTATCTTCTTCAGGCCGTCAGCATTCCAGTATCGTGGACTGTATTCCACATAGTCATAACCCACGGTTATTACCAGGTCCGCCATCTCAAGGCCGCACATCACGTGGTCCCTGTCCTTGATGCCCATTGAGCCAAGATAGTGCTCGTCATCTGCTGGGACAGCTCCCTTCCCCATGAACGTGGTGACCACCGGCAGCCCGGAGGAGCTGACAAATTTCCGAAGTTCGCTGGCCGCATTTCCCCTGAAGACACCGTTCCCTGCAAGGATGAGAGGCATGGAGCTCTCCCTTATCATCTCCGCAGCCATTTTGAGGTCTTGCCCGTCATGCATGGTGATGTGGGGCCGGCCCTTTTTGAAAAGAGGCAGTTTCCGGCTGTCATCACTGTCTTCTCCGGCAATATCCTCGGGGAGTTCAATATGCACTGCTCCAGGCCTGTCAGCAGCGAGCTCAAATGCCTTGCGGACTATTTCGGGTATGAAGTCCGGTCTTGTCACCTTGGTGTTCCAGCTTGTGACATGCCTGAACATAGCTACTATGTCTATATACTGGTGCGACTCTTTGTGTGTCTTCTCAAGCCCTGCCTGTCCTGTGATAGCAACCAGAGGCGCTTTATCAAGCTGGGCATCAGCAACTCCCGTTATCAGGTTCGTAGCCCCCGGGCCAAGAGTTGCAAGGCACACTCCGGGTTTGTGTGTCATCCTTCCATACATGTCCGCCATGAAGGCAGCACCCTGCTCATGTCTGGTGACAATGAACCTGATACCGGACCTGGACAGCGAATCCGTCAGGTCTATGGTTTCCTCCCCCGGGACCCCGAATATGTACTCAACACCTTCGTTCTCAAGACATTTTACAAAAAGGTCACTGCCTTTCATTTTCCACACGCCTTAATACACTTTTAAAGATTTGATCTGCATGAACTCCTGCATGCCTACGCGGTACAGTTCCCTGCCGATGCCACTTTTTTTCAAGCCTCCAAAGGGCAGGCCCGGATCAGATGTTACTATCTGGTTTATGGCAATGACACCGGCATGGATGTTCCTTACCAGCGCCATGGCCCTGTCCCTGTCTTCTGTCCACACACTGGCTCCAAGTCCGAATTGAGTGCTGTTGGCCAGATCAACAGCTTCCCTCTCATCACTGAATGTGATAATAGGTGCCACGGGCCCGAAGGTCTCCTCCGTAAGGACAGGAGCATTTTCCTTTACATGACTGAGCACTGTTGGCATATAAAAGAAACCGTCCCCTTCTACGGGACCGCCTTCCAGAAGGATTTCAGCACCCATTGACAGGGTTTTATCGACCTGTTCCTGCAATTTGTCCCTCTGCTTTGCGCTTATAAGGGGCCCCATCTGTGTACCCCGGTCCATGGGGTCGCCGATTTTGAGCTTCTCGACCCTGCTCACAAACGCTTCCGTGAATTCCCCGGCAATGGACCCGGCAACAATGAAACGCTTGGCTGCAGTACAACTCTGTCCTGTATTGCGGAACCTGGACTTTACCGCACCTTCGGCAGCTTTTTTCAGGTCTGCATCCTCCAGGACCACGAACGGGTCGCTTCCGCCAAGCTCCAGTACAAATTTCTTCATGTAGCGCCCTGCTTCAGCTGCCACCTTTTCTCCGGCAGGGTTGCTTCCCGTAAAGGATACCGCACTGATCTCGTCCCTGGATATCAGGCCTGAAGCCATATCTCCCCCGATAAGCAGGGTCTGGTATGCTCCCGGAGGCAGTCCGGCCGCGCAGAATATCTTCTCGATCTCAAGAGCGCATCCGGGCACATTGCTGGAATGCTTGAGCAATACAACGTTCCCTCCGGCAAGTGCAGGAACCGCTGTTCTCATTGCCTGCCAGAAAGGGAAGTTCCAGGGCATAATGTTCAGGATGGTGCCCAGGGGCTCATACAGGAAACCGGATGTTTCGGCGTCGGTATCCACGAACTCCGCAGCAAGGAACCTTTCAACGTTGCGGGCAAAGTACTCGCTCAGCACGGCACATTTCTCGATCTCTCCCAGCGACTCCTTAATGGTCTTACCCATCTCCCGGGTGATCATTTCAGCCAGTTCCTGTTTTCTCTCCCTCAACACCCCTGCGACGTTGTCAAGGTACATGGACCTGTCAAAAGGCGATGTGCTCTTCCAGTCCCTGAAGTCTTTCCCGGATAGTCTGATCTTATCTTCCACAATGTACTCAGTATCCAGTTCGTAATCCCCTATGATCTCTCCTGTAGCAGGATTGACAGATCTCATACTTTCCATATCGATGTCCCCCGGTAAATCGTCCTGAAGGAATAACTTTCAGTAAATGGTTCTGGCTACTCCCCCAATTTCAGTTGGGCCTGATCACATATAAAAATGGCTGCATCATTGTTTTGATAAATGACCTGAAATAGTGCAAGCTTTTCCTGACTTCCTGTTTCAGACCAAGGAACGGCTCATAAAAAAATATGAAATAAATATAGGATGATAAAGGCTTTATGCCTTCTGCCATCCCATTCCTTCCAGCACAGGCACACTTTCTGCCTTTACTGTCAGGCCATACCGGCACATGTCATCCTCCGGACCTGCAGAACTGAGGTCTGATACCTCAATACCATGAACTGTGCTGAAGTAGGCGATTGCCAGCTCCTCCTCGGTGGGCTCTTTAATGAAATTTATATTGCCTTCTGCATACCAGAGCTGCCAGGGTGCCTGCGTGCAGTTCATCTGTCCCGAATCCATCCTGATAAATTCCAGCATGTTCTGCTCCCTTTCATCCCATACCCCATCGATGACCGCGGACACTACATTACTGTTGTATAATGTCACTTCGATCGTGTGGCTGGTGATGACCTGGGTGACCATCTGGCCTGTTCGGTTACCGTAACCGCCATGACTGCTGGTGAAGTTGTAAGTGAGGATATGTTCTTCAGGATAATTCTCTGCGGACCGGTAGTCTACAAGGACCAGGTCCGAGCCATCAAAACTGTATGTTGGGGCGTTCTTTATCCAATCCCCGGCAATTACTTTTGCCTCGTCCCCGGAAATTGACAGGGCATAGCCCCTCAGATCTACCAGTGCATCATTTATCTCCCTCAGATCAGCAGGCATATAGTCATCGAAGTATGGATCAACCTTCACGGTCTTGTTCATTCCTTCCTGGACCACTGTGATCTCCAGAGTTCCGGTATCGGTGACAATTGGCTGTCCCTCCTGTGGTTCGTATAGCTCTTTCATCCCGGTAAAATTGTTGCTCCTCATAAGATCAAGCAGATCGCTACGGGTCTGCTCATCTATTGGTTTGATATATCTGGCTGTCAGTTCATTATCGTAGTTATAGTAGCTCAGGTTAACAGCCGTGGAGTTAACGATAAGCTCCTGTACTGCCATCTCAGGTAAAGTAAAAGCTCCGTATGTCAGATGAGTGATGACAGCGTCATCGGAAATTTCTGCTATATCGTTTTTATCTTCTGTGCATCCTGCACCAAGAGTGACAAGTGCCAGAAGAAATACTATTAATAATCTTTTCATAAAATCCCTCGAATTGTTAGTTCGGTTAAGTTTATTCCTGTCTTGATGCTGTTCTTTCAGCTTGTATAGTAAAGGGGGTCTATTTATTAAACAATTACTAAAACTTCAAACACAATTGCAGTTATGGCTATAATGAAAAAAGATGCATAGGCGCTAAATCCAAATATTTAAATAGGTAATACTTTTGAATGAATATCATGCAAAACAAGTATCTCAAAAACTTAAGCTATGGCCTTTTGTCATGGCTTGTCCCTTTTATAACTTCATTCTTCTTCTATACCAGGGAAGGAGAACTGACAATCGACATTTTTCTTTTCAAGTCGATCATGATCGTTGTAGGTTCTGTTACCGCCGCATTCCTTATTATATCCTATTTCAAAGCCCTCAATGCAGACTACTTCAAGGAGGCAGTAGTTCTGGGATTAACGTGGTTTGGGATAAACATACTGCTCGATCTGGTGATATTAGTTGCGATGTTTGGGATGCCTGCAGGGGATTATTTTACCCAGATAGGGTTGAGATATGTGATAATCCCGGTAATGTGTATCACTGTCGGAGCAGCCCTGAAGAATAAAAATTAAAGGGTCACAATTTATGGATTCTCTGGATGAGTTTTCACTTATTGCGCCATGTGGAATGAATTGTGGCATCTGCATGGCGTACCTGCGGGAAAAAAAGAAATGTCCCGGCTGCAGGGGTTCTGATGACAATAAGTCTGCCAGCTGTACTAAATGCAGCATCAAAAATTGTGCAAGCTTACAAAAAGACGATGCAGGATTTTGTTTCGGATGCGAAAAATTCCCATGCGACAGATTAAAGCGACTAGACAAAAGATATCGGACCAGATACAATATGAGCATGATAGAGAACCTTGGGAATATCAAGAAGTATGGCCCGCAACAGTTTTCCATGAGCGAAAAGATACGATGGATATGTGCCATATGTGGTGGCACTGTCTGTGTCCATAAAGGATACTGTTATAGTTGTGGTGAGCCTCTCTGTAACAGGACATGATCATTGCTGAATATTCGGAAACAAATCTGGAAGAAATAACTGATCTCTTCCACCGGACTGTGCATGCGATAGATCCATCGCTCTATTCAGAAAAACAGAAAGATGCATGGGCTCCGGCGCCGCCGGACTATCTGGCATGGGATCAAAGGTTAAGATGTGTAAAAACCTATATGGCATGTGATAATGGAAATATCGTTGGCTTCATGAGCATTGGTTCACCCGGTTATATAGACTATTTCTTTGTAGATTCTGACTACCAGGGTAAGGGGATTGGAAAGGTCCTTTATTATCACATTGAAAGATTCGCTCAGGACAGATATACAAAAAAACTAATTGTAGAAGCATCAAAAGTAGCCAGGCCATTTTTTGAGAGAATGGGTTTCATTCTGATTAGTGAAAACCAGATTATCGTAAACGGACAAACTTTAACAAATTACACAATGAAAAAAGAAAGATGATCGGATATTCACAGGCTGGATTTAAATTATCCTTATCGACTTGATATTCATGAATTCAAGGAACCCATGCCTGGAAAGCTCCCTTCCCATGCCGCTTTTCTTGACACCGCCAAAGGGCAGGCAGGCTTGGGGCGTGCAGAACGAGTTGATACCCACCATGCCTGTTTCAAGTTCGGAGGCAATTTTCAGGGCTCTTTCACGGTCCTGGCTCCACACACTGGCGCCCAGCCCGAACTCTGAATCGTTTGCAATCTCGATAGCTTCTTTTTCGTCCTTTACAGTTATTATGGGCGCCACAGGTCCGAAAGTCTCTTCCCTCATGACACTCATATCCCTGTTCACATCACTGAGCACTGCAGGCGAATACATGTAACCCTCACTTTCCATCCTTCCTCCTGCAATGAGAGCTTTCGCACCTTTTGATATCGCGTCCCTGACCTGGCTTTCCAGTAGCTGGACCTGCTCTTCCCGGACCATCGGCCCGATATCCGTTCCGGGGTCCATGGGATTGCCAATCCTGAGCTTTCCTGTCAGTTCCACGAATCTCTCAGTGAACTCTTCGGCTACTGCTTCCTCAACAATGAACCGCTTGGCTGCTATGCATGTCTGGCCGGTGTTCATGAAACGGCTCGGAACGCCGACCTTTGCCGCCATTTCCACGTTGGCATCCTCAAGAATGATAAAAGGGTCGCTGCCGCCAAGCTCCAGCACGAACTTCTTCATGTTATGGGCTGCAAGCCCTGCAACCTTCTGCCCTGCATCGTGTCCTCCCGTGAAGGACACGGCTTTTACCTCCTCCCTTGAGATGAGTGAGGATGCCGTTCTCCCGTCTATGAGCAGTGTCTGGAAGACCCCTTCGGGAATCCCTGCTTCCCTGAAGATGTTCTCTATCTCGAGTGCGCACAGCGGCACATAACCTGAATGCTTGAGCAGCATCACATTCCCGCCTGCCAGCACATGCGATGCCGCGCTGAGCACCTGCCAGAAGGGGAAGTTCCAGGGCTTGATAGCAAGCACCGTGCCTACAGGTTCGTAGTGGATCATCGAGTTGCATGAACCTGCTTCAGCTGGCTCCGGTTCAAGCATCTTCTCCGCATTATCGGCAAAATAGTCGAACATGTCAGCACATTTTGTGACCTCGGGAACAGCCTGCTTGATGACCTTACCCATCTCGGTACTGATGAGTTCCCCGTACTGCTGCCTGTTTTTGCGCAGCAGGTCCGCAACCTTGTGGAGAAGCCCGTTACGCTCGGAAACATCCGTTCTTTTCCATTCCCTGAAGGTCCCTGCTGATACTTTCAGCATTTGGCTGATCTGCTCATCAGTGTGCATTTCCACTTCGCTGATAACTTTACCTGTTGTGGGGTTGACGGATGGGAGGGATGTCATGATCTTCTACCTGGAACTCTGTGACCGTAATTGGGCAGTATTGTATTGTATGATATTTGCCAGTATTCCCTGCAAATATAGAAAAAGGGGAAAATGGAAAAAATGGGAAAGTTGCTCACCCCATCGCTATCTGTACAGCCGTGGGATATTTCTTCATGATGGAGTATGCGATCGCCCTCCCAACCCAGAGCTTGCCATGCTGCATCCGGCGCATCCCGCTAAGATCGCCAAGGGCCTGCAGGGCCTGCACGGCATAAGGATCGTTGGTGTAGCAGCTGTCAGGCACACTGGGGTTAGAGAAGAATATCATCGGTAGTTTCAGTTCATATCGAAGGTCTGCAGACAGCTTTTCCCTGAAGAGCCTCAGAACCTCCACATTAAAAAAGTACTCGTTCCCGGTTTTTGTTCTTGTGGCAGGCTTTTCCTCATGGAGCAGCTGGTCCAGGCTTTTGCGCTCGGTGACTATTCCTTCGTTGATCTTGGCAACCTCGGTCCTCATCCAGCGCATAAGGGCCGTATCGTCAGAAGCTGGTCTTCTTTCAGGCATTTCCCTCCTCCATTGAGTTGTAGGCAGGTATTGGTTAAAAGTTTCTTGTTCGTGTCAGCATTTAAGTTTTCACCGGAGTGAGTTATATACTCTCCGCCGCAGGCTAAATATAAATCATTGGACCTCCACTTATATTCATGGATGATCTATATACCACAGCGGAAAAGATACGCTCAATGGAGATAAGGGGCGCAGGAAGGATAGCGGTTGCGGCATCTGCGGCATTGAGGGACTATGCAGGTACGCTGGCTTCACTTGGCATCGAGGAGTTCAGCATCAGGATAGAAGAAGCTGCAAAGACACTTATTGATACGCGCCCCACGGCTGTCTCCCTGCCCAATGCAGTTATGCTCACCAAAAAGCATACTTCCCTGAATGTGGCTGAGGCCATTGACGAGATCGCTGGTAACTCTGACAGATTCATCAGGAACGCCAGTGAAGCACTGGGTAAGATCGGGAGGATAGGTGCCGAAAGGATACGTGACGGGGATGTGATCCTGACCCACTGCAATTCGCATGCTGCCGTGTCCATAATCAAGACCGCTTTTGACCAGGGCAAGGACATATCGGTCATCGCCACAGAATCCAGGCCACGCCGGCAAGGTTTCATCACGATCCGGGAGCTGAGCGACCATGGCATTCCTGTCACGCTGATAGTCGATTCGGCTGTCAGGCTTACCATGAAAGAGGTGGATCTTGTGGTCGTGGGAGCTGATTCCATATCTGTGAACGGTGCACTTATCAACAAGATAGGCACTTCCCAGCTTGCCCTCGCGGCACAGGAGGCCCGCAGGAACGTGATAGTTGCTGCAGAGACCTATAAGTTCAGCCCAAGGACCTTGCTCGGGGAAATGGTTGATATCGAGGACCGTTCCGCTGATGAAGTGATCGCCCCTGAGCTCCTGAAAGAGATGCCTAACGTGAAAGTGAGCAATCCCGCCTTTGACGTTACACCGGCTGAGTATATAGACCTCATAGTCACGGAAGTAGGAGCATTCCCGCCTGCAATGGCATTTATGATCATCAGGGACTATCTGGGGATAGAGCTGGACCGAAGCTGAGCTGAAGACTGTCTTTCCAGTTCCACCATTTGAGTTTTTCAGGATCATGTATCTCACAGGATGCAAAATAGACGGCGCAGCGGAACACGTACAACATACACCTGTCTATGTGCATGCCCTGCTGGCAGCACAGCTGTCTGTATAATTCTTCAGGTTCTCTGCCTTTAAGGTCTGCAATGCTGCGGATACCCAGGTCCCACAGGTCATCTGCGGTCATCTTTCCCACCCCCGGGACCTGCATAAGCTCCTTTATCACAATCCTGTGTTCTGATAGTGTTCCATCTCTCACTTTTTCCCAACCGTTGCCACGTATATGGCAAACTCTTCTTCGCCGTCGATGCCCAGTGCACTGTTGAGCTCCTCGTCCTGGAAGGCCGCGATAGCGCACACTCCGCACCCTATGGACTCTGCGCTCAGGTAGAGGTTCTGGCACACGTGCCCGGCGTCGAGGTGCATGTACCTGTATCCTCTCTCGCCGTACCTCCATTTCATCCTGTAGGGCACCGCAGACCAGATGAAGGTTACAGCGCTTGTCTCCACAAAGCTCTGCTGCAGGCAGGCGACCATGATCCTTCCGGCTATATGTGCACCGGTTTCCACTTTTTCCAGCTTGTGGCCTATGGGAAGGAATTGGTAAAGCCCTTTTTCCAGTCCCTCGACATTGTTGACAAGGAGATAGGTCTCAAGGGCGTGCCTTGCACCCGCGGACGGCACGGTCCTGAAGGTTGCGATCTCGCCTGCCACCTCTTTGACACCCTGCGTACACCACAGCAGGTAGGACAGCTCATCAAGAGAAAGCGGTTTACGTGAATAGCTGCGAATGCTTGTCCTTTTTTCAATGGCTCTTCTCAGGTCCAGTTCCTTGACTACGATCTCTGCGGGGTCCGGCAGATCCGATATCGTCCTGTCCCCTTTTCCTCCTGACTGCAGAGAAGGTGCCGGATATCCCTGTGACTGGTCCGACCTGCCCAGATACTGGAACCTTGTCCTTTCCATGAATTCTTTACCTATTCCGCTCATTGTGACACCTTTGTTTTCAAAGAAGTTTCTTCATTCTTCTTTATACTTGTTGTCCTTATTGCGACAAAAGAGCCTTTCCCATAACCTTCTTCGGGATGCTCCACAACTTTGACCTCAGACAGCGATCTGAACAGCGTCTGCCTGATAACAGGTTCATAAAAACCATGCCTGCTGAGGATCTCTATCAGTTCACCGGCAGAATAGAATGTAGCGTTTCTGTAAAAGTCACTCTCGAGGGACTTCCTCTGATACTCTTTTCCCAGAAGGCTGTTGCGCTCTATAAACGCTATTATGAGCTCTCCCTCCGGAACAAGTACGCGATATATCTCCCTCAATGACTTTTCAATGTCTACAAAGCAAAGCGATGTGACCATCAATACAAGCATTAAGGACGAACTTTTAAGGGGTAGTTCCTCTGCAATTCCTCTGATCGTACCTATGCCGCGCTTTCCTGCGATCTCCAGCATTCTTTCCGACGGGTCCAGGCCGTAACTGATACCCAGGACCGATGCGAATCTTCCCGTGCCTGCACCTATCTCTATACTATTGCGGGCTATTTCCGGTGGTAAAAGCTCTTTTATGGTTTCCAGCTCGGATCCATATACTGCCGGATTGTTATCATACCACCTGTCGTAGCTCCCGGCATTGCTGCCAAAAGGATCCTTCTCCATGGATAACCCTCATTATCTATTCTTTTTTAAGAAAGGGGTACGATCAGATATAATACTCCCTGTTCAGCCATCAACGTACTTCAGCCCGTTTTCCAATACCTGCAGCAACATATTCCTGCCGCAGGCAGGAAGAAGAGCAGGCACATAAGATATACCGTTCCTGGATCCAGCGTCCTAAACAAAGGATTGGGTGTCAGTGGCCACAGGGGCATGATATCCATATAAAGGAAGGAATCCAGCAATACATGGCTCCATGTGCCTATCAGTGAACCTGCCAGCACAGGCATAAAGGAACGGCCTTATCCTTATAGTAGCTCTCTGCATTGTGGTCTATATGAGAACACTATCCAGGCAAGCAGGCATCAGCTTTGCACCCGCAAAAGTATGAAGCGGTCAGTGCAGGGGACGGCAGCCTGTGAACATACACCAGGCAGCTCTGATATCAATCATAACGCTCCCCAGAAGAATTGAAATGAGATCGGCCTTTCTCCTGGAGACCTCTCCGAGGAAAAGGGCCGGCCCCAGATGAAACAGCGCGAAGGGCATCCAATATCAGTTTATCCGGCCGTAAGGGCTTTCATCATAATATTGCAGAAATTCATCAACAGCCGATGTGTTCGATCCGGAGCCAAAGAGCAGGCTTGAGAGGGTTGGCTTGTTCATGTAAACTACCACGGGCTCACCCTCTATGCCTCCAAGCTCCGAAGCCCTGTTAATAGCATAATATAAGTTTCCCAGCTCATCCACAAGGCCCAGTTCCTTGGCTTTCTGCCCGGTATAGATCCTGCCGTCTGCCAGGTCCTTCACATCCTCGAGGCTCATGTTCCTGCTGTCTGCCACATCCTGTATGAAGTGACCGTATACTTCCAGCACGACTTCATTAGCGTATTCTTTCTCATCGTCCGAAAGCCCGCGCCATGAGCCCCCCATATCCTTGAACTCGCCGGATTTTGCCACGTATATCTCTACCCCTTCCTGTTCATAATACGCAGAACTGTTCTCGAACGTCCATATAGTGCCGATACTTCCGGTCATGGTAGATGGGTTGGCGACTATCAGGTCTGCAGGTGCTGACAGATGGTAAGCTGCACTGGCTGCGACGTCTCCCATGGATACCACCACAGGTATCCCGCTTTCACTGGCTCTCTTTACCTCCGTATAGACCTCCTCGCCGGCAGTGGAGGACCCGCCGGGACTATTAATTCGCAAGACTATGGCTTTTATATCTGCGTCACTTGTCGCTTCTCTTATGTTGGCCGAGATGTCCTCTGAGGTTGCATATCCAAGCCCGCCGGGTATGCTGCTTGTAAGCAGTGTTCCCTGTACATAGATGACCGCAACCTTGTCATTTGATGTGTAAAGTTCTCCGCTGAGCGCCTGATACATCAGGGCAAAGCTTGAGCCGATGACAAGCAAAAGTATAGCGGCAATAGTAATATATTGCCATTTGCGGCTTTTCTTCTTAACTGCAGATGTCTCCCCGGTATAGGGCTTTTTGGAGAGCGCTTCTCTATCCTCATATCCTGCATGTTCATCTTTTTGCCCGGTCCATGCAGGGATCTGCGGGTCCTGCATGGCAGCATGCTCTTCCTTCATACTGCCAGCACTGCTCCCAGGTACGTTTTGCCGGCTCGCATCTTCTTTCTCCGTATTTCCGTAAGAGTAGGGATAAATGTGATATTCAGCATCATCCACAGAACTGTCACTGCTGTCAGGATCTTTTTCACTCATCGGTAATTTCCATCCTGCATTTAAAATGAGCCTGTATATTAAAATAGCTTGTGTAGTTTGCAAGCGAAATATATTTTATAATGGCAGGCAATGAACATGGGATATATTCACTATATTGCTATAACGGAGAAAACACATGTCAAATCCTTCTGATAAAGCCGTGCTTGTCACATGCGGGCTTCCCTATGCTAACGGGAAGGCCCATGTTGGGCACCTGCGAACATACATACCTGCAGATATCTACGTGAGGTCCCTTAAGAAAAGAGGGAGGGAAGCTGTCTTCATTTGCGGTTCTGATACTCACGGCACACCTATTGTCGTGAATGCCGAAGAGATGGGCATCAAACCAAAGGAGCTGGTGCAGAAATACCATGCTCACTTCGATGGGATCTTCAAAAAGATGGGTGTGATGTTCGATGCTTTCGGCACAACCGATGACCCGGAGAACCACAACCGTACAACAGACATTGTGAACCGGCTGATAGATAAGGGATATGTATATCCGAAGATCATCGAAATAGCCTACTGTCCCAAATGTGATCGTTTCCTGCCTGACAGGTATGTGCAGGGCATATGTCCCAACTGCGGCAAGGAGGCCCGCGGGGACGAATGCGATCAGGGATGCGGCAAGCATCTTGAGCCGGGAGAGCTCAGGGAGCCCTTATGCATCACATGCAAAGGTCCTGCAGACTACAGGAAGCAGGAGCACTTCTTCTTCAGGCTTTCCGACTTCAGGGATTTCCTTCTTGAGCACCTGGATACACTGGGCGGGACGATCAATGCGAAGAACTATGCCATCGGCTGGGTAAAGCAGGAGCTCACTGACTGGTGTATCACCAGGAACCTTGACTGGGGTGTCAGGTTCCCAGGGCATGATGACCTGGTGGTCTATGTCTGGGTGGATGCTCCCATAGGATACATAGCATTCACCGAGCAATGGGCAAAGGCTGGAAATGGTGACTGGGAGAAGTTCTGGAAGGGGGACTGTCCCATAGTCCATTTCATCGGGGGAGATATTATTTATCACCACTGCATCTTCTGGCCTGCCATGCTGAAAGGAGCTGACTACAGCCAGCCGTCCGCTGTTGTGGCTTCAGGCATGGTCAAGATAGAGGACAGGAAGTTTTCAAAGAGCCGTGGCTATGTTGTATGGGTCGAGGAGGATTATCTTGACCAGGGTTTCCACCCGGATCTTTTGAGATATTATCTTGCAAGCTACACCTCTCATACAAAGGAGGTCAACTTTTCATGGAAGATCTTCCAGGATAAAATAAATACGGAACTTGTGGGTGTTTTCGGCAATTTCCTGTACCGGAACCTTCTCTTCGCATACAAGAACTTCGGGGAGATCCCTGCAGGGGATATCGACCGGGAAACACTGGAGCAGATAAAGCTCACCATTGACGAGGTCTCAAGGGCAACGGATGAATATGAGTTCAAGAAGGCTGCCGATACTGCAATGGCACTGGCTTCCTATGGTAACTCCTATTTCCAGTCCAATGAACCCTGGAAGCTTATAAAAGAGGACCGTGATGCATGTGGAAAGGTCATCAGGAACTGCGTGCAGATAGCAAAAGCGCTCATACTGCTCTTTGAGCCCGTGCTCCCCGGCAGGATGGAAGAGGCCTGGACACAGATAGGTATGGAGACGGACGTGCACACTGCAACATATGATGAGGCTTTCGTCCCTGTCATAGCCGGTACTGTACTGAAGATGCCGCAGATACTTTTCACCAAGGTCGAGGATGACAGGATAACAGAGATGGATAAGATCCTCTCTCAGCGTGTGAAGGTGGCCATGGCAAAGGAGTCAGGCAAAAAGGAAACTGTTGCAGAATACAAGGCGCCCATCGAATACGATGACTTCGCGAAACTGGATATCAGGGTCGGAAAGATCATATCCGCTGAACGGATAAAGAAATCCAATAAGCTCCTGCGTGTTCTGGTAGATATCGGTGACGAATCTCCCAGGCAGGTCGTTGCAGGCCTTGCCGAGTACTACAAGCCTGAGGAGATGGTCGGGAAGACAGTTAATGTACTTGTCAACCTCAAACCCGTGAAACTATGTGGCGTCGAGTCCCAGGGAATGATCCTTGCGGCGGAGCTCGGGGAAAATGTTGCTCTGCTGACAACAGATAAGGAAATGGGTCCCGGATCTTCCGTAAAATAACAGGACGGGCATAAAGGTTATTGACGGGCGATCGCCCGTCAGGGATCTGTATGATATGTGGGTGACCTGTTCTATTTTTCAAGTATCATCTCAAGGTACGATGTCCTGATGGATTCGTTCTCGTGAATACCCATTTTTTCTAAAAGGCCAAAAATGCGTCCCCTGTGCAACCCTATATCTAGGTCCGGGTCGGCATCAGCCATCAGCTCGATCTCTACGAATTCCCCAAGGCCATCCACTTTGTCAAGACAGATGATAAAATCCTTATATCTGAAGATCTCCCTGGACTTGCGGACATGCCCTGAGTGTGTGAATCCAAGAGACAGAAGAATGCTGCGAACGGCATCATCTTCAACTATGGTCTCGAACTCTTCGCGGGTCTTGGATATCGTATCCAGCTTCCTGCCCTTATAGGTGAGCACGGACGCACCATTAACGCAGCGTATCCTGAGTGCCTCATCGGTCTTTGCGAAATCCCGATGAGGGGCGTTGTAATAGGTGTCGGATTGTTTCTCGACACCTATGAAACGTGCGCCCATTTGCGCAAGTGCATCCTTTACCTGCCGGTGGCCGGCACAGACCTTTACCTCTATTTCTATCATGTTATGCCGGAACGAACTTTGTACCGTAATAGATCATACCGCGCTCACCGCTCTGGCCAAGTCTCCTGAAAACCGGTCTGACCTTCAGTCCGATGTGCATTTCTTTGGGGTCGCCGACTATCTGGCTTGTGAGCCTTGGTCCCTCTTCAAGCTGGACAATGCCAAGCACGTAGGGGGTTTGTCCTTCGAAGCCTTCTGCTGCTGCATGTATGACGGTGTAGGTCACCAGTTCCCCGTTGCCGTTGAACTTGAATTCGCCTATCTGGCCTTCACGCCTGCAGGAAGGGCATACGTTGCGGGGAGGGTAGAAGTATTCCTCGCATGTCTTACAGTATGTACCAACCAGATTGTACCTGGCTATCTGTTTTCTCCAAAATCTCGGTACTGACATCGTGATCACCTGTTCCTTGAGAGGATATGTACGACAGCAGTTGCGCCGGAACCGCCCACGTTATGGGTCATTCCGATCTCTGCACCGTCTACCTGGCGTTTGCCTGCTTCTCCGCGCAGTTGCTGGACTATCTCAACAGCCTGTTTGATGCCTGTTGCGCCCACAGGATGTCCGCAGGCCTTGAGACCTCCGGAAGTGTTCACAGGTATCCTTCCGCCGATGGCCGTCTCTCCCTGCTGTGTTACTTTTCCACCCTCGCCCTTCTTTGCAAATCCAAGGTCCTCGATGGCACATATCTCTGCTATCGTGAAACAGTCATGAACTTCTACCAGGTCGATATCCCTGGGTCCCAGTCCTGCCATCTCATAAGCGCGCCTGCCTGCAACCACAGAAGCTTCCAGTGTCGTGATGTCCCTGCGGTCATGGAGGGCAATTGTATCGCTTGCCTGCCCGGTTCCTTTTACATATATCGGGGTGTCGGTGTATTCGTGTGCAATATCTGCAGGTGCCAGTATGAGGGCTGATGCGCCGTCCGTTATGGGTGAGCAGTCAAAGATACGCAGCGGGTCTGCTACCATTATGGAGTTCAGCACTGCATCCACTGTGATCGGGCTCCTGTACTGCGCGATAGGATTGAACTGGCCGTTGTAGTGGTTCTTTACAGCAACTTCAGCAAGCTGCTCGCTTGTAGTGCCATACTGATGCATGTGCAGCCTTGCTATCATGGCATAGAGGCCCGGGAAAGTTGCTCCCATGATGCCTTCCCATTCCCTGTCAGCTGCTGCAGCCAGGGCAGATGATGCTTTGGATGCGGGTACATCTGTCATTTTCTCCACGCCTGCGGCAATGACGATGTCATCCATTCCTGAGGCTACAGCGCAGATAGCCTGTCTCAAAGCCAGTCCTCCGGAAGCGCATGCCGCTTCCACACGTGTGGAAGGTACATGCAGGTTCTTTGCCAGACCCGAATAATCCGCTATGAGTGCACCTATATGTTCCTGCTCGACGAACTGTCCGCCGCTCATGTTCCCGACGAACATGGAATCTATCTTCTCGCCTGCCACGCCTGCATCTTCAACCGCGCCGACACCAGCTTCCACAACAAGGTCCCTGAAAGATCGGTCCCACTGTTCGCCAAAGAGTGTGTTCTTCACACCAATGATCGCTACTTCTCTCATCTTCACACCTCACGCTAACCTTATCTTTCCTTTATGCCTTGCATACTTTGCATAATCCGCGTATATCGGGTTTGCAAGAAGTTCTTCTACCTTGGGTGCATTATTGCGGATCTCTTCGATCCTGTCGGTGACCGTTATGCTGAAGGCGTCTCCGCCGGCACCGGACCCGAAAGCAGTTGCAAATATACGGTCGCCTGGTTTTGCCTGGTCCAGTGTTGCCGCTATTCCCATCATGCAGGAGCCAGAGTAAGTGTTCCCGAGCCGTGGGACCACAAGACCCGGCTTGATCTGCTCCTTGCTGAATCCCAGCATTGAGGCCGCACGTGAAGGGAACTTCCCGTTTGGCTGGTGGAAAACAGCAAAATCATAATCTGCAGGTTTGGTGCCGATCTTTTCCATAAGTCCCTTTGCAGCATTGGTGACGTGCTTGAAGTAACCCGGCTCACCTGTGAAACGCCCCCCATGTTCCGGATATGGCATGCCCTCACGCCTCCAGAAGTCAGGTGTGTCGGTTGTGAACGAGTAGGTATCTTCTATGATAGCTGCAAGCTCCGATTCCTTGTTGCCTATAACATAGGCTACGCCGCCTGCGGCTGCAGTATATTCCAGTGCGTCCCCGGGTGCCCCCTGGGCGACATCTGCACCGATCGCCATGCCAAGGTCTATCATGCCTGAGGAGACAAGACCCATACAGGCCTGGATCGCAGCAGTACCTGCCTTACAGGCAAACTCGAAGTCAGCAGCCGTCAGTGCAGGTGTAGCACCCACTGCCTCGGCGACTATTGTACTTGTGGGCTTCACGGCATATGGGTGGCTCTCTGAACCTGTATACACCGCACCTATTCTCTGCGGATTGATACCTGCCCTTTTCACAGCCGCCCTTGCAGCTTCTACTGCCATGGTAGCCGTATCTTCATCCACATCTGGAAATGATTTTTCAAATACCATTAATCCTGCTTTTAATATTTCCGCATCGTCTCCCCATACACGGGCGATGTCTTCTATTTTTATCCTATATCGAGGTATATAGGCACCATATGAGACTATCCCTACGCTCATTTTCACACCATTTCAATTTTATTCCATAACATGATACTCGCTGTATTTTTTCAATGCAGCTACCATTTCGTCAATATCCATCGTCGTTGCAAGAAGGGGAATCCTGTCTATCTCAGCCATTTTCTTTGCCATCATGTGCACCTCACTTCCACGAAGACCGTGCATGACCACAGCCCCCGGTTTGAGATTGGTTACCCTGATGGCTACCATTGGTGATTTACCTGTAGTGACCTTGGTGAATACCATTGCACGCTCCGTACTCCACCCATACAGCTTCTGGAATTCATGAGAGGAAAGTTCCAGAATGGCTTTTTTGCTGTCAACGACAGTAAATCCGTATAACGGCTTCTCAATGCCTTTATGCACTATATCGGCTTCTATAAGGCTCGCAAGTTTTGCCACCTGGATGGGGAAAGTGTACTCATAGGTGGCGTAAATGGCCTTTGATGTCTTCTCACTAAAAAGCATCCCCTCATAAGCATGAATCTTCTGCCCCCCGCGCTGGGCGTCTATCTCAAGCAGAGCCTCGACTATCCTGCTCACTATGAGCGTACCAGGGGATTTCCTCCTGCCGCTCTCATAATCGCTGATAACCGAAGGTGATACTCGCAGATAGCCAGACAGGTCTGTTTGGGCAATCTCGAAGTTCAACCGCCATTTCTTTAACGCCTCACCAGGCTTCTCGGACAAGGTGATCTCGCCTGCCATCTTTTCTGCCAGACGCTGACGGACCATTCCATGCGATTCTTCTTCCTTCATGCTTCACTTTCCTAAGGATAGATTCACATATATATTTAACGAATGCCTATTCGTCAATTGACGAATGCATAATTTCCACACAGAATCAAATCATCTGATTATATATATTATGTTCTATATCCTCTATAAAAATATGTTTCTTAATAAGCACAAAACCGGCGTTAATGTTTCCGAAATTGTCCTGTATCTGTCATGCCCGAGGAAAGTATATTATGCCTCCCGCGCCAGCAGTGTACCTTCTCCGGTCACTTTATCTTATGTTGAGCATTTGATCCTCAAAGAAATGGGTATGTCCTATCCTGAACTGTTAAACATGTATTCGTCAAAAGACGAAGAGTTTTTCAAGGCTCTTGAAGCGCTGCTATCCCGGACAGCCGCAGAAGTTATGCTGATATACCCTGCAGAGCTTAAAGACATCCCCGCAGATATGATAGATGAGGCTGCAGGCAATGTGCTGTCAGGCCTCAGGGCAGTGAGTGACAATCTCCTGTCCTTCGCGCGCAGTGAAGCCGGCTCAGGACTGGTGCTACAGTTAGGGTCCTTCAAGCCCGGCTCTCTCTTTCACTCTGAAAGGCTCGGGCTCAGCGGTATACCGGGCGGGACCGTGAATATAGAAGGCATTATATCTCCTGTGATAATCAAGACCGGCCAGTGCCCTGAGAACGGCCTGTGGGTCAATGACCGGTTGCATGTCGCATCTCTTGCAATGCTCCTGGAAGAGTCCGGTGCATCTGCTGTGAGGTCATGTATTGCAACCTATGCAAGACAAGGAGTTATCCGCCGGATGAACTTCCGCTCCGACGATCGCAGGCAGGTATTAAATGTGCTCTCAAAGGTCCGCAAGATCAAGGAAGGTTCCATGCCTGACAGAAAACAGAGTGCCCTCTGCGACAAATGCGTATACTGCGACAGGTGCGATGTGCAGCCATCCCTCGCCTCCAAATTCTTTTGAGCGCGGCATATATCCAAAAAGTATTTAATTCTTAAGAAATCAGGTTGCACGATGTCAAAGCCCATGTATCTTGGTGAACTGCTACTTCATTGGTGTCCTGCCTGCAATGTACCTGTCCTTGGGAAGAAATGCTCCTGCGGCAGCAGTGCGGGGCACGTGACCATAACTCCTCCGGGGGATATCAGGCCCGCTTTTGGATATGAGGTAGGCCTCATCAATTCCATTTCCATGAGTCAGTTCAATGTCCCTCTCTTATCAGAAGACCGTGTAGCAGTGCTGAATAAGTCCCCCTACGATGACAGGATGGAAGAGATCATAGCTGACGGTGAGGTCCTTGGAAATATCCGGTTCGAACTGGAGTCACTCAGGTGGACCCTGCTTTTGAGGATTGCCGGCGCCAGGCGTATATTCCATGGAAGGGACTATTCTTCGCTTCGGAACTGGGTAGTCATTGACAAGGGTGCCGAAAAGTTCATTCTGGAAGGTTCCAGTGTGCTTGCTCCGGGTGTGTTTGACGCGGATCCGGGCATAATGGAAACCGATGAGGTTGTGGTGCTGACCCGCGAGGGAAAGGTGCTTGCAACCGGGAGAGCCCGCATGTCAGGCTCCAGGATGCTTGAAAGAGGCAAGGGTGTTGCGGTAAAGGTGCGTACCAAGGAAACCCCGGCAGATATAACGATCCCGGCAGGCGGCCAGACCTGGGATGATGTGGTGGTCGCAAATGAGGAATATATCGGGGACTTTGCCGAGCGCTCGCGCAAGTTCATCAGGAACGTAGCCTCCTCAGTAGACCGCCCGGTATCAGTATCATATTCCGGAGGCAAGGATAGTCTGGCTGTGCTGCATCTTGTGAGCGAGTGCATGGATGATTATGAGCTCCTGTTCGCCGATACGGGGATCGAGTTCCCCGAGACCGTGCAGAATGTCCGGGAGGTTGCAGAAATTTACGGTAAACCTCTGAGGTCCATAAGCTCAGGAAATACTTTCTGGGATTCCATAGTCAATTTCGGCCCTCCCAGCGTGGAGTCCAGATGGTGCTGTAAGGTCTGCAAATTAGGTCCCATTACCCAGATAATAGATGACAGCTATGATGACGGATGCCTGACCTTCATCGGCCAGAGGAAGTATGAGTCCGGCACGCGTGCAAAAAGCGAGAGCGTCTGGAAGAATCCCTGGGTGGGCAACCAGGTTGCTGCAGCTCCTATCCAGAACTGGACGGCAATGCATGTCTGGCTGTACATATTCAAGAACCGCCTGCCCTTTAATCCGCTGTATGAACAGGGCTTTGACAGGATCGGCTGCTGGCTCTGCCCTTCCTGCTCGCTGGCGGACCTTTACAGGCTCAAGGAAACCCACCCGGACCTGGAGAAGAAACTGAACGATCATCTCCTGTCTTATGCAAAGCGCATGGGACTGTCGGAACAATGGGTGGAGTACGGACTGTGGCGCTGGAAAAAGCTGCCTCCTCAGCTGAAAGAGATAGCAGCCAAAAAAGGGATAGACCTTGTGCCCCGAAGCGATGTTCCCGGGACACTGACCTTCACGGTCACCTCCGGATACAGGCCGTGCAAGCAGGGTGGCGTCTCAGCAGAAGGCAATTTCAATACTGCTCTCGATCTTGAGAAACTGGAAGACACTTCTATGCTGGAAGCTGTTGGCAGGACATCCTATATGGAAGGTGTCGTCTCCCTGCTGCAGGGCGAGGACCGCGCGCAGGTGTTCGCCTCAGGGACAGTGACAGCCCGCAGTGACACTGATAAAAAGGCAAGGTCTCTGACGCGCAAGGTCGAACTTTCTATTCGCAGGGCGCTGCTTTGCAGTGGATGCGGTGTATGTGTGGCTAAATGCCCGCATGGAAGGATCCGGCTGATCAAAGGGGTGGCTGTTATAGGGGAAGGCTGTACATGCTGTGGAAAATGCATTGATGTGTGCCCTGTGGTCAAATTCAATTCCTGATCCTTTTTTTCTTTTTTAAGGGACTGAGCATAATATTTATACATGATAGCCGCCAATCTCATACGGTGATTTTTTGGTAAAAAGGGCACTGCTCAGCGTTTCTGACAAGACCGGAATTGTGGATTTTGCTCGAGGTCTCGAAAGACTCGACGTACAGATCATTTCGACAGGCGGCACTGCACGCATACTGCGGGATGCAGGCATAAGCGTCACTGACGTTTCAGAAGTAACCGGTTTTCCCGAAATGATGGGCGGCAGGGTAAAGACCCTTCATCCGATGATACATGCAGGTATCCTGTGTGTGCGCGATGACCACGACCATATGAGTGAAGCCGGGAAAGTGAATGTAGAGCTTATTGACCTGGTCGCGGTAAATCTCTATCCATTTGAGATAACGATTTCAAAAGAAGGGGTCCTGCTTGAAGAAGCCATTGAGAACATCGACATTGGAGGGCCTGCAATGCTGCGTTCTGCTGCCAAGAATTACCGTTCAGTGACTGTCATATGCGATCCGGAGGATTATGGCTCCGTTCTCAAGGAATTGCGCTCCAGCGGAGTGGTTTCCCAAAAGACACGTGAACAGCTGGCAGTAAAAGCCTTCAGGCATACTGCGGACTATGATGCAACCATAGACACCTACCTCAGCAGGGAGCTGCTCAATGAGGAAGCCCTGCGGATGAGCTTTAATGGAGGCGTGACCCTCAGGTATGGTGAGAACTGGCATCAGGATGCAAAGTTCTATAAAGAGGTCGAAGTGACCGGGCCTTCTCTTGCAAATGCAAAGCAACTGCATGGAAAGGAACTGTCCTATAACAATTACATTGATGCAGATAATGCTCTTCTGACCGTAAAGGAACTCGGTCACAGCAAGCCGGCTGTTGCTATAGTCAAGCACAACAACCCCTGCGGGCTTGCGACAGGCAATACTCTTCTCCAGGCTCTGGAGGCCGCGTGGGACGGTGATCCGATCTCCGCTTTTGGAAGTATCGTATGCACTAACACTATCTTCGATCTTAAGGCCGCTGAGTTCCTCAATGGCAAATTTGTCGAGATCATCCTTGCACCCGCTTTTGAGCATGACGCTCTTGACCATCTGAAGAAGAAGAGCGCAAACCTGAGACTGCTTGAACTTCCGGAGTTCAATGAAGAGTTTGCGGTTGACCACACTTTCAAGTACATCATTGGCGGTATGCTAAAACAGGCACGTAATATAGGTATATATGAGAAATGGGACTGCGTTACAAAAGCTCCCTTCCCTGAAAGCCTGCGTCCCCTTTCTGAATTCAGCCTGCATGCCTGTAAATGCGTGAAATCCAATGCAGTTACTTTAGCTTATGAATATGCCGATGGATGTTACATGATGCTCTCGATGGGTGCCGGGCAGCCCAATAGGGTTGACTCTATCCGGAAACTGGCAGCTACCAAAGCAAGGGAGAATCTTGCGGTCATCTATGGGCGCGAAAGGCCTGATATTTCCTTTGATGACTACTGCAGGCGTATGCTCTCAAAATGTGTGATGGCCTCGGATGCTTTCTTTCCCTTTGACGACAGTATAGTGCATGCCGCTGAGAACGGAATAATGTATATTGTTTCACCGGGCGGCTCCATCAGGGATAATGAGGTCATCGCAACCGCTGACAGGCTTGGCGTATCCATGGTGTTCACCGGCATGAGGCATTTCCTCCATTGAGCTCAGGCACGAACGATCAAATAAGCAGGGGCTGCTTGAGTTCCCCTGCAAGTTCCTCTAATAATTTTATGGCGACAACATTTATAAATAATTAAACGTAGTTTATTTAAGGCAGGATATCTGGCATCCTGCCCGAAGTTACATTTCCCGGAAGTACGGTGTGATCGTGGTGAAATCAAAAGGATTGCTGAGTATATTGGCCTTTTCTGAAAAGAGGAAGGATATTCTCTTTCTACTTGCGCAAAACCCCAGAACCCTTTCGGAAATAAGAGAACATTTTAATGTATCCTCCCCGGAGATCTCTCCCCGGATCAAGGAGATGGAAGCCGCCAATCTCATTCACCGAAGTGATAAGCACTACCAGATAACATCCATTGGGCGAGCAATAGCAAAACACTACAGATCATTTCTGGATATTCTGGAAACTATAGAGAAGAACGAATCTTTCTGGTCAGAGCATCTGGTGGATGATATTCCTCAGCATCTTCTTGAAAGGCTGGCAGACCTGAATGAATGTGAGGTTATTGCTGATCCTCTTGAGAACATATATGAATCTCATAAAGTTTTCCGGGAGAACCTGTCCAGGTCCGGTATCTTTAAAGGCGTCTCAACTATATTCATCCCATCATATCCTGATTTCTTTGTCGGTCTCGCAATGAATAAGACTCCTGCAGAATTGGTATTGACCGAAAAGGTCTTTTTGAAGGTCATGTCTGAGCACAAGGACAAACTACAATCTTTTCTTGATTCCCCCACATCGGAACTTTACATAATCGATGATGCCAGGCTTGCTTTTGTGGTAACCGACTATTTCTTTTCCCTGTCCCTGTTCTATGCAAACGGCTCCTATGACCCCCGCAATGACCTCGTAGGTTATAGCGGATCAGCAATTAAATGGGGGAATGACCTTTTTGAGCATTATAAAGGCATGTCCCGCCATGTCACTTCGATCTGACCTCGCTTCAAACGATCAGGCTGCTTACCATCCTGAGACCTACTATCGAGCTTGACTCCCCGTCCACCATGAAAAGGCGCCTAGCTCTTCTTCCGCTGCTCTCTATATCCAGGGAATGAGTGAATTTAAGTATGCTCAGTATGCCTGCGGACAAGCTATAGAGCAGGATGATGGGTTCAAAACCTATTATTCCCTGCAGCAGGAAGAACAGGAGCAGTGAGTGTGATGCCAGGTGCATGCAGAAAAGAAGTTTTGCGGTCCTGCTTTCTCCCAGGCTTACGGGCAGTGTGTTGATGCCTGCCAGGGAGTCCCCTTTTACATCTTTGAAATCATAGATGGTGGAATTGACAAACAGCTTGGTACCAAAGAAGAGAAATACAATAAGAATCGCCATGGAATTTTCTGCCCCATGTCCTGCGATCCCTGCAATGAACGCCCCCCACGTAAGCCCTACCACCGTGTTCTTGATCCCCATGCCGCCTTTGAGCTTAATCCTGAAGTTGCCGATATTAAGGCCTTTCGTATACAGGTAACCTGTTACAAGCGGAAGGAAAGCAATAGTCAGCAACCCGCCTGCAGCCAGAATGGAAGCTCCGGCAACAAAGCACAGGAGACAGATGAATAATGTGAATCTTTTAGAAGCTCCTCTTAATTCCGTCCTGTTGACAGCATCCTCTTCGCAGTCCATCGCCCTGTCCAGAGTGTAGACAGAGTATATTATCAAACCTCCCGCAATGCAATGTAAAACAGCATATTGTGCCTGTATCAGGAGGAATGCTATGTATATTCTTAATGCACCTGATATTGAAACAAGTATTGAGCTTTTCAGCAGATTAAAGGTTGCTGCAATATCTGTACTGATAAAAGGGTTATTTTGTTTGTAGTTCCTGACTGCATAAGCGGGTAAGTTTATAGTGCTATTCGAATTCATAGCAGTACATGTTCATGAACTGCCCAATATTATTTTCCTGCTATAAACTTATACGACTAAACTAAAGTTTGCTTGCCTTCAAAATCTCGATTTCCCAATATAATGTGTTTACGTATGTTGCAGAGCGTGTATTTTGTTTTCAGGCTGCAGTGATCTTCACTGGGCAATAAATATAGGTTGTTATATATAAATCCTTTCTATATGCATCTCTATGATGTTTGTGGCAGCTTATATTTTGAACCTCTATTTATATGATTATACTAATCTTAGTCTAAGGTTAATATATATAGTCTAAATAACAACTATCGACCTGCATAACATTATCATGCCTCTCTCAGTTGGTGAGCAAATATAAAAATTGTTACATGCCTTTTGGAGCATTATGTTGAAAAATGACCCTGATCATATCTCCTCACAGGGTGACCTTTATGAGGGAAAACTAAGACGTCTTGATCCTCTGCTTGACAGTTTATCGAAGCTGGACCGCAATCCTATCTATTTCAAGGAAGGCAGTAATTCCTGTTACTGGTTCGATTCCAAAGGCATGAGCTTATATATTTCCAATAGATGTGAAATACATGCTGATAGTTTCTCGGGTGACTTTGCTCAGATGATGGAGTCGATATTCAGGTCTATATATTTTAATGAGAAGGTCAATACGGGCCGGTTCTCAGGCGATCTTCTGTCAATGATCAGGGAATTGTTCGACCTTGAATGTGATAGTGATGGCAGTCTGACTGTTTTCCTCGGATGGAAATGCATTGCCCTCATAATTCTCTCCGGCAGGAATCCGGGTGTCGGTGATGCTGAGGTCACGATCGGGGTCCATAATTACATTATAACCTGCTGATCCTGCCGACAGATTGGTCCGTTTATTGCGCTTGCTCAGGATCTTCCGATATTTCCATCTGGCTCCATTCTTCTGCATGAAGCAGGATATAGCCGGTAAGTCCGAAGACAACAGGTGCTACAGGGATGGTTTTAAAAGAGTCGCTCCATACTGCAATAGAGCTTGCCAGTGTGAGAAGGCCACAGGCAACAAGCGCGATCCCGGTAATCCTTATGCTAAGCTTGAGCTCGAGCTGGTCCCTGCTAAGCTCATAGCATACAAGGGCAATGCACAAAAGAGAGGCCATAAACCATGCAATGGTCCTTATTGATGGCAATAGCCCTCCGTAGGATAGCATGGAGAGCTGCCTGACCACATCTACGAACAGGGTGCCATACTGATGATCAAAATTCGCATACAGGACTGATAGCTTGATACCCCATCCAGTTGAATAGGTGCTGGTGTAGAAATAGAATTCCCATGGGACAATGAAGCAGATCACCGGCAATAACTTTCTCAGTATTGGAATTTCTTGAGGATGGATTTTTATTTTGGGCATGGAATATTATAATTCTTCTTAATATATATTGCTCTCGCCATCAAAAGAGCACCTATATATACTACTAGATGTTCTATATATTCTCAAAAGCAAGGTTACTCTGAGGGATTACAATAGAAACAAGAAAAGTCCAGCAAACTGGTGGTTCCACATATATTATTTCCCTTCCGAAACCTTGGGCAGATAAGGTCGGTATTAAGACCGGCAGCAGGGTTAGCCTTTATCCTCAGCCCGACGGAAAACTTGTGATCGATCCCATCCACGATTCTCCTCCTGCCAAGAGATGCCAGATAGATGTCACCGGAAGGATGGGTGATGTCCTCAAGAGGGACATTATAGCTGCCTATCTTGTAGGCTCTGACATCATCGAGATCAGATCTGACCGCATACTTGCGGATCAGAAAAATATTATCCGGGAGATGTGCTACAAGCTTATCGGTCCGGAGATAATCGAGGAAACGGCAAAGAAAGTGGTCATACAGGACCTGCTCAATCCTGATGAGATCTCGATCAAGAAAAGCGTTCGAAGGATGTTCCTTATATCGAACTCCATGCATATAGACGCCATAAGGGCTATCAAAACGCTTGACACCGACCTGGCCCTTGATATTGACAACAGGGACGATGATGTAGACCGGCTGTTCCTTCTGACTGCAAAACAGTATCGGGCCGTGCTAAGGGGTGCAAAGCTCCCGGATGCCTCGGAAGCTTCGATAGACGAGTATCACGATCTCAGGATGGCAGCAGGTCCCATAGAGCGTATAGCTGATCATGCCCGCAAGATCGCCAGGGTGACATTCTCATTGGATCAGCCCATACCGGATGATATAATGGAAATGATCGAAAGGACCAGCGATCTCTCAAGAAAGGTTGTTGAAGACGCTATTGACTCACTATATAATTTTGATGTTGACCTTGCCAATCAGGTTATCGAGAGGGTCGCAAAGATGGCACCGCTGTTGACCCGACTTAATGAGGCCAGCCTGAAACTTGAATCCCATGCAGCTATAGTTGCGCTCGGGACAGTGGTGGACAGTATTGACAGGACCGCCGACTACGGAGCAAATGTAGCAGAGATCGCCATAAATTCTTCAATGGCAAGACAAAAATAATTATTTGGAACTATCTGTATCTATTATTACTATGGTCATATAATAACAATTATATTCCAATGGTTGTTTATAGTAGAAATACATTCAAAAATTCAAGTCATCCGACTCCTGGAGGGAATGAATGGGTGTAATAAAAAAGATCAAAAGGAACTTTTCGGACCTCTTTAAAAGATTATTTAAAAAGCAGAATGCTCGTATTGGAATCTATGGCCCTCCGAATGCAGGGAAGACCACTCTTGCAAACCGGATCCTCAGGGACTGGACCGGAGACGCCATGGGCTCTGTGTCACATATAGCACACGAGACAAGGCGTGCAAGGCGCAGGGAGGGTGTAACCATCAAAACGAATGGCGGCTCGATCACTCTCGATATCATAGATACTCCCGGACTAGCCACAAAGATCGATTTTCATGAGTTCATGGCTCAGGGTCTGGACGAGAACGAATCCAAGAGGCGTGCAAAAGAAGCAACTGAGGGTGTTATAGAAGCAGTCAAATGGCTTGAAAACCTTGACGGTGTCATTCTGGTCATGGACGCAACAGAAGATCCTTTCACGCAGGTCAATGTAACAGTTATAGGCAACATGGAAGCCCGCAATCTTCCCCTCCTTATAGCAGCTAATAAGGTGGACCTGCCCGAAGCATCTGCTTCGACTATCAGGGATGCGTTCCCGCAGCATCCTATGGTGTCCATATCTGCTCTTGAAGGAAAGAACATAGATACTTTATATGAAGAGATCGCAAAGAGGTTTGGGTGAGCATGATGCAGGGTTTTCAGATGGATCTTATCTCAGAGCACAGGCTCGCGGAAATGGCACCTGTCGAAAAGGTCAGGTTCATTATTGATGAGGTCAGGGAGGGTAAGATCCTTGTCCTTGAGAAGGGCTTAAGCCCTGAAGAGGAGGCAAGCCTTATTGAGATGACCATGACACTTATCGAGCCTGATGGTTTTTCGGGTATAGAGATGGAAAGTTATCCTTCCGAAGTGGATACATCCATTTTAGGAAGGCTCTTAAAGAAGAACACCATCAAGACAAGGATGACGGTGATAGGGCCTGCGGACCAGTTAAAGACTCTGAGGAAGGACCGCAACATGATAAGTGCTCTCATCTCTGCACAGAAATAATTGCGTGAATCTTAATGCGGACAAAAGAAGACAAAGGAACGCTTATATCTCCTCATCTTTCCCTGTCTTCCTTTGAGATGGGAAGAGATGATGTGAATGTGGTGTGTACCTATGGTAAGATCTCTATCTGGTTTGGCCGCCAGGTACCCGACATAGTTATCGGCCAGATGCTACTTGGAATATCCAGGATAGATCAATCAGCTGTGCATGAACTTGAAGTGATCTGCGATTTTGATGACATCACGGATTACGAGAGTAACGGGTATGTGCTGGTCTCCTATGCAAGATCAAAAGAGGGCTACAGAACCACATTCAATATTCCTTTCTCCAGCAGGAAGGCTTTATTCGCTCTTGCGAGCTCGATAACCAGAGAACTTAAGAATGAGGACATCGTCGTGGACTGCTACTGGACAGGCGACGACTCTGATATCATGCGTTTGTATGAAGAGCTTAGTAGCATCGAAGGTTGGAAGATAAAGAACATCAACTATAAGGAAGATGTAAAAGAAAAACATTATGATTAACAATAATTGATCTGTGAGGTTTCCCAGTTATGACAGAAGCGAATATTCCTGAATGTACGCAGTGTGATCATCTTAAGTCTTCTATTCTGCTTATGGCCCATCATCTTGAAAGAGTTGCAGAAGAAATCGATGACGATTCCATTAAGGAGATGCTTGCAGAGATCCTGAAAGCAAGACGTGTCTTTGTACTGGGCGCGGGAAGGTCCGGCCTGGTTGGAAGGGCCTTTGCTATGAGGCTTATGCATCTTGGAATGTTGTCTCATGTGGTCGGTGAGACAACCACTCCTGCTGTCAGCAGTGAGGATACTGTTATTGCCATATCGGGCTCAGGACAGACCCGCTCGGTGGCAGACCTTGGGAAAGTTGCCAAGGATATAGGAGCTACGGTTATAACGATAACCTCCAATAAGGATTCAAAACTGGGCAACCTTTCGGATGTCGTGGTCCTGCTTCCGGGAAGGACAAAGGACGATGTCGGCGGTTATCTGGAGCGCCACATGCGCGGAGAGTATACATACCTTACACCGCTGGGCACTTCCTTTGAAACATCCGCAAGCGTTTTTCTCGATGCTGTGATCGCGGAGCTCATTTACATCACAGGTGCATCGGAAGCCGATCTCAAATCCAGGCATACCAATATCGAGTAAGGGGATATGATGATTTCTGCCAGGTTTGCACAAAGGGTACTGAACATAGATATCTCCGGTATCAGAAAGATGTTCGAAGCCGCGGGATCCAATGCTATCAACCTCGGGCTCGGACAGCCTGATTTCGATACGCCTCTGCATATAAGGCAGGCTGCGATCGATGCCATAAACGAGGGTTTTACAGGCTATACCTATGGAGCAGGCATTCCTGAACTCAGGACGGCTTTAAGCTCCAAGTTTGAAAGGGAGAACAATTTCAATGTCACTCCAAACGAGATAATTGTGACCTCCGGGGCATCGGAAGCGCTGGAACTGGCCATTGCATCCCTGGTGGACCCGGGAGATGAGGTACTGATCGCAAACCCCGGCTTTGTTTCCTATAATGCTCTTGTGGAGATCATGGGTGGTAAGGTCGTGCCGGTTCCTCTTGGCGGCGATCTTTCACTGAGGCCCGAAGATGTTCTGGAAAGAATAACTCCCCGCACAAAGGCATTTATTGTAAACTCTCCGGCAAATCCGACCGGTGCCGTGCAAAGCAGAAATGACATGAAGGCCTTTGCAGAGATAGCTGATGACCACGACATCACCCTTATTTCCGACGAGGTTTACGAGCATTTCATCTATGAAGGTGAACATGTCAGTCCCGCGCAGTACTCGGATAATGTCATAACGGTCAACGCGACATCCAAGACCTACTCCATGACCGGCTGGAGACTTGGGTATGTTGCGGCAAAGCAGCAGTACACTGAACAGATGATAAAAGTGCATCAGTACGTGCAGGCGTGCGCCAACTCAATTGCCCAGAAGGCAGCTGTTGCTGCTCTTAAAGGTCCCATTGAGCCTGTTATTCAGATGCGTGATGAATTCAGGCAGCGTCGGGATCTGCTTGTCGGGGGCCTGAACTCCCTTGGTATGAGGTGCGATCTTCCCAAGGGTGCTTTTTACGCATTCCCTGAAGTTGATGATTACATGGAAGTCGTAAACAAGCTCATATCCAATGGCATTGTCGTAGTTCCAGGAACTGCATTTGGCAGCGGCGGGGAAGGATATATGCGCCTGTCGTACTCTACGTCTCAGGCAGACATAAAAAGAGCTCTTATGATCATGGAAAGCGTCCTTTGAGCAGGCCGTAGGGATTAAAGGGCTTTAATCTCTACTTTATTCATCTGTCTGTTTCTCTTCTGTTCGACTCTCGTGTATCATTTTCACAAGCCTGTCCATGACTTCCGGTATCCCTTCACCGGTCATTGTGGACATTTTCATGTCGACCAGGTCAAGGTCCCTGTATTGAGGCAGGTCTGACTTGTTAGCAACCACGAGCAGAGGCAGCGGGAACTGTTGCCTGACCTCATTGAGCATGTTCTCCTGATCCTTGATCTCATATCCGCATGTCTCGGTCGGGTCAATTATGAACAGGACGACAGCCTTGAGGTGCTTCAGTGCAGAGATGGCCTGCAGTTCTATTGCGTTCCTTTCGGACATGGGCCTGTCAAGAAGTCCCGGAGTGTCCATTACCTGGTATCTTTCATTCTCTACCATGAAGTGTCCTATCGAGACGCCTTTCGTTGTGAAGGGGTATGCTGCTATTTCCGGTGTTGCCCCGGTTGCCTTTGATACAAAACTGGATTTGCCGATATTCGGATAGCCTGCAACTATAATGGTCGGCTCATCATGCACATCAGGGAGTTTCCTCAGTTTGTTGCGTGCCTCGTTCAGCAGCAATAGCTCCTTGTCTATGGATTTCATTATTGAGCCCATACGGCCGAAAGCCTGCTTCCTTATGATAATGGGGTCTTTGGAGCGGCGCATCTTTCCTACGTGTTCCCTGGCCACTTCATGTATCTTTGTGCTTGCCCAGTCTATTCTGCCAAGGGCCTTTCTAAGTTCATCAACACCAATAAGTATATCGGCCAGTTCATAATAAAAGGGCTGAAGCTGATCAAAACTGGGAAAACGGCGCACTGCATTTGACAGATTGTCGGTGAGTATATTGGCAGCGGTCAATATCATTGACTCGTTCGCTTTAAGTGCAGTATCCCTTCCGCTAATTGTCTTTCCGGACATTGCACGGTTTGCTCTTCTGAACGCCTTGTCCACGAGTTCATCAGATGTAGGGACAGTGTGGATTTTTTCAAATATCATAGTTTCTTTACCTGCTGAGGGGGTAATCACCTGTACGTATAAATTAGTGTTCCTCCCCTGAGAAAATATATTCTTCAATAATATCTATCTGATATACTACAAATATATATATCCCTTTTGAGTATCTATTATTATTCAGGGAACGGTGATTTAATGGAGCTTGCTCCTATCCAAAAAGATATTTTAATAGCATTAATAAATCTTCAGAGAGAAAAAGACCGTGCCGTCAAAGGCGAGGAGATTGCTGAACTTATAAACCGCAATCCAGGTACTGTTAGAAATCAGATGCAATCTCTGAAGGTGCTCGGGCTTGTTGAAGGTGTTCCCGGCCCTAAAGGCGGATATAAAGCCACCGGCGAGGCCTATGAGGCCCTTAGCATCACCGCCATGGACCACGAAGCTGTAGTGCCGCTTTTCAGGAATGATAAGCTGGTAGAGGGTGCGACGGTAGCTGAGATAAGTTTCACGACGGTCAGGCATCCTGACCTGTGTCACGGAAATATAAGGGTACTTGGCAGTATAAAGCATTTTGAGCAGGGGGATAAGGTGCAGATAGGCCCCACTCCTGTCAATAAGCTGGTGATAAGCGGTGAGGTGGTCGGGCGTGATGACACTCAGAACACTCTTGTCTTTTGTATAAACGAGATGATCTCGCTCCCCAAAAAGCCTGTAAAGAATTATGCACGTATGAACATCATCTCTATCAGTATCAATGCCTCTATCCAGGAAACGGCAAGGATGCTTGTTGATAATGGCATTCACGGGGCGCCTGTGAAAGATAACGGGGAAATAGTCGGTATTGTTACTTTCACTGATATAGGGGATGCCGTGGCAAGCGGTAAGATGACCTCAAGGGTTAAGGACATTATGACAAAGGAGCTTATAGCAGTGGATGCGGAAACATCTCTGTATGATGCGGTAAAGATCTTCGACAGGCACAATATAGGCTTCCTGCTTGTGTCCTTTGATGGAGTGCCAAAAGGCATACTCTCAAAGAAGGATATCTTCCACGAACTGACCGTTTACTGATGGTTATCAGTAAACCCTATATTTTCCTATTTCCTGCGTTTTTCCAGCTCTTCTGAGATCTCCTCAAGAGATACTCCTTTTGCTGCAAGCATCACCAGCAAATGGAAGAGCAGATCGGCTGTTTCATAGATTATCTCTTCTTTTTTGTCACCCTTGACTGCCAGTATCGTTTCAATTGTTTCCTCTCCCACTTTTTCCAGTATCTTATCAATGCCTTTCCTGTGGTTTAGCAGGGAGCAGACGTAGGAGTTCTCAATCGGCGTGCTCTTGCGCTCAAGTATTATGTCGTATATCTCATTAAGGATGGAAAGATTTGCAGCTGGCATGGTAGGTCACATCAAAAATAATATGGCGACGTTGGTGTAATCCATCACAATATGACGGGAGTGTTGGAATTCCAACGTCTGAAAGTATCATAGGAATTTCTGATATATTTGTTTTGCTATATCTTTTATATTTTCCTTGGGTCAGTTATCACGCCGGTGAGGGCAGAAGCTGCTGCTGTTGCAGGTGAGCTCAGGTAAACAAAAGACTGCGGACTTCCTTCTCTTCCCTTGAAATTCCGGTTGGATGTTGCAAGACCTACCTCTCCGTCCCCGAGAAGTCCGAAGGAGCCACCCATACATGGTCCACAACATGGTGACTCGACCATTGCGCCCGCTTCCATGAACTGCTCGATATAGCCTGCTCTGAGAACTTTCATATACTCAGTCCTTGAGGCCGGGATTATCAGGAGCCTGACCCCTTTTGCCACAGGCTCGTCGCCCATCATCCTCGCCACGATCTCGATATCTTCGAACCTGCCATTGGTGCATGATCCCACAAATACCTGGTCGACCTTGATCCCTTCTACTTCTGTTACAGGCTTCACGTTATCGACGTTGTGGGGACAGGCTACCTGGGGTTCGAGTTTGCTTACGTCATATTCTCTTACCTGGGAGGAAGCTGCACCTTTGTCGGACTTCCAGTAGGGGTCCAGCTTGAAGTCGGGGATGCGCTCCTGCAGGTACTTCTCTGTTATCCTGTCTGCCTCAATGATGCCGGCCTTGCCGCCCATCTCGATGGCCATGTTGGACACTGTCATGCGCTCGGACATGGGCATATCCCTGACAGTTGAGCCTGCATACTCGGCAGCCTTGTATCTTGCTCCCTCGGCTCCTACATCACCTATGAGGTGCAGTATCACGTCTTTGGAATACACATGCTTTGGAAGCTTTCCATTGACCTCGAACCTGATGGTGTCGGGAACCCTGAACCACAGCTTGCCGGATGCAAAGACCGCAGCCATGTCCGTCGAGCCGATACCTGTTGAGAACGCGCCAAGGGCTCCGTATGCGCAGGTGTGCGAGTCAGATCCTACAACAAGGTCTCCGGGCCTTACATGTCCCTTCTCGGGCATGATCTGGTGGCATACGCCTTCATAAACGTCATAATTGGTTATGCCCTGCTCTCTGGCAAATTTCCGGAGCATTATATGGTTTGCGGCGGCATTGAGGGAATCAGCAGGCACCTGGTGATCGAAAATGATCACTATCTTGCTGGGGTCCCATACCTTTTTCTGCTCCTTGTCCCTCATGATCTCATAAAAGCCTTCCACAGCAAGAGGTCCTGTGATGTCATGGGTCATTGCCCTGTCTACGTTGGCCATTACGAATTCGCCGGCTTTTACCGCTTTTCCGGAAGCCTTCGAAAAGATCTTCTCCGAGATCGTCATTGCTTGGTCAGTATTGGTGGACATATTGATCAGTCTGTGATTTTATCCTGGAATGCTATGATGGGTCCGCTTATCCGGCGGGTAGTCCTGTGACTGCCTGTGCTGTCATGTACTACGTAGTTTATAATACCTTCCCGTATATTCTCCATGGCCTTATTAATATTTTCAGGTCCCCTTTCGAAACTCTCGTAGTTCTGGTAGACCCGGATCGCTTCCTTAATTTCCTCAATATATCTCCTGATGACACTTTCGGCTAGCAGGAGACTTTCCTCCTTACCTATGTTACCGCCAAGCCCCTCGCATTCCGATACCCTGAGCTCTCCTTCTTCCATATGAAAAGGGTATGTGCTGCACAGCAGCGGACGCACGCCATATATGTTACATTTGTTGCCTGCCGCAACATCCTGTATGAAACTGCAATCTCCATTTCTTTTTCGGGAGAGCTCCCATCCGAACGTATGGATGTTGCCCCGGGTGTCTATCACGTCCGAGAGTTCCTCCAGGGTCTTCCTGTCCTGCATATTCCCGGACCTTTCCTCAGGAGGCTGCGCGACCGCATCTTTGCTAAGGCCGGTGTGGAGACATATCTTTTGTATTTCCCCGGGACTTACTATGACCGAGTTATCCTCATGCTCTCCCCGGCAGCATCTGCCGCACCTGAGGCAGGAAAAGCCAATGCTCCGAATCTGCGCCGCCATTTCGTCTGCATTTATCATCCTTGCAGTTTCAAGCTCCCGTGCTAACCTTCCGATCAGGTATCCTTTGAGTCTGGTATCCATTTTTTGTACCTTGGCAGGATTAATATAAGGAATTATCCGGGACCTTATACCTGCAATCATATGCCATAATATATATTCTAAACAACTTACATTTTTTATATGCTGTGTTATGTATATATTCTCCTATCTGGCCGCTTTAAACATGAATCCCCTAGTTATGTTTACGCTATTAAAGGATACTCTGCACACCCTGTTACCTGTATTATGTTTCGGATGGGTCTGATACGCTTGAGGGTCTGTATGAAATGTATGATCCTTGACCAATATGTCTAAATGAGGCTTATCCGGCTCCCAATCATCGTGTTCCTGTTATTTCATACATGATCATACGTTCTTTCCGGATCATTCGGATCTACATCATATCCTGCTGATGTGTATGATTCATACAGCATCTTACTAAGAAAAATATAATATGAACATTATGCCGGATCCTGTTAATCCCTATACAGTGTTTCCCACGTGTGCATGAAAGGTTATCAACAGAGTATTATGTGGGATATGTTTGCTCTTTCTCTGATGCATCCTCGCAAAGTCTACCGTTATATTAGTTATATGGATGCATCCCTAAAGCGGCTCTAAAATATATTATATATATTTAGCCATATACTTTAAAACAAATATTTCCTATCGTATATTAAAGTATATATGCATTTATGTGCCAATCGCCTTTCAGCGGTGCAAAAAATAATAGAGATGGAAAAGGCGAATGTATGAAGACAACTATCTACAGATCGTTCTCTTCAACGCCAACGGCTGTAAGGAATCTCTTGACCACGGCTTCGTTGACAAGTCTGAGGAGGGTCTGCCTGTCCTTTGCTGCACTGAACACTCCAAGCTCTATACGCGCGGCAGCCGCGTTGGCATGTCCTCCGCCGGCTTCCTCGCCGAAGGCGCGTTTCATGATATCCCCCAGGTTGATGCGGATATCATTGCTCCTCCCTGAAATGAATATCTTGTCCTCGCTCACACCGAAAACAATGGTTGTGGAGATACCTTCCAGGTTGAGCAGATAATCTGCAGCCTGTGGCAGGGTATCCCTGTCCCGGATACTTCCTACATTTGAGAGCAGGTAACTTCCTATTACCTGGCGGTTATTGATAGCTTCACCCAGCACGTCCAGCGTTTCTATGGACATGGAAGGGCGCTCCAGCTGGTCCAGGATATCATGGTCCGACAGGGGATAGAGATATGAAGCTGCCGACAGATCGGCTGAATCAGTGTTCCTCTTGAAGTCCATCGTATCGGTCCTGATGCCGTACAAAAGAGCAGTCGCAAGCTTGCTGTCGATATCAATGTTCAGCTCCTGCAGGTACTTTGTTACGATGGTTGAGGAAGCGCCCACATTGGGACGTATATCTATGAATTCCGCGTCTATCTCGGAATCTGTGATGGGGTGATGATCTATTATGATGCCTATATGAGTGTTGGTAGGCAGGGGATTGTTGGCCCCCGGTCCGGAGCAGTCCACCATGGCGATCTTGTCGTAGGATGCCATCTCAATATCCTCGAACCTGTAAAGATCGATACCCAGAAGGTTCACGAAAGCCTTGTTCTCCTGGTGGCCTATCTCTCCATGATACACAATGTCCGATACTATATCATGGGAATCTGCGATGGTCTTCAGTGCAAGCGCACTTGCAATAGCATCAGGGTCAGGGTTATTGTGTACGACGATAGCCATCCTTTTACCCCGGATGCTTTCAAACCATTGTGCCATCTTATTACCGCGGCGTAGTCCCTCTGCACGTTCCAGGGACCTTGAAAGGGATTTGGCGACCATTCTTGGAGGCATGACTACCAGGTCCGCACCCATCGCTTCCATTTCCTGCATATTGATGACGTCAGTGGCCCTTGCGACACAATAAACATCTCTTGATACTTTTTTCCTGACATTGTCAAGAGCTGCCTTATTTGCCTGCGTATCAGAGCTAAGAATAAGTATGCCTGAAAGGTTCTTTGTGTTTATCCGGTCAAGAAGCGCAGGATCACCTACGTCCCCTACAATGGCCTCATAGGCTTCGTCACGCAGGGTCTCGACCTTTTGTGCGTCCTTATCTACGATGATCAGGTCTTTGTCAAGTTCCCTGAGTTCTTTGGCCAATGCAAAACCGAAACTCCCGCTCCCAAGGATGAGGTAAGTGGGCTTGATCTTTATCCTGTCGGTTGCAGTGGTCTCCTTAGCAACGGCGTTAATATGAATACCTCCGTTTCATATAAAGGATGTTAGGTATATTAAAACAATTCCCAGAAGAAAAGATATTAACTCTAAATAGGATGTAAACCAAGGATAAACAGGCGATCATGGAAACCATTACACCTTCAAGGATGCGGGCCGTCGATACTAACTGTGCATACCTGGGCATGAGTCCCCTGCAACTGATGGAGAATGCAGGGGCAGGCATTGCGCGGGAGATAGGTGCACACGTCAGCGCAGCATCTGTGCTCTTTATTGCAGGCAGGGGCAATAATGGAGGTGATGCTTTCGTGGCTGCCAGGCACCTTTCTCTTCTTCCCGGGTTCCGGGTGAAAGTGCTTCTGCTTGGAAACGCATCGCAGATAAGGACTATGGAATCGAGAGCCAATTTCGATCTGCTGAAGTACAGTGGTGTCGATGATATAAGGGAAGTACGCGACTCTTCTGAGCTTCGATCATATTCCGGCTGGAAAGAAGCTGATGTAATCGTTGATGGTGTGCTTGGTTCGGGGATGAAAGGCCATCCAAGGGAGCCGGAGTCAACAGCAATAGACCTTATCAATACTACGGATGCTTTTGTGCTCTCGATAGACTCGCCCTCGGGATTTGATCCTGAAACAGGCATGTTTGAAAAGAGCGTGAAAGCAGATATGACCCTCACTTTCCATAAAATGAAAAAAGGCTTTCTTTTACCATCCTCAAAGGACATTACGGGTGAGGTCCGGGTGGTGGGGATAGGGGTCTGCAGGGATGCCGAACTGTTCGTGGGACCCGGCGACCTCAATGACCTTGCTGTCAGAAGCGCTTCTTCACATAAGGGCAACTCCGGCAGCCTGCTGATAATAGGCGGCGGGCCTTATTCAGGGGCACCGGCCTTTGCAGCCCTTGCAGCTTTAAGGGCAGGTGCAGACATGGTAACACTTGTAGTGCCGGAGAGCATTTCTAATGTGGTCGCCGGTTTTTCGCCGGCCCTTATCCTGGCAAAAGGGATACAGGGTGAAAAACTGTGCCCTGAACATATTCCGTTAATATTCCCGCTCATTGACTCAAGTGATGTGGTGGTCATTGGCCCCGGCCTTGGCAGGGATGCAGCAACCCTTGAGGCGATCGGGAAGATCCTGCCCATGTGCAAAAAAGCCGTTATTGACGCTGATGCGCTTTATTACCTGTCTCTGCCCGTTGCAGGGGATGTTGACATTATCATAACCCCTCATGGCGGGGAATTCTCCCGCCTTACGGGAAACGCACTTCCCTTTTCCCTGCAGGATAGGAAAGACCTTGTGCATGCTTTCTCCCGGGAGAAGCAGGTAGTGACCATACTGAAAGGAAGTATAGATGTGATCTCGGACGGAAAGGAGACAAGGCTTAACCGGACAGGGAACGCAGGCATGACCGTGGGAGGTACGGGTGATGTGCTTGCGGGTATTGTCGGAGCGCTGTTTGCTTCCAACAATGCGTTTGATGCGGCATGTTGCGGATGCTTTGTGAACGGAGCCGCAGGTGACCTTGCATATGAGGAACACGGATATGGGTTGCTTGCAAGTGATATCATACGGAAGGTCCCATATATACTAAAGCAGGAGTGATAAGCATGGAACGAGAAGGCAGGACGGTATTTGTGAATATTGAGAGGAAACGCATCCGTATGGCTATCAGTCATGGTGAGGATGAGGAAATATTCAAGTTTACTCTGGATGAAGCAAAGGACCTGAAAGAAAAATTAAATACAACCATTGAGGATTACATGCAAAGGCAGAACCTGCGGATAGACTGACATCCGGTGATTTGTTGACACAGAATTTCACTCATATTGAAAATGGCCGTGCGGTCATGGTTGACATCAGCCACAAAGATATAGTTGCCAGAAAGGCTACAGCATCCGGGGAGATCATTCTGGGCACAGAGACCCTGGAGAGGATCCGGAGCGGAACTGTCGAGAAAGGCAATGTACTTTCAACTGCAAGAATAGCAGCCATTCTTGCAGTAAAGAGAACTCCGGAATTGATACCCATGTGCCATCAGATACCCATCACCGGTGTTGACGTGGACTTTTCAATAGGAGAAGGACACGTTGCTGCAGTGGTGGAAGTGCGTTCCGTCGGAAAGACAGGTGTTGAAATGGAGGCCCTTACAGGAGTTTCCACGGCGCTCCTTACTATATGGGACATGGTGAAATCTGCTGAAAAGGATGACACCGGCAATTACCCCCTTACATGTATACGTAACATAAAGGTCCTTTCAAAAGTGAAAGGGACCAAAACTAATGTATGAGAATCGTTACATTAGGAATCGCTATAAAAAATGGAATTAAAAGAGGTACATCATTTGAAGATCATAGGAGGACCCGCATCTCAGGCTCTCTCATCACGAGTTGCAAGGGAATTGAATCTGGAACCAACAGTTTGCGATTTCGCCCGGTTCCCCGACGGTGAGCTCTATGTCCGCATCCTGGATGAAACTGTGGACGAGGTCACAATTATACAGAGCATAATCACAGATTCTGATTTCGTAGCGCTTTTGCAACTGATAGATGCCTGCGAGGATTCTCCGGTCATCAATGTCGTTATCCCTTACATGGGATACGCAAGACAGGACCGGAAGTTCAAAACAGGTGAACCTATCAGTGCAAGGGCTATTGCCAGGAACATCAACGCTGACAGGGTATTCACAGTGAACGTACACAAGACAAGTGTGCTGGACTATTTCAATGCTGATGCTTTTGACCTGGACGCTTCACATCTTATCGGCTACCACATAAGGTCTCTTGGCCTGAAAGATGCCCTGCTCGTTTCCCCGGATGCCGGAGCCATGGAGTTCGTTGAGAGGACTGCAAAAGAAATAGGTTACGACTGTGATTATCTTGAGAAGACCCGCGTTTCAGGTGATACCGTCATCATCAAGACAAAGAGCATTGATGTACAGGGCAGGGACATCGTACTGCTTGATGATATGATATCCACCGGCGGAACGATGGTGGAGTCTATAAAACTGCTGAAATCGCAGGGTGCAAAAGATGTATATATTGCCTGCGTACATCCCGTACTTGCAAGAAACGCTGTCACAAGGCTGTATAATGCAGGTGTGAAAGATATCATCTCCACAGATTCCATTGAAAAGGCCCAGAGCTGTATAAGTGTTGCACCCCTGATAGCCCATGCAATAAAAGGACTATAACTATAAGTGCAATTATATACAATAAATGCTAATATTTAAGCAAATGAGGCATTTGACATGACGCTACCTGATGTTTGTCCCCGGGACGGGGCACCCTCCTGCAAAAGAGCTGCCTGCCACCTGTATGTTACAGACTGGCGCTCGGGAGATGAACAATGTATCATAGGCTATCGTTCAACTCACAAGGGCCTATCAAAATCTTCTCCTGTAGTGGACAGTTACGCACAGGACACCCGCAGGAAGCTGGGGGATAAGAGGGATCATAAGTCTCCGGAAATCTGTCAGGAAGCAAGGCAGCCGGAAGAGGCCCGGCACATGGACAGCCGCAGGGAGCCAGAAGTTGCTTTCCGTGAAGAAGCAAGGTCCGTCCCTCTGGCTGCTGTTTCCTCATCTGATCTCCATAAAGGACCTGATGCGACCTCCCGTGATGGGGTAAAGTCATGGCAGCGTCCTGATGTCCAGTCCCGGAACGCCTGCGAAGGGCCGGGATCTGAACTGTATGAAGAAGTAACTGTCAATACTAAGAATACGACCGTGATAGAGTCCAGGGAGTCACCCCGGGAAGAGCCCCCGAAAAAGAGGAAGTCTCTGGATGATGTAATGAACCTTGATCTTCCTGATAACTACGAGGAGGAATTTTGGAAATAACCCCCTCTTCCTTTTCTTATGAACGTGAGAAACAACAACCTGCTTAAGGTCTATCATATACTCCTGGAAGAATTAGGCCCTCAATACTGGTGGCCTGCTGAAACGGCTTTTGAAGTTGTGGTGGGCGCTATGCTTACCCAGCAGACAAAATGGTCCAATGTCGAAAAAGCCATATGTGATCTCAAAGGGCATGGCCTGCTTCACCCCGGCACACTTGCAGAAGCAGATCTTCTCCTGCTTGAAGAACTGATCCGATGCTGTGGCTTCTATCGACAGAAAGCATCCCGATTGAAGAATATTGCCTCCTTTTTCGCTGAAAACCAGATGGACGATGTTTTTTCACTGCCTGTTGACCTCTTAAGGGAGAAGATGCTATCTTTAAAAGGGGTAGGCAACGAAACCGCAGACAGCATAATACTCTATGCTGCCCATAAGCCCCGCTTTGTGATAGATGCATATACGACCCGCATCTTGAAGTGCATGGGCACGGAGGGTGATTACATGCAGCTGCAGCGTCTCTTCGAGAGCTCTCTGCCTGAAGATGTAGGCCTCTACCAGGAATATCATGCATTGATAGTGGAATACTCCAAGACCTTCTGCGGCAGGGGCAGATGCAGTGAATGTCTGCTGTGTGCAGGCCCTGATGACTAAGGAGATATACAAATGGACATCAATACCTACGAACAGATATACAGTTCCCTGCAGGGGGTTGATGATATTGACCGAGTGTCAGAAATGTTCTCACAACCCGTGGGCGTGATATATTCTATACTCAACCAGAAGACAGTCACAAATGTGAAGAAGATCTTTTCCCGCGTACAGGAAAGGAGCGGCAAGCATCTGGCTATGTGGCAGAAGGGCACGACCATTGTCCAGATAGCCCGAAAGAACCGCCTTCCTGCAACTCTTATGGCTGCCATGATACTGGCTGAGATGGGTATTCCCAAGAAGCCTTTTCTGCGATCAATAGAAGAACTTCCTGACATGCGGCTCAAAAAAGAGGTGAAGGAAGCCATGCAATCGGATCATTTCTTCTCCCCGCGTGCTCATGAGGTCCATACTGTCAAAGGGAAAATGGGTGAGTCGATACTTGAGAAATGGCTTCAGGAGCGGGGTGTGTCATACAGGACAGAGAACGACCTGCGGGCATTGGGAATTGTAAAAACGCCGGATTTCCTGCTGGAGGCTCCCATTGAGATCAATGATAAGCAAATATCGTGGATAGAAAGCAAGGCCCTGTTCGGTGATGAGAAAGAGCATCAATATTATATGAAAAAACAATTCACCGATTATGAAGGGAACTTCGGCACCGGTATGATCGTCTACTGGTACGGTTTCCTTGATGGTATAAAGATGGATGGACACCTTATCAAAGACTATAGGTTCTTTGAAGGGTCCGACACAATCGATGAATTGCTAAACCACGGGGTTCAGTGGTAGATACCCAGATCTACTTCAACCTCGGTGTTTTGTTCAATGGTTTTTTCGGGAATTGGCTTTTCAGTCTGTATGAAAACGTTCTTGGTATACACCTGGTATACTTCCTCTTCGTCGTACAGTACTGCTTCGTTGTTGATGGTCGCGTGGTTGCCGTGAACTGCCAGGAAAGGTACAGCTTCCTGCTCATTGGGTTCACATCGGTTCTTCATGTAGAGTATGTCCATAGATGTACACATAGGCATATCTACTTTCGTGGTGGTTATGCGGGTCATCGTAATAACTATACTGAATACTTATTAATACCTTGCGGTTCGCCCTCCTACGAACAATCTACATTATTTAAGAAGGAATGACTCTTTCCATCATCTTTCAGAAGTCGCCCTCCCTGAACAATGCCTCCTCAGGAATGTTCGCACTATGGACATAGTTCTATTTGCCGCATCATGCATATGTCCAGTTATTCCTGAATTCCCTTGCACGGCCGGAAGTATCCATACCCCGGAAATCCCCATTCTGACATTTTAAGCAAAGGTTATAATAGTAGCAATAATTTAAGGTTACAATCTCTTGATCTCCTAGAGACCAATTGCATGAAACCAATCAGTAAGACAATTACCTAAATTATCCATTTTCTGGTACTGGTGAAAAGAATGGCAGATATCACACACTGGGCGGATGTAGTTGCAGACGAGGTCCTTGTTAAAGGCAGGAAGCACCTCGTTGCAACAGGAATAACGCCATCAGGTCATATTCATATAGGCAATATGCGCGAGGTCGTGACAGCGGATGCAGCGTACAGGGCTCTTCTTGACAAGGGTGCGCAGGCTGAGTTCGTCTATATTGCAGACACTTACGATCCCCTCAGGAAGGTCTACCCTTTCCTCGACGAAAGCTATGCTGAACATGTAGGCAAACCATTGTCAGATGTGCCGTGTCCCTGCGGGAAACACAAGAGCTACTCTGAGCATTATCTTGAGCCTTTCCTTGTTGCTCTTGAGCGCCTGGGGATACATCCTACCGTCTACAGGGCGGATGAGCTGTACAAGCAGGGTGTTTATACGGATGCCATTAAGAAGGCACTCGTGAAAAGAAATGAGATAGCAGCCATCCTTAAGAATGTCTCAGGTAAGACACCTGCAGAGACATGGAACCCGTTCAATCCTATATGCAGTGCATGCGGCAAGATAAACACTACCATTGTCACTGGCTTTGACCTGGATGCCGAAACTGTCGATTACAATTGCTCCTGCGGGAACTCAGGCACAGTTACTATGAGAGGCGGAGGCAAGCTTACATGGCGTGTGGACTGGCCTGCAAGATGGAAGGCTCTTGGGGTCACTGTGGAACCCTACGGCAAGGACCATGCATCAAGAGGCGGTTCCTACGACACAGGCGTGCTGATAGCAAAGGAGGTATTCGGATATGATGCTCCTTTCCCCATTGTGTATGAGTGGATCATGCTCGGTAACGAGGGAGCCATGTCATCTTCATCCGGTGTGGTCGTTTCCATCTCGGATATGCTCAAAGTTGTGCCCCCTGAGGTGCTCAGGTACCTTATCATCCGCACCAAGCCTGAAAAACACATCAAGTTCGATCCCGGGCAGCCATTGCTGACCCTTGTGGACGAGTTCGAGCGCCTCCATTCCATTGACAGCCCTGGCTCCTATGAGAAGAGGATACTGGAACTGTCGCATGCCGTAGGCATCTGTCATACTGAGATACCGTTCAAACATATGATAACTATTTATCAGGCAGCGGGCGGGGACTTTGATAAGATCATGCGCATTGTTAAAAGGGCAGGCTACGACACTAAGAACGAGAGATGCATAAAGGAGCTGGCGGACAACGTCGGTAACTGGCTTGAGATGTATGCTCCTGCATTTGCAAAGTTCAGCGTGAAAGATGAACTCCCGGTGCAGGCTGCCAGTCTTTCCGGGCTCCAGCGGGCTTTCCTGTCTTCTTTCTCAAAGATCATCTCGCAGATACCTGAACTCAGCGGAGAGGATTATCACAACCTGGTCTATTCAGCAAAGGACCCGGGATCTGAACTGACCATGGGAATGGCGAAACTTCTGGGTATTGGTCCTGAACAAGTACAAGCGGACCCCAAAGAGCTCTTCAAGGCTGTCTATACTGCTGTGCTCGGACAGCAGTCAGGTCCCAAGGCAGGATGGTTCCTTTCCTCTCTGGAAAAGGACTTCCTGGTGGAGCGTTTCAGGGAAGCTGCAGACTATAATCCCTGATATGGTGCAGTTGAGGCCTTCCCATCTTCTTGCATGGGAGGAGGAATACCGGCATGTGGTGTGGGGCGGCCCAAGATCCATATCTCCTGTGGAGGGAATGGTCCCTCCCGGCTCCCGTGTGCTGGATGCAGGGTGCGGGAACGGAAGGTATCTGCTCCCTCTATCACGGAAATATAATGTCGTGGGTATCGATGTTTCGGTAAATGCGCTGTCAAAGGCGCGTTCTTATCTTGACAGGAGCGGTCAGCGCGCCGAATGCATTGTTTCCACGATCACAGCTCTTCCTTTTTCTGACGGATCGTTCGATGCGGTGGTGTGCTATGGTGTCCTGCAGCATCTTCTTGAAAATGAGAGAGCACTTGCTGCTCAAGAGCTCAGAAGGATTCTCAAGCCCGCGGGAGTACTCTTCATCGAGGTTTTCGGCACTGATGATATGAGGTTTGGGGGGCAGGAGATCGAGAATAACACCTTCGTTCGAAAAGGCGGGATCATATACCACTATTTCACGGAGCTCGAACTGTCTTCACTGCTGGGCGGGTTTGCGCAGATAGACCTGAAAAGCATAAGGACGGAAAAATCATTTAATGGCAAGCGCCACATCCGCCATCAGATAAAGGGAATAGCCAGACTTTAGAATAGGCCAAGGAAATACTGTAAGACTATTATCAGCAGGGCCCCAACAACTCCTGCAATGGCGCATACCAGGATAACTATCCATGTGTAGGCAATATCTAGTCCCAGCAGGGTGTTTGCGATAATAAGGACCAGAAGCCCTAATACAGCATTCACTGCCATCTTTGTAGCAGTTTTCAATATTTTGAACAGGATAACTGCAACTATAATCGCTATTAACAGTATGAATATATCACTCATCATAGTTACCACTTTTATATGGTCTTTATTAGTATTTAATAATTGCCAAAAAATTCTGTTGAAAAAAAGAGGAGTTTTATCTCCTCAAAAGAACGAAAGTCAAGAAATGTACAGTTACTTCTTTTTCTGATCCTTTGCTGGAGCAGCTTTTGCTCCCTTCTTGTCATCCTTCTTCTGATCTTTTGGTGCCATTGCCATTATATCTCACCTCCCATGGAGAGATACCCTCGTATATTCTGTAAAGAGTTCAAACATGCTATACAGGTTCTTGAAGCATTCAATGCTGCGTTAACCACATAGAGCTGTTATCATACTTTGTAGATTGATTCAACCGCTAATTCATGCCATTTAACCAATCTAAGAAATAATATACGCACAATATATATAAAACTACCTTTTATTGTGTTTTTCAAGTATTTAGCTTCTGTTTATTACTTAAAATCAGTTTAGAGCTGCCGCCTGAAGTATCACCTCTGGTAAATAAAAACGTTCATTTCTTTTGGATCCTGCATTCGGGCATTATATGCTGCCAGGCCAAAAAGTCCACGATCTTCTCCCTCATCTCCTGATAATTGGCATATTCCTTGCCTGTAAGCATATCACTGCTGTTTCCAAGTATCATTGCAGAAACGTTTGAATGTGGTGAGTGCAGGCAGAGCACGGGCAGGCCAAGCTGCAGGGCCCTGCATATCTCATAGCCTACGCCAATAGATGGTGTGCTGACCTCTGCTATCACGCATTCGCTCCTGGTGAGAAGGTTCATATCACGCTCGTATATCTCCTGCTCTGTCATCACGGATTCTTTATCCTCAAGTTGCGGATCAGCAACATGCGAGCTTAGCACATCGTGTCCGTGGCTTTGCAGCAGCTCCAGTATCTCTGTATATACATACAGCATGTGCCTGCCGCCGCGTATCGAGGCCGAAAGGAATATCTTCATAGTACGCCCCTGTGGTAATGCCCTCTGGTGAACTCCTCCGAGACGTCCCGGCATTTCCGGTCTCCCGCCTTATGTTCGTCGTAATAGGAATCAATTGCATCCCTGTAGGAGCCAACGACCTGCCCGGTGATCGAAGGGTCTGCCATCCTTGCATCGATCCTCATTCTTGAAATACCCGCCTCAACAAGACGTGGTATGTCTTCCAGCAAGCACAGCTCCTTTGAATTGAAGATATGTGTTCTGCCCCTGCTATCTGTCCTGACCGGGAAGACAAAGCCCTTCTCATCCTTAAGCCTGAACGGATCCCCTCCTCTGGAAGAACCATGCATGGATCCCGATCCTGTCAGGGCTGCGATCATGCAATGTTCGGACTCCATTATCAGCAGCCTGCCATGCACAACACATTCTGTCCGGACCCTGCTGCTCACTTCTTTTACCTGTTCAAGGTTCATTTCCGGGGAGAGTACGACCAGCTCTGCTCCTCTCTTCAGGAGACCCGAAGCTGCCTCCCAGTTGAATATATTGAGCGAACTGTCTGCAATGGTCCTGATACCGAGTGACAGCGCCTTTCTAAGCACTCCGGCGTTTGCAGCAATGATCCCCTCAAATCCTGCCTCTGTGGCAGTGAGCATGTATTGCTCAACATCGCGCATCTCCTGATCCTTCACTATCAGCGGTGTATGCAGATAGGCCGGCACACCTGCATCCTTCACGCATGCAGCAGTATCCTGCAGATGTGTGTCCCTGCTCCTTCCATATAGTTCCGGATCATAATATATGAGGTCTGTGCCGCAGGATATCGCCTGTTGCAGGCTTTCCATGTCGCTGACACTGACTGCAAGAAGCGGCTTTCCTGCTTTGCCTTCGAAAGAGGGTTTTTCATTTTCGGGAATATGTGCTATATGTCTTTCTCTCCTGCGGCCCTCTGTCCTGATCCTCTCCAGCCCAGCCAGTGCCTTGCTCCTGGTATCGTTCATTTCTTTGATGGGTATGAAAATGCCTTCTTCTCCTTCTTCCTCTTCTGCCATATCTATCTCAATGAGCTTTGCTTCAAAGGCCGTATTACCCAGTTTATCCAGCTGCTTTTGTATATCCTGCCTGGAAGTTGCTTTTCTTTTAGCGGCCTCGATAACATAATCCGACATCGCAATGGCAACATTCTCATCCGTATCAAGCAACGTCACTCTGAAAGGCTGCCCGACGAATGCTTGCGCTCTGAGGGATACAGGCGCTTTCCTGTACCTTCCGGGCTGTTCGAATGAGGCGTACAGTTCTTTCATCAGTGCATGGTCAAAAGTCTTGTAAACCATCGTTCCTGTCCTGAGCTGTGCATCAAAGGGAATTGAGACAATATCGCCTTTGCAGGCCTCTTTTACAGGTTTTCCTCCTGCATACATGGCCTGCACTGTCATGCCTGATTCCTCTGTGCCTTCAAAGCCTATGCCATCCCCTGATCTCAGGAGCCCTGACAGTTCAAGGTTAAGGGTTTTGCCCCTGCCATCATATCCGAGGACCCTCCCGGTTGCTATTCCCTGGTTATACGGCCTGTTCCGGGACATCAGATCTCCTGCCGGGTTGCCTTTGAAATATCCTGTTGTGAATTCCCTGTTGAACAGCTGTGCAAGCTGTGCAGTCTCTTCATCGGACACGAAGTAGCCCTGAGGATCACTTATGTACCTGTCAATAAGGCGGCGGTATATCCTTACCACGCCTGCCACATATTCAGGCCTTTTCATGCGGCCTTCGATCTTGAAAGAGCTGATGCCCGCCTTTATCAGCTCAGGCAGTATCGAAGAGGTGTTGAGGTCTCTGGGGCTCAAAAGAAAGCTGCCCCCGGTAACAAGTTCCTTTCCGCCTGCCATAAGGCTGTATCTCTTCCGGCATGGCTGGGCGCAATGCCCGCGGTTTCCGCTCCTGCCTCCGATCATGCTGCTCATCAGGCACTGGCCGGAATAGCAGATGCACAGGGCGCCATGAACGAAAGTCTCTATTTCCATGCCTGTTTCCTGCCTGATCGTCCTTATCTCATTCAGTGACATCTCCCTTGCAAGCACCACCCTGCTTACTTTCATATCCTGCAGGAAACGTACTCCTTCGGTGTTGTGGATGGTCATCTGAGTGCTGGCATGGACCGGAAGGCCGGGGATAAGTTCCCTTGCAAGTGATAGCAGACCGATGTCCTGCATAATGAGCGCATCAGTCCCAAGTTCGTCGAGGGTATACATCAGGTTGACTGCTTTCTCGATCTCCGCATCTTTAATGAGCGTGTTCAGGGTGACGTAAACCCTTACTCCTCTCAGGTGGGCGTAATCGAGCGCTTCCCTGAATTCGTCGACTGTGAAGTTACCTGCATATGCCCTTGCACTGAAATCCTTTATCCCCAGGTAAACGGCATCAGCCCCATTCTCGACTGCAGCGATGAAGGATAACATATCCCCGGCAGGGGCAAGAAGTTCGGGTTTTCGTATCATCATGGATTTTGCAGTATACTCATGAAAGCTATATAAAAATGAAGATGGAAAAAGAAAAAAGCAGGCCTTAAGCCTTTTTTCTTAGTATCGGGAAGCTCAATTTCTGCAAGATATAATTGAGTCCATTCGCATGAAGGGATTAAATTCAGTCTTTCATGGCATCAAATATCTCATCAATATCCGGCAGTGAGCGGGTCTCATAAATCTTTACGAACCTTATCTTCAGGTCCTCGTCAATGACAATGCTGGCCCGCTCGGATACTCCCTTATCCTCATCTAACATCCCATACATCCTTGCCACCTGCCCGTGCGGCCAGAAATCTGCCAGGAACGGCGTATTCTCTACCCCTATCTCCCTGGCCCAGGCTTTCTTGGAGTGGACAGAATCAATACTGATCCCAAGTGCCACGGCGTTTGCAGCCCGGAACCTTTCGTAGTTATCCTCAAGCAGCTTCATGTGCTTTGAGCACCCCCGGGTCCAGGCCAGCGGGTGGAAAGCGAGCAGTATCTTCCTGCCTTTCATGTCGTGCAGATGCACTTCGTTAAGGTTCTGGTCATATAGCGTGAAATCTTTGATTACTTCCCCTGGTTCTAACTCGTTCATAACTAACCCCCATGAGATATGATTACGAATATATCAGCCGGGTCTATAAAAGATAACCCGCCGGGTCCCCGGTCAGTCTGTGCAGATACAGGGCTTTCTGCCGCAGGTCGGGCAATGATTGGGGTATTTCTCAAGAAAAGCTGCCTCAAGATCGATCCCGTAGAGATTTGCCAGGGCTCCCACCCAGGCAAAGCAGTCCGCAAGCTCTTCCCTGAGATTTTCCAGGTCGTCCCTGCGCACGGCCTCGGCAAGTTCCCCTACCTCCTCGACCAGCCAGAGCATGGTTGCGGCAGGTCCGCGCCTTTTGTCGTTGTGTGCGTACAGGTCGAACATCAGCTTCTGGAATTCCGCTATCTCCATCATGTAGCTCCCTTTCATATCCTTACGGGTATGTTCTTCTGTTTAAGATATTCCTTGACATCCCCGACAGTGTATTCCCCAAAGTGGAAGATGCTGGCCGCAAGCGCAGCATCTGCTTTGGCGTCAGCGAAACCTTTGTACATATGCTCCGGGTTACCTACGCCGCCGGATGCGATGATCGGTATCTCCAGCTCTTCTGAGAGCCGCCTGGTAATGGGTATGTCAAAGCCATCATAGGTGCCGTCCCGGTCCATGCTGGTGAGGAGTATCTCTCCGGCGCCCAGCTCTTCAACATGCTTCGCCCACTGCACGGCATCGAGACCCGTGGGTTTGCGTCCTCCATAGATAACAACCTCATACCATACTTTGGTGCCGTCCTCTAGTTCAAGAATGGTCTTGTCGGGATTGTCGATGATGTTGTTATTTCTTTTGCAGTCGATAGCCGTGACGATGCACTGGGCGCCAAAGATCTCCGAGGCTTCCCTGATAAGCTCAGGCCTCTTTACCGCTGCCGTGTTGATAGATACCTTATCGGCGCCTGCACGCAGGATCTGCCTGATGTCCTCTATGGAGTTTATCCCCCCGCCGACGGTCAGGGGAATGAACACTTCGTTTGCCGTCCTCTCGATGACGTCGATCATGGTGGACCGCCCTTCATGGGATGCCGTGATATCCAGGAAAACAAGCTCGTCCGCACCCTGCTCGTTATACCGCTTTGCAAGTTCCACAGGGTCGCCTGCTTTCCTGAGGCCGACGAACTCTATACCCTTGACAACCGTTCCTCCTGCTTCGTCAAGTGTTACATCCAGACATGGTATGATCCTTTTTGTGAGCATGTATGGTTAATGAAAAGTAACTGTATTAATAGATTATTGAACCGCGATCAAGAAAATTCTGGTTTTCAAAAGTAATATATATATATATATATATATTTTGTATTATGGGATTACTGTATTTTTTGAGTAAAGAGGCAAAAATGGTAATTTTCATTTCTTTTTTTCGTGAACCATGTGGTATGTAAGCTCTGACAGCCCTCAGGAGTACTATTGTATATTTATAATTGAGTTCACATAAGTATTGTGAAATATCATTGATGAGAGCCAGGCGGCAGCAAGTATGAAGCGGTATCTCCTGTTGTGTGATGATGTATCCTGGAAGGCGGTGAAAGTATGAACTTACCCTTCACAGAAGAACAATTCCTGAATAATTTTGCGAATTATAATATGGACATATTTCCTGCACAGATATTCCTGTACCTGCTTGCGGGACTGGCAATATATCTTGTGTTCAGTAAAAAAGCATATTCCAACAGGCTGATCTCCGGGATACTGGCTTTCTTCTGGTCCTGGATGGGTATCGTTTATCATATCCTTTATTTTTCCTCAATAAATAAACTGGCCTATCTGTTCGGTCTCCTGTTTATCGTTCAGGCTGCCCTGATCCTTAAATACGGAGTGCTTGACAGGAAACTTTCTTTCAGGTTCAGTATGGACAAATACGGATTGGCCGGGCTGGCAATGATCCTGTACGGATTAATTATCTATCCGGTATCCGGATATTTCATAGGGCATGTTTTCCCATATCAGCCGATATTTGGTGTCCCATGCCCCACGACAATATTCACCTTCGGACTTCTTCTATGGATCTCCGTGAAAGTGCCAAAACCAATTCTTGCAGTTCCCATGCTATGGTCATTTGTGGGGTTCACAGCTGCGTTTGCCTTTGGTATCCTGGAGGATATACTGCTACTGGTATCGGGCCTGCTTGCTGTCTTCCTGATATGGCATAAAGATCGAAACAATAATGCCTGAAATGACGATCTCGCTTTGAAATGAATCACGGAGAAACTACAATGGACCCGATATTAAGTAATGAAACCGAGATCCTGATCGTCGGAACATACCCAAGCCGGATATCGCGCAGGCTGGACCAATACTATGGCAATCCCAATAACCATTTCTGGAAACTGATGAGCCATCTGCTTGATGTGGATATACAGGAAATGGACTACAATGCCAGGATCGAGACTTTGCTGCAGCATAAGATAGGATTATGGGATACCATAGGATCCTGCGATATAACCGGAAGCTCGGACAGCAGTATCCGTAATGAAGCATGCAATGACTTTTCTCATCTGGGTCATGTCAGGAAGGTCATCTGTAACGGGAAAAAGGCATATGAATGCATTGAACAGTGCAATGTGCCGGAGAATATTGAAGTTGTGAGGGTCCCATCCTCAAGTCCGGCAAGGGCGATGAGATTTGAGGAGAAGCTGGCGGAGTGGAAAGAAGCCTTCTCTTTATAGATGAACAGATAAATGATAATTGTTGTTGATCTTCCTTCACACCAGCAGCACCGCAATGACCCCCGCCAGGAAAACCCCGTCAAAAGTGCCCGCCCCGCCTATACTGGCAACAGGGGCTCCTATCTTGGTTATTGCCCTGAGGTTCAGCAGGTCGGCGCCTATCAGGGTGCCCATGGTGCCGCTCACGTAGGCTGTTATGAAGAGCAGGTCGTGGCTGGCTGTCGTCATGGTGATCACAAGAGTGGAAGCGAGTGCGGCTGCAATGGGGGGAATGAGTGCGGGCGAGACTATGCCGATCCCACGGACGGGGCGTGCGACCAGCTTGGTTATGAGAGCAACGATAGCGGTTGCATAAAGGGCGTATGGGAATGCTTCGGGAAACCTGCTTAACAGGTACAGTGACACCACGGCAGGTATGAGAGCCCCGCCTACGTTAATTGCAAGCGTAGTCTTTGTCCTGTTCCTCTCGTGGAAATTGAGGTATGAAAGCCCGAACATTCTTATATTGCGCTGGTCTTCGACAGGTCTTTCGGACTCGATGGTCATAAGCGGGATATTTATATTGCTTCCTATGAGGGAAAGGAAGAGCAGAATAAAGGCGTCGATCCAGGAGAATCCGATCCTGGCAAAAGCAGTGCTGGCAAGTCCGAAAAAGAGCACCGATACCGTGACAGCAAGAAACAGGGTTAGGACGATAGTGAGAGCAACTTTGAAGGGGCTGTAAAGAATCGGATGCATAATCTATATTTATTTAATTAATATCATCTGCTTGTGCCATATACAAGCCTAATCAACATCATTACCGGGCCTGGAGCCAAGGAAACTGTCCTTATTGATGGAGTCGCTCCTGAAGAGATCTTCATTGATAAAGATCGGTGCGTTGTGCCTGAGGGCCATTGCAATGCAGTCGCTTGGCCTGGCATCGAATTCCATGTCCGTTCCCTCCTTGCTGATCCTGAGCCTGGCATAGTAGATGTTATCGATCTTCTCGTCGATAAGCACACTCTCCACCCTCAGGTCCAGTCTTTCCAGCATGGATATCATGAGATCATGGGTCATAGGCCGTGGCATCGTCTCCTTCCGCAGCACCGAGTTTATAGAGATCGCTTCGGAGTTGCCTATATGTATCGGCATAAGAAATCCTTCTTCATCTTCAAGCATGACAGCCGGAACAGATCTGCCCACAATATTTATCATGAAGACACCTTTGATGGTGACTTGTCTGGTGTTCGTAGTAGGACTCATATTACTGACGGTTCCTTATGCTCTTAAAAATAAATAACTCAAATTCACAGATCCTCAATTCAAGAATGTTCCCATCCTTTTTAACAGTATAGTTCCCTGTGTTTTAGAACTCAATTCCGGCTTGAACTGCTCAGGGCTGTGTCACATAATTGAACCCGTATCTTCCAACAAGCGGCACGAAAAAAACTCCCCCCCAGTCTTCTCTTGCCATGTTGCCATCCTTCCCTTTCCTGTAAAGGTACAGGCGTTGATATGTATCGCCTTCGGGTATCACTATCAAGCCGCCTGCTTTGAGCTGGGCGATAAGGCTTTGAGGCAGGGCCGGTGCGCAGGCTGTCACACATATCCTGTCATAAGGCGCTTCCTGCTCATAACCCAGAGACCCGTCCCGGTGTATGACTTCTACGTTATTGCATCCGGCTTTCTTCAGATTCTCCTGTGCAAATCTGACAAGAGGTTCCAGATATTCGATGGAATATATCCTTCCGCCTTTTCCCACAAGTTCGGCCATGACTGCTGCATTGTAGCCGGACCCTGTTCCTATCTCCAGCACCTTATGCCCTTCCTTCAGTTCAAGAAGGCTGCACATAAGGGCGACCATATGTGGCGCAGATATCGTCTGTCCGTGGCCTATGGGTAGCGGAGTGTCCACATATGCACTATTGACCTGAACATCCGGTACGAACAGGTGCCTTGGTACTTTTTGAATTGCAGTAAGTGTCTTTTCTGTTGCTCCCGTCCTGCTGAGGGAATTTACCAGCTGCGACCTCTTCCGCGCATGCTCCATGCAGTTCTGCCTTCTGCCCATCCACTTCGCTTAACTTCTTCGGCAAACACCCGTTTGATATTCTTTGCCTCTACGGTTGCACCCCTGCCTGACAAGAACCCGCCATCCCTTTTCTTGATCTTCGTTATCTCAAATTCCTTGGAGCCAAGTCTGTCGGTCTTTCCTATCACGAATTCATATCCTCCGTGAACCCTCTTTTGCAATGCTTCGGTGTGCTTGCCCTGATGAATGGATATCTTGATAATAACTTCGTCAATGGCTCTTCCCCAGATGGTAGTGATATCTCCTGCGCTTGCATCCTCTACCCTCTTCTGGGTTGTATCGATGGCAGTCACAATGATAGGATATACCTCATCCGCTTCCTCATCGTCTACTATTATCTCATCGCCCACGCTAACCATATCCTCTGTTGTCATTTTGTTCATGCAACTGAAGGATTCCTGGCCCTTGCTGATTATTACCTTAACAGTGACGTCCTTTGCTCTCTCTAAGGTTGCAGGATGCACGTTACCGCATTCCTGGCAACGCACTATCACATTCTGGCCGTCTTTCAATACATCATGCGGCACCTCTATCTTAGGGGAACATGAAGGGCATACTACTTCTACTTCAACTTCTTCGCTCATAATCTCACTATATCATTGTCCCGGGGATGTAAATAATTAACTGAGTAGAGTTCTCTTCAGGATGTTGTGTTTTTGAGTGAAGGATATCGGTATTTACAAAGCATTCCGGTAAATTCTGAAGAGCATCCCGGGGTTGGGGAATGCCGACTATGGGCCCAATGTTCGATTGCCTTACCAGAAGCGTTATATAAGCCACGACAAAAATTAATTCAATAACGTTTGAAATGTCTGGAGGAGAAAGGGAGGCTGTAAGATGAAACGAAAATCGGTAAGATCTCTGATAGTGCTTCTTCTGGGGGTGCTGATTGTCATTACGTCGGGATGTACGGATAACTCCGGTTCGGAGGAAATACCTGTTCAGGAAACAGCTAACGAGGGATTGACAGACGAATACGATCCCGCAATAGATCCTGAAAACTTTGTTGAAGAAATAGACAATCCATATTTCCCGTTGAAACCGGGTACCACATTTACTTATGAAGGCGAGGATGAAGAGGCGGCCATAAATGTTGAAATATTTGTCACCGACCAGACAAAAGATGTCATGGGTGTGACCACCACCGTTGTCAGGGAAAGAGAATGGGAGGACGGTGAACTGATCGAAGATACATTTGACTGGTTTGCCCAGGATAAGGACGGAAATGTCTGGTACTTCGGAGAAGATTCAAAAGAATATGATAATGGTGAAGTTGTGAGCACTGCAGGCTCGTGGGAGGCCGGAGTGGATGATGCGAAACCCGGGATAATAATGAAAGGCGACCCGCAAATAGGTGATGTCTACAGGCAGGAATACTATAAAGGTGAAGCCGAGGACATGGCCGAAGTAGTAGGACTGGGTGAGAATGTTTCGGTGCCTTACGGTTCTTTTGAGAACTGCCCGGTGACCCGGGAATGGACACCTCTTGAGCCGGAGGTTGAGGAAAACAAGTACTATGCCAGGGATGTTGGCCTGCTGATGGAAGAAACTGTAAAAGGCGGAGAGGCAAGACTGGAACTTGTGAACATTACCACAGCATGAAAGGCACATATGTCTTTCATTGAGCTTTTTAGAATCAAATTTAAACTAATGAGGTGAGTTGCAACCTTAATGCTGCCTTTCACTTGCAGCATGCGCCGCAATGAACTCCCTCAGCAGTTTAGTTCCCAGCAGTGCGCTCTGCCCGTTGTCATATTCGGGGGCAATCTCCACGATGTCAAAACCAACTGACCTTGGTGCAAGGGTATGTATGACTTCCCGGACCTCTATATCGCTAAGTCCGAAAGGTTCGGGTGTGCCAAGACCCGGCGCGTATGCGGGGTCAAGCGCATCCATGTCAAGGGAGAGGTATATCTTTGAGCTTCCCAGGTAGTCCATGACCTCAGAGAGCACCTTCTTGATGCCCTTTCCGCGGACCTCATCAGGGGTATAGTACCTGATATCGTTGTCTTTTGCGAACACCCATTCTTCCTTAGGCCCGCTGCGAACCCCGATGGTCACATACTTGTCCGTCACCTCGTTCAGGACATGCCTTGACACGCATGCATGGCTGTATTTGATACCGCCGTACTCTTCGCGCAGGTCAAAGTGTGCATCCAGCACAACAAAACCGATATCTTCGTCCGCATACCTGGCACAGGCTTTCACACAGGGAAGGGTAAGCGAATGCTCCCCTCCCAGCATGATGGGAAGTTTTCCGTCCGCAACAATGGGCTCGACTGCAAGAGCGAGCTCTTCAAGCGTCTGCTCAACCGATGAGTAATGTTCAAGGTTGCCTGCATCATGTATCTGCAGATCCTCGTAATCCACATCAAAGTAAGCGTTGTACGTCTCAAAATTAGCGGACGCCTTTCTCATGGCGTCCGGAGCCCATCGGCTTCCTGACCTGTACGAGGATGTCCCGTCAAAAGGCACACCGAATATAACGTACCTGGCAGAATCATAGTCCGACAGGGCATCCATCATCTCAGGCTTGTGGAACATGTCCTAATAGGATCAAAGCGACCTTATCTGAGGTCGATCCTCATCTTGCCCATAGCTGTGAGGTAGGTGATCTCTTCTCCTTCCTTTACTCTGTCCTTGTACTCCTCAGGTACGGTCAGCTCGAAGGTTGAGAAGTCTCCCATATCCATAAGCTGGACAATATCTCCGCCAAAGGAAAGCACCTGTGCTGTCTTCCTCTCAACGATAGGGACATATGCCTTGTCTGAAACAGGTCCCACAATTGATCTCTTCTGGTTGTCGAAGAGTCCGATAACATCTATCCTTGCTTTTGCTGAACCGTGTTTTCCCGGTTTCGACTTGGATATGCTCTTGATAACGCAGGGCTCATCATCGACAATAACATACTTCCCTTCCTTTAGTTCCTTAACTTCAACTTGTACTTTCATTTATGATCCTCCATGGAAATCTAAATAATGATCGTAATTCGTGGGTATAATTCCCTGTTCCATATATCAATTTAACCTATATCCCACAAGAACCGGAAATACTTTATAGCAGGCATTACTATCACATTTAAGTATATAAATCAATTTGTTCCTTCCAGCCTTGGCTCTTACTGCCCGGGACCTTTGAGGATCCTAATATATGAAAAGTCCCGCGCTCCTTATCCTTCCCACAGGCCCAGTTCCTGCAGTTTTTCCTGTGAGGGCACTCCTCTTTCATCCCACCCTCTGAAATGATAATATTCAGTCAGGACATTTCTGAAGAGTTCCCTGTCAATGCCGTCCCCCCCGAAGAACCTTTCAGGCAGCGTGTCATCTTTCCGTGAAAAACCCGCCCCGATATTGAACATTCTCTCCAGGTTGTATATACGCTCTCCTGCACGCAGCAGTTCCTCTCCTGTATAGGCCTTTCCTGTTGCGGCACTGAGCAGGGCTGCAAGTTCAACCTCTCCAAGCGCAAATGCGGCATAAGGGCAGATCACAAGCGAATCAATGACTGCCGCAAGGTTCTGGAAATATTGGACAGGAGCCGCCTTGCCGTCAAACCTCAGCCGGTTAAGGCTCACCGGCTTCCCCATTATCTCAGGAGCCGCCATGAAAGCACTTAAATGGCATCCTCCTCTGTTTGATGTTGCATAAGCCAGAGCCATGCCTGCCATGCTCCTGGGGTCGTATCCCGGGAGGTCCAGTCCCTTAACACTCATGCTGCTCTGCGGTGTTCCCTTGGAACACAGGTACGAATATGAACCTGCAGAGAGTTCGCTCTTACCTTCCCCAATACTCATGACAAGCGCTATAAGCTCCTCTTTTTCCGGCCTGAGGGAGTGCAGTTCCATGTATGCTGCAACGGCAGCTCCGCAGGATATGGGGTCCATGCCATAGTCAGCACACATTCTGTTAAGCACAGTAATAGTATCAAGGTCTGTGTTCCCTATATTCGGGCCGAATGCCCATATTGCCTCATAGTCCGGCACCGGGGTGCTATTCTCAAACTCTCTCCTGCATCCGACAGGACATTCATAACATGGTCTTTTCCGGGTGTCGTAATTCTCCCTTATGAACTCGCCGGATAGCCTGTCCGCTGCAACAGGACCTTTGTTCCTGAAATTGTCTGCAGGCAGTATTCCCATGTGGTCAAGCAGGTCAACAAAGACGGATGTTCCGTATTGTGCAAGGCCTTTCGATGCAGGGGGATTTGCTATGATCAGCCTGTTCACCTTTTCCACAACTTTTGCAAAGGTTTCCGGCTCAGCTATCCCGGGAGTATTGCTTCCCTTCACGACAACAGCCTTGAGGTTCTTTGAGCCGGCCACAGCTCCATGCCCTCCGCGGCCCGCAGGATAACCGTCATTAACTATGGCTGCCAGCGGGAGCAGTCCCTCTCCTGCTTTCCCGATGCATGCGACCTTTCCTTTGGGCCCGAGGATTGACGCCGTTTCATATGTGTTCTTTCCCCACAGGTGTCCGGCAGGAAGTATCTCGACCTCTTCATCCTCTATGCGAATATATACAGGGTCCGGGGCCTTTCCCCGTACTATCAGGGAATCTACGCCTGCAAACTTCATCTCTGAGCCAAAGAAGCCACCTGCATTGAAGTCAAAGATCGTTCCTGTAAGGGGTGACTTTGTTGTGATCGTGAAGTGCCCGGACATGGATGCGCAGGTCCCTGTCAGCGGCCCTGTGCTGAAGATGAGGGGATTCTCAGAGCTTAAAGGTGCTACCTCCGGCTCAGCTAGCTCCCCCATGAGCCGGCTTCCCAGGCCGCGTCCGCCGATGAACTGCTGTGCATCCTTCTTTTTTGTCCTTGATTCAGTTACCGAATTATTTTCAAGGTCTATAACTATTGTTCTTCCGGTCCATCCGAACATGTCCATTCCTCAAATGCATCAATTAACCATGATATGATTTGTGTTACTTTCGTTTTCCGGGAATCGCTGATGATGCTCCGGCTTCCATCTCCAGCATCTTTCTTTTAAGCTCTACTTTTTCCCCGCAGGTTTCCCCGTAAAAGCCTCCAATATCCGATGCTGAAATAACCCTATGGCATGGTATGACGATGGGATAGGGATTCTTTGCAAGCGCGCTTCCGACAGCTTGCGCTGCACCATCTTTTCCTATACGGCAGGCAAGCTCTGCATATGTGATGGTTTTTCCGTAGGGGATCTTCCTTGTTTCATTGAGCACTTTCTGCTGGAATTCTGTTAGGCAGGAAAGGTCAAGCTCGTATCGAGAAAAATCCACTTCTTCCCCGCTTAGGTATCTCAATATGTCCTGAAAGACGGTATTCTGTTTCATTTGTCTTTCTCGCCAAATATCTCTTTCTCGAGTCTTTCCCTCTTCCTTCTGGAACGCAGCCATCCCCCGCCGTGATAGAATATGAGTGCCGCCCCGGCAAGCAGCCCCAGGATCGCCAGGGGCAGGGTCTTTTGCAGGAGCAGGGGGTCGATATCGTCCATCTGGTCATAGGTCGGGAACATGATATCCTTCCTGTCATTACTGTGGCCCAGGCCCAGCGCATGGCCTATCTCATGCTTTGTTATCTCCCTCATATTTGCATCCCCATATTGCTTCCAGGAATATCCCTGGTAATTGCCTGTTTCCAGCACTATATCCACATGTTCGTACCTGCCATTGGCCTCATAAGGCCTGGCAAAACCTGCAACACCATTCCGGACACCTGCATCTTCTTCCAGGTTCTCCACCCACATGACAAGGATATCGGCGTTATCCTCCTCTATTATCTTAAACTCAGGGGTATATCCCAGTTTACCATTTCCTCCGTTGCCCCAGTATTCAAGTGCCTTTTCGACCTGGGTCCTGTAACTGGGGCTGTAATGTGCAGGGACATCCCTGTCATCGATATAAACCGTGATAGGCATGTTCTCCCATGGGGCAGGTTTCAGTTCCGGATACATCCTGTCCTGGGGTGAAAAGAGCACTGCAAAGAATAACAGGGCCAGGATGGCAAAAAGGGCTGTTTTTCTTTTGTTATATGGCATGGTCTCACAGGGTATTATCGGTCCTACATAATATATCTGATGAGGCACTTCGGCCCGGTTCCGGGGAACGCCTTTCTGCGGCGTAAAGATAATCAATCTTCAGTGCAAAGCACCTTCCATGCAAAAACGCGTGGCTGTAGTTTTTGATAGCGCAGGTACTCTGCTTCGGATGTACCGGGTAGCGAAGGAAGTGGCTACAGGTATCATTCTTGATAATGTGCAGACCACTCTTCTGGTGTCTGAGAAGCCACGCAGGGCTCTTGTGGTCATGAACGGCGCTCTTGAAGGCACGATCTTATCCTGTCCGCAGATGACTTTCCATGATTTCCTTGGGAAATATGGTATATCGATCGGGATAAGCTGCTCGAGTAGCTCCCTGGAATTGAATGAGGCTTACGGCATAATACAGAAAAGCAGTGTCTGTGTAAGCGATATAAGGGATGTTATCTCGGTTGTAAGGGGCCGCTGCCCGGATGTGTTCTATCTTGCCGCAGGTATCATCGTTGATGCGCAGGAAGGCACAGTGCCCTATGTGCTTAGCACCGGAGGAAGGATGTATTCCACGACACCGGCAACAATAAGCCAGCTGAGAAGAATGGGGGCGGATGTATTCATTGCTTCAGGGGACGGCTACCATAACCTTAGAAAACTTGCAGCTTCTCTGGGCATTTCCATGACCGATGTGTTTGGTGTCGCGTCCCCCCTCGATAAGGAAAGGATCGTCAGGGAACTCCGTGAGAGGTATGGCTCGGTGATCATGGTAGGTGACGGCATGAACGATATACTTGCACTCAGGGCAGCTGATATCGGTGTAATGACCACTCAGCAGGGTGATGAAAGGCCTCAGGCATTGCGGGAAGCAGCAGACATGATAATTGATGATATCCTTGATGTGACAGACATTGTCAGGCAGCTCTTATCCCAAACCTGTAAAAGTGTCTGAGATTTTGGAATCGCAAAGCTTCCCCTTTTTTTGAAAGTTAACGGCGCAAAGCCGGTGCGTTATGTTTATGTAGTGAGTTTGATAATCCAGATATAACTTACTTGTAACAAAAATCATTAAAATGTTGTCAGATGGTGCATAGGGGTGTAAGATACTTTGTCTTATTAGTTTTGTGCATACTCCGCAAAACCGTTAAGTAATTTGCGTATGTATGCATAGAAACATATAATGGATAATAACACCCATGCATCCAGCAGGTGGAGGAAATCGTATGGCAGTATTTATAGAAGTCAAAGACCTTTCAGTGGAATTTGACGGTGTCAAAGTTTTAAAGAACATTAACCTGACCATCAATGAAGGAGAGGTTTTAGGCATCCTCGGAAGAAGCGGTTCGGGCAAGACTGTATTGATGCATGTTTTGCGTGGTGTGGAAGAGTATGAAGGCATAAGCGGACAGGTGATCTATCATCTGGCGCGCTGCGAGAAATGCGGTCACATAGAGCCACCAAGCAGGATCGGAATGAATTGCCCGGTATGTGATGGCACCTTAACTCCGTTTGAAGCTGATTTTGTCAAATTGCCGCTCCATGACCTCGGTAGAAGGGATATAACCAGAAGGATCGCTATCATGCTGCAGCGCACATTTGCACTATATGGTGACGACATGGTCATTGCCAATGTGGTCAATTCCCTGACCGAGATTGGGGTAAATAGTGAGGATGCCATGGGTAAGGCAGTGGACCTTCTGGAAAAAGTGCAGCTTTCCCATCGGATGATGCATGTGGCACGTGACCTGAGCGGCGGCGAGAAGCAAAGGGTTGTCCTTGCGCGCCAGCTTGTGAGGGACCCTATGCTCCTGATTGCAGATGAGCCTACGGGCACTTTGGATCCCCGGACTGCAAAGGTAGTGCATGATGTTATCGCGAAGGCTGTCAAAGACTACAAGATGACCATGGTGATAACTTCCCACTGGTGCGATGTCGTGGAGGAGCTGGCCGATAAGGCTATTGTCCTTGAGGATGGGGCGATAGTAGGCGAGGGCTCTCCTGAGAAGATAGCAAAGGAATTCATGAAGCTTGTCTGTGCCGTTGAGAAAAAGTCCGATATTGAGATCGGTGACATTCTCATCAAGGTCGAGCACCTGGTCAAAAAATATATCTCTGTGAGCAGGGGTGTTGTCTACGCGGTCAATGATGTTTCCTTCGAGGTGAAAGAAGGCGAGATATTCGGTCTTGCAGGGACCAGTGGCGCAGGCAAGACCACTACTTCAGAGATACTCATGGGAATTGTCCAGCCAACCAGCGGCGAGGTGAATGTGCGGGTCGGCGACGAATGGGTGGACATGAAGAAGCCGGGACCCGAATGCAGGGGGCGGGCCGTGAAATATATGGGTATCCTCCATCAGGAATACGGCCTGTACAATCACAGGACCATAATAGACAACCTTACAGAGTCCATAGGCATTGACCTGCCATATGAGCTTGCGGTAAGGAAGGCAGTTAACACTCTGGCATCTACCGGTTTTACCGAGGAAAAGGCAAAATCTATATTATCAAAGATGTCAGATGAGATTAGTGAAGGGGAGCGGCACAGGGTTGCGCTTGCCCAGATACTCATGAAAGAGCCTGTTATAATCGTAATGGACGAGCCTACAGGTACAATGGATCCCATAACAAAGAAAGAGGTCACAAAATCCATTCTCAAGGCACGTGAAAAGATGGGTGATACGTTTGTCATAGTTTCGCATGATATGGATTTCCTTGAGGAGATATGCGATCGCGTGGCTCTCATGAGAAATGGGAAGATCGTTGACATTGGCGCACCTGCAACAGTCCTTTCAAAGCTTACGGATAAGGAACGCACGGAAGCAGCGGCAGGCTCCTAAATGCATCTTCCGGGATATCCCCGGATGGACTGGCGGTTTTGCCATTATAGAAGAGGTGTTTGGCACGAGCAACGAAATAAAGGTAGAGGTCAATGGAAATGAGATCGGATTGCCGGAAGGTTCGGTCCTTGAGGATGCTATCAGGGTGTCAAATGCCCCTTACAGGAAAGGCACAGCTATAGGCATTGTTATAGAAAGGGTCGGCCAGGAGGTGGCGGATGCCTCCATATACACGATCAGGACTTCCAGGGGTGAGTTCCGGATAGAGCTTCACGACAAGTCCTCTTTTTCAAGAAAAGCCTGGCTATCTCATTATACAGAATACAGGGACATGCCTGTCCGCTGGATAAGCAGGGACGCCGTGGCTTTTGGACCCTTTTCCTCCAATGTGGCTCCAGTAAGGGGAAATGCAGACCATGATAGGTTCGAGCTGATGTTTGCGGGAGGTTCAGATCCTGCAAACACGCATCTGATACTTACCAAAGATAAGCACTCTGCCGAATACGGGGCTCCTGAGGAAGGGACCTTTGCAAAAGTGGTAAGCGGTAAACATGTGCTGCTTGATCTGGCTAAGAATGACAGGATACTGGAAATAGAACCTGTCATCGAGTCGGAGGAGATCGGAGAGCGCATATGCACGACCGACCTTTCTACAAGGCTGGAGAACGGCTCTAAGATATTCACCTACCTGGAGATAGAGATAGATCCGGAAGCACCTGAAGGCGCAGAACATCTTTTTGCCGTCACGCGCGACGGCACTTTCCATATAGACGCTGTTTCATCCTCTTATATATCCGACCATAGATTCCAGGGTGAGCTTGTCACCTACGAGAACTTTGAATCCCGTTCTGCAGGCTCTGTATTTGTAAGGACTGTAGGATATGGGGCAGGTAAGCTTTTCATTGCCACCGATGACAGGACATCGACCATCATGCACTCGGTTGTTGGTCACGTGATCAGGGGCCTGGATCTTGCCAAAATGGTGCAGGAAGGCCAGAAGATCATGGTGGAGAGTGTTCCCCGCCCGATAATGTTGCTTGGGATGAGCTATACGGAGGCTGAACAAGTGATGGAGCCTCTGGGTGTCGAAGTTATCAGGGAGGGATATCAGGAAGATGACGGTTTTATTGTGACTCAGAACCCTGCAACAACAATAGGCATATTAAGGGAAGCGAGAGTGACACTGAAGGGTGTCAATCCCGAGCAGCTTGTCCGGGTGGAACTGTATAACGAGCTTGCGCCAAAGACCCTTGATTTCTTCAGGCATGCGACAGGGATGCAATACAAACCTGTAGGTGCTCTCGCAGTTCTTATGACCTATGATACTACATATATCTTTAAAGCCCTGGAGAAAGAAGCAGATAAGTATAAGGAGATCCTGCCGGAGAACACACCCGCAGAGAAGGTTACAGCCGGGGAGATCGGTGTCACCAACCAGGCTGCTAAAAGGGCTGGCATGGTAGGTGTCAAGCTGGAGGACAATGATCTCTTCGGGCCCACCGGAGAAAAATTCGCCAGTACGAATATCATCGGAAGGGTCATTGAGACGGAAAAGCTCCGCAATCTCAAGGATGATGATATTATGTATGTAGTAGAGAGCAGCACGGAGGAATTATGATGTCAGATGGGGAGAACGATACGCTGACAAAGATCGTAGTGATAAGTTCTGATAGTGTCCTGCCTGTGGATGCTGCTATGAAGATATACCAGTCCAATACGGATATAATCATTAAAGAAACCTGTTTCGGAACCATGATCACAGGCCCCAGGGATGCTGTGAACCGGGTTGTGAAGGAGGTAGTGGACCTTGACAGGAACCATATCTTCGTGAAAGAGAGGGGCTTCCTGCCTGGAGATGAGAGAAGATGCCGTTCTTCCCGCGGGGGCGGCCCAAGGCCCGGGTTCCATTATCTGAGGCATGAAGTGCAGATGCTTCCGACAATCGGGAAAGCACTTGATGCCTATGACCGGAAAGCACCTCTCAAAGAGATAAAGCAAAAGAAGAAGCTTGATGTCGATAAACTGGTAGAACTAATCGGATTCGAATTATGAGGCAATATTATGGTTAAAGTCATCATATACCCTACAAACAGCCTGATCCTTTCCGACCTGGTTGAGAGATTCGGCCATAAACCTCTTGCCATGATGGAAAAGATCAAGGAAAAGATCTCAACGGTCGGTGTAGATTCTCCGCCATTGAACATTACCCCGGAAGAGCCTAAGGCGGGTTTAAAGTATGCGGCAGTTGAAGTACCGGCTGGTGTAAGGGGAAGGATGGCACTGATAGGTCCTATGATCGATGAAGCGGAGGCAGGCATCATTGTTAATGATTCTCCGATGGCCTTTGGGTGCATGGGCTGTGCGCGTACGAACGAACTAACCAAATACCTGATCAGGCAGCGCGAGATACCTGTCCTGGAAGTGGACTATCCACAGGGGAACAATGACGAAGAAGCCAAAGACTTCGTATACAAGATAGCAGAATTCTTAAAATCCCTGTCCAAAAATGAAGGGGAAGATGAAGTATGAGTGACAAATCCGTTGTAAAGGTGGCCCTGGTGTCCTGCGGCTCGGAATATGCGGGTGTGCATAAAGAGCTTGAATCCGTTGCAAAGTCTGTTGACGCCAAGCTGGTCTTTCCGGAGATAGATATTTCTTCCCTGGACACGATAGGCCGGGATTTTGGTATCGAGGCCGCGAGTCCGGATCTCAGGCTCATGATGGCAAGAGCTAAAGCCGTCGTCGAAGGGATTGCAGATGTTGACGGAGTGTTCATCACTTCATGCTTCAGATGCGCGGAGGCTGCCATTGTAAGGAACGAACTGAGGCGCTATATTCACAAACACTCAGACATTCCTGTTATCAGTTATTCATTCACGGAGCGCACAACGGCAGCAACCCTGATGACCCGTATGGAAGCGCTGACCACCATCGCACGGCGCAAGCATCTTCTTGCAAGGGAGCACCAGACAGGCCTCACAGCCGGCATAGACTCCGGCTCCACCACAACAAAAGCTGTTGTGATGAAAGATGATAAGATCCTTGGGATGGGATGGGTACCCACTATCAAGGTCATAGAAAGCGCAACGGAGGCTTTTGATCGTGCACTTGAGCAGGCAGGCGTCAAACGGGAGGATATCCAGGCAATAGGGACAACCGGCTACGGTCGCTTCCTTGTGGGTGAGCACTTCAATGCCCGGCTTGTGCAGGAGGAGATCACCGTGAACTCCAAGGGTGCTGTCTATCTTGCCAACAAGCAGAAAGGCCCTGCGACAGTTATTGATATCGGCGGTATGGACAACAAAGCCATATCAGTTGATGATGGCATACCGGGTATGTTCACAATGGGAGGCATTTGTGCCGGAGCATCCGGACGTTTCCTGGATATGACTGCTAAAAGACTGGGTGTGGATATCACCGAACTCGGTGCCCTGGCAGTGAAAGGCATGCAGGAGAAAGTAGAGATGAACAGTTACTGTATCGTTTTTGGTATCCAGTCGCTGGTAAACTCCCTCGCGAAGGGTTCAACTCCTGAAGATGTTGCTGCAGCTGCGTGCCACAGCGTGGTTGAGCAGATATTCGAGCAGCAGTTGCAGGAAGTTGATGTGAAGGAGCCTCTTATCCTTGTGGGCGGCTCATCTCTCATCGAAGGAGTGCCCAAGGCACTCGGCCAGCTGCTTAAGATAGAGGTGCTCGTTCCCCCGAATTCTCATATGATCGGTGCTGTGGGAAGTGCTCTTCTTGCTTCTGGGTTCCTGGAGGAGTAATCACATGAACGCTCTTGAGACCTTCATTGTAGAGTCTGCTGTCCCGCAGGAAGCTGAAGCTTACAGGAGCATTGTTGCTGATGTCATCTCGGAACTTGTGCTGGGAGGGGCCATTGGAAGGATAAGGATTATCCTGCGGCCGGAAGATTCCCTGTTCCAGATGGCAATTGTATTGAGAGGCAGCCAGCCTCCTGTCAGGCTCGCAGATGTCGCTGACCTGGGATACGGGGTCATGGAGCGCAAAGAGGTCAAGATATCCATAAGAGAGGAGAAATATCTTTCCCCGCTTCTGGAGAAGCTCTGGGCCAGATATGGTCGCGGCCAGGTACTGCAGCCTGAGAGGAATATGCTGATAGTACGCCAGGACCAGGATCCGGAAAAAGAAATAAACTATCTGGAAGACATGGTCATCGCTGATCCCAAACAGGGCCTACAGTCGCGGCTTATCGAGATGGCTATCCGGTCAACGCCTGAAGGTTTCAGGGTCCGCTACCATTCCATGAAAGAGAACAGCTTTATTTTCGTAGCAAGTGAGGATATGCTGAAGCCTGAGTGGATACAGCAGGCTCATCAAATGCTTGCCGAACTGCAGGAGGAGTAATAATGGCTGCTGTGCTTGAACCATACATATACGAAGGCGGTATTCACAGACATACCCTTATCACTGAGCTCCTTGAAGACCTGGGAGGATACCTTATCCAGAAGATCCCTGCAGCTACTGAGGTCACGTTAATAATGCTGATCCCGAAAAAAGATGTTCCTCTGGTCGAGGAGCTGGGTAAGAAACTGCTTGGCAAGTTAACAATGGCGCCGCTGACAGGAACTGAGATTGCGGTGGTGTCCCCCACACTTGCAGCCCATCACCTGCCCCATTCGGCCTGTGATGTCGCCGAGCATCTGCGCAGGGACGGTGCAAACACCAACATGATCGGCCTGGCCAGGGGAATGGGAAGGAGAGTTGCACTTTCTGCGGATTATGAACGAAAGCTCATTAACGAGCATGATATTGCCCTGTTCTCTTTCGGGACCTTTGCGGACTGCATCATTAACAAAAAACCCAAGCTCTTTGAGGGCGTAGAGATACCCATTATTGCAACAGGAGGCCCGGACCTGAGAACAGAGGATGTCCCAAACGCTGATGTATATGTTGGGAATATAGGCCGGGTGGCTCACCGCCTGCGCAAGTCAGATGAGCTGAGTTCCCTGGATATCATGAACCAGAAAGTTGCCGAGATCATTGGCAGCATGAGAGAGGATATATCAAAAGACCCGCTTGCAGTCCTTCCTCCTAGGGTCATGAAAGAGATATATGAGCAGATCCCCCAGATAGAACAGGTGCTTACACCTGCTCCGGTAACCCTGCAACTGGATGGTCTGCGTGTAAAACTTCCCTACGCTGAGTTTAGCGAAAAGGTCGAGAACCTTGAATTCGACGAGGGAACTCGCCTTGCAGAGCTTGCAAGGGTAATGCCATCCAAAATGAAGAACTATATTCTGATCAAGATCAAACGTGAGTCCGAGGTTGGTTTCGTCATATAGGCGAATTCGCAGGCGTCATATCTGTCGGGGTTATATGTATGGAAATTGAAAAGATCAAAAAGATATTGGACCAGGAGCCGGAAGAAGCTGTTGCGGACATGCTTGAGGATGTGGAAGAGCGTTATGGTGAGATCCCGTACATTATAAATTTCATGAAGGATATCCCGGAGCTGTTCATATCGCGGATGATATATGAGAACAGTGTCATGCGCCAGATGAACCTCATGGATCCCAAGATCGTTGAACTGATAAGCATTGCCGTATCTTCTGCACTCCGTTGTGAGTACTGCCTGAAGACCCATCTGAGGGTTGCCAAACGTCTGGGGGTGTCAAAAGAGGAGATGTTCAGTGCTATGCTCATAGCAGCTACCATTTCCAGTGCCGCGGTACTTGCAGAAGGTACCCGCTCCCTGGATTCCCAGCTCAGCGACACCAAGGTCGAAATGAATAGCAGGGAAGGTAACTGTTCTGTCTGCAGTATCGTTTCTCAGTTGCCTGAAGAGGAATGATAGAAAGATTCAATATAGGGGTGTTCCGCTTATCAGAACGCCTGCTATATAACCCAGGATGACTCCTCCGTTGAGGAACGGCAGTCCAGCCTGTGGTTTTCCCTTCATTACAAGTACGCTTAGAGCCACAAATCCTATGATCGTTCCGATCATTGCTGCAATTGCGGGAATTGTGATGAAACCGGCTATGAGTTCTACTCCATATTTTTCTACCAGGAACACATTTGCAGACACGACCAGTATGGTCGGCATGATAGCATCCCCCAGGCCCATGAAGAATGCCTCTCTCTTCTGTCCCTCCTCCTTTTTGAAGGAATCCTCGATGAATGAATACCTCAGATGCTTCGGTATAACAAAAAGTATAGGCAGGCGCAGGTCCATCACACCTTCTGCAAGGTCTATCATATGTTTTGTCTTGTAGACGGCTATGGCATCATATATTGCGAGGAGTGCCAGCAATACCACAACAGGCAGTATCGAAAGGGATATTCCGAATATGGCACTGGCTCCGGCACCTATTATGAGGCCTATTATGTTGACAACGTACCACTCGGGAAACTTATATAACAGGATCGTGAGGGCAGCTGCGAGAATAATGGAGATGACGTTGTTGGCAAGGGGAGATATATCTGCAATTGAGATCAGGGCAAAAAATACATAGTACATCGTGGAGCCCACAGCCAGCAGGATAGTCAGCTGTATTATCCATTTCATATTCCTCCTGATAGCCATCAGCAGGACAAAGGTGAAAGCAAGCACGAAGATGATATAGAATATGCTGTTTGCGGCCGAATCCGGATCTTCGAAAGCTCTCATGTCGTTAGCTGCCATGGGTGCTGCAAGCAGCAGGGCTATTAGCTGTACCACTATGATGATGCCTGCCATTGCAATCATGGGTACGTATTCCCGAATGCTCTTATTCTCTGAACTCAATTTCGTAACTCCGTTATTAGATAATATTACAAATGTTTATATCTGTTACAAATCTCTTAGATGTATATAACTATTTAATTCTATGCCAATGTTTATAAAACAAAATAATATAAATACCAAGGAAGCTCATATAGCTCAAGAGGGAACGCAATGGAAAGCCGGGATATAATATTCTCAATTGTAATGGTAGTATCTGCATTTGTTCTTACTTATGAATGGCTTGGAAGATTTCAGTACAGTCCTGCAAATGCCTTGATAGTGCTTTCTGCCATGGTGATGGTAGGAGCCCTGGCCGCAATGATCCTTTCCGTAGACATGCGTCTGAGAAAGATAGATACTATGATGGAGTCAAAGGAACGCTCACTGAGGATAAATATCCAGAGCGTTGAGGGTAATATCGATAAGAAGATGGATGAGGTACTTGTCAGGATGGATGACATGACGAACGCTCTTGACAGGACCCGCTACAGGTAAAGCGAACCCGTTCATATCCAGCCTGTTCTGAATACCACTCCGAAAACCATATATACGTCGAATGACGTACTATGATTCGATAGTTTTCCATTCTAGCATAGAGGTGCGTATATGCGCATTAATTTAGAGCCGGTCGGTATTATAAAGAAAGCTGGAAAATGCTCTGAGGTTCTGATATATTCCGAGTTTGAGCAATTAATAAAGAACATTGTATCAAAACTTGGAAAGAACGAAGTCACGGGGCGTAATCTGCTTATTATACACAAGAACAAGTTAAATAACGATATTCATCAGGTACAGATTACAAAAACAAATCTTATCGATTGGGCGGGAAACATCCTGAGAGTGGGGAAGATAGACGCTAATGATGATTCCGTCCTCGATGTCAGGCTGGAATAAATAATTCCATCCATGGAATAACTGGGCTGAGCGGGTAATATATGGGTGTTGATCTAGGGGACCTCTTGAAAAAAAAGCCAGTAGAGTTATCAGACCTTTCGTCAAAGATAATTGCCATAGATGCCTATAATACCCTTTATCAATTCCTGAGCATTATACGCCAGAAGGACGGGACCCCGTTAAAAGATTCAAAAGGCAATGTCACTTCTCATCTTTCCGGCCTGTTCTACAGAATGACAAGTCTTATGGAAGCAGGCATCAAACCGGTTTTTGTATTTGACGGGAACCCTCCCGAGATGAAATCCCAAACTATCGGGAAACGCATGGAGGCCCGCGAAAGTGCAAAAATCAAATGGGCACAGGCACAGAAAGAGGGACTTGCCGAAGAGGCCTATAAGTACGCCCAGGCTTCCTCAAGAGTCGATGCAACAATAGCTGAAGATTCCCGGAAACTGCTAACTGCAATGGGTATTCCTTTTGTGGATGCACCCTCCGAAGGTGAAGCGCAGGCAGCTTTTATGGTGATCAAAGGGGATGCGGATTACGCCGGCTCACAGGACTATGATTCACTATTGTTCGGTGCTTTACATGTTATCAGGAACCTGACTGTATCCGGAAAGAGAAAGGTGCCGAAAAAGAACCTTTATGTGGATGTGAAACCAGAGGTAATGGAACTGGGTGAAACCCTTGCAGAGCTGGATATAACCCGCGAGCAGCTGATAGATCTTGCCCTGTGCGTGGGTACGGACTACAATCCAGGGCTTGCGAACATAGGTCCAAAGAAGGCTCTTAAGCTTGTTAAAGAGCATGGCAGCATAGAGAGGATCCTCGTCTCAACAGGCAATGAGATCCCTGACCTTGATAGTATAAAGGATTTTTTTATGAACCCTCCTGTCACAGAGGATTATGAACTCCGGTGGAAAAAGCCAAGATCGGATTCCGTTCTGGAATTGCTCTGCGATGAGCATGATTTTTCCCGCGAGAGGGTCACATCGGCTTTAGAGCGCCTGGAAAAGTCTTCCGGCGGTGACCAGAAGACACTGGACAGCTGGTTTTGATATTTTATCGTCCGTTCCTGACCAGCAGTGAGATACCTGTCATTTCCTCCGGTTTGCTGATGCCAAGAAGTTCCAGCATGGAAGGTGCTATATCAGCAAGTTTCCCGGGTCTGAGGGTGATGCCCTCGCCTCCGTTGACAAGTATGCATCTGACAGGATTGGATGTGTGCGCTGTGTGCGGTTTTCCTGTAACGTAATCGATCATCTTCTCCGCATTGCCGTGATCAGCTGTGATGAATGCCGCTCCTCCCTCGCTGATCAGTGCATCGATCACCTTCCCGACACATTCATCAATAACCTCTACTGCCTTTACAGTTACCTCGAATGTGCCTGAGTGGCCAACCATGTCCATGTTGGCGAAATTGAGAATTATAACATCATATTTTCCGGATCTGATCCTCTTGACAAGCTCTTCGGTAACCTCATAGGCGCTCATCTCAGGCTTAAGGTCGTAAGTTGCTATTTTTGGAGACGGTATAAGGCATCTCTCTTCACCAGCGTTCTGTTTTTCCACACCCCCGTTAAAGAAGAAGGTGACATGGGCATATTTCTCAGTCTCAGCAATACGCAGCTGCTTTAAATTCGTCCTGCTCAGCACCTCTCCAAGTGTGTTCTCGATCGCCGCAGGCGGGAAAGCAATCGGAACGTCAAGTGTCTCATCGTACTCTGTCAGACACACAAAGAATACATGAGGATGCTTCTTCCTTTCAAAACCGTCAAAATCGTCTTTCAAGAATGCATATGTCATCTGGCGGGCCCTGTCCGGTCTGAAGTTGAAAAACACCAGTGAATCGCCGTCCTTCACAGTTGCGAGCGGTATACCATGTTCATCAGTTATTATCGTGGGTTTGACAAACTCATCGTTCTCTTCCCGCTCATAAGCCATAGTTATTGCAGATACGGGGTCCCCTGCAAGAAGCCCTTCTCCGAGGGTTAGCGCATCATAGGCAAGTTGCGTTCGTTGCCACCTTTTATCACGGTCCATTGCATAATACCTGCCTGTCACAGTGGCAACTTTCCCGAACCCTATCAAGCGACAGAACTCTTCATGCTCTTTCATATCTTCCAGGGCAGCTCTGGGTGGTACGTCCCTGCCGTCGAGGAAAGCGTGGATATACACATTCTCAAGCCCTTCCTTTTTTGCCAGTTCGATGAGAGCTCTCATGTGATACATATGGCTGTGTACTCCGCCGTATGAGAAAAGTCCCATTATATGAAGTGAAGAGCCCTTCTTCTTCACATTATCTATGGCCTGAAGGAGCACGGCATTTCTGAAAAATTCATTCTCTTTTATGGACTTGTTTATCCTGGTAAGATCCTGGTATATTGTTCTGCCTGCACCGATATTAAGGTGCCCTACCTCTGAGTTTCCCATCTGTCCCGGGGGGAGGCCGACAGATTCACCCGCTGCCTCCAGAAGGCATGACGGATATTTATCCTGAAGACCGTCCAGTATAGGTGTTCTGGCGGCGATAACTGCGTTTCCTATTGTTTCCTGTGTATAACCCCACCCGTCAAGGATCATGAGCAAAAGGGGTTTTCTGACTTGAGGCATGTAAGTAAAATAGTCCTGAAGGTTCATAAATGCGCTGTTTTCCACAGCTTCCTCAGTTGCCCTCAGGATGCTTTTATGTGTGACAGCAGCATATTGAACTGAAGCAAAAAATTGCTCTCCATCATATATATGTCCCCGCAGGTCCTGTCTTTGCCTGTGGCCTTGAGCACAGTGAACTCAAGGTCCTTTTCAGCCTCTATGCGGATCAGGGCAAAAGGGTCTGAGGCATCACTCTTTCTCGCTGCCACTGTCCTGTTCAGGACGAACGGGTCCAGATAATTGTCTACCCACATGCCGAGTTCTTTCCTGTACTTTTCAGAGAGCGGCATGTTCCTTATCAAGGCCAGTGCATGTTCCCTGTTCTGTTCATAGTACGCAATCCATTCGGTGTTAATACCCCCTGGTATTTGTCCTGGCTGGAGTCCAGACTATTCAATGAGATATTGTTTTCTCAATATTTATTGATTTGTACTAATATTTATATTTATCTATTTATTAAATTAATGTTATCGTTAGTTATTTATCCGTATACCCTTCACCTTCAATGAGCTGAGAATGTTTGTTCTGGGAAATATCTCCTTTCAGCCTAAGCGGTGAGGCCTGGTTGAGATATCTCCCATGCTATCCCGGCAATTCGAACTGATCAGGGGGTTAGAACATACCAGAAACAATCAAGAGGTCGGAAGAAGAGTGGAAAAACATACTTTCCAGGGACAAATTCCTGGTTTTGAGGCAAAAAGGCACAGAGCCAGCTTTTACAGGCAAGTATTACAATTCAAAGGAAAAGGGTATCTATCTCTGCGCTGCATGCAAACAGGAGCTTTTCATTTCGGAATCAAAATATGACTCCGGCACAGGCTGGCCAAGCTTCACAAAACCTATTTCTGAGGACCGGATCGTCCGCCATGAGGACAACAGCCACTTCATGAAAAGAACGGAAGTCCTGTGCAGCAGGTGTGGAAGTCATCTTGGCCATGTATTCGATGACGGCCCCGCGCCCACGGGTGAGAGGTTCTGCATGAACTCCATATCCCTTGATTTCAAAAAAGAGGAATAAAAGTCATATTTAGGACATAGTGAGGCCATTGATGAGTGGCCTCCTGCCTGTGAAAGTTTATCTGACATTCACTGTCATTGTCATCTCAGGAGTATCCTTTATACTGAAAGTGTAGGTGCCGCTGTTCTCAAAGACGTGATAGAAAAGATTCCCATATTTCATCTCCTTATTCTCGAAAATCTCGTCATCGCTTATAAGGGTATACACCTTTTGCTTGTTATTATTTCTCCAGGTGACAGTATCCCCTCTGTTGATATCAAGCACATCAGGTTTGAATCCATAGAACTCCATACTTACGCCATGTTCCACAGCCTCAACCGCTGATGCCGATGCATCCTTCGTATTTTGTTCTTCTGCCTGTATCTCGGATTGTCCTTCAGTTGTGTCTTCTGCCTCTGCCTGTTCGTCCGCGCACCCTGAAACCATAACAAGTGCGATAACTGCAATTATCAATAACCATCTATTCTGCATGAGTATCACCTGCCATTTTAATAACATCTCAATGTTAACGATATTTTAGCAGTGTATATAATGGAGCAGTCTTTTCTTAATAAATCTTGTCAATCGAGCCGGTAAGTATTAACCGGAAAATTTTAAAAAGAATGTGATAAATCTATTCTCATGGACATCTCAATGATACTTCTCATTTATCTGGCAGCTGTTAATCTGGTCGCCTTTTACCTGATGGGCAAGGATAAGAAAAGAGCCAGGACACGTGGAAGCAGGATACCGGAGAAGACCCTTTTTTTGTGGGCTATTGCCGGCGGAAGCATAGGGTCTATTGTAGGGATGCAGCACTTCCGCCATAAGACCCGCCATATGTCCTTTAAGATAGGGATGCCTCTCATAATGATCCTGCAGGCCTGCTTCTTCGGAAGGTACATTATTGCCCTGATATTCTAATGGTCCCTGAAAGATCCCGGAAGATGCCTGAGATACAAAACCGGCTGGCTCAGAAGCCCAGCCTTTCCATTTCTTTAAGCACTTCCGGCGATACGTCCGTGAAATTCTGGATACCGCCGGTCCATGCCGCTATCATCATAGCGTCCTTGATCTCCTGGGCAGTCGCCCCGAATTTCTTGAGTCTCTGGAGTATCTTGACGGCGCTCTCTGTCTTGAGGTTGGAGCACGCGATGGCAAATACAAGCAGATGCTTGTCTTTTTTTGAAAGCCCGCTCTCCCTGTCCGCCCATACCGCGCCATAGAATCCCGCAAGCCCTTCACCAAAGACCTCATCCATCTGTTTTGCATAACGGACCGACCTTGGCTGGAAGCCTTTAACATCATTTATCTGTATCTCATCTGCCACGATAATCACCTATATTATCATCTATGTTCGTCGCCTATACTTATTCTCTGTTGATACCCGGTAAGATCAGCATTTGGCAGGAAACAATTTAATGTTTTCTTTACATTGACCAGGTATGAAAAACAGAATGGGATGTCGATGTCAGTATTCTCACAGGTAGCTTCATCCTGATGGGACTGCTGAGCCGCAACCCCGCTGCGGCAGACGCCGTATGATGGCGGCGAGCGGGCAGGACCAGAGTATCAGGTGGATAATGTCAAAAAGGTCACATTCCATCCTAAACATCATGCCATCGTGCTCAGGGGAGGATAGGGCGTCAGAAGCATTCTCTTTTGCACGCAGGACACGTATGGACCTGTATCCTCGCTCATAAGTTCTCACTGCAGGGGTGCAATTGCTGCGGACAGATGACATCTGCGGAGTTAAGATCTCTCATAAGGTCTTTCCAGCTCTCTTCTTTCTTTCATGGCTTTAAGGTATATCTATGATAAAGATGATACCACTTTTAGATGGATTCTACCGACCTTCTGCATATCCTAAAAGAACAAGCCCGGAAAATATCGAACGAGGATATCTGCCTTGCAAGAGCCTCAATTGTTGACAGCGTACAGGATCTTCCTGAAAAGTACAGAAAAGCGTATTCTTCAGATTATTTCGCCTATATGTACGCGGCCTTCCAGGAACTCAGGACTTGCAAAATATCAGATAAAGGCGAACCTGTTGACATTGAAGAGCACAGAGACCTGCTTATGAGGATAAGCCAGCAGAAAGACGAAGGTAATGCCAGGCAAAGGGCATTTCGCCGTTTTGTAGCCGTGGTCATTCCATATCTTGCGTTTATTGCAAGACGGACGATACATCCGCCAGGGATGATCTTTCCCGGAGGGCTCATGATAACTTCTCAGGGAAATGAGTATTACTGTCCTGTCAAGAACAAGCAGTCGGGTGTAGAGCTGGCCTTATGTGATTTTTGCAAGTGCAGGGATAGTGGGGAACTGAAGGGAGAAGTCCCGGACAGTTGAATCCTGATCCTGCCCGATCTTTCCTTGCCCGACTGAGCATCTCAATCTTCTCACCTGTGAGGACTCTTCTTATTTTATCAGGAATCTCTTTATCTCCCAGGAAGCTAAATATTAAAATAAGAGCTGAAATTACAGCATTATTGAAAAATGGTTCATTAACAAAACTTCGTATTGATGTTAATATTAAACAAGGTTTAGGTTAAATAAATACAGGACTAACTAGATATTGCGGGTAGTGGGGAATGAACCGCAAACGGGAGTGGAGTTGAAGAGATGTTGGGGAACATCCCGGATCCATCAGGAGAGAGGCGCCTTAAAGCGTGGTGGTTTCCAGGCGCCTCATTCTATCTACACAAAAGGGA
>Ga0209347_1000628_pt1 | contig 80784 bp, 98 predicted proteins | sample AutmiccommuBRH23_FD_187382 | JGI IMG/M metagenome (GOLD analysis project Ga0209347, IMG submission 187382) | Deep subsurface microbial communities from Mt. Terri, Switzerland - Autotrophic microbial communities BRH/23 (SPAdes) (version 2) | ecosystem: Environmental > Aquatic > Deep subsurface >...
TCATCAAGACGAACGTCACCAAAAATCCGCTTGCCTTATTGTCGCTCCGCGACAATCATCTCGTCACCGCGACCGAAAAATCTCATCCAGATTGTCGCGCTCTTCTCATCCAGATTGCCGCGCCATACGTCAGCGTTGAATTGCGAGTTATGGCGCGAACGCGGCACCATGCGAATGTCCGCGAGGCCTGCAATGCCATAGGTGTGCAGCAAGGTAGGAAAACTCCCGATCGGCAAGGTTGAATGCCCGATCGTGAAGACAGCGCCTTCGGGCCTGTGCGCTTCCTGCAGGGACGGCTGCTTGCTCATGGCGCTTCGCCTGCACCGTTGGGCCTCCGCGTCATCAGCATCGGGCCATAGACCAGCTCCAACAGGCAAGACGACCCTTGAACGAGCATTCGAACTGGCCCGTTTCGAAAAGTGCAACTGCGTCGCTGATCGCGAGCAGCTTGAGGCATGACGATTCGGGCTTTCAGTCTTGATCCAGCCTCCACAGCCACGCTGAAGAGTCGGAAGCCGCATTCGGACTCAACGCGCTGCCGACATCGTCGAACGAAAGCGACTCAGAGCCAGGCTGAACAAGATGGTTCCGATGGCAACCATCGCTATGAGCTGCGGCCACACGATCTCGAGCCCTGCGCCACGAAAGAGCACCGCTTGCGCGAAGCTCGTATAGTGCGTCGAAGGGGCTGCCTGCATCAGGATCTGTAAGGTCCGGGGCATGCCCTCGAGCGGAGACGTGCCTCCCGATAGCATGTTCATGACGACAAAAAACGGAATGGCCAGAAGCCCGAACTGCGGCATCGACTTTGCGATCGTCGACAAGACAATGCCAAGCGCCGTCATTGCATAGAGAAACACCGCCGTGCCGAAGACGAATAATGGGATCGAACCTGTGATTTGGACAGCGAGAAGGCCTTGAATCACGACATAGAGCGACACAATGTCCGCGAGCACGATAGCCAGTCCATTCGCCCAGATCTTGGCCATCATTATCTCGCCGGGCGTTACGGGCATGACCAGCAAATGCTCGATTGTACCACGTTCGCGCTCGCGAATGACGGCGGCGCCGGACAGGATCAGCGACAGCATGGTGACATTCGACACACCCTGCATTACCGCCATGAACCAACTCGAGTCGAGGTTAGGATTGAATTTCGTGCGCATTGTCAGTCTGACCGCGAGCGGATTCTCCGTGTCCGACCGACCTGTGAACTTCGCAAGCTCGCGGCTGATGATGCTCTGGATATAGGCGGCGCCGTTTCCAGCCAGCGTCATCGCCGTAGCGTCGACGTTGACTTGCAACATCGGCCGCCGCCCGGCGAGAACGTCGGCCTGGAAGTTAGCAGGAATGTCGAGCACGAAGACATATAGGCCGGCATCCATGGCCGGATCTATCTGATCGATCGTCAGCTGTAGGGGTTCATTAAAGTAGGGTTTCAAGAATGCATCGCGGATCTGCCGGGACAACTGGGAATGATCCTCATCGACAAACGCAATCGACGCGTTGCGGATCTCGGTCTGCACGCCAACTGCCACGATATAGATCGCGACGGTGAAGGTGAACACGATTAAGAAAAGCAGGATGGGATCGCGCCGCAGACTATTGAGCTCTTTTACGCCTAGTCTGAAGACGTTCTCGAGGCGCTTGCGCATCATGCTTCTTGCTTCTTCAGCAACAGCGCCGCCATTCCCCAGAAGACGAGGCAGAACGCAGCAAGCCAGAGGTAGTTCTGATAAAGGGCAAAAAAGCCTAGCTCCTTGTTGAAAACACCGGATGTGATCCGCTGAAAATAGAGAGCGGGAAAGATGTGTCCTGCTATGCGCGCAACGCCTTCGAGCGTCGACACCGGATACAGCATGCCGGAGAAATTCAGCGAGGGAATCATGACGATGATAGCTGAAGCAAATATAGCGGCAAGCTGCGTCGAGACGAACGATGATATCACCAAACCAAGCGATGTAGCGGCCGCGGCGAATAGGATCGCTCCCAATGCGAGAGCCGAGAAGCTGCCTTCCATTGGCGTCCGGAAAAAGACGACCATCAGCGTGACGAGGCCGATAAAGCTGATCATGGCGACCCCCATGTAGGGCAGCTGTTTGCCGAGCAGAAACTCGAACTTGCTGGCAGGCGCCGCGTATAGATTAATGATCGAGCCGAGTTCCTTCTCCCTGACGACCCCTAACGCGGTCAGCATGGTTGAAAACATGTACATTAGGAGCATCAGCACGCCGGGCGCGATAGCGTAGACGCTAAGGAAGGATTGATTGTACCTGAAGCGCGTCTCGATCTCGGCGGAGCGGGAAGAGGACGAGCTTCCAGCTTCGCGCCTGGAAAAGTCCGCAAGAAAGTTGGTCACCACACCCTGCACGTAGTTGCGCGACGTTTCGGCCTGGAATGTGTTTGCGCCATCAAGCCAGAGGCCAACTTCCGGGTTTCGACCCGCAAGCAAGTCCCGACCGAAATTGGGCGGAATGACGAGCGCAAATTTCAACTCGCCGGTTTGCAGACGCGCGTCCAGTTCCGCTTGCGTCTCGATAGGAGGGCGCTCGGAGAAGTAGCGAGAACTCAAAAAATTGTCGAGAAAAGACTGACTCTCCTGCGACCGGTCGCGATCGATCGCAGCATAGGACATGTTCTCCACATCGAAGGATATACCGTTGACCATCGCGATCGCGAGGACGATGGGGCCCAGAAGCGCGAAAGCGATACGGATGGGTTCGCGGATCAATTCCACAGCCTCCCGCCGCGCGAAAGCCCACATGCGGCGAGGATCGAAAAGGCGATTGGACGAGATCGCTCCTTCAGCTGGCGCGAACATCGGCGACCCGCTATTCGAAACGACATCGAGAATCTCCGAACCATCCGCCCTCGCAGCATCTTCAAGATAACCAATGAATGCGTCTTCCAGCGTCGTCGATCCACGCGCCTCGCGCAGCGCTGCTGGCGAGTCGAGGGCCAGGATTCTGCCTGCATGCATCAGCGAGATGCGATCGCAACGCTCGGCCTCGTTGACAAAATGCGTCGATACGAAAATCGTCACGCCGTCTTTTCGCGACAGCTCAATAAGCTTTTCCCAGAATCCGTCACGCGCGATTGGATCGACGCCCGACGTGGGCTCATCAAGGATCAAGAGTTCGGGTCGATGGATCAGCGCGACAGCTAGTTGCAGGCGCTGACGGACGCCCACCGGTAGTCCTTCCGGCAACTCATCAGCAACCTCGGCGAGCCCAAAGCGCTCGATCATCTCATGGATGCGGGCCGACGCCTCTTCCCGGGGCACGTGGAACAGGTGCGCGTGCAAAGCAAGGTTCTGGCGCACGCTCAACTCAGTATAGAGCGAGAACGACTGAGACATGTAGCCGACGCGTCGCCGCGTATCGAGGTCATTGGCGTCGACCGATTTGCCGAACAGATATGCCGCGCCTTCGGTTGGGGGCAGCAGGCCGGTCAGCATTTTCATCGTCGTGGTCTTGCCGCAGCCATTCGAGCCGAGGAACCCGAAGATTTCGCCACGCTCGATCTTGACCGTCACATGATCGACGGCAGTAAAATCTCCAAACCGCTTGGTGAGGCCACTCGCCTCAATCGCAAGGGCGCCCTCGTGCCGTGTGGGGGGTGGCAAGATGACAGCTTTGTGCCCCGAACGCTTCTCTTCTGGTAGAAGTGCGATAAATGCGGCCTCAAGCGTGGAGGCGCCGGTCCGGTCTTTCAATTCCCTCGCCGTGCCCGTCGCCAAGATGCGCCCGCCGTCCACTGCGATCAGGTGATCGAACCGCTCGGCCTCTTCCATGTATGCGGTGGCGGTGATGACGCTCATGGCATTGCGCCGCTCGCGGACGCGGTCGATCAATTCCCAGAACTGCTTGCGCGACAAGGGATCGACGCCCGTTGTCGGCTCATCGAGAATGAGGAGGTCGGGATCGTGTATAAGAGAGCAGCACAACGAAAGCTTCTGCTTCATCCCGCCCGACAACTTTCCGGCCTGGCGGCCGGCAAAGCGATGGAGGCCCGTGCTACGCAATAGATCGTCGATGCGCCAGGCGCGCTCCTCCGCCGATTGTCCAAATAACCGACCGAAAAAATCGACGTTCTCCAAAACGGAAAGCGTTGGATAGAGATTGCGGCCCAACCCCTGCGGCATGTATGCGATGCGGGCGCAGACCTCTTCACGATGAACGCGGTCGGCCATTGCGCCACCCAAGACATGGATTGCTCCGCCTTGTATCTTTCTCACGCCGGCGACAAGGCCGAGCAATGTTGATTTCCCCACCCCGTCGGGGCCAATCAGTCCGACCATGCCGCCCGCGGGGATATCAACCGACACCGCATCAAGGGCCACAACAGCGCCATAGCTGTGCGTCACGGACCTCACTGTCGCAACGGGGGCGCCGACGTCTATCATTATTGCGTCTCCTGCCCCGTAGGCGGCAAATTGACTCTCAAATGATTTGGCCAATTGGCGTCTCGCTGGATTTTCACATAGGCGACACCCGTCACCCCCGCCTTGATCCGGCGCGGATAGCGTTCGAGGATCTCGGTTGGGATGCGAATCTTCACCCTGAACATCAGCTTTGCGCGCTCGCTCTGGGTTTCCACGTATTTGGGGGTGAATTGCGCATCGGCAGCGACAAATGAGACATACGCCGGCGCGACGTACTGGGGCGCCGCGTCGGGGACGATTCTCGCCTCGGCGCCGAGCTCCAGTTGTCCCGCCTCATGCGTCGGCAAAAAGATGGTCATGTAGACGTCGGTCAGGTCGAGAAGCGTAAGCGCCTTGCCGCCGATACCCAGAACTTCGCCTGGTTGGACAAGTCGATATTGAACTCGCCCGCTCCGCGGCGCCGTGAGAACGAAGTCCTTCAGGTTTTCCTTGATGCGCTCGACCCTAGCGATCGCCGCTTCGATGGCTGCTTTCGCCTGTGCTATCCCCGCATTTGCGGAATTGACAGCCGCCTGCGCCGTCCCCTGCGCCGCTTGGCGCTGATCGAGCTTTTCCCGAGGCGTGAAGCCCTTGCTCGCAAGCTGCTTGGAGCGCGCCAGTTCCTGCTCGGCGAGGACCAGCTCACTTTTCCTCTGCGCCAGGAGCGTGATGGCCTGATCCAATTGCCGCTCGCTCTGACGGGCTGCGGCTTCTGCTTCACGGAGCTGGATCTCGAGCTCAGCGGTGTCCATGAGCACGAGCACCTGGCCAGCCTTGACGACGTCACCTTCATTAACCAGCACATTTTTGACCCGGCCAGCGAATTTGGCGGCGACGTCGACTCGTTCGGCCTCTAGTCGTCCGTTCGATCTCGCAATGCCTGCCGGCAGATCAATTGGCTTGAATTTTATCCATGCGAGATATCCGCCACCGGCGACGAACAGAGCCCCTATGAGCAACGCGACCAGCTTCCAGCGCATGAACCTAATCTCCTTCTGCGCGCTCCGATGTCTTTTTGGAGCGAGTATCGTTGGTCGGTCGGCGGGGCGTCATGACCCGGATTGTTATTGAGCACGGTCAGGTCGACGGCATGCGAGGGAGGCGCACTTGGCCACGCTGGAAACGAGTTAACTTCAATGGCGGTATTTAAAGGGCCGCGACCGAGCCAATCATGATTAAGCGACGGCGCCACACACGGGTGCTCCGCACGTCGAGCGGCGACGGCAGGCCGGTGTGGGGACTGGAGCTTTGAAGCTCCTGGCTGTCCGATTAGACCTAGTGCTCATGATTATGGGCTTGTCCCCGGGGTTCATGGTCTGTTTGCCAGACGGCTTTGATACGCAGCATGGTCCCGTCGCGGGTTGTGTTGGAATTTGCTGACGCGTCCGCGGGCGGCATGATGCTATCCGATCAAGCGACGAGGTCAATGAGCTGATCGGATGGCTTGTCGGCGAGGCTTTGCCAGCCGTCGACGTTTCGCATCGTGATCTGGCCCGAAGCCAGCAACGCCCAAAACAACATGGCGGCCGTTTCGGCGCAGGGCAGAACGGTTTGCGTCTTGATCCGCCGTTTAAACTCCTCATGCAGGCGTTCGATCGCGTTCATCGAGAACAAGGCGTATGGTGCGACCATCCGGGACTGAGGCGCCGGGAGCATGAAAGTGTGGGCAGGCCGTTCTCGTACGTTGAGCTGCGAGCTCGTGTTTGTAGTTGGCCGCCTCTGCGACTCGCCCGGTTGCGCTGAGAGCGCGAATCCGTAGTTGTCGTGTCGCCCGCCGCTCCCGTTTGATCAACCGAGGGGAGGAAGGGATGCGACGCGTAATCGGGATCGATACCCACCGCACCTTTGGCGAAGTTGTTATCTGGGAAGACGGCTCGCTCCACCATGCGGGTCGGATTGGGATGACGCGCACTGCGCTCGAGGGTTTCGGCAAGAACCTTCTGGCCACCGACGAAGTGGTCATTGAGGCGACCGGCAACTGCATGGCCGTCTCGCGGGTTCTAACGCCCTTCGTGAAACGTGTCATCATCGCCAATCCACTGCAAGTGAAAGCGATCGCTCATTCGCAGGTGAAGACGGACAAAATTGACGCTGGCGTTCTCGCCAGCCTTTACGCAGCTGGATATTTGCCGGAGATCTGGACACCGCTTTGCCACTACCGCGTTCAGTTGCGCGTCAAAGGCTTCGGCGCGCGCAATGCTGGCTTCGAGTAATTCACGCGCGCTAATATGTTTCGCCGTCAAGGCTTTAATCTGGTCTGTGGCGTCAAGAGAGAGAAGCTCGGTCATGCTGAGAGGCCTTACTGATAAGTCGATAGCGTTGAATTGCGAGTGTTCACTTGCTTCGATTTGCGGGTAACGAAATCGAGAGACGTCCAATCGAGTCCAGATTGTCATGCGGCCCTCATCCACCGCGTCTTCGATTTAAGAAGGATCGCCATATTCTCGCCCCGCTGCATGGAAAGCGTGAAGATGTCCGCGCCTTCCCAGCCCATCGCAGCCAAGAAGATGAAATGCAAATCCTCTAAAGCTGTCGCGGTGGGCAGCACAAGCCGACGCCATATCGGCGAGCCGGTGTCGTTCAAAGTCACCTTGATTTGCACGAAGCGTTCAGCCTTGGCCACGAGTCCGAATACCTAATTAGAAGCGCCTTCCGCCCAATCGGCGACCGCTTCGACCCCGTGTTCTGTGCACATGGATAGAGCGAAATCCTGCGCGGCGCGCAAATAGCAGCCGTCACAAAGCTTGGTGAGGGTGCAGGTGGCGTTTCTCAGATCGTAGCTGGAGAGATTCAACGCGAGACCGAGGCGCAGACGCTGAACGCGTTCCCCATGGTCAGGCTGGTCGCCAAAGAATGGAACGATCAATTGCGGCTTGCCCGCTCGCAAGGCCTGGGCGGTCGTTCCGATCCCGCCGTGATGTACCACGCATGAGGCGAAGGGGAAGAGCTCGTTGTGCGGCGCCTCGCAGCAGACGAATTCGTTTGGACCGACTGAGGCCGTGAGCCTCTCGGCGTCTTTCGACCCGGTGAGCAAGATCGCCCGATGCCCGAGGGCGCGGGCCGCCCTTATGCTGACGTCGTAGAAAGTGCCAGACACTTGCGGAGCAAAGGATCCCAAGGTGAAGACGATGGGCGCGTTCCCCGAGGATAGAAAGATCCTCAAAGGGTCACTGAGCCCGCGTCTGCTTTCGTCTCGAGGTTCGTAGAAGGGAAAGCCCGGAGTCTCCATATTGGCCGGCCCATCCGGGTGTGACGCGAAACGGGGAGAATAGAGGCCGAAGATTTTTGATGCGCTGTTCTTCCCGCCAAAGTCGAGGAAGAAGTCTTCGCGTGAGAGCGGCAGCCCGAGTTTTCTCCGGAAGGCGTTGAAACGTTTCATCCGCATGTTCACGCCGGTCCGTATGAGGGAGCGGATCAATTTGTTGAATCCGATCGCCACGCGCGACCCAGGTTGAAGGATGTAGGGTGCCGGCGGGGTCAGCGACGGTGCCGCAGCTGACTGCACGTACAATGGCGCAAGGGCGATTCTCGCGGTCGGAAGGCCGCATGCTTCGGCGGCCAAATTTGCGCCGACGAGCAGATTGTGCGTTACGATGGCGTCCGCTCCTTCCAGTGCGGACAGGGTGTCGTCGTAGGTTTCAGAGAGGAAGCGAAGATAGATTTCGTCCAAGATAAAATACGGATTCTTCAACATGATCCGAAAGGCGCCGGCAAGATCGACGCCGAGGGCGTCGACAATATCGTTCTCGTGCGGTCGCAGGCGAGCATATGCGACGCCCTCGCGCTCGATTGATCCTCGATGCATCTCGGGCGCGGCGATGACGACGTCGAGACCACGCCGACGCATTGCGTGGGCGATGGCGATGAAGGGATATATGTCGCCGAGGGTGCCGAAGGTTACGAGCAAAATCCGCTTACGTCGCTCCATTTCGGCCCCTCAATGAGTCAGGGTATAGCGCCATTCGCCCCGGGTGGCTCGGCCTGCGCGGGGAGCAGCAGTCACGCTGAGTTTTAGTTGTGCGCCCGTGGCTTTGCCGATGGCATCGCGGCGGGCGTTAGGTTTGCCCAATATGTTGACCACGAGCGTGTCGCTTTCCCACCAGAAAAACGAGCGGCCTGTCTTGTTGTTGGATTCCTGACTTCTGCTTGGGCTCGGTTGTTCTATTTCCGCCCGCTCCATTGTCAAAATTCGTGAGTTTCGCAAATAGCCGCAAAGGGGATGGAAAGCGATTCACACGTGTCACATGTCAAGTTCGAGAGGCAACGAGAATGCCTGTTCCGATCATGGCTGAACCCGCAGCTCGGTTCATCAGCTTGATGCGTCGTGGTGTGCGAAAGAATCCACGCGCCCTGACACCCGCAAAAGCGTACGCAAAACAGACGGTCAGATCAACGCAAAGTATGATTAGGGCCACGATTAGAGCGTCGATCATTGTGATATGACGCATATCAAGTAGCAGGGGCATCATTCCCGCATGGAAAAATATCGCCTTTGGGTTCCCTAGGGAAATCATAACTCCCATCATGAAGCTTCGAGCGCGACCAGCGCTATTTGTATCGAGTCCATGCGGCTCATCGCTCTTCGAGGACAGCCACAGTTTCAATCCAAGCCAAACTAGATAGGCGGCTCCCGCAGCCTTGATCAGGATGAATAGCCATCCCAAGGATTGGGCGACGAATGCTAGTCCAAACAGCACAAACATCGCCAAGGGGACATCGCCGATCGCAACTCCTAGCGCCAATCCCGCCGCGGCCTTCCAGCCTTTGGTAATCGCGGTCGTGATAATCGAGACGATCGCAGGTCCGGGCGTAGCGGCCGCTAGCGTCAATGCACCAGCGTAAACGATGAGAGAGGTAATAGTCATTGTTCATTCACCTTCAGTTCCGGGACTTTCGGATGGGTCCGCTGAGCCGCATTGCGATGTTCGGTCAGATTCTCGCAGAGAAGTTCCAACGCGGTCCCCGATGCAATCGAAGCATGACATTCGCGCCGCGTTGAAATTCGTAATCGACGATTTGCTCTTCGACGGAGCACCCCTCATGGATCAACGCTTCACACAACGCCGGTAGATATGTTGACCGCTCACCCGACAGGGTGAGGAGTGGAAAGATGCGAACCTCTCTGGCTACTCGGAGCAATTCCCGTGCAGATGAAATGTGATCGGCGAGCGACAGATGGTCCGTGTAGAGGAACAAGAGATGCGAGCACAGACCGAGATCAAAGGTCGCATCCGCGAAAGGCAAAACCGGCAGCGAGGCCGGGATATATCGCCCAGCTTGTTTCCCTCTTTCGTAGTCCGTAAGAAAGCGCCGCATGGCCTCGAGGCGCGCTTTACCGAGTGCATCGGGATCAGCGAATTTCTCCCACACATAGCGGTCCGCTTGAGCGCGGAGCTGGGACACCACCGTCGCGAATGTCGCGACGACCCGCGCCTCAATCTCTGCGGCGGCGTACATGTAGATGGGGTCGACCGAAACGACTTGTGCGCCTAACGCCGTGGTCTCGGCGTTGAAGCTAGCGGGGCCATCGCCGCAACCCAACACGCGCCCTTGTAAATCTGCATCGGACAGCGCGAACATTGCGCGATACTCTTCAAAGCTTCGACCCCACGGAACGATATTGGACAAATTCACGGCGCTCTCCAGTTGCAGGAGCCACCGCAATACCGCTGGGACGGAGGGACTTTGGAGAGAGTACAACCACGCCGGCGGAATCACAGCGGCGACGGTCGATTTCACGAAATGACGACGTGCCGCTCTTCAGAAAGAGCGCCACCAAACAAATAGGGCGAGATTCACGGCACTGGTCATATCGCTCAAATGTCATGCGGAGCGATCAGCTGTCAATAGGGAGACCGTGAGGAAGCGCGGGGTGGTCGTGCGGCCTCGGCCTGAATGGCGCGGTCTACGTTTTCGTTGCCCAGCCGGTTTGCCGCGAGCGCCACACTTCCTCATGGTCCCCTTTTTAGGGAAAAACCAAGTTCCTTAGCGTGCGTTTTTGCTCGGTTGGACCTTCTGCCCCAGATTAAAGGTCGGGATATTCGCAAATCCACGCGCGTCAAATATGGTCTTCTGTATGGTCATGCCGCTCCAAACGTTGCCACAGCTCGAAACTGAGCGATTACGTTTACGTCCTCTTGCGCCGGACGATGCGGAGGCATTTCGCGCTATGACGGACGAGCTCGTCATCACCGACGTGATTCACTTCCTGCCGACGCCATTCCGATTGCCGGATGCTCGACGCCTCATCGCTGGCGAAGGCGACGGGCGGGACTGCTTTTGGGGTGTCTGGCTAGGGCATGGCGACTCATTGATCGGAACGGTCGGCACACACCTGCACGGCGCTGACGAAATCGAAATCGGCTATTGGTTTGCGAGCTCCGCGTGGGGCCGTGGCTTCGGCGTTGAAGCCGTTTCGGCCCTAATCCAGGCGCTCAACGCAGCATATCCGGCGCGCCGAATTATCGCCGAGTGCCGCCCTCAAAACGCAGCGTCATGGCGACTGCTGGAAAAGATTGGGATCCAAGCAGACGGACATGATGGCATTCGTCCCGGACGACGGAGGCTCGTACTCGAGCGCAGATGCTGACCAATGCAAGTGACGAGGAGCGCCCGATGACCAAGCTGACGGGACGACGCCTGATCTATCAAACCTTCATCCGCAGGAGCGGCCAGGCTGTCAGCCAGCCCTTTGCCTGAACGCGATCCAGGTAGACACGGCGCTTCTCGCTCGCGAACTGCGGGGTGGGCCTGAGAACCAAATCGAACAGATCGTCGAGGCCGAATGGCGCAGCGATTTCGCAAGAGCCTCGCTCCGTTTGCCTTGCTGCGACCGCCGTGGCGGTCTCCGGCCAATAGCCCATCGCTTCGACGACCGAACCGTAAGGAGCGTCGCCGTTACGCAGGTGCATCCTGGCTTGATTCTTCACCGACCAGTCGATGGATCTATCCAAGGCCCGCAGCGCGGCTTCCACCCTTCCGTCTTCTGATCGTTCGGCGCGCTCGGAGCAGAACCATATGACATCGACGTCACTTGTGTGGCGAGAGGGCGGGCGGTCATGCAGGTGGTCCCAGACGGCGTTCCTGATGAAACCCGCCCCAACCCAACAGTCGGGCAGCGCAAGGGAGCGAACCATAGCGAGGACACGACATCTCAGCGGGTCGTTGGACAGGATCGCCTGCAATGTCGATGCGTGGTTCATGCCCACATCATAGGTGCATCCCCAACAATGTTCGAAATTGGCTCGAAGGCTGCCCTATGCCACTTAAAATTTTTGATTTTCTGCGCACACGCCCAAAGCTCGCTCTCGAATGTCTCTCTCGGCCATTTCTCTAACGCGATTATTGTGCCGCTGCCCACTCCAATCCTTCTTCAAGTCGATCATTGCCCCAAAATACCTCACCATCAGCCGCGACAAGGCAAGGGGCGCCTGGCAAGCCGATTTCGGCGGCGCGCGAGCATTCGATCCTCAAGCGCTCCTTGCTGTCGGCGCTTTGAGCGCGCTCAATAATGTCTTGGGCTTGAAGCCCGAGTGCTTCGATCAACGGTACGAGTTCGTTGTTTCAGCGATCGGCCGGCCCTCGCCGAATTCGGCCAGATAGACGCTACGCGAAAACGCCGGTCGCACACTCTCGTCGAGAATGAACGCTACGCGCTTGGCAAGAAGGCTGTGTTGCGGAAAGGGGTCGGGACGGGTCAGCGGCAGGCCAAGTCGGTCGCAAATGCGTCGCATGTCACGCCACATGTAACGGCCCTTGACAGGGTAGATATTGAAGGGCGAGTCGCGCCAGCCCTGTGCTGCGAAGATCGGCCCGAGCAAGACCGGACGCCAAGTCAAAAAAATTTATCCCACGAGCGGCAGCCAAAGCCTCAACGCGCATTGCGGCGGGATAAGAATAGGTGCTGGCAAACTCATACCAAAAATCGACATTAGCCATTCCATACCTCCGCGTTGCACTCACCGCGCCGGCGCCGGCACTGCGATGACGCATTTCTGCTCCTTTCCGGCTTTCGCCGCCACCTCGCGGCACGCCCGGAGCGCATCGGAATTCGCCCGCGCCAGATTCGCGCCCGCAACGAATTCGCGCCAGCCTTCGGGACTCCCCTCGCGCATCAGCGCGCTTCCGGCCTGCCATCGATCGATCTGGCCCATCGCCAGCGCCGCGAGGTAAGTACCGCCCGGCGCCAAGGCAGCAACCAATGGAAACAACATGGAGACCATGAGGAAGTGTGGGGCAGTCATGCCGCCTCTGCCTGAATCGCGCGGTCAAAGTTTTCGTTCGCCAGCCCCGGATACCAGCGCTCGAAGGTTGATCGTAGAGTTCCGTCGAGCGTCTTGGTGCGGGTCTGCAAGAGTAGATGCGCGCCGCGCCGAGTCCATTGCATCTGCTGCTTTTTGGCGAACCGCTTGCTCACCACAGCGTTGACAGTCGCCTCCACGAAGGCCGAGGAGATGCGCTCGCCGGACCGATACCGTTCGCCGTAAGTGATGAGGCTGTCCCCGTTCGAGGTGATATAGACACCAAACTCACGAGCAGCGACGATGAACTTGTGCAGTTTCGGATAATCCACTGGACGCGGCGACGGCCGGCGTTTCGCGAAATCTGGAGTTCGTGTATGGCGCGGTGCGACCGCAAGCGGAAGAGGCGGGGAGCCGAGCGAAGAAGATCCCTCGAGGAACGCGCCGCGCGGCGGGCATTGGAGAAGGTCCTGCGTCCGGTGGGTTCGAGCCCGACGAGATCGAAATGGCGTGGTCCTGCCGAGACGACGTTTCAAGAGTCGCGATCGAGCTGATGGCGATCGGGGCGGGATTGGCGTCGGTCGAGGATATGGCCGACGAAGTGGTCGATCGGGCGCGAAACACGTCGGGCTGGAGAGGGGCGCCGCGAATGCCGTTTGCGGAGGTGGAGGCGATCGCGCAGGCGGCATGGAACGACTGGGAAGCGCGGACCGGGCGTGCGCCGCATGAGAGGCCGTCGAGTGTCATCGGGGTCGCCGGGCTCCTGCTGGCCGACTGGTGCGAGGAGAGGCTCGGCTGGTCCGAATATCCGGATGGAAACGCCGGGCTCGCGGCAAGCATCATCGTCCGATTCGAGGTCTCCGACGTCGTTGCGCAGCAATATCCGCAGGTCGCAGCGGAGTGCCGGCGACAATTCCGGGAGGCATGGGACGATCTGCTTCGGCGGCGCAGGCAAGCCGCAGCTTCGTCCAGATCGGCGCCGGTCGAAGCCGATCCAAGCGACGGCGGCGCGCGGATCGGAGACGGCGTCGGCGTTACGGCATTGCCGATCGGATCAGGAAGGCAGAGCGAAGCGCCAGTCCCAAAACAGGCGCCGGCGCACGAAATCGTTGGCGGGATAAGCATAGGCCTGGGCTTGGACGACCCACTTGGTTCCGCCCGCGAGGGCCGGGCCGGTGAGCGGGCCGTGACGTTGCGTCAACGTCCGTTCGAAATAGGCGAAGACGGTCGAGCGGCTGATGTCGTTGGGCAAGGCGAGCGGTGACAGCGCAAGGCCGGCGAACAGCGTCCACACCGCGGCCAGGCGGAGCGGCGCGGGCCAGGCGAAGAACTGCGACGAATAATTGGCGAATTTGAAAATATGCGCCAGCGCGCCGAGCAAGGAAAAGAACAAGGCGATCGGCGGCACGAAAAGCGCGCGCGCGGCGTCGCTGCTGCGTTGCTCCTGACTCCCGCCGATTTCGAATTCCTTCGCGGCGGACCGCAAGGCGCGCCGTTCGATCTCGACCCATCGAACCTCATAGGCTCGTTCGAGCGCGTCGGGAGAGATGTCGATCGCCAGGCGCTGGTCGGCGGCGAGGGCGACGGCCCCTCCCGGCGACAGCATTCGTCGCCAGGCCTTCTGGATCGGTTCGCTGGCCAAGAATTTTTGCCAATCGAGATCGAAGGGCAATTCGGAGTCGTGGACGCCGGCCCTGGCGAGCAGAGCCCGGCCCGCTGCTCGAAAGCGAGATTGCGAGCCAGGCGAACCTCGCCGGCGAAGAAACTTGTTTTCCAAACCCACATAGGCGCGGTACATCTCGGCCAACCGGGCCACGGAGGCGCGGAAGCGCTCGTTGTAGACGCTGTCGGGGTTGCCGTATGACGATTTGAAATGCGCCCGCAGCAGGCTGTCGAGGACTTTGAGGGCCTTGTCTTCCAGACACGGGACGGACGCGCCGAGAAACGGAAGCAGGGCGAGGAAAGTCTTGCCCTCCGGACGCGCCAGTAGATCGCCGGCGAGATCGAGGCCGGAGATGGCGAGCAGGCGCGCCCCGTCCTCCCGCGTCTTCGAGAGGCTGTCGGTCAGGAGTCTCATGACGACCGCGGCGCGCCGCAGGTCTCCGCCGGCGTTGTCCGTGAGATGATCGATCAGCGCCTGTTCGCCGTAATAAACCGGGGTCAGACAGAGGACGAGGGACGCGGCGCCGGTTCGAATCCATGTGGCGCGCGGCCACCGTCGCGCGAGGCCGCGCGGCAGCATCCAAACGCCCCAGACGAAGAGCCAAAGCGCGATCCCCGACATCATCCACCCGAAACGTTCGACGTCGTGGATTTCCGCGGCGGTCGTAAGGGTCCCGGCGACGTCCAGCAACCGCGCGTTGAGGGCGAGCTCGGTCAGGAGATAGAGTCCGGTCATCGTCCAGATGAGGCGGAGGCCGGGGCGAACGACGGGCCGTTGCGCGGCGTCGTGGCGTCGCGGCGAAGGCGCATCGGTGCGCTCTTGTTCGAAACCCGGCGCGGGAGGCGGCGGGAGCCGATGGTACAGGCTGGCGGCGCCGGGGGCGCTCATGGCTGCGCCGCTCGCCCATTCAGTCATCATTGAAGCGGATGGTCGGCGTCGGTCCCTGTGGCCTGGGCCTGATTTTCGCCTCTCCCGGAATGTTAACGTCGCCGGCGGTTATCGCGCCTGGCCGTCGGCCGCGCCGCGGCGCGGCCGTGTGTTGGTTGGAGAATTGGCGATATCTGGCGCGCAGGATCGTTATGGCGGGGGCCGATTGGATGTCGAGGTAGCGCGCCAGCCGGGCCGGCGACAGTCCGCCGCGCGATCCGTGATATTCGAGTCGGCGGGCCGCGGTGTCGGGATCGAAATAGGGGAGGCCGTCGCGGCCGGACATGGTCTTCCCCCTCTCCGCATCGAAGCGGCTCGCAACCGTGTCGAGCGTCAAGCAGCGGGTGAGCGCCACAAACGAGCCGGCTTCGGCGTAACATCTCTCGATGTCAGCGGCGACCTCCGCCATGCCGCCGCTCCGGCGGGCCGCCTCGAATCTGTCCGCGATGTAATTCGCCTCCGCGAGCCCCGCGCTGGCCAGCCAATGAGGCGGGGCGACGCGCGCCCGGGATCCGCCGAGGGCTACTTGCGCGGCGCCAGCCGCGTGGAGCGATAGACGGCCGTTAGCGGAACCCGGAAATCGATGCTCTCGAGCGTAAGCTCGCCGGCCCCGATCGCCAAGGGACGGTCGGGCCAGGAGCCGTCGGCGTTGCGGCGCAGAAGCTCGGCGCCGATCGCGGCGGTCGTGACGATGAGAATCTCTTTGACGCTCGGAATGGTCGTGTAGGCCCAGACGTTGACTCGGGTCTCGGCCTCATTGCTCGGCGAGAGAATTTCGATCACCAGAACTGGATCGGAGAGCGCGCTTTCTTCAAGGTCGTAATCGGAGCAGGCGACGGCGAGGTCGGGGATGCGGAAGTTCGTCTCGGACTGGACGCGGGGGATGACGCCTGGCGCGGTGACAACCGCGCAGGGGCTGCCGCGCTCGCTCAAATGATTGGCGATTAAACGGCCGATTTCGTTTTGAATGGCGCCGTGGGTGCGGCTGGCGGGCGCCATGGCCTGCGGCTCGCCGTCTACCAATTGCCAAAGCAAAGGCGAGGGCGGATTCCAGGTCAGGAACTCGGCGACAGACATGCGAGCGGGAATTTTTGGCAGCGCGCTCATGGGGACAATATAGCGGATGGCGACGCGAAAGGTATGCGCTCGATCGAGCGTTACGCTTTGTTCATAAATGCGGGGTCTAGTCGCGTGTGGGCCTGCGAAAGTCAGCCCCCCCAGCCCGGCAGGCTCGCGGCTCGGCCCGGTTCACTCGTTGATCCGGGCCGAACTTTTTCCGTCTTCTGCCAGCAAACACGCGATTCATTCGCGAGCGGTCCCTCCAATTGCGTCGTCCGGTCGCATCGACGAGGAAAGCTCATCGCGCTTGCGGCCGCGGCTCGAGCCCCGCCATCTGTTCGAGTTCCCGCGCGGTCCACGGCGTCGGTCCGACGACGCTGTCCGCCAGGCGTCCGTCCGGCAGGAACAGCGCCGTCGTCGGGAGTCGAAGCGCCACGCCGTCGCTTTGCCTAATTCCGAGCCACGCCGCCGCGACCGTCGCGTCGTCCGCCGGACGGTAAGCGTAGACGGCAAAGGGCAGCCGCCGCTCCTTCGCGAAGGCGCGATCCCTTTCCCAGCCCTCGAACATCGAGACCAGGACAATGCGCAGCCTGTCCGCGCCGACCTCCTCCTGCAAGCGCGTCAGCCGCTTGAGTTCCGCGCGACAGACCGGACACCGCTGCTCCCACAAGACGAGCATCAGTATCTTTCCTGTATGTCCCGAGACGTTGATGCGCCGGTTGTCTTCGTCCACGATGAGGAGCCGGCGTAATGCTGTTTCTTGGCGCCTTCGCGCTATCCCAAAATCGCCTCTCTCCAGCGTCACGGCGCGTTGCGGCAATACGCAGGAAGAGCTTGCAAGCGCCACGGCGCCAATAAATTCCCTTCGCTTCATGGGTCTCTCCTTTCTCCGAACGCCGTGCGCCCAATTCCGAATAGTTCCGAACCATGTGCGCTGACCGCCCCGCTTTCTGCTCTGTCGCCGCACTGGCGGGAAGGGCTATTTCGCATAGGGGAGCGCGTTGCCGACGGTAATTGTTCCGCGGGTCAGAAAGTGTGGCGGCGATTCAGAATTTCGGTGGCGACGTCGCCGAACGGCGTCATGTCGGCGCCTGATGGGTTGTCGGGGCTGGCGGCGGAATCATCCATCATTTCATCGAACGTCTCCATATCGTAATAGTCGAACAAGGCGTCATCGAAGCGATTGGCTTCGATGGCCCGCTGCACCAGTGGTCGCAGTGGGCTGAGTTGGAGATGGGCGATGAGGTTCGCCCATCCGTCCCAGACGCGTGGCGGGGCGGAGCCGAGCTGCTCGAATGCGTCGATGAGGAAATCGGCCGCCGATTCTTGCTCGATCCTGCCGGCGATGGTGAGCGTGCAGATCGTGTCGGTCATGATCACGGCGCGCGTGTGCATCGATGCGTCGGGATCGAGCGCCAACTCATAAAGCGGAGACGGGTCGCCATCGAAGGTCGAGCGCATCACGGGATCGGCCAGTTCGTCGAGGGCGTCCGCTAGTTCGAAGCGAGTGTTGAACTGGTTGCAGCGCAGAAGCCGGGCGAGCGGACGATAGGCGTCCGTCTCGCGCCATTCGGCAAACAGCAGCATGATGAACGGGATCGGGGTCGGTTGCTCGCGCTGGGTTTTCGGCGACGCGTGGAGATAGTCCTCTATTTCGTCGAGGAAGATGGGTTTCATCCGGCGGCGTTGCCGAGACGCCGCCGCGAGCGCCTTTCGCGGCGGATCGTCGTCGTCGAAGCTGGCGTGGGTCAGCGCATGGAGGATTTCGTCGGGCTTCATCTGGTTTCTGTCGAGGTTGTCGCCGACGTTGTGGAGATCGCGCGGCGTGGTTTCGGTCGGAGGGAAAGGCCCAACGGGTGGCCGGAGCGAAAACCGCGCGCCCCGGCTCGACTCGTTCATCTGCTCCTGCGAGCGTCATCTTCTCGCCGTCTGCGGTCTTCGTCGTCGCGCCGTCGACGGTCCTCTTCCTCGCGATAGCGTCGCTGTTCTTCGTCACGGCGACGATCATCTTCGCGGCGTTTGCGGTCTTCGTCGTCGCGCCGTCGGCGGTCCTCTTCCTCGCGATAGCGTCGCTGTTCTTCGTCACGGCGACGATCATCTTCGCGGCGATCGTAATCGTTCATATGCGTTTCCTTTGTTTGTCTTCAAACGCGTCGCGCGGCGCTCACGGATCGGATTGGGCGCTCGCGCGGACGGAAGATTGATGCAGCGATGCGCGAATGCGAACCGCCAGCCATACTCGTCGGGGAGCCGCCGCGTTCTGATCCCGGGGGCAAGGGGGTGCGGTGCGACATAATAACTCACGCGCGAAAAACCTGTAGCCTGACGCAACGGGAGGGGTTGCCCGATTTGTCGGCGCGCGTCTAAGTTCGCATAGATGCTTAATAATTTGGAATGGGCAGGGGGGCCCCTTATGGCGCGGAGATTCAACTTCGCCAAAATTTAATCGAAAGGCAGCGGCGGCATGACAGTTTTTGAGGAGAGCGGGGTAGAGGCGAGCATCGAAAAAAACGTCGAGATACCGATGGTGGGAGCCGATCCCGAGGAGGCGACCACTGAGGCACAGGCGAGTGTTGGGGGAGTCGAAAAGGCCGTCGACGTTGTCGCACCGATGGCGAAAGCCGATCGTGACGAGGCGTATTTCGAGAAAGCGGCATTTATTGCCGAATGTGTCGAGGTGCGGCGCTTCTTAAAAATGCCGCCGTGGGTGAGGGAAGCTCGCGACGAAGAAGCTGCCGTTGCGGAATGGGGCCGGCTATACACGGTTTTCGAAATCGACCAGCGGGTGCTCGCGATCGCACGGGTGTTTCCTCAGCGGCCGGAGGGTTGGGAGGACGCGTGGTCGGTTCTGGTCGCCTATCTGGCGCTTCGGGAAAACTCCAGTGACCCATTGGTAGGAATCGCGCGCGCACTTTGCGAGAATGGCGCGCGAACCGGCTGACCGCGTTCGCGCGCACCCGCGTTAGCCTCCTTGGCGTAAAAGGAGGTTCGCGATGCGAATAGCAGTTTTCACTTTTGCTCTGATTTTGACGTCGACGGCGTCGGCGGATCCAGCGACGATGTTGGATGGTCAGGAGGAGTCGACGGCGGGAAATGCCCCGCCTGTCGCGCACGAATCGTCGAGGTCCAATGCTGACGACGGGCGATCGGCGCTGGCTTCAGTCGCGCCGGAGACGATCGAACAACTGCCGGTTCTGAAGCACATAGCCAGGAGCGGCGCGAAATTATTCGACGCGGGAAGCGCGCATGACATGCGCGCCGTGGTCGCGCGCCAGGGCGGAGAATTCATGATTCTCCAGGTGACGCCGGATGGCGAAGCCGTCATCGCGGGCGTGCAAACAGACGTGTCGGCGGCGACGTTGCGCGCGATCGCGGACGGCGGACAGCAAATCACCGATCTCGGCGTCAGCCATGGCATGCACGGGTTGTTTGTTCGCAATGGGGGACAGTTTCAGGTGTTTTACGCGACTCCGGACGGCGAACGCGTCATCCCGGGAGTTATGTGGGATGCGACCGGAAAGAACATCACTCGAGAGCAAGTGGCGCCGATCCCCGGCGTGACGCCCACCGTGACGATCGGCAAGCAACCAGGCGCGCCGGACGGCGCGGCCGATGGGTCGAAAAGATTGCCGCTCGAACTTGCGGAGCATACGAATTTCGGTGTGATCGGCGCGGCTTCCGCGCCGCGCCTGTTCGTTTTTATCGACCCGCTATGCAGCTATTCGGTCAAGGCCCTGCAGCAGCTGCAGCCTTTTGTCGCGAGCGGGCGTGTCCAGGCGGCGATTATTCCCGTTTCCGTCTTGGACTATGAGGATCAGGGTCGCAGCACGACCAGCGCGCTGGCCATGTTGAGCAAGCCGGCCGATCAGATGGTGGCGGCGTGGTCGCGCGGCGATCTGAACGGGCCGCCTTCGGGCGAGGCGGAGGCGAAGTTGCGCGCCAATATGACGGCAGCCGAAGCGATCGGTCTGCGCGGCACGCCGACGGTCATCTGGCGTAAGGCAGATGGTTCGGAGGGTCGTATCGACGGTCTTCCGGAGGATTGGAATGCGGTGATCGCATCGATGGGAGGCGAGAACCATGCTGCGCGATAGCAATCGAACGGAAGATCCGACCGTCGAGAAGAGACCGTCAATGTTCGGCCGGACCTGGCGAGGAGTGAAGCGGCTCGGAGCGCCGGCGACGCGAGCCTTCCCGAAAGACGAAGTCGTCGAAGGCGCGCGTGTGATCGGATCATTGATCGCGGCGTTGCGTCGCCGCCCGCGCGGCGAGACGCGTTTTCGTGTGCGCGAGGATAAGGTCTTCGACTTGGAAGAGACAGCGTTACTGCACGGAATGTCGGTAGGGCAACTCGAGATGCTGTTGCAGCGCCGTCGGCGAGAAACCGCGCGTGCGGCTTATATTTCTTTTGGGATGGGCTGGTTGTTCTTTATTCTATGGTTGTTCACGGCGGCCACGACGCCTTGGTCGTCGTGGCGTATTTTGCCGGTTCTGGAGTTCGCGCCGTTCTGCGTGTTCCTTTTTCTGTTAGCCTTCAGGAGCGCGTTGCAGAATTATCAGATCCGGACGCGGCGGTTGGCGACGGCGGGGGAATATCTCGATACGTCTGGGCAGTTCTGGCCGAGCTGAGCGGAAAATCTATTTCGGCGCGTGTTCGTCTTCGGCGTCGTTTGCGGCGTCGAAGACGAGGCCTTCGTAGAGATCCGCCAAGGGGAATTCGACGTCGATTTCAGGCATGGCGAGAACGGCGTCTTCTGCGAGGACGTGGCCGACCCACTCGCCGTCGCGGCGCGCGAAGACCGTCGCGGCGATGCGATCCTGCTCCAGGATAACGTAACGCTGCACCGATGTTGTTGCCTGGTATTCTCTTGTTTTGACGATGCGATCGATCCCTGATGTGCTGGGGCTGAGGACTTCGAAGACGACGATGGGATCGTGGACGACGGCGCTCGTGAGCGGGACCGGCCCGCAGACCACGAATCCATCTGGATAGCGGATTCTACCTACGACCTCTATTTTGAGATCGCTTCCGTAGAACTGGCAATGTCGTCCGCGCAATCTGCCGCCTAAGGAAACCGCAAGGTTGCGTTGAATGGCGGCGTGCGCCGCGGTCCCGCCGGTCATGGCGATCGGCTGGAAACCGTCGAATTCGTAGCGAAGCTCCTGCTTCTGTTCCCAGTCGAGGAACTCCGCCAAAGTCATGGGCTGGCGCAGAGCGATGTTCATGGAGTGGTATATTAGCACAACCCGACAGGGGAGGGACACGCGCCGAGCGGCTTAGAAGGTGCCGGGAGGGGCGGCGCTCCTGCTATCTCCGGCAGCCCCATAGGCCCAAGGGGCGTGCTCGTAGCCTGGGCGCGTCCCTTGGGTGGACGGCTCGTATGGCTTGACGACCGTGCCGTTGCGATCGACGACCGGCGGCCGCCAGGTGGCGTTGGCTTCGCCATAAGCCGCATAGGGGTCGTAGAATGGATGAAGGACCGTAGGTGAGGGCGGGGCGTTGTAGCTGCTCGGGGTGCGGACATTTCCGGACGAGCAGGCCGCGAGCGGGATGGAAAGGCAAAACAAAGCGATGGGGAGATTTCGCATGATGGGCTCCTTGGTAGGAGCCCATCATCATCGGCGCGCGCGCGAATGCGATTGAATAATTCGAGGGCTCAGCGCTCCAGCGCGTCGCCGAGCTCGTAAATACGGGGATTGAGCGCGCGGAGAAGCGGCTCGACCACATTTCGTTTCCAGAGGTCCCGGTCAGCGTCGCGGAGCTGCTGCAGGATGCCTTTGAGTTCCTGGTATTCGGGATAATGGGTCTTGCCCTGTTCGGCCGCCTTCAGGAGCCGATAGTAACAGTGGGTGATGGAGTCGCGGTAGAGACCTTCTCTTTCTTTGGCCTTTTGTTCTACTCTCGTCGAATCGTGGCTGTTTTCGAGCTGTTTCTCGAGATCGCGGACTTCGCCCTGAAGGTCGGCGATTTGCTGGCCGCGCTGGTTGACGACGTCCATCCAGGCGTTGAAGTCGTTGATATGGATGGTGCGAAGGCCGTTGCGCTGATCGTTTTCCTGGCGCGCGTTGATTTGATGGACAGCTTCCGACCACCCTGCGTTATAACCGCGGTTCTCAGTGTCCTTTGCCCGCCGAAGAGCGGCGTTTTTACCGGAGGAGTAGCCATCCGAGCGGCCTACCTCATACCAGAGGAGGCCATTCCCCGAGCCAGGTTCGTCATCGTCGCTCATCTCAGCCGTCCTTCTTCGGCGGTTCCATGTCGGTGGCGGCGCCAAGCGTCGAGTCGATGTTGCCGCTCTTGCCGGAGCTTCCCCCGGGTCCAGCGATTTGTTTCCGGGGCGAGGATATCGCCGGCGTAGATCTTACACCATCGCCGCCGGAATGTCCCGACGATTTGCCTAATTGAGAGTGGGCGTATTCGTCGATGGTTCGAAGCGTTCCCCCCGTTCCGGTCCACGCCGCCGCCTTGCTGAATTCGTTCATATCAATGCGATTGGCCGCCGAGAATCCAAGCATTTTGGGAACACGATGCGGTATCAGCGAGATCATGCGGAAGGATTCCATCGCAATGATAACATGGGTCAGGACAAAGATCGCAAGCAGCACGATCATGCCCACAAGGTTGGTGACGAAGGATCCCTTTTCAAGCAGGAAATGCGCGGCGACGCCGAAGCTCATGCGAACGAGCCAGGACATGGAGGCGAAGATGAAATAACCGGCCATGAGTCCCAGGAGCATGAGCACAGGGCGGAACAGGACGTTGAAGAGCAGTTCGTAGACCTGAATCGCGCGGCCATGCAGGCCGGCGCCGTCGAAGGTCATGTGCGCGAACATCATGAGCGGGACAGCGATGACGGCCTCGACGACGAGGATGAGATAGCCCGTCACGCCGGCGATCCACATGACCCAGGGGATCATCGGCAGGACATAGGCGATCGTCAGCCCGGGGACGAGGAGCGCGAGAATCCCGAAAAAGATCGGCGTGGCGAAGGCGCTAAAGATGTCGGAAAGGGCGGTGGCCGTGGCGCCGGCGGCGGCTCCCGCCCAATTGAAGGTTAAAAATGACGCGATGGTTGCGCCGCCGGTGACCACCTTGGAGGAAGCGGCCATTGCGAGCCCCAGCGAGATCAGCGATGCGGCCGTCATATATTGGCCGAGAGTCATCAGGGCGCCGAACGGGTCGCTCCATTGATTTGCTGTCGGCGACATGTGCTCCGTGAAAAAACCGGTCAGGGTCTCGGTCAGATTGATGCTGCGAATAATTCTTTCGAGCCAGCCGCCGCCGTCTGAGGCGGGGGCGGCGGTCTTTCCGAATTTATCGGCCATCCCGCTCGGGGCGTTGATGATGTCGGCCGTGTTTACGTAGGTTCTCATCTTGTTGAGAAACTCGTCGCTCGCCAGGATCAATGGAGCGAGGTCGGATTTGAGTGATTGGCTCATGCCGTCGTAGTTCGGGGTGTTGACCATGGGCAAATTGTTGAGGAGGGAGAGGGTGCGCCCGTTGAGTTGCGAGTATGTTAGATAATAGGATCCGGCCGCCGCCCATCCGAGCGTCGAAAGTTCTACTTCGTCTTTGACGAGGCCGAGTTTTCCTTCGCGGGCGTCCTGCGCCTTGATAGCGTTTCGCAGTTGCTGAGTGATGTCGGTGGCGGCTTGGGTGAGCTGCTGAGTATAGACGTACGTCGCGTTGGTGAAGGTCGCCTGCAACGGCGTAAGCGCGGACGTTTGCTTGGTTTGCCAGTAGTTTTTGGCGACGCTTTCGGCGTCCGGGCGAATGTGCTTGGTGATGATTTCGTTGAGAATATCTTTTTGCTTTGCGGTCATGTCGGTGTCGACGCCGGCGATCTTCTGCTGGTCGCCGGTGGGCTGATTGAGGGTGATCGAGCCACATACCGGGGAGCCGGTCTGGTTCCCGGGCGACAACGTGTAGGCCCATGCCGTGGATCCGGAAACGACGGTAGGTGTGGGCGGCGGCGCTATTTTCGGATTGGCGGTGGCCTGATTGATGAAGGCGCGGCAGAGCTCGTCCTGCATCAGATTGAGAACGATGTTTTTCGTTCCGGGGATCATGGGCATGGCGATGACCATGGCGTCGGGACCGATGGCCTTGATGCCGTTTTGAAAGACCGTCTTAGCCATGCCAATGCCCCACATGGCGGTCTGCACGACTGCGGCCTGGCCGATAGAGTAACCGGAATTGACTGGGAACATCATGATGGCGGCGAAGCCGAGCCGCACGACGAACAGCGATGTCATCGAATTGGTGAGGAGATTGCTGGTTTCGGCGACGCGGTGGATGTTCCAGATGGAGAGGTAACAGACATAGGCCATGGCGAGAGCCATGGTGAAACCGGTCAATTGGCCGAGCATCTGGCCGATGAGGGTGGCGGCGGCGCCGGTGCATCCGCCCCCTTGCGCGCCGCCGGCCTGCCCTCCGCCCGCCTGTCCTCCGCCCGTGCACGGGCTTCCGTTCATCGGGAAGACGGCCCTGATCATTTCGGCCGCCCAATCCGTGCCGGGATCGAGCGCTTGCCAACTGACGTCATAAGTCTGCGGGGCGGGGGTCTGGGCCAGCGCCGGGGTGAGGCAAGCGAGGGAGATCAGGGCGATCCAGAAGGCGGCAAAGAGGCGGGGCGACATAATGTCCTCGCGGTTTGAGGAAGCGTCGAAGCTGTCACGGGCGTGCGCGAATGCGGTCATGGGCAATCATGGACCCGGGCTCGGGCTCGGCGCAGCTCGGGAATTGGCGTCGGCGTCGTGGCGGAACAGGCTGCGGATCTTTTCGATGACTTTGTCGACGATTTCGCGGGCCTTGCGGCCGAGATGTTCGAGCGCGCTTTTCCCCTCTTTCTTTCCCGGAGTGGCGGCGGCGGCCTCGCCGACTTGTCCATCGAGGTGTTCGAAATGGGCGCTCCATTGCGCGCTTTTGGGATGGGAGGCGAGCGTCTCGGCGATCGCCTCCCGGTGTTTTCCGTATTGCCCGAGCGCTTCGGCGGCGCGCTCGTAGGCGGCGCCAAAGGCGTGGTTGTCGTTGAGCGCGGCGTCATATTCCTTGCGGAGGTCCGCAAAGGGCCCTCCGGGTTTCATCCCTTCGATAACCGCCTGCATGCCGCCCTTGTTGTTCTTGGCGGCTTCCTGGATGCGGTTGAGGACGGCGACGCCGGGCGTCTGGCGGAAGGCCTCGAGCGCCTCGACGGCGGCGTGCGCGGATCTCTCAGCGGCGTCGAACTGTTTTTCCTCGCGGCGCGCCTTCATGCGCGTCGATTCGTAATTCTGCAGGCTCTGCTTGACTTCGGCTCGATCCAATTCTTGCTGCGGCTGTTGTTGTTTTTGCTGGCGCGCATCGCTGGGAGATTGAAGTGTGACCCCCTCGATGGCTCTGCCGACGGCGCTGGCGGATTTGCCGACCGCGCCGAGGGTCTTGCCGAGAAGGCCGCCGACGACGAGCTTTTGCTGAACGACATCGATTTGATGTTTGGTCGGCTCGGGCTCGGAATCAGGTTCTGTCGGCTCGGGACGCGATGCCTGCGTTGCTCGCGCGGCCGCTGGGGCAGCTTGAGAGTTTTGATGTGGCGCCGGCTTTTGAGCGTTGTTGTCGTCGTTGGCGGGAGGCGCAGCGGCGGAGGCGGGCGTTTTGACTGGTTGCTTCGGGTCTGCGGGCTGAGCGGGGGATGCTGCCGGTTTTGTGGGGGCGTGCGTTTCTGCCGGTCGGTTCGGCGCCGGATCAGGATCAGGGTCGAACGCGGCCATTTGGGCGATGGGGTCGTTGATGGGCTGCGATTTGGCGGTCGGTGGAGAGATTTCGGGATCGACGGAACGGGCGACCGGCGGATGTGGCCAGTCTCGTGGCGGTTTTCCCGCGTCGGACCCGGCAGGCGCGGCGGGAGCCGCAGTCGACGGGTGTTCAGCGGCGGGCCGCGCGCTGTCGGGCGCGGCGGGGTGTGCGGAGGCCGACGCAGCGGCTTGGAGGCGCGGCGCGACCAGCACCTCGTAGGAGAGCGCGTTGACGTCGTTTTGGATCGTTTTGGTGTTCTGGTCGGTTTTGCGGGCGACTTCGACGGCCTTGTCGCGTAGCCTCGCAACCAGTTCGGAATTGTCGATGGTCGGCGTGCGCTGCAGGAGTGTTTGGAGTTGTTCGTTTTGGAGCCCCGGGCTGGTCCCGGCCAAGCGGGTCAACTCATCGCGAATATTCTGCTGGATGGGGATGGGTCCGTTCAGCTTTTCGACATCCTGAAGCGCGTAGGCGAGCTCGGTTTTGAAGCGAGGATTGTCTAGGCGGTCGAGAGGCTTTTCCCAAAACGAGAGAGAGACGCTGTCGATTGCGGCCGCGAGTCTGGGATCGCGCGCTTCGATTTGCGGGCGCATCTGTTCGAGCCGCTGAATGAGATCGGCGGTTTCTCTGACCGCTAATTTTTTTTGCTCGATGCCGCGTTCCGGGCTGGCTGCGGGCACGGCGGTCGATTCGTCCGTCCCAGGACCGATCGATGAGCTGCGATCGGCGGCTGCCGTGTCCTTGGCGGGTTGTTCTGTTTCCTGCTTCGGCGATTCGATGTGGCGCGGCGGCGCGGCGGCGCGCGTGGGATCGATGTCGCGTCGGGGCGGTTGGTTTGGTTCGTCGGCCATGATTTTCTGTTCCTTGGATGCAACGCGTTGAAAAGTTGTTGGCGCAACGGCGAGTGGGGTTTGGTCCCGATCTCGTCCTGTCGGTTATTGATTCGCCATGTTCGGAGTCGGAAGTTCGACGGCTGGTCGGACATCATGCTCCGCCGCGGACGCGAGATGAGTGGCGTTGACGGCGGCGTTCTTCATCGCCATGCGATAGTTTTCGAGGAGCAGGTAATTGGTGACGGCGAGCTCGTTGGCGATCTCGCGCTCAACCGCCGCCGGCGGCATGCTTTGGAGTTGCGCGGCCCAGTTGACGTCGCTGTAGCGGCGATGCACGTCGAGTTGCAGCGCCTGCAGCCAGGAGCCGGTGTCGACGGGGTTGAGGCCCTCGTCCTTCATCTGTTTTTTCTGCTGGGCGTTGAGCGGCACGGAGGGAGATTGTGCGGCGAGCACTTCGTTGATCACGTTTCGAGCGAGCGACATGCGTGCTTCGTATTTGCGGCGGCGCACCGAGGCTTCCTTGCCGTCGAGAGAGGCCAATTGGGCTCCGCGTTGCGCCGTGGGAACAATCGGCTGGATCAGGTTGGTGACGTAATCATTGGCGGCGTTGACGCCGTCCTGGCCGTCATATGTGCCGGTTCCGAACAGGCTGGAGGCGCGTTGGTCGGCGTTTTGTCGTTTCGACGCGCTGCAGAGGCCGGCGGCGGCTTCGTCCTGAGAGCAATAGCGGGCGTAGTGAAGCATGTTGATCGCTTCCACCGCCTGGGACGTTCCATAATAGGCCGGTTGTCCCTTGTTGGCTTCACCGCGATCGTCGCCGACATCCTGGATCGCCGTCGCGACTTTCCACGACTGTCCGGCGCCGACGGTGATCGTTTGCCCATTGTCGAGATGAGCGCAATGCAGCGGATTGACGACGTGCTCATCGCGGATTTGCGCATTGCGCTTGTCGCGTTCGAACCGCGCCATGGCGTTGTTGGACGCATCGGCGATGTCGCGCTGGGCCGAGATCTGCGCCTTGGAGTAGTTGGCATTCTGTGTGAAGCCTTGACGCAGCAGGGTGGTGACGTCTCCATAGGTGCTGGAGCCGAGCAGGCTGGCGATAGGACCGCTCAAACCGAGTTGGCCTGTTATGCTTTTCAGGATCCCGTTGGCCTGGTCCTGGAGGGCCTTCAACCCCTGTTGGATGGCGATGGCGGTCCCGTCGATGACCGCCAGTTGAGACAAGGCGGGTCCAGCGCCGAAAACGCCGGCGCCGATGAGAACGCCGAGCGTGGTGGAAGTCAGAAGAGAGGCTTTTTTCATGGGGTGTCCTCACCAAAGGCCCATCGTGTTGGGCAATGTGTAGCCGGTCGGCGCGCGGCCTGCGCCGTTGACATAGAGACTGCCGCTTCCGCCGCTTCCGCCGACGCCGATATAGCCCATGGGGGGCCCGCCGCCGCCGCCGAAACTCAGTTTCGGACAGGAGAGTCCGCCGCCCATGCCACCGCCGAAGCCGCCAAAGTTGAACGATCCGAGATTGAAGCCGGATAAAGTGATGCCGCACTGCTTGCTGCCGAGGGCATTTTGCCAGGCGTTGGTGATGGCGCTGCAGATCTGTCCCTGGATGGCGTTGAACAGATTGGTCGGATCGAGCAGGTTGATGATCACGTTGAGGCCGACGCCCTTGAGGATGTTGTCGAGACAGGTCAGCGACTTGATCGACTGCGGCGCGGCGATGTCTTTGTCGTCGGCGGCGATGCGGGCGGCGGCGGTGTCGGCCGCTCGCTGATAGAGCGTCGCGCAGGCGGCGCTGCCGGTCGGCTGAGAGGATTGCGCCAGCGCGCCGGTGGAGATGGCGGCGAGCAGGGCGACGAAGGTGAAAAATCTCTTGCGCATCAAATGACCTTTCGTGCGGCTCTGTCCTGTTTGTGTTCGATTGCGCAGATGACGAGCGAGGACATGCGTACGCCCGCGGTAATGCGAGTGAGAAGCGCGCGTCGGCTGACGAATTGCACGGCTTTTTGGATGGCTTGGGAGGCTCCGCCGACGTTTGGCGTGAAGAGCCCAGCGAGCAGCGCCTCTCGGTGAGGCTTGTTTGGTTCCGTCATCCAATCGAGCAGGCGGAGGAGGCGCGCGCTTCCGAGCTGCGCCAGAACCGAGTGGAAAGTGGTCCGCGCGGGGTCGGTCTTGAGACGTTTCGACAAGCCTTTCGGATCGAGAGCATAGGCCTCGTCGAGGGCGACGCCGAGCGCGACGACGGCGGTTTCGATAGTCGGGTTCAACTCCGCGCGACGGGCCGCGATGGGGAGTTCGTTCCAGGCGTCGAGTTCCTCGTGATCGAGCCAGGAGCCGATGGATCGGGTGCTGAGATCGGGCATGGGGTCTCCGTTGTTGCAAACAGGATCCGTCGCGAGCGCGCGAATGACGATCGTGTTTTTTCAACGAGTGATCGAAACGGCGTTTTTACGGACAGTGACGCGAAGGCCGAGCGGCCGAACCGCCTCTCGCAACACCGCCGGCCATTGCCGTCCGCCCTGCCAGTCGACGAGCGCGGCCGTGTCGGTTCCGGGCCCGAAACTGACTTTGACGGGAGCAGGGACGATTTGCCGGACGGCGAAAGCGAGTGGGACTTTCTTGCCGAAACCGCGCGCTTCAATCGCCTTGGCAGAGTGGCTGGTGCGCCGCTTCTTGATCGGGTTAACGGGTTTGTGGGTTGTGGACTCGGCGGCGGACGGTGATCCGAGGGAGGTGGACCGCTCGCTCGTGACCGACTCGGGCGGCAGCATGGCGAAGTCGGCTCTGGCCGGGCCGAGCGAACAAAACAGGGCGATGATAGTTAGAGTCGGGATTGCGCGCATTGCCTGGGACCTCCGTTGAAGGAGGGAGTGTCGAGGCTATTTGCGCGAATGCGGAGGAAAATGTATTGCGCGGCTCACTGGCGGCGCGCCCTGGCGCGAGGACGATCGAACGCTGGTTGTAAAATTGTGGGCCTATGCGACGGGGCGGCGGATGGCGCTGGCAACCTAATATAATATATGTGGGAATGGTCGATATTCGGGTGATTCGGGTGGCGGGATTGGGAATGGTGAAGAAGATCGAAATAGATGAAGACGCTGAGGGCAGGGAAGCGCTGGCGGCTGTTGGTGAGCGACTGAGAGAGTTGCGAAAAGCAGCAGGGTTAAGTCAGGCGAAGTTGGCGGAGGAGGTTGGCCTAAACCAAGGCTATATCGCTCTGGTCGAGGCGGGGACCCAGAACATGAGCGTGATGGTGTTGGTCCGGTTGGCGCGCAGGTTCAACACGCGTGTCAGTAGTTTTTTCCCAGAAGCGAAAGCTGAAGAAGCTTCGGATGCAGCATTGACCAATCTCGCGAACGCAGTCGAAAAGCTAACTGAATCTGTCCAGGCGCGATCAAAAAAAGATGCGCAACTTTTGGAAGAAAGTGAAGCGTTGATGATTTCGATCCGTCAGCGCTTGGTAAAAAATGTGAAAAATGGAAAGGGGACGACCAAGGCTGGCGGGGGACGTTGAATGGAGAGGCGCGGCAATTGCGATCTCGCATATAATAGGTGATCTCGCATATAATAGGGTTGACACGAACGCATATCATAGGCAATTAATCTGTCCCGGTGCTATTCGCCGGGCCGGATCTCATGCTCGATCGCCAAAGTCAGATTTCAGGTCAGAACCCGCGCGGAGCGCTCGGGGCTGAAGCGGCTGGCTTTTTCCTTACCCTCATCGGCGCGGCGCTGGTTCGCGCCGACGGTGTCCTCGAGGGCATGATCGGCGCGGGCCTCGGGCTCGAGGCGATAAGTGCTTATCTGGGTTGCGCGCGAACGCAGATACACGACGAGATAGCGGCGCGCGGGATCGTCGTCGCGCCCGAGCAACTCGAAAAACCGCTGAGGGTGAGAAAGCGCGGCTGGTCGGCCTATGACCACACGCTGCTCATCGCGGCCTGGTTGTGCGGCCTTCCGGTTGCGGCTATCGCCGAGATCGTCGGACGAACGCGCGGCGCCATCTACGCTAAGCGCCGGCGCATCGGCCTGGCGCCGCGGCGTCGGAAATCGGCCACACAATCACGCTCGACACGGGATGCGGACACCGCCCCACCGCCGGTCAGGCGCGCGAGACGGACCAGACCGCGCCCTGCCGTCGCTGATCATCCCTCACGCGATCCGGTTCATGCGCGGACGATGTCGGTGCAGGGTGGACCAGAGCAAGCTGACGAGGTAATCGCCTGGGCTGATGACGTCCATGATGACGTCCATACGGCGACATCGTTGGTCGCCGTCATTGGCCCCGAGAATCCGTGCATTGATGGCGTGGCGGCGCTGGATCGGGACGACAGTGGACGCCCGACCGCGGAGTTGGTCGCGAACCACCGTGACAACGCGCAAGCGGTGGGCGGAGATGATCTCCCCGCAATCGCGCAGGAGGCGCCCGCCCGTCAGCGGCCAGCACGGGCGCGGCGCAGCGGCTCGGCAAAAAAATCCACGAAATCCAACAAGAATTCGGCCTCAGCCGCAACATCCCCGCCGCGCGCGTTGGAGCCGGCGGTTGCGGCGGCGATCGCCGTGTTCCAGGAACGCCAGGTGTACCGGGACGTGGTGCTGTATGGCCGCCATAAAAACGTCCCCCGGACCGTCGAGCTGGCGGTGCGGGCGCTCGGCGGACAAATGGTCGCGTCGATGGTAGAGACGATGGGCGAAAGGTCCGAAAGCACCGTCAAATCCTATCTCCTCAAAATGCACTTGTCGACGGCGAAAAAGTTGCTGATCCACGCGGAATTCGATCCTGTAACGTTCAGGGAGAGATTGGACGGGATGTATCGGCCGCATTTCAGCATGGAGGAGGGGCGACTGTATTTCAGAAACGACAAGGACCGGTTAAGGCACTGCAAACTGCGAGAAGTGAACGCCCGTCGACGAGAACGCAGCACAAAAAAGAAAGCGTCCGCGCCAGCTGTGCCCAATGTTGTCGGTGCTGTGCCCAATGTTGTCGTCTACACCGTCAACAACAAGGCGGTGAGCCTGCCGGGTTTGAGGTGCCTCGAGTGAAAAGCTGGTCGCGCTCGCCGTAGAGGCACCGATCTTTTTGACAATCTCTATTTCCGTGGCGTCGTGAAGCCGGGAGATGTCGCGCTGGCGCGCACATGGTCGCGGGGCGCGCACTTTTTTGTTTGCATATGTGACGACGGGTCTGTCTCAATGCGCGTTTTGATGGCGCGATTTTGGCGACGACGCCCGTTGATGATTTGAGGGGCTTTTCCGGTCTCCAATTCGACATGTGGAAGGATAGGCGCCCGGCGAGCGCGTCCGCGCGCGCTGCACGAAATGCCCGCTCGATCAAATCAGCGCAATTGCAACATGCGGCCGCATGGCGTCGCGCCCTTCTGCATCGGTCGTGCGCGAACAGCCGCCGCGGGAGGCGGCGCGCGCGACTTACGAACTATGTGCGGATGAGGCGCGTCGTTGGGCCGCAGAGGGGTCGATCGCGACGCTCCGTTCTGGTCTCCGGCGATGTCTATGCAGAGACAATCTGTCGGGTCAAACCGAGATTTTGCTGGATGCGAATGCGCGCAATGTGATCGCTCGACCGGCCCGTAGGTTGTCAACTGGGTTGCTGGCCTGCGTCTTTGCGCGGTCGAGCGACCAAACAATGCAGGAGTGATTTGAAATGGCGTTCGCGTTCGCGCGTCGAGCGGCGAACATCGCTCCATGCAAAACGAACATGCAGCGATCACCCGCAGACTATCCGACCCGGATTTTCAGGCGTCTCTCGTCAGCAAGTGCATTGCGCTTGCGATCGGTTCGTCGGTTCTGCTGACGGCCTTCGTGGTCCATGACGTGTATGTGTGGACGCATCCTCCGACGCCGAAATATTTCGTGATCGACGGTCGGCAGACGCGCGCGGTGACGGCGTTGGACAGTCCGGTCATCGACGATGCGCAGATGCTCGAATGGTCCACGCGGGCGATCCTTGCTCCCTACAATGTGAACTACAACGATTACCCGCAGCAACTGAGCGCGGCGACTCGCAAATTCACGGTGCGAGGCTGGAATTCCTTCGCTACGAGCCTCATGGACACGAAAAATTTCGAGGCCATGAAGCGGGCGATGTTGCTCTGTTACGCGCAGGCGCAGCGGGCGGCGATCATTAGCGAAGTCACGAGCGTCGGAGACGCTCTCGCCTACCGCATCCAGGTTCCGATCGTTCAGACCTGTCAAAACAGCAATCAGAGCAACACGCAGAATTTGATGATCAAGGCGCTCGTCGTGCGGACGAACGCCGAGGATCGTCCGGACGGATTGGCGATCGACGAGTTCGTGGCGGTTCGCCAGTGAACAGGAAAGGGACGCGCATGTGGCGAAGATCGACGATATCGGGAGTGGTCGCCGCTCTGGCGGCTGCTTCGCCGTGCATGGCGCAACAGGCGGCGAGTCTGCCGTACTCGGCGAACGGCGGCGGGGGCCGAGGCGGGGGTCAGGTCGAGGCGGCGACGGGGTCGTCCGACCGCGTCGCCAATATCATACCGATGACGCCGGGAATGATCCGCGAGTTGGGCAAGCGATTCGGCGACAACAAACGCGCGCAGGAACAGGCGACGACGGAGTTCGCAGCGCCGGGGAGCCGGCGTGTAACCGTTTCTTTCACGCCGGGCCAGGCGATCAACATCATCCAGACCGTCAAGGGCTATCCCACGGCGCTGAGCTTTTTTGACCGGACCGGCGAACCGTGGCCGATCGAATGGGACACCAACTCCAATCCGGCGGCTGTGGCGGACGGGTCGAATTGCAACGTTGGCCCGAATTCCGGAGGGCCGGCGGTCGCCGCCACGGGCTTTTACATCTGCACGCCGAAGAAGGGATCGAACGTGCTCGAAATCACGCCGATGTCGTTGCAGCCGCGCGGCGGTTTGGTGGTGACGCTGCAGGGAGCGCCGAAGCCGATTTCCTTCTTATTGGTCGGCGGCGGCGGGCGCTATGACGCGGATATGAGCATTCAGGTCGCCGATCGCGGCCCCAACGCCAGGGCGGGGGCTATTCAGGCGGCCGCGCCCGACACCGCCTCTCCGTTCTTGACCGCGATGCTCGACGGCGTGCCGCCGGCGGAGGCGACGCCGCTCTCGGTCCAGGGCGTGTCTCCGGACGAATTGCGCGCCTGGCGGCTCGGCGACCGCGTCTATTTGCGCACGCGCCTCACGCTGATCTCTCCGGAATGGACGGCGTCGGAGGCGGCGGAGGGCGGTCTCACCGTCTATCAGGTGCCAGCGACGCCGGTGGTGCTGCTGTCCCACTACGGGCGCACCGTGTCGGCGTCTCTTACGGAGGATTGAGATGTCTGGTTTTGTGTCGAAAAATTCGTTCCTGTCGCTTTTGCGGGGGTTCAATCGAGCCGGGAGGGGAGGGCCGGCGCGGCTCTTGACCATCGCCGGCGTCGGCGTGTCGATGGCGGCGCTCGCCATCGGCGCGTCGTCGATTACCCATCCGCCCGCCCCGGAATCATCAGTGGCGAAAATGCCGGAGGTCGACGCATTGCCGGGCGGGATGCAGAGCAATGCCGCGCAAGACGCGTTGCTCCTGCGCCACGCGCAGGACAAGGCGCAACAAGCCTTGGCGAACGGCGAATCCTATACGCCGCCGATGCCGGCGAGCGTGCCGCTGAAGATCGTGGACACGCCCGCCTCGGTGGAGACCGCGAAAGAGGAGCCGCCGCCGCAGCCTGACGTTCGTCCGGTGCCCGAACCAGCGCCGACGTATGTCCCGCCAGAAGAATCGCACGACGAACCGGCGCGCTTTGAAAAGATCGCGTCGACAAGCGAGGCGACGGGCGCGGCCGAGGATGCTCAATACAAGCAGGCGGCCGGAGATTTGTTCCGGCAGTGGGAAGGGCGCCCGCCGCGCACGGATCTTGTGCTGACGCCGGCGGCGGACGTCGGCGGCGATGTGCCGCCGGGAGCGCGTTACGATGACGGCGCGGAACGGGGCCCGCGGGGCTATCCGCAGCCGCGTCAGGCGCGGCCCGCGCCGGAGACGGTGCTGGTTCCGGCGGGGCGCGGCGTTTACGCACATACGATTGTTTCGGTGAATTCCGACACCGGCGGGCCGATCATTTTGGAGGCGGACTCGGGGCCATTGGCGGGCGACCGAATGATTGGGATGTTTTCGAAAAATCAAATGAATAGTTCATTGTTCGGAAACACCGATCGATTGATCGTGAACGTGCATACGATCGAACATCACGGGCAAGCCATTCAGGTGCGGGGCCTGGTGATTGCGCCGGACTCCATGGAGACGGCCGTCGCGACGAGCGTGGATCAGCATTACCTCGAACGTTTCGCGCTGCCTGCCGCGGCGGCGTTCGTCGCTGGCCTCGGGCAGGCGATCGCCATGTCGGGGTCCACGATGCAGTTCCTGCCTTATGGCGGCTATGCGACCAGCTACCGCAATCTCAATTTCCGTCAACAGGCGGGAATCGCGGCGGGCGCGGCGGGGGCGCAGGTCGGACAAACGCTGCAAATGCAAACGCCTAAGACCTCGACGGTGTATCTCGCGGCGAACGCCGGCGTCGGCGTCGTGTTTTTGCAAAACGTCGTGGCGCCGACATCCGCCGAGACGTTCTCGCCAGCCGGCCTCAACACGAAATAATTCGCGCCGCGCATTGCCTCATTCGCGCGGGCGCCTGCGAAATTTTCGATCTACCGGTCACAGGAGGAAACGATGAGTGATGCTGCTGCTGAACTGAATTTTCCCGCCGGCGAAGACGCCGACGCCGTCATGCTCGGCATGCTGGGCCAGGATGTCGAGGCGGCGTCCGGAGTGAGCCCGGGGAAGCATAAATGGAGGGTGTCCGCGACGGGCGTCGGGGACGCGGTTTCGTCGCGCTTCACGCGGCTTCGGGCGGTTCTGTCAGACGGCCTCGCCGCGATTGCGGGAGCTGGCCGCCAGAGCGAGGGGAGAAGCCCGGAAGAAACTCAACCGGCATGGGCGGCGGACGATAAAGACAGTCCCGTTTCGTCCCCGACGCCGATGTGGCGGCGCGCCGACGTTCTCGGGGGCGCGTCTGTGATTGCGCTCGGCGTCGTCGTTGTGGGAGCGGTCGCGTTTTGGCCCGATGGGAAGGAGGGTTCGTCTGCGACCCCCGTGTCGGAAACGGGGCTGATGGCGCCGGCGGCGAAACTGGCGACCGCGCTGCGACGCGATGCTCGGCCGCAGCCGATTGTGGAACGGCCGCCCGAGGTCCCGAAAGAGAGGCTGATCGAAGAAGTGGAGTCGCTATGGGGAGCCGGTCCACGATCAAAAGACAAGCAAAAGGAAGCCGATACGGCGTCTCGGGTCGCGCCGGCGGTGGGCGAAGTCGGATTGCGTCCGGCCGGCGTCGAACTGTCGAAACGGGCGGCCCAGGTGTTGCCCGCTCACGAAGAGGCGGCGAGCGCGAAGAAAAAGGCGGAAGACGCTGCGACCCCGCGCGCCGCGGCGCTGACGAGCGAACAAGGCCTCGGAGCCGAACCGAAGGCGGACGAGGCTAAAACCAAGCAGATCCAGGAAACCGCTCTCTACAGCATGATCACCGAGGTCTCGACACTGGTGCGCCGCACGCGCGAGGAAGTGGCGAAGTTGGCAGGCGATCATCAGAAGTCGACTAAGGCAGCAGAGGCAAAGCTGGCGGACTTCGAACGTCGCCTCAACCTCGGAGAAGCGCAGGGGGCTCTGAACGCCGCGAAAGCGACGTCGACCACACCGCCGGACGCTTCGCCAACGAATTCCGCGCCGACGGCGACGCCGACGCCGGCCTCAGGCGTGGTTAAAGCGTCGTTGTCGACGGAAGCGCCCTCCTCCGCGCCGGGCGCCCGCTATCGCGTTCAGGCGGCGTCGCCTGGTCTTGCGATGCTCTCCGAGATTGATCGAAGCGGCGACGATGTTTTGCCGTTGCAAGTGGCGGTTGGCGCCAACGTTCCGGGATATGGGCGCGTCACAAAGATTAGGCAGCGCGGGAGCGAATGGGTCGTCCAGACCGAGAAAGGTTCGATCCGGTAAAAGGTTGGATCCTAGGGAGGCGACATCGTGCAAGGTCTCGTAAGTTTCGCTGGTCAAATCGGCAATGCGATCGCAATCCTGTTGCCGACATTTTCGTATCTTGCAGCGATCGGCCTATTTCTTTCGTCCACATGGGGCTTTTGGATGCAGGCGCATCCGCATAACCCCTTTCGCGGCCGTCCGTGGGTTCCATTCGTTGCGCTGCTGTTGTCCGGCGCATTCGCGTCGTTTCCGTCCATTCTGACGATGGCCAACAACACGGCCGGCACGCATCTGCAGGTGCAGGTGTCGGCTTTGACCAGCTACACGGCGCCAACGGTGGGCGGCGGCGTTCTGGGCCAGACACCGGGCGACGCGGTCGTCAACGTCGTGAAGTTGTTCCAGGGATTTTTCCAGGCGTTTGGGGCGATGGCGTGTTTTTTCGCGATGTTGACCTGGAACGCCGTCATTGGCGGACGCAGCAGGCGCGGCGCGGGCGGGTGCGCCGTTCAATTTGTGTTCGGAATCATGCTCATCAACATCGTCACGGTTTCGAGCTGGCTGGTGGCCGTTTTCAAAGCGTGAAGGAAGAAATGAAAGACAGCGTTGTTGGAAATAGAGTGTTTCTGGCGGTCCCCGGGCAGGCTGACGTTCTCGCGGAACGCCGGAGGAGGCAACGCTCTGGTCCGCGCGCTCCTTGTTGACGGGATGTTTGCATCGCGTCGTTTGCTGAGGGGTTGAGAACAGATGCAGTTTCCTCACCGAGAACGGTTGGCCGATGTGGAAAAAGCTGCCGTGAAGCGAAACAAGTTCATCGATCTGGCGTTTTTCTGCGCCCTGGGCGTGACCGTCGGCGCGCTTTGGATATTTGGGGAGAGCGTCGGACGTCTATCCCTGGCGTCTTTGATGTTTTCAACGACGTGCTTTGCGTCTGCGTGCGCGCGATTGGCGGTGTGCGGCTGGCTCCTGAACAGGTGGGACAAATTCGGGTTTTGGGATAGCCGACCCGAACCAGGCGCGTTGGTCACGCTGCGAAGCGACCTGGCGAGCTGCGTGCTGCTGTCGATCGCTGGCTTTGTGTCGTCCGCAATCGGCTTGACGCTGTTGGCGTGACGCGGAGACCGAAGGAAAGGACAAAAGGGCAATGTCGACATTGGAAAGCATCAAGAACTCGCCGACGGCGATCTCGTTGAGCGGCTGGGTTCTCTTTTATTCGGGGCTGTTGTCGATCGTGGGTCTTTATATGGCAGTGGGCGTTGTCGCTTTACTGGGGGAGCAGGGAGAAATCCCGCCGGACTTCGCATTCAAGATGGGCGCGTTGTTGACGGGCGCGGCGGCAGTCACATTTTGCGTGTTCGCCTGGGCGCTGCGTCGATGGGCGCGGCACTTTTCTTCCAACGCCCGCCGTTACGGGCTGTTCGACATTGCGATGATTGCGGTGATCGGATTGGCGCTTTGTGCGGGGATCTGGTTTTTGACGCACAGCGCGGCTTGAACGCAGGACCAAAAAAGAATTTGACAACCAAAAAAAGGAACTTGGTCATTCGCGCGTTCGCGTCGGATCCTTTGCGTCGAGGGCGACCAACTGCTCTCGTCACCAAAGGAGATCGAAGTTGCTGACTTTTCCCAAACTCAAATCCCGATTGGCTGCGGTGGCTGCCGGTTCGTTGCTCACGGTATCGATGGGGGCGACGGCAGCTTATGCGCAGGCGGCGGGCCAGACGCTCGGCGCTCAGGTGCAGAACATCGCCAAAGAATTTTCAACGGCCGGTGGGTTCGCCGGCTCGACGGCGATGTATGTGGCGGCGTTGGTCACATTCGTCGCTGGCGTCTGGTTTCTATGGCAATCGCGTCAGCCGGAAAACCGCGAGAACGGCAAGGTCGCCGCGGGACTGACCGGTCTCGTGTTGACCGGGTTGTTCGTTGCGGGCGGGTCGTGGATCCAGAAGGCCAGCTACACGACGACCGGCGCGGGCGCCAAGGTGAGCAATCAGGCCGGCGTGATCACCTTCCAGTAAGCGTGATGCGCCTGCCCCCGCTTCCCAGCCGGTTCGCGCTTGGTCCGTCGCTCTCGGGCGCGGACCGGCGCATCGGCGGGGCGCGGGTCGTCGTGGCTCTTGCCGGTTCAGCGGCTGTGAAGCCGAGAACTGGCAAGGGCGTTTTCCCTTAGGGGAGGGATCACGCTTGCGATTATCGACAAAGCAACAACGCATGAGGGCGTGGTGATGCGCGTGCAGCCGTTGGTCTTATCGGTGCGCGCCGAGTCCGTGAATGCGGCCGGGGGAGAACATTCTCGCGTTGTCTCGGGGCGAGAGCGACAGGGCGGAGACGTTCTCGGCTTATGTCGGTTTTGTGGGGGCCCGATCTTTATCGGGCAAGAGAGATTTCATCTCGATGACGATCATTCCAGCCAAGATTCCGGAATTTCGACGTCGAGTTGTCCTTTGTGTCATCTGACGCAGCATCTCGAGCGGCCCGAGATCGATCGCGAAGCGACGTTAATCTGGCTGCCGGAATTGACGCAGGGCGTGCTGAACGCGCTCGTCTGGGACATTCATCTGACATTGGCGAAGCATGGCAAGCCGCTGTGCCCGGACCGTCGTCCGGTGTCTGGCGCCCCGCCCGCCCGCGTCGCCGCTTCGGCCTATGCCGCATTGAAAGATCGCGGTCTCGCGGCGCTAAGGCGCATCGGCACGACGTCGCCACGCGATCTCGCGGAGGCGTTGCTGCGGCTGTCGCCGAGTTCTTACGACCGTCGCGCGGAGCTTCTGGGCGGCGCGCGCCTGCTTCCGCTTGGGCGCTTCCTTTGGAACGGGCGCGACGTCTATCCGCAATTGGTCGAGACTTTGAAGAGCAACTCGAAACGACAAGACATATCGGCCGCTCGGCGGCTTCAGGAAAAGGACCTTACGCAATGAGGACTGGGCTTCGATATTCGGCGATCGCTTTCGTGGTCGGCTTGGCTGGTTGTGGCGACGAGCGCGCCGCCAACGAGAGAAATTTCGGCGCGGCGTTGTCGAAGGCGCTGGGACAGGAATTGTGCTTGGGGTTCGCCTTGAAGAAATGGCCGGCGCAGGTGAACGTGGCGGGGCGGGACGAAGGCGTCAGGCAATTCGAGGCGTTGGAGCGGGCGGGTCTCGTGAAAGTCGGTCAGACCGTGGATGTCCCGGACGTCAGCGCGTTCGGGGGGCAGGTGATCGGGGTGAAGAGGGTCAAGTTCTACGATCTGACGGCGAAGGGGCAGAAATTCTATCGGGAAAAGGATGTTGCCGAGAATATGTTTGAGCCCGCGAAGACCGTGAAGAAGGGTGATTTCTGTTACGGCAAGCTGGGGCTCGGGTCGGTCCTGAAATGGGAAGGCCCGAAGCGGAATGGCGACTACGCGGAAGCGACCGTCTTTTACACTTACAAGATCGATGATTTGGCGGATTGGGCTGTTGCGCCGGAAATACGGACGGCGTTTCCGCGCGTCGGGAATGTCGTCGACGGCGCCGCCAAATTGGAGACGGACGACGTGGTGCGACTTACGAGCGTGGGGTGGGAGGCTGGGCCGTTGTCGATCGTCGAGGGCATGAGGATGGCGGGCGCGGTGAAATAGTTCGCACACACTCCAGGGGAAGCGCGAATCGAGATATCGGGCTTGGAGGACTTCTCGTGTTGAATTTGATTTCGCGCGGCCTCGCCGCTGTGTCCTTGATGGTGAAACAGCCGCTGGCGAGTTTTTGCGACATCGAGACGTCGCACGCCAACGCGCTGGTCACTAAGCAAGGCGATTATCTGAGCTTCATTCGGCTCAGCGGGATGCGGCGCATGTCGACGCGCGCCGATATCGAGCGGTTGGCGAACGCCATGCGCATCGATATTTCGGGCACTCTGGAAAACAGGGGCCATGCGATCGTTGGCTGGTATGCGTCAGACCCCGATCTCGCGGCGGTCGAGATCGAACGGGTCAATATGGGGGCGTGCCGGGAAGTCGCGAGGGAGATCGGACTCGATCTCCATGACATTCTCGATGAACGCAAGAAGCTGTGGACCGGCATTATGCGCTGGGAAGCGGCGTATTTCGTTCTTTGGACGCGCGCCGGGGCGCTCACCAAGGAAGAGCGCAAGCAGATGAAGGAGGAACAGGCGGCGCTGGCCAAGAAATGCGACAAGATCGGCGACGCCCAAAAGTTCTTTTTGCGCAGTGAGGTGATGGCGGCGCGCCATGCGGGGTTCGTGTCGCGAGTGCTGTCGTCGCTGAAAGGCCTGGATGTAGCGGCGACGGAAGTCTCGGCGCATGATGGCGTGATTGTCGCGCGCGAGGCCATGTATCGCGAAACGGTCGGCTCCGCCTGGCGTCCGATATTCGTCGGCGACGGGTTCCGACCGCGCTGGCCCGACGAGGGCGACAAGCGGCCGCCTCTCGAATTGCTGATGTGGCCGCCGCTGCGGGACTTGTTTTTCGACTCCGACGCGGTCGTGCTCGATGGGCAACGCGTTGAACTTGGCCTCTTCGATTATGGGGCCGTCGACATGACGCTCGGTCCGGAAGATCCGCGACCTTTCGTCGAACTTTCGTCGCGGCTCGGCCAGGACCGCATTCCGTGGCGGGTGTCCTTTGTGATCGAGGGGGGCGGCAATTCCGACATGCAGCTGAAGCGCGTCGGCGCGAAGTTCTTGTGGATGTTTCCCGGAAACAAGGATGTGACACGCGCCTTCGAGTTTCTGGACCATGAGCGCGAAGCCAACAATCACATCGCCGTGCGGCTCCGCGCGTCCTTCGCGACCTGGGCGCCGTTTGGCGAAGTCGGGAAGTTGAGACTTCGTCTGTCGACGCTGAAACAGCGTCTGGAAGCCTGGGGTAATTGCCGGGCGACGACGGCGATCGGCGATCCGCTCGAGGGCGTCATGAGCAGCGTGCCTGGGCTTTCGCTGACGTCGACGGCGCCGCCGTCGGTGGCGTTGGTCGGGGATGTGTTCACGATGTTGCCGTGGGGCCGGACGGCGTCGCCGTGGGAGAGAGGCAGCATCCTCTTTCGTCAGCCGAATGGCGCGATGTGGCCGTATGATCCCTCTGGCGGTTCGAAGCGGCCCGCGGTGACCGACATATTCGTTGCGCCGCCGGGATCGGGAAAGTCGGTTCTGGCGAATACGATCAATCTCGGCCTGTGTCTGAGCCCGGCGGCGCTCGGGGCGCGCGGCGCGAAGCTGCCGCTGATTGGCAAGCTGGATATCGGGGACTCGGCGGAAGGGTTCGTGCTGCTGGTGCAAGAAGCGCTGGGGCCGAGTCGTCGGCACGAGGCGATTTTCACGAGGATGCAGTTTGCGCCAGGCTTCGAGTTCAACGTGTTCGATCTGCAGGTGGGGTGCGAATATCCGCTGCCGCTGGAAAAAGCATTTTTGCAGAATTTTCTGGCGTTGATCACGCTGCCCCCGGATCAGAGCACGCCTTTCGAGGGAATGAACCAGATGATCGGCATCGTGATCGACGAAGCCTATCGTCTCTGCACGGATGTTCCGGGCGCATCGCCGAAACGTTACCGCCGCGACGTGGAGCCTGCGGTCGATGCGGCAATCGAAAAATATCGGATCGACCTGCACCACGAAGAGCCGCACTGGCGCGATGTGGTGACTGCGTTATGCAACGTCAGGGAATACCGGCTCGCCGAGATTGCGCAGCGTCATGCCGTCCCCTTGTTGCAAGACTTGATCGGCGCCGTGCGTACGGACCAGGTGAGGGACATGTTTCGCAAGTTGACGATCTCCCTGACGGCCGAGCAGGCGTCGGATCTGTTTGAGCGTTACATCTACGACGTGATTCGAAAGTTTCCGACGTTGAACAGCCCGACGAAGCTCGATTTCGGGCCGGCGCGTGTCGTCGTTATGGATCTGGCGGAAGTGGCGCCGTCCGGTTCGGCGGCGGCGAACCGTCAGACCGAGATGATGTATATGCTGGGCCGCCACATCATCGCGCGCAATTTTTTCCTCAAGCCCGACTATCTACCTCTGGTGCCGGAGCATGTGCGCGGCCACCACCAGGTTCGATTCCAGGAAACCTACGAATCCGTAAAGCGGCTCGATTACGACGAGTGGCACCGCACCCAGGGCAGTCCACAGGTGAGGGCGCAGGCCGAACTCGATGTCCGCGAAGGCCGCAAGCACAACACGCAATTGGGCTTTGCGAGTCAAAGATTGAGCGACATGGGAGACGGGATCGTCGCGCAATCGACCGGACGCTTCGTTTTGCGCGCCGGCGACGAGACCGAGGCCGAAGACATCATTGAGCGTTTCCATCTGTCCGATGCGAGCGCCGACGTCGTGCGGTTTCGGCTGCATGGACCGGGCGCGGCAGGGGCGCCGTTTCTCGCGGTGTTGCAAGCGGACAACGCCAAATACGAGCAGATGTTGGTCAACACGCTTGGACCGATCGAGCTCTGGGCTCTGTCGACGACGCCTGGCGATCGGGCGCTGCGCAATCGTCTCTACGACCGGATCGGCTTTCGCGAGGCGCTGCGTCGCCTCGCCAAGATATTCCCCGGCGGTTCGGCCGAGAAGGAGATCGAGGAACGCAAAGCCAAGCGGTTGAGGCGCGGCGAACTCGACGCGCGCGCGGAGTCGGGGGTCGTCGACGAACTGACCGGCGAATTGGCGGACGCCCATGGCATCGGCGCCAAGCTTCGTTACGAGGACGCTCGCAACGAGCATCTGGAGATCGCCGCGCAATAGGCTGTCCGGCGTCGGGTTGGAATGGCAAAAAGATTTCGGTCTCGCCGCATGAGAGCTTTGTCATTCGCGCGCTTCGGACGGACGATGGGTTTCGTGAAAGATCGACTTGACGATGGGAGATATTTTCATGGCCAGCGTGCGCATTCAGATTCGTCCAAACAGCGTGGTTCTTTTCGGCGCGGCGTCGCGCTGTGTTTCACGGCTCGAACGCAGCGATTCTCGCGCGCCGGCGGAGGACGGCGTGGGTTCGGCCGCTGAGGACGCGGAGATCTGGCGCCTGCACCGCATGAAGAACCGTCGATTTGTCCCATCGGGTTTGGTTCGGCGTTCGCGCAGACGGCGGGTAGCTTGATCGCCGGAACAATTGGAGCAAAGCACATGCGAGGCGATCGACGTCTTATCTTGTCTGGTTTGTTGGTCTCGCTCGCCGGCTGCGCGCATGAAGTGCCAACGACGGTCGACGTAACGGGCATGCCAAATGCGGAGATCGCAATGCGGCGGAGCATGGCGCATGTCGACAAGGAGATGAGCGCACTTGGTCATCTGCAGCCATCGCGGCGAGGCGGGCCGGCTGTGGTCCCGGCGGAGCTCGACAAAGTGGTCGCCTTCGAATGGGAAGGCCCGATCGAAGGCGCGGTGGAGAAACTCGCCAAAGAGGTTGGTTACGACGTCGTGGTGGATGCTCCGTTCAACGCGCCGTCGGTGTCGGTCGGCATCCGCGCCGGGCCGCAGCGCGTCTATGACATATTCCAGGCGATCGGGCGCGCCGCCGGGGATCGGGCGACCGTGCAGGTCGATCCGCAACACCATCGCGTGCAGGTGATTTATCATGTCTAGATCGCGAAAAACGAACTTTGTATCGACCCTCCTGGCGTCGACGATCATCGCGTCGATGATCTTCTCTCCCGTCGGCCCGGGGTCGTCGAGCGCCTGGGCGAACAGCGGCATCACCGTCTATCCGGTCCCGCCGGCCCCTTCGCCGGGAGAGGTCGACGCAGCGGCGCATGTTCTCGGCAATCCGCTGAACAAGCCGGTCACCGGCGCGAAGCAGGTCCCGGCGGTGGCGGGCGGCGAGCGGCCACCTTCTCTTGAGACCCTGCAGGCGGTGAGGGCGGGAGGAGGAGATCCCGGTCTGGGCCTGGAGCCGGGGCGGGAGGATGTGCTGCATCAAGCGGCGTTGACGTTCGGGGCGCAGGGTGGGCTGGCGGGGCGGGGGTTTGCGATCAACGAAATGTTGCGGCGTTACGAGCCGACGCTGGATGAGACCTATGATTTCCATGCGCTGGTGCTGCCACTCGGCGGCGGGCGCACATTGATGCGGCCGCCGGTGGTCACGCATGCGCAGCTCGCGTTCGCCCTGGGCGACAACGCTCAGGTGGCGCGGGAGACCGACTGCGTCTACGGGATCACGCGCGAGGCGCAACTTGCCTCGGCGCCGCCCAATTGGCGCGCGTATTTAGTGAGGAATTGGCGAGCGCCATCGCGCCCGCATGACGCGGTGCTGCCGCGCACCGAGCAGGAAGCCGCCTACTGGAACAAATGGGTGGCGGAGGGCTGGGCGCAGGGCGAGAAGCAGGGGGTGGAGATTTTTCTCGCCGACCTCGGACGGCTGCAGCGGGACATCGTCGGCATGGCCCGCTATCGGGTGTTGTTGCGTCAGGGACTCGTCGCGCATCCGAAAGTCGTTTTTCAGAACAGCATCGTGAACGGCGGGCGTGACGAACTGCGCGCGGGCGACCGTATCGTGCGCATCACCGATCAGCCCGGTCTGCGCGCCGACGCGCGGCGGTGGGGCGCGAAGCGCCGCGGGCCTTGTCCGAAATAGGCTGATCGTTTGCGGAGTGCGGGAGGAAGGCAAATGGAGCAAGCGCTGAAATACCGAAAGGATCTATGGTCCGATTTCGAAGACCTGATGAAGCAGGCGGGCATCGGCGATTGTCGGCTGGCGATCAACATCACGGAGAAGCGCGTGCGCGCGCGTTGCGCGTCGTGGCCGTTGCCGCGGGTGGTGGAGCTGTCGAAAGGCGCGGTGGACGCCGGACCGAGCGTGTGGCGTCCGACGCTCGCGCATCAAGCTGCGCGCACGCGCCAGCGTCGGCGCTGGCTCATTCCGTTCGGCGCAATGGCCATAACGCTCGTCGGCGCAGCGATGGGCGCGCCCGCGATCGGGCTTGCTTGCGCGGGGATTTGGCTGCTGGCGGCAAAGTGGCGCTACGATCTCGAGGCCGACAGATGGGCGGCCGGAGCGGTCGGCGTCGAGACGATGGCGCGAGTTCTCGAGAGATTAGGAGTGACTGGACGATGGCGCGCTGGCGCCTTGCGCCGTCGCGCGCGCCATCAATTGGGATGAAACCATGCTTATCCGGTTTGATGACAAATAATAACGGCGCGAGGAGCACAAAATGACCATCGATGTATCTAACCTGGCTTATCCGGTTCAATGACAAAATGGGATGGGACAGTCATATGATGACAAAAGGGAAGCCTTTGCCGCGTCGCAGCGAACGTCGCTGCGTCCGCGTGAATCCAACTGAGGACCGAAAAAAGACCGAACGTAAACGTAAAGAGCGGAAAGAGGACGCCGGTCAGAAGGCCGAGCAATTCGTTGTGCGGATGCCTGACGAGATGAGGGACTCTATCAAAGCTGTGGCGAAAACCAATCGGCGCAGCATGAATACCGAGATCGTGGTTGCCACAGAAAAGAAGGTGGGGCGGCCGAAGCCTATTCAAAAGGACCGTCTTCAAAAATACGAGGTTCTGGCCGAAAGGATTTCGTGGCTGAGCGACGACGCGAATATAGCGCTCGATCTACTATTTGTGCCAGCCTGTGGCTGCGATCGGCCCGGCGATCGCCTCGACATCGGCTTGATTAAATTAGTTGGCGATAAAGCTATCGCCGAACTCGAAGCCGAGGGTCTTCTGGTCAGGGGCGGGACGCCTGTTCCCGTGCCGCAGCTCGTGGCGGAACTCTATCCCGAAAATATGCGGCACCATGCCCATCTGCTGAAAACAAACAAGCTATATCCTGCCTCCAAATCCTTTCCTGTTTCTGACTGAAAAGGCGTGGGCGCTCCATCCAGCGTATTCCGCTTTTGGCTGAGCAGCGTTCGCAGCATTATCTTGTCAGCAAACCGGATAAGCATAGATGAAACTTATGCTCAATGTCGTAAAGACGGATGCAGCCGCTGGGAGAGAATGGGAGGGGCCGGGCCTGTGTTGGGTTGCGGACCCGCGCAAAAGCGCGCCAGGGCTGGATTCGCTTTTGACGTGGGCCTATCGGGCGGGGGCGTCACGCATTTCGTTTCAGACGGGGGGATCGCCTTCGATCAGGGTTTACGGCCGCAATCGCAAGGTGAATGACGACACGCTGGACGAGGCGGAGATCGCGCAGATCGTCAATCATCTCTATGGCGCGGATGGCATGGCGCGATTGCAAGGCGGCGCGGCGCTGGACACGACATATGAAATCGCGGTGAGCCGCTCGGAGCGGCTGCGTTACCGGTTGAACGTCACGCCGACGCGCACGAGCCGACGCTTCGGCGCGAATGTGGTGATGCGTCCGATCCCGGACCTGCCGCCGTCGCTGGAACAGCAGCTGGTCGAGCCGGGGATCATGGAGGCGTTTCGGCCGCGCAATGGCATGGTGATCGTCTCGGGCGGGACGGGGTCCGGCAAGTCGACGCTGATCGCCGGCATGACGATCGCGAAACTCCACGACGCGAACGGTCATTACGACATCGTGGAGGGCGCCGCGCCGGTGGAGTTTCTGCTCGATCGCGTCAAGAGTCCGTGTTCGACGATCAATCAGAGCGAGATCCCGCGCGACCTGCCGACATTCGAGGAATTCATTCGCGGCTGCATGCGTCGGGAGCCGACCGATATCATCGTCGGCGAGTGTCGCGATACGGCGACGATGAGCGCGGCCATACAGGCGGCGATTTCCGGACACACGTTGACGACGACGATCCATGCGAATGACGTTGCATTGACGATGCAGCGCATCGCGAGTCTGTGTCCATCGGCCGAGAGAGAGAATTTGATCAGCGCGGTGGCGCAGTCGTTGCGGCTGGTCATCAATCAGCGGCTGGCGCAATCGGCGGACGGCAAGCGCACGGCGCTGCGCGAGTTTCTGGTGTTCGATCGCAAATTGCGCACGCGCTTTCTGGAGACGGATCCCGTGCAGTGGCCCAGCCTGACGCGACGAGCGATCGAAGAACAGGGCCAGTCATTCGCCAAATCGATTCAGAATGCGCTGATGGCAGGCCGCATCAGCGAGGAGACGGCCGCCTATGAATTGAGGGAGGAAGGCTGATGTGGCGAAACACCGCGTTGCCGACGCGCATCTTGTTTCTCGACGGGCGCGCGTGCCTGCCGCTGCTCGTGTTCGTGGTCTATTGGAGCTGGGCGACGTTCTATATCGCGATCATGGGCATGACGTTTTTTGTCGTGGTCCGTTGGGCCGGACTGACCGTGCCGTCGGTGCTGCGGCTTGCGCGGCGGCTGTTCGTCGGCGCCGAGCGCACGGCGGTTCCCGTATGGAAGCGCAGGAGGGCGGCGTGAGCCTGGATATCGGAGAGGTCGAGGGGGTTTTGGAGCGGCTGTTGCTGAAGGAGGGACGCCCGGTGTTGCTCGCGGGGGAAAGCGTTGCGCTCGATTGCGCCGTCGCGGCGGATGGATTGCTGCCATTGTTCGTGATCGCCGGCGAAGCATTGTGGCGCGAAGCCAAGGGAGAGGGCTTCGCCCTCAAAACCGAGCCGGACGACGGCGCCTTGCTCGGCTACAAGCTCGCGGAGATCGGCACGCGGTCGTTTACGGCGGTGATGCTGGCGACGACGGAGGCGATGTTTCAGGCGGCGCGGCCAAATGGGATCATCGTCGAGGATCTGGGCCGCGTCTGGAGCGCGTCGACGCAGCGGGTCGAGGCGGCGCAATCGGTCGGAGATGCCGATGAAAATGCGATGCAGGCCGGGAGCGGTTCGATGGAACGGCCCAAGGCGGAGACGATTTGATGAAGAGGATATTCGTTTGCGCGATCGCGATCGCGGCGTTGAACGCCTCGCCGACGCGGGCGGCCGACGACATGGCGCGCGGGGCTTTTATCAAGGAGTGCATTGACGCGGCGGCGAGCGCTCACGCTGTTCCGCCGGCGATCTTGTTGATCCTGCTCAACGTCGAGAACGGACGCCTCGGGGAGGTCAGTCAGAACACAAATAAGACCGTCGACATCGGTCCGATGCAAGTCAACGATAGTTGGCTGCCCAAACTCGCGGCGCATTGGCGGGCGTCGGTGGATGCGACCTACCTCGCGCTGCGCGATGAGTTTTGCGCCAATATCGAAGCGGGCGCATGGATTTTGCGCCAGGCGCTCGACGAGGCGAAGGGCGACATTTGGCAAGGCGTCGGCCTCTATCATTCGCACACCGAGCGGCACAAGACGGAGTATCTGCGCAAAGTGTTGCAGCACGCCGGACGTTTGCAGAAGCGCGCGTCGGCCGAGTTGATCGCCGACAATGGCGGGGTGGGGAGGTAATGGCGCGCTCGGCGTCCTCCCACGAAGGCGGCAGCGACGGCGCGGCGTTTCTCATGACCGTGGCGGTGTTTGTCGTCGGGATCGGATTGGGCGGTTGGTATCTCTGGGAGGAGATGCATGCCGAGATCAGCGCGATTGCGATGCAGACGTTGCACGGGCAGATGAGGCTCATTCATCTGTTCACCGACCGTTATGACGTCGCCGACGCGCAGGTTATGGCGACCGATCCGACCAAAGTGAAATTTCTTCAACTCGTCCGCCTCGCGCGCGAGGTCGGGCGCTTCTTTCTTCTGCCGTCTATCGGGCTGGTGCTGGTTCTGGCGGCGGCGTGTTTCAGCCGCGCAGGAGCGAAGCGGTTTTCCAGAGCGCTCGATCTCGAAGGATTGATACGCGAGCAGGTTAAGACGTTTCGTACGCCGGCGGCCTTCGTCGGGCGGCGTTTGGGTTTGGTCGATATCGACCACAAAGAGCCCCGGCCGGCAGATCGGGCGTTGAGCCGCGCCGAGTGGGTCGCACGTTGGGCGACGGACAAGAACGGCGGGTTCAACGAGGGGGCGGCATGGGCCGAGCTCGCGCGCCAACTCGGCGACCCCAGACGCGAGCCTGAAGATGCCCCGCCGCATCTGCGCTGCATGCTGGCGGTTTTTTCTCTACATCGCGCGCAGCGACGGGATGAAGCGCTCGCCTATCTCGGCGATCTCTCGGAGTCCCTCATCCCCGCCGGCAAGGAAGGGCGCGGGGGCCCCGCAAAGGGGCTCGCTTTCCCGGTTGCCCTGATCGCCAAGGCCGATGACTTGCTTGGTTCGCGCGATTTCCGACAGCCGCTCGTCGACACGATGAGCATGCACGGTTTCACGACGGCGGCGGCGATGAGCGTGTTGATCGCGGCGCGGCTGGAAGGGGGCGTTCTGCCGCCGGCGCAATTCGGGTTTTTGAAGCTGGTCGACCGCCGGCTCTGGTATGCGCTGCATTCGTTGGGATATCCCGCCGACATGTTCAATCCGCAACTCCATCCGACGCCGCGCGTCGAGGCGCTCGGCGCGCGCGATCATTGGGCGAGGGAACGGATGCTCGGCGAAGCTTTGTCTCTCCCGTCGATCGACCTCGCCCTCTCGGCGCTCCGAGAAGCGTCGTCCTTGTGATGGCCGCGCAGGGAATGGGCGGTCGTCACCACGGCGAGGATCGAGTTGACCGGTGGGGTGGCGGCTGCGTGATTGTCGCCCTGCGTCACGGGTTTGAGTTTTCGCATATCGGCAAATCCGTGTTCAGGGGCGGGAGGGGCAAAGCGAATCATGAAGGGCGATCCGAGCGGATAAATTTGGCGGAAAGGCGATGGATGGATTTCGCCGCGGCGACGGAAACATCGAGAGATTTTATTCGCGCGAGGCCGTTCGATCATGTGTCTTGAACGCAAGCAAGGAGGTTTTGATGGACGCGCCTTTCTCGGATGCGGCGGACGGCCGGTCGAAAATCATCGTCGAGCCGCCGCACATTCATATCGATGTGCATGTTCATCTCGATGGGTCCGTCGGCGTTGCGCCCGTAGCGGATAAGCGGGACGCGCCATCTCGCGAATTTGACCAGCCGCCAGCGGCCAGCGAGAGGTCGAAGCGGCCATTGCTCACCAGTCTCGTGGTTGCGGCCGGCGTGCTGGCGGTCGGTTATGGCGGCTATCATGCGGGGATCGTCTCTTCGGCCCAACAAGCCTCGCCGTCTCGCCTCGCCGCCGCGGCGCCGCCGCCTAATCATCCGACGGATACGGCGCCCGCTGCGTTGCCGGAGGCGCTCGCCCGCGAGTTGCAGCAGCCGCCGCAGATCACGCCGCCGCCGGGGGCGGCGACGAAGTCCGGCGCGCCATCTGGTCCGGCGTCTTTCGGACTGCACGAGTAGCGCGCGCGAGGTCGCGATTTCAATGGACACGCCATGTTGCGGAAGGCGGCGATGAGCGAAGCGCGAGAGTGCGATCCGAATGTGTTGCATCCGGAAACCGAGGCGGCCGTCGAACAGTTTGCGAGCGCCTTGAAAGCGAAATTGGTTCGAGCGCAACAAAAATATGGTCATTCGACGGGTTGGAAATATGAGGATTGGCGGGAAACCTGCCAATCCGAATTGACGAGACACGTCGCCAAAGGCGATCCCTTGGATGTCGCGGCTTACGCTCTGTTCTGTTGGGCGCGCGGCTGGACGACGTGCGCGCGTTCGGACGGCTCGGATTTGATGTCGTCGCCAGGCCGCATCGCGTCGACGAACGCGATTCGCGCAGGTTCGGCGCGGGTTCTCGGAGGCGAGGCATGATCCCGCGCGAGATTTCAGGACCGCAGGATCGGTTCGAGCGCTCGGGCGCTCAGGCGTTGCGTGACTTGAGGCCGATCTCGACGCGAGCGTGGGCCGCGTTGATGAGCGAATTTTCGGGGGCTGTGCTCGCGGTCGCCGCCGGCGTGATGGCGTTCGAGCCGGCCGCCGTCGAGGTGATCGTTCCGGCGGCTATCGGCTACGCTGGTCTGGTGCTGACGCGGCGAGTCAAATTGCCGCTGCGGTTGCCGAAGAGCGCGGGGATGAAGGATTGGAATGACCCGGATCCGAAAAACCGGCAGCCGCGGCGGGCGGCGGGGGTGGTGTATCTCGGCCGCGACGTGAACGGCAAGGAATTGTGGATCACCGCGCCAGACGCGCGCCAGCATGGGACGATTCCGGGAACGACCGGCGCGGGAAAGACGACGGCGATCCTGAGTTTCTTATGCAACGCCCTGACTCATGGGAGCGGCTTCGTCCTGGTCGACGGCAAGGGGGATAGCGAGCTGTTCGGCGAGGTGATGGCGTTCGCGCGGCGGTTCGGGCGCGAGGACGACGTGTTGCATCTCAATCTGCTCGTCGCCAGCGGCAGCAAGGAGAGCCACAGCTTCAATCCTTTCGCGACGGGCAACGCCGACCAGATTCGCGAGATGGTGGTGAGCCAACTCGGAGAACAAGCGGCCAATGATTCGAACGGCGTGTTCCGCAGCCGCGCCGTCGCGCTGATCGGAGCCGTTATACCGGTTTTGACGTGGATCAGGGATCACGCTGGCATAGGGATCGACATCGAGAAGATTCGCGACGCGCTGGAATTGCGCGTGATCTGGAAATTGGCGGTTAAGGGCGATTACGAGCTGCGCGATCCGGCGACGAGCAAGACGAGGGACATTCGGCTGGATTTGCCGCAGGACGTCGTCTACCCGCTGAGAGCCTATCTCGGGGAGCTTCCAGGCTATGATACGGATCTCGACTACAACAAGCAGAAATCTGACGATCCGTCGAAGCAGCATGGCTATGCGCGATTCTACTTCACGGAAATGTTCACGCAGTTGGGGGTGTCGCTCGGACACATCTTCAAAGTCGAGCAGGGCGACATCGACATGCGCGACGTGATCCTGAATCGGCGCATACTCGTGGTCTCCTTGCCGGATTTGGAGAATTCGTCCGACACTCTGGCCGGACTGGGCAAGATCGTGGTGACGTCAGTGCGCGGCATGATGGCGCAGATGTTGAGCACGCCGAGGGCGATGCTGGGGCCGGACGCTCCTTATCCCGTAGTGTTCGACGAGGTCTCGTCTTACGCGACGAGCGATTTGGCGCGGATGTTGAGGCAGGGTCGCGCCCTGAATATTTCGTTCTGGCTTGGCTTTCAGGAAGTCTCGGGCATTTTCGCCGAGCTCGGCGAGAGAACATACACGCTGCTTGGCAACGCCACTCTCACCGTGGCGATGCGTTTGCAAGACGCCAATCGAACGCGTCAATGGATCGAGGAGACGTCGGGCAAGGCGGATGTGGCTCAGGCGACCAGCTATCGTGGCGGGGACATCGGCGAATATCATGACACGCGCCAGGCCGATGTGCGGCAGGTGGCGCGCGTGGACTGGCGGGACCTTCAGCGCCTGATCGAGGGCGAGGCGATCATTCTGTCCGGCGACCGGCGCATTCACGCCAAGGTGTTTCATGCGGTGGTGGACAAGACCGGGCCGAAGCGGCTGGTGCGGCCGGTTCCGCTGGATCTGCCTGCGCGCCAAAAGATCGAGGGTCATCGCGAGCGCATTCGGGAGATCGCGAGCCGGATCGAGAACGGGATTGTCGCGGCCGGTGGGCCGGAGCCAATGTCGCCGACATTGCGGGCCATGTATGAGGGGTTCCGCGTCGCGCGGGTGAACGGCGCTAATGGGCGGGCATGCGTGGATGCGGCGATCGAGGCCGCCGGGAGGGTTCCCTTCGTCCGCGAGTCGGGCGGATGGAAGGCGCGGTTCTCTCCAATGCTGGAGTCCGCGGTGGATGGAACGCCGGGAGAATCGGCGCATGTCGTGGCGCTGCGCGATCCTGGCGACGCCAGGCTTTTTGCATCGGTCGTCGAGATCGAGACGACCGCCGGAGCGTCGGAGCAGAAAGCGCGAGAAAATGCGTCGGCTCTGATCGCGCGGGTCGCGGCGGCGGTGAAGGAGTTCGGCGGGCGGAAACCAACACCGACGACCGCCTCTAAATTGCGCGAAGATTTGGAGATGCGCGTGATCGCCGGAGGGGCCGATGTCGATGAGGCGCAGCCGGCGGTCAGACGAAGCATGGGAGCGTCGCCTTGAAAAACAGAGAGAGACGTGCGGGCGCGCTTCGGCGCGGCGCGGCGATTTTGGGAATTGCGCTGCTGCCCGTGGCGTTCGCGGGATGCCAAGACGAGGAACAGGCGGAGAGTCGGCGGCGGCCGCAGGCGTTCGGCGCGGCGCAGGTCGCGCAGCCGTTCGCGGGGGCTGGCTCAATCCAGGCTGCGCGACCGGCAACCAGCGCGAAGTTCGCCTATACCCATGAATTGTGGATCGCGGTGGCGCCGCGCTGGGTGGGGCCGCATTTCGAGCGAGCGAAGTCGTTGTGCGCGAGCGACGCGTCACTGCGATGCGTCCTGCTGGACGCGAGCACGAATCTGAACGACGGCGGCCCCTCTCGCCCGAGCGCCAATCTCCAGGTGCGGCTTCCCCACGGGTCGGTCGCCGCGTTTACGAAGATCGTGACGACGGCGGTCGAGGGGGAAAATCAGAGCGATCTTGTGGTGAGCCGGTCGGCGACACGGTTGGAGGATCTCGGCCAGCCGCTCGCCGATACCAAACGGCGACGGGAGCAGCTGGACGATTATCGCAATCGTCTGAAGGCGCTGGAGGGGCGCGCGGATTCGCGGGCGGAGGATCTGATCAAGATCGCCAACGAACTGTCGCGCACGCAGTCGCAGATCGAAGAAATCGACGAGCAGCGACGTAAGCTGGAGGAACGCGTCGACACCGAGCTGGTGAGCGTCTTCATTCAATCGGAAGCGCCGTCCGGCGGGCCGCTGGCTCCGATCGAACAGGTGTGGAGGCGCGCGGCGAACATCATCGGGGCGAGCGCGGCGGCGGCGCTTCGCTTCGCGCTGATGGCGGCGCCGTGGACGCCGCTCATTTTTATTGTCGCCCTTTTGTTGCGCTGGATTCTGCGGGGCTGGCGGCGCCGCCGCGAAGATGCTTAGTGGGAGCGAAGCGTTTGGCGCGGGGCTCGGCGGTCTCGTTGAGGCGCTGGCGCGCAACAGGGGGGCGGCGCTCATCGCGCTCGGCGCCGTCGGGCTCCTTTGTCTGGCGTTTCTCTCCCTTCGGACGCGCCCGCCGCGTTACCGGCGCGGACGCTTTCTTTCCCAAAACGAGAAGCGCTTCCTTTGCGCCCTGGACGAGGCGGTGGGGGAGGACTATCGCGTTTTTGCGCAAGTGCGGCTCGCCGATCTCGTCGATGTCGATGCGGGCCCGCGCGAGGCGCGACGATGGCGAGCGATGCGGCCCGTATTCGGCAAGAGCGTCGATTTCGTAATTTGCGCCGCGGCGACATTGGAGCCGGCGGCGGCAATCGAAGTCGACGACCGAACGCATCTGCTTCCCTATCGCCGGGAGCGGGACGTGTTCGTCAATACGGTGTTCGCGGAGATCGGGTTGCCGTTGCTGCGCGCGTCGGCTCGCCGCAGTTACTCGGCGAGCGCGGTCAGGAAGATGCTGGCCGACGGCGGCGTCGATTGTGGATCGGCGAGAACCGGTTTCAAAACTATGGAGCGACTATGAGAAATGCGTTTACCATTTTGGTCGCCGTAGCTCTCAGTGTCGGATGGGAGATTGGCCGCGAGATCGCCCATCAAGTCTTGCGCCGCGTTTTCCATTGAAGAGGCTCTAATCGCGGGAATGGTCGCGTGGCGCTTGCCCGGCGCCCAAGGAGGCAAGCATGAGTCGTTGCATTCTGGACGATGAGACGCGCGGCACAGAGGTCGCAATCGGATGGGATCCCCCGATGGAGACGTTTTTCGCGAGGGTCGCGGATCATGAAGGCGAAATGTTTTGGCTAGGCGGCGGCGATCAGGTTTACGATTCGCCCGAAGTGCTGGTCGAGATGATCCAACCGTACGCTGGCAGGCATGACAGGAAGCAATTGATTTTGGAGTTGCTTCGCGACAAGGCGGCGGGCGATGGCGAACGCGTCTATGATCTTTGTCTCGATCGCCCCGGAAGGGATGACCTGACGCCGGAGCATAGGGCGCGCCCGCTCGCCGGTCCCGCCGCCGCGTCCGCCGATGAATGGGGAGCGCTCGGACAAGGCGAGCCGGCGCCGCGCTGGCTGCGGCCTGTCGATCCGCGTCTGGCTTCTATCGCGGAAATTCGCGTCGACCCCGCGCTCGGCGCCGATGCGGCGACGGTTGCGGCTCTCGAGCAATGCGTCGGATATCTCGACTGCGAGATTTTCGTGTTCATGACGAGCGCCTATCCGGCGGCGCTCGCCGCCGAGCTGATCGGCGACGACCCGCAAAATCCGCATATTCTTGTGCGGCCCGCCAACGCGGAGGAGACGATGTCCTTGCATGAAAAGGATATCGCGACGACGCCGCGCCAGGCGGACTGGTCGATCGATTGGCGGGAGAAGAACAGCACGGGGATCGTAACCGATCAGGCCGTTATCGTCTGGACCGGGGAAGTCCTGCTCAATCGGGAGCCGGGCGGCATGTGCGGCCCGTTCTATGCCATGCAGGCGGCGGCGGAGGCGTGGGCGTTCCACGCGGCGCTCGGCTTGCCGGCGGCGGACGTATGCTCGGCCCAGGCGGCGTCCTATACCTGCGCCGCCCCCTTCGCCGCGCGTTTGTTGCAGGAGGGCGCCAGCGAATTCAAACGGCTCAGGAATTTCTGGGAGTCGCCGATCCGCTCGGGACGCGTGATCCCGGTCTGGCTGCCGAAGGGAGAGCGCTAAAGCGGGTCGCCTACATGCCGGGCGATGGCGAGGGCCGTCGCGGCGCCGGAGGTTCGATCTCTTGTTGGCTGGCCGGCGCCGAAGCGGCGGCGGGAGCCGGCGGCGGCGCGGGATCGGCGAGCGGGCGGGTCGGGACGGCGGAGCCGGGGCGGGCGGCGCGAAGGCCGCGCGCGACGAGATCGGCGGCGTCCTGCAACATGATGGCGCAACGATCGACGGCCTCGTCGAATTGCGCGCGCCGGCGAAGGAAGGCGGCGCCCGCGGCGGCGGAATCGATGCGGCCTTGCGCCTCGCGAAGCAGATTGGGCCGCGCCGTCGCCGCGCTTTCCAGGCTCCAGCGAGACGCGATGGATTGGTCGAGGGCGCGCTGGCGGCCGCGGCGCGCGCGCCGGACGAGATCGATCGCCAGCCGCTTGTAGGGTTTTTCGGACATATTATCGGCGACCCGCTCCCAACGGTCGTCATCGTCGATCTGTGTTTTGTCGCCGAGCGCGCGGCGGCGAACGATGTCGGCGTCGACCGCCGCTTTGGAAACGAGGGTAAAGGTGCGTCCGCTGGCGCGGCTTTCGCTCGGATAGATCTTGAACGCGTTGGAGCCGGCGGTTCCGCGCGCGAGCGCGTTGATATGCTCGCCCTTGTTGCTCATGCCCTGGGCGGCGTCGATGGTGAAGGCGCGGCCATATCCGAGATTGAGGCGGCCTGTGACGGAGTCGGTGAGCCGCCGCCATTCGACGGCCCCGACCTTGCCCCTCGCGTTGCGCAGGAGCAGGCCGTCCTTGGTTTTTCCAACGACGTCGACGACGTCGCCATTGTTGCCGATGGCGGCGCCGCGACCGTCGATCGTCGCAAAGGTGCGGCGGTAGAGGCGCAGCTTGTCGCCAGTGGCGATGGGCAGATCGAAAAACTCCGCCTTGTCGCCTCTGTAGTAGACGGCTTTGTGGATCGTTTCGTCGCCGCCGATCAGGCCTCTCTGTTTGAGGCGCACGCGGATGGCCTGGCTGACGTCGCCCGCCTCCGCATTGGTGAGCGTCGTGATCGTGACGCCGAGAGCCTTGTCGATCGTTCGCAAATTGTCGGTTCGCTCGATGTAGAAGTCGGCGATCTGCCCGACGACCTGATCGTAATCGCCGTCGAGGAGGCGCGCGGTTCCGTCCTGGCGTTTCATGTCGAGCGCTTCTGGAGCGCGTCCCTCGCGGAAGAGCAAAGCGATTTCGCGATCGCGCGGATCGATCTGCCTCACGGCCGAGAGAATTTCCGGCAGGGCGGATTTCGGCAAGACGCGGCGCAGCAGTTCGATCGTGTCGCCCGCCTCGATCGACTGACACTGTTCCCGGTCGCCCAGCATCTTGATGGTCATGCCGGTGGCGGCCTGCAACTCCAGGAGTTTCAGCATGGGGCGCGGGCCGATCTGGCTGACTTCGTCGATCACGAGCACCGTCTTGCGGTCGGGACGAAAGTCTCCCCGCTCGATCGCCTTCAGGAACGGCTGCAGGGCGGAGGTCTCGGCGATGTCGGCGTCCTTGAGGGCGTCGGCCTGCCTCCAGGCGGTGGAGACGCCGACGATTCTGCGTCCATCCGCTTTCCAGGCGGAGACGAGCGGGCGCAACAGCGTGGTCTTGCCGGAGCCGGCGACGCCAGTGAGCAGTGTGAGGCGGCTTCCGCGCCCCATCGCATGGATGGCCGCGGTCTGCTCTTCGGTGAAGGCGATGTCGTCGTCCTTGCTGGCGGCGCGCACGGCGTCGCGGATCGCCTCGACGGCGAGCGCGCCCGACCTGTCGGCGCTGGCGCGTTGCGCGTGAGCGCAGAGATTTTGCTCGATCTCGACCTGCCGGCGATGGGTGACGCACAGTTTGCCGGCCAGCCGGCCTTTCACGAGCGCGGCGGGCGCGCCTTCGAATTCGACGCCGCGTTGCTCGAGGAGGGCCACGACGCGATCGATGTCGCGTCGCCCGTCCTCTTCGTTCATGCCGGCGGCGATGAGCCCGCGCGCGGCGTGAACGCGCAGGCGGTCGTAATCGAGCACGGCGGCCGTTACGAATTCGCGGGCGAGATGTTTGGCGGCGTATCGGTAGGCGAGATCGAAACGTTCGGCTTCGCTTAAGCGAGCCTGGGCGATTTTGCCCATGACGCCGTTATGCGACCAGCCGATTTCGGCGGCCTGTTGAAGCCAGAGTTCGCGCTCGTCTTCCTTGGTCTTGCCCAGGCGGCCGGCTCTGCTCTCCTCGCGCAGGATCTTCTTCTTGTCTTCGACGCTGAGCGCGTCCCAGTCGATGTCTTTGTCGGCGACATATTTTTTCGCGTCGCCGAGAATCTGTCGGTCGCGTTTGCTGAAGAGATCGACCGCCTGCTGGGGAATGTCGACGAGGACGACGGCCTGCTCGTCTTCGTCGTAGGCGACGCGGGCGCCGAGCGCGCGCAGGCGATCGGCGAGGCGGGCCTGGAAATAGGCCCCATATTCGAGCACGCGGTCCGCGGTGAGCGTGCGGGCGTCGATCGCGCCGATATGGCCGTCGTCGGTGACGACGAGATTGGGGATGATGTTGTGGAGATGGAAATGCGGGTCGCCGGCCATGGGGGCGTCGACCAGATAGGTGGCGCCGTCGCGGCCGTCCTGAAGGGCGAGGGTCGGGCGGGCGGCGTCGTGGCGGAAGCTGAACCAGCCGATGTCGCCGCGTTCGAGGCCCTTTTCGCCGCCATGCCCCCTGCGGGTGAACCCGAGGTCGGCGGCGGCGTAGCGCAGGGCGTCGTCGTTGGCGGCGACGAGGGCGTTGCGGATGGCCGCCGCCTCCGCTGGAAGCGCGGCGAATTGCGCCGCCAGCGATACCGATTTATGCGGCGCGAAAACGAAGTCGAAGGAGCTGATTTCGCGCTTTTGCTTCGACCAGGCTTCGCCAGTGTCGGCGCGCCGCGCTTCGAACAGGTTTTTAAGTTCGTCGCTCGTGGGGGAGCGCGCCGGCGAGATCCCCAGCGCGTCGGCGACGGCGCGCGTCATGTCCTGGCGAAACCGCGCCCGTTCGTCGCGGGCGGCGTAGTAGGCGGTGAGCCAGTCGCCGGATTCGAGTTCGCGCCCGGCCGGGTCGACTCCGGATGGGTCGGCCTGCGCGGTTTGTTCGCCGCCGTAATATTCGGCGAGGATCTCGCCTTTGCAGGCGGCGGAGATTTTCTGGAAGTTCAGCATGATCTGTGTCGCTCGAGCGACGATCCTGTTTGGTCGCGCTGCTCGGCCTGGCCGGCCTCGATGCGGGCGACGCCGGCGAGGATCTGCTTGGAAAGTTCGATGTTGGCCGCCTGCTGGGCGATCAGGCGCCCCAGGAGGTCGTCGAGGCGCGGTCCTGCGTCGTCGATGTCTTTCGGGAGCAGAAGCGCCAGCAGGCGCTGAAGCAGCGACATCACGGCGTCGTTCTGCTGCTGGGCCGAGAGCGCGCTTTGGAGCAATGCGTCCTGCCCGGTCTCGAGTCTGGCAAGGGCGTCTTTCAATTCCTGATTCATTTCGGATCTCGTCGTTGTCGCGAATGTTCCGGAGCGGAAGGTCGGACAGCTGATCACGCCTGCGCGCGAATCGCGCAGTGGAATTCGTTTCGCGACGAAAGAGTCTCCCAAAGCCCGGCGGTGGGCGGATGGCGCTCAGCGCCTCTTGCCGGAGCGGGGGGCGGACGCCGGCGCGCCCGTAAACGTCCCCATGAGCGTCTGTTGGCGTTTGGACAAGGGATAGCGCTCGCGTTCTTGCGGCGGCGGGGCCGCCGGGGGATCGGGAGTTGGAGCCGGCGCCGGCGGCGGGGCTTCGGGGAGCGGCTCCGGAGCGGATGGCGCGTGCGACGCCTCGGGCTGGCGCGGCTTCGCTTTTTGCGGCCGAAGCAGCTTTGGGCGCGGCCCAAGACGCCAAGGCGGGGGCGGTGTGGGCGCTTGGGCGGCGCGGGGAGGCGCAACCTTCACCGCCGCTACCGCCTGCTCCGGGCGCCCGCCAGGGCCTCTGTCGTTTTCGTGGGGCGACCACGTAGCCCGCCCTGGCGCGGCCGTCTCCTTTTCGGCGCGGGGCGTGGGCGCCGGGCGCGCCTTCGCGGCGCGGTCCATCCGCCCGCCGCGCGCCCCGGTCCGGCGTTCGAGCGCCGCGAGCCGGTCGCGGGCCTTGGCGATGTCCTCTGGCGTCGAGGGAAATTCGACGGGGCGACCGTCGAGATCGACGGGCGCTCGCCCGGCGACGACGGCGCGGCAATATTCGAGGCGCGCTCTATAGCGGTCGAGGACGTAGCTTAAGAGGCTGGGGGCGACGTTTGGCAGGCGGGCGCGCAGGTCGGCGTCGACGCCGGATGTCAAGGGCGCGGGGTCGCGCGCGCCTTCGGGTTTGAAACAGGCGGGAAAGGTGGCGACGAGCTCGCCGAGCAGTTTGGCCGCGCTGGCGCGGCGCGCGGCGGCTTTTGCGTCGCTGGCGGAAAGAACATCTTGCGCATGGGCGGTTTCTCGGGGCGTTATGGCGGCCTGGACGACCTGGCCGTCGATGTCGACGCGTGGGCGACCGGCGATGACGCTGCGCTGGTAGGCGGGAGCGCGCACATAGAGCCGCAGCGCGGCGTGCAGCAGGGCGGGGTCGATGTCCGGGATGCGCGCGAGAATGTCGGCGTGGATGCCGATCTTGAGGGGATGCGGATCGCCGGCGCCCTTGCCCTTAAAACAGGCGGGGAAGTCGGCGGCGAGCTTATCGAGCAGCGTCGCGATTTCGCGAAAGCTTTTCTTGCGGGCCTCCTGGTTGACGTCGAAGATGGCGAGACGCCGTTCGGCTTCGGCTTTTTCTTCCGGCGTGATGACGGCTTGGACGATCTGGCCGTCGATGTCGACGCGCGGACGGCCGGCGATGAGGCCGCGCCAATATTCGGGGCCGGAGGCGTAAACGCGCAGCGCCGCTTGCAGCAAGTTGGGATCGATGTCGGGCCGCCGGGCCAATATGTCCGCGTCGATTCCCGCTTTGATCGGCGGCAGGCCCGGCGTGGCGTGCGGCTTGAAGCAGGCGGGAAAGGCGGCGACGAGCGTATCGAGCAGGGCGCGCACGGCGGCGTAGCCCGGCCGCTCCGCGCCCTCTGCCGCGCCGGCCGTTTGCGTTTGCTCGTGGGCGGCGCCGCGGCCACAAGGAAGGCTGGTTTGGTTGTCGAAAGCCGTCATGGAATCTCGCCTCGAAAAGCAGGGTCGCCGGACCGCAATCGGGTCCAATGCAAAAGGGCTGATTGCCGAACGCGAACGCAACTAACGCAGAATCTGATAGGGCGCTCGCGGCGCGATCGCCGTTTGCGCCACGAACTCCAGGGCCGCGGCGCCGATCGGGGCAGGGATCGGAGGCCGGGTCCGAGAGGACCGCTCCACCGCGTCGATGCGCGTGGGAAGAAGCGGCCGCGCCTATGTTGATAAGGAGCGGCGCGAATGGGAATCGCCGCGACGCGTTTTTCAACATGTCGTCGCGCCGCCGCTCACAGCACCACGACGCGCGCGCCTTTGGCGACGCGCTGGTAGAGATCGATGACGTCGGCGTTGAGCATGCGGATGCAGCCCGACGACACGGCGCGGCCGATCGTCTCCGGCTCGTTGGTTCCGTGAATGCGAAACAGCGTGTCCCTGGCGCCGGTGAAGAGGTAGAGAGCGCGCGCGCCGAGCGGATTGTTGAGGCCGCCGTCCATGTGCTGGGGCAGATCGGGGCGGCGTCCCAGCATCTCGCGCGGCGGCGTCCAGCCCGGCCAGAACGCCTTGCGGCCGATCCGCGCCTGCCCCTTCCAGGAGAACCCCTGTCGCCCAACGCCGACGCCATATTCGATGGCGCGTCCGTCGGAAAGCGACAGATAGAGCTTGCGGGCATGTGTATTGATGGTGATCGACCCCGCTGGCTCGCCCGTCGGGTCGGACACGACGCGCGCCGTCGACAGGCGGAAATCGACCTCGCCGTCGTAATCAAGCGGCGTCGAGTAAGCGGGATCGGCGTCGGCGGGCAGCGCCGTCACGCGCGCGCCGCCGTTCGGCCGCGCCGCCGGGGCGGCTCCGTAGTCGTTGTCCACCCCCGGTTCTTGCGCCCGGCGGCGGCGCGGAGAGGGGGCCGGTTCGTAGCCGTTGTCTTGCCCGGGGTCGTTAGACCAGGGGTCGCTGTTAAGGCCCTGCGACTGGTCGAGCGGACGCGCGGGTGAAGCCGGATTGACCGGGTAGGTCGGGTAGGCGGGGTTTGCCGGGTAGCGATACCCATACTCGTAATATTGCGCGACGGCGGGGGAGGCGGCGAGGAGCGCCCCAGCGGCGAGAAGGGCGGCGAGTGGGGGGGGGAAAACATGGTCGGGCGCTCCTTACATTTTGCGAAAGCGAACTTTTCGGCAACGCGTGGCGATCTTAAGGAGGGGAGCCCGGCCTGACCGCTCGCGACGCCGTCGCCAATCTTAGATGGAGAGCCGCCTTGAACACGACGACCCGGCGCGGCGTGACGAGGGCGGCGACGCCGGTTTTCGGATTGCGGCCGGGGCGGGCGTTCTTGCAGCGGACACGGAAGGCGCCGAAGTTGCGCAGCCGCACGTCCTCTCCGCGCGCCAGCGCGCAGAGGATTTCCTCGAGGGCGCAATCGAGCAGGGCGCTGGCGTCCTTGCGGGAAAGGCCGGGGCGGCGGGCGTAAATGGCGCGCGCGATGTCGCCGCGCGTCAATGTGCGTTTGGAAACGGTCGCGTCCAAAATCCGATGCGGCTCTTCGCCGCCTCCTCAAAAAGCCGCCGCGGCGGGCGCGCGGCGCAAAATGAAATCTTACCGCGGGCGTCGGTGCAAGCGTTCAGGACCGCGATTTTTATGGCGCTATCGAGACGATTTGCACGCCAAGCGAGCGGAAAGCCTGAAGGATCGCTTCTGTTCGGATTGCGTGCTCCGGGAGAGACGGCTGACGGGCGGCGATTCGAGCTTCCGCCTCATGATAGGAGGCAAGGAAGCGCCGGGTCCGTGGGTTATCTTCCGAGCGGGCAAGTTCCACGATGGCGCTCGCGTTGATGAGGGCCTCGGACTGGCCGTTGATTTGCGCGTGAGTGATGCTTGGTTTCATTTCGCAATCCTGGTTTCGGACATCAAAGTCTAGTGTGCCCCAAGCCGCAGAGCGGTCGATCGTCATGCGAGGAGACAATGAGGGCAGTTTTGCGCCCATTCCCGGTCGAGGCGCATGAGCCTTTCGCTGTGGCCCACGCACCTCGATTGGTAGATTGTGCTTGCGTTGGTGCAGTTAGAGGATATGGTCTTCGGACAATTTCAAATACCTCACTGATAGTGTTGGTTTTTTCTGCGCGGTGGCGTCGCCTGAAATCACTTGGACTGGCCGTTTCCGGCCGGCTGCCGCGAGGTTCGGGGCGTCGGCGGGTCGTCGAATCTGGGGGAGTCGCCGAGCCGGGTGTAGACCTCGATGAAGTGGTTGGCGTGTTGCGCCGCGTTCGCTATGGCGCCGTCGAGCGCGAGCAAGGGCTGGCTGCCTCGAAGGTCGCCGCCGAATTCGAGGATCTGCTGGCATCGACGCCAAAACGCTTCCACGGTCTTGAGCGAGTGGGAAATCGCCAGACAATTCATTTGATCAGCTTCGTAAAGGACGTGACTGCAATCCGACCTGTAGAGATGATGTGAGCCATTCGGCAAGATCGTCAGAATAAACCTGCCCACATTGCACTTGGGGATTTGCACCCAGTCTTCGGCGTTTTTGTGCCCCTCCTCGCTTCCGATTTGGTTTGGTGCGAGCGTCTGGCGCGCGAAGGCGAGGAAAATCAGAGCGGCTTCGGCGATGGCGCGTTTTTCCAGACGTTCCTCGCCCGCCTCGACGACGAGCGTGGTCATCTGCGAGTCGGGAATGCGGCCGGCGGCCGTGGCCTCTGGAACGCCCAGGGCGTCACAGCATTCGGTGAGGAAAAGCGGGTATCTGCGGCTTGACGTGTAGGGGATGTTTTTGCCGAACAAGGCCTTGAGCAGGTGGTCGAAATTGAGACTTCCCTCGGCGAAGATTTCTAAGAGGCGGTCGCGAGCGTCGCGCGCAGACTCCGGGTCCGCTGTCTCGTGCGGCTCCGCTTGCCCTTGGCCGATCTCGTAGCGGCCCGTTTTGCGGAGCGCGGGGAGGACCTCGTGGGTGACCCAGCGCTTGAATTTCTTCGCCTGCGGCTTTCGGCTGGTCAATATCAGACTGTAGAGCCCGGACTCGTTGACGACCAGCATGTTCTGCTCGCCGCCAGGGGTCCGAACTTTAGTCGTCCTCTTTTCGTCCTCGTCGAGACGGGAGACGGCTTTGCTCGTGTCCGTATGTTCGAGCACCTTGCAGAGGTCATCGGCGACGAACCAGGATCCATCATCCTTTTCCACAGACCGAAATGGGTGATTTTCGAACGTGAACTCGACCGGCAGGTTGGCGTTGTTTTCGCCATTGGCGTTGATTTCATCGGCAGACATTTTTCCATACCTCATTGATAACATTTAGCGTTTCCCGCATATCGCGCGTTGGCGCGAGGGGGCGTTTTTGGCCGTGTCGCGAGACCCTTCCCGGATCGAAAAAAATCTCTCGCCGGCCATTGACAAGGCTAGGCGAGGGACGCGCGAACGCGGCAAGGCTTTTTTTGGAGAGCGTCGGGCGGCGTGATGCTGCGACTAATGCGCGAGCGCGGTGGCGTATACCCGTTTCACGCGAAGCGATTTCGCGAGGGCGCGCGAAGGCGAAGCCTGAGCTTCCGGCACCAACGGTGCATTGGTCCGTTCCCGTCCATTTTTGGTCTCCCGCTCATCTCCCGCTCATCTCCCGTTGGTCTCCCGGATGTGGGGCGGAGCCGGGACGGTGCTGGAACGCTTAGAGCGTGAGCCAGACCGTGCGGCGAGGCGGGCAAGCAAACCATATGCCAATCTTGTCGCGCTGGCAATCGGCAGCGCGCGCGAGCGTGAATTCGAATTCGCGCGTTCGCGCGTTCGTGGATTTGGATTCACGCGTTCGCGCGTTCGAGGCGCAGGCTCGCGTGGAATGCAGGCGGCGAAAAACGACGAGCGGCCGATGAGAAAGAGATGTCGCACGGCGCGAGGTTTAGGACGGCCGAAACAGGGAGGTCAGTCGAATGGCCGAGAAGAAGGAGAAGTGGTTGCGGGTTTTGGACGGGATGGCGCGGCCGGGAAATCGGTCTTCGTTGTTTTGGTGGATGTTCGAACATCACGACGAGATCGTTGAGGCGACGGCTGGACAGCGGATGCAGTGGAAGAGGCTGTGCGCGGAGTTCGCCGCGATGGGGCTGACCGATACGTCGGGCCGGGGGGTGACGGAGGCGAATGCGCGCAAGACGTGGTGGCAGGCGCGTCGTGAAAAGGCTCGGCGGGCAGCGGCGCGCGCGTCGGATGAGGCCAAGCGGGACGCGGCGGCGGAAGCGAGGAGGAACTATCCGTCGCGCATGCCGCGTGACGCTCGACCGCTGGCGGGCGAACCGGCGCGTCATTCGAACGGGGCGGTGGTCGTGTCGGCGACGGCGCGGGCGTCTCCCGCGGCGTTGCCGATCGCGGCGGCAAAACCCTGGGAGGACCCCAATCTGCCGCCCGAGCGGGCTCGCCACATGCAGGAGCAGCTGGAGCGGTTGGACCGGGAGCATGAGTGGAATGCTCGGCACGTGAAGCCGCTCAGCAAGGAGAGATACAAAGAACTCGAACAAGAATTTGGGGCCGAAAGAGTGCAACAGCGTTTACTAAATCGAGCAAGAGAAGAGGGATAGACCAATGTCAACAATTGGAAATTCAACGAATGACCGCCGTCCCGTTCTACTGATCGCGGTTGGCCGGCAGAGGTGCGGGAAGACCGTCTTTCTGAATACGACTGTGCAATTTGTGCGCGCGCACGGCGGCAATATGGTGATGTGGAATGCGGATACAATGAACCGCACGCACAGTCTTTCTTTGTTTCACAGCGATGTTCTCGAGCCGGGGTCCGCCGATCCGGAGGACGTGAAGGCTTGGCTCGAGGAGCGGTTCATCGACATGGTGGAGAAACAGTATGACGCCCTGCTCGACGTCGGAGGCGGAGATACGCCGCTGGCGCGCCTCGTAGATGAGGTGCCGATTGTTTCGGAGCTGGAAGAGCGAGGCGTGCGCGTGGTGCTTGTGCATCTGATCGGCCCGGAAAGGGCGGATTTGGATTATCTCGAGCGTTTTTTGACGGAAAGCCGGCTCGCGCCGGAGGCGACAATTCTTGTGCTGAACAAAGGTTTGGTGTTGTCGGGACGATCGGATGGTGTGGCGTTCGCGGAGGTGCGGCGACACCCGGCGTTCCTGGAGGCGGTGGGCGGAGGCGCGGTGGTGGCGACGCTGCCGAGACTTCCGTGCATGTCGCAAGTGACGGATCGCGGGCTGACCTTCTTGGAAGCGATGACCGGGATCGTGAAACCGGGACAAGCGCCGATGTCGTTTTTTGATCAGTCGCGGGTGAAGAACTGGTGGAGCCGCGAACTGCCAGGATTTTTCCTCGAGAGGATTCCGCCTCTCTGGTTGCCGGATATGCCGGCGCTTCGGGCCGAAGTGGTCCAGGAAAAAGAAGCCAGGAGCCGTCAAAGGAAAGCGGAAGCTCAGAGCGCGGAAGGATGAACAGGAGGAATGGGAAATGAGTTCGGATAGACAGGCGGTCGCGACGCAGTCGCAAGAAGTCGCAGCGGAAATATCAGCCAGCATAAAGGAGTGTGAGAAGGCGACATTGGATTGGGGAGTGCAGCCAGATCATCTGGAAGGGCGCTTTGTCGCTTCCTTGTTGACAGCCATCAGAGCTCTCGCGCGCTTGGTTACGGCGGCGACATCGGACGTGAGGGACATTGTTCGGGGCGCCAAGGATGCGGCGGACACCGAGATCGTGAAGCTTCGCGAGGCGAACAAATTGGCGGCGTTGACGGTGAGGCAGGCGGAAGTCGCGCAGGAGAGGATTGTCATGAATGTTTGCAAGGACTTGAGCAGGAATCTGCTTTCGGAGTCGCAGCAATGGCTCGTTCTGACGGAAAAGAACCTCCACCGCAACAGATCGCGGATATATGCAGTGAAGATGACGCTGGCGGCGCTGGCGTTGCTGGGGGCGAGCTTTGCGTTTGGCTACCAGCTTCGGGCGTGGGAGGACGAGCCGGCGGTGCAGTCGCTGGCGCGCTGCATCAAATCGCCGCTGCGAGTTGTTGTCGAGGGCGGGCAGCCGACGGGCGACTGGACGTGCAAGCTGGACACGCTGGTGCCGCGCACCTGGCGCGAGCTGCCGGCGGACATGCAGCGTCGCTGGCTGTGGCTGTGGCGGTATGTGACGGGGTGAGGCGCGGGCTTCTGGCGAACGGCGAAGATTGGGGGAGGCGCGCCTCCCCCAATTTGTTTGCGTCAGGCGGCATGGAAGGCGTTCGGAGCGACCGTTACTTTACGAATTTCATGATGGCGAAGATGGCGCCGACGAGGGCGAGATTGAAGCCGAAAACCCAGCGCAGGATGTCATACTTGGCGTGAGACACCAGAAGCTTGATATCGGACATTTCGAGTCTGAGCCGCGCCTCCGTCTCGCCGATGTCGCGTTTGAGTTCGGCGACGTCGGTTTTAGTGGCGACGCTTTCGCTGAAGGCGGTTTCGAGGGCTTCGGCGGAGGCGCGCGCCTGGTCCGGGGAGAATCCGCCGCGCGTGAGGCGGTCGATGTAGGTGAGGGGATTGAAAAGAACCTGGGCGCTCATGGGAATGTCTCTAGCATGTTTGGGCAGGCGGCGGGAGGCGGGGCGTCAATCGCATGAAAAGCCGAGCAGCCGCTCGATCCGCGCTTTGATGAGATCGCCGTGGCATGGCTTGTTGAAGGGCGCGCCATGACACCAGCACATGAGGATGAGTCGCTCGCCGGCGCGGACGCGGTGGGCGAGCTGCTCGGTGGCGATGGCCATGGGGCCATGGCGGGCGATGTCGGCTTCATACTTATTTTTATAGAGGGCGATGACTTCGTCGCGGCGCGCGTCGTCGCGATGGTTTTTGATGATGAAGGGATTGCCGAGGACGGGGTTGGTCCTGTCGATGTCGATGACGGTTTCGCCAGGGCGCGGTTTAGCGGCGGCTCCCTGTCGTTTGTTGCCGAGACGGACGCTTGCGATGGCGGCGCGCCCCTGAGTGGGGTCGGGCGATGCCAGGGGCGGCGCTCCGCATGTCGATGGGGCTCGAATTGGCGATATTTGACGGGAAGGCGCGAGGGGCACGGGGTTGGCTGCTGTTGAAGTTCTCGCTGTCATCTCGCCAGCCAGGACGCGAGCGCGATGGCCCAGAATGGAGAAGAGGCCAAAGCCATGCGGGCGAGGACTTCGACGAAACCGTTGGCGTGGTCGATCGGACGCATTTTTGTTGTCCTTGGTTTTTCGCAAGCGTTGCAATTTTTCGGGGGCAGGGACGCGAAGTCCCCGCCCCTTGGGGTCAATTGTCGAACGCGCCGAGTTCGGCGGCTGCGGACTTTCGGGCGACGCTCGGCTGCTCGCTCGCGGGGACGTAGGGTTTCCAGTCTTCGCCGGTGATTTCGATGTAGGCGTTGATGGCTCCTTCGGCGGCGGCGAGGAGGGCATAAGCCTGCATGGTGAGATCGGCGGCGAACTTGCGGGCTTTTTCGGCCCGGCTTTCGAAACCGACTGGGCCGTCGCGATCTTCGTCGCGGTCGTCGTTGGCGAGTTTGGAGGTGATGGCGCGGGCTTCGCTGACCTTATCGCTGTAGAAGTTGCCGGCTCCCTGGGCGGAGGCGACGTAGGTTCCGACGATGCGCTGGAAGTGCATCTTGGTTGCGATGTCGTTGAGGGCTTTGCCGAAGGCGCTGGCGGTTTCGCGCAGCAGGCTTTCGTGCGCGGCACGGATGTATTCATAATCCGGGAGGTCGAGACCGAAGGCGGCGGCGACTTTTTCGGCGCGCGCGGCTCAACAGTGCCCCACATCCGTGACACATCGGAGACAAACAGGACACATTCTGCCGACAGAATAACCGCCCGTCCTTAACGCGTCCGAGCACGGAGGCATTCTGTCCGGGCGTGGACGGGGCAAATCTTCTCGGCGCGCGATCAGCGCTTAAAGACTCGAAACCTGCGCGCGGGAGCGCGCGTGCGAATGAAACAAATCCGGCGCGGAGCGCCGCGAGAACTTGATCCGCCGGGAAGAAGGAGAAGCAGGCGTGAGGGCGACGCCTGCTCTGGCTTTCGTTCAGAACGGGATCGGAAGGTCGTAGTCTGTGCCACCCATCTGGCTTTCGATGTCGGCGAAGAAGGCGTTCTCATCGATTACAGCCTTGATGGCGCGGGCTTCGGCGAGTTCGGCGGCGATGATTTTTCGTTCGCGCGGATCGATGCAATCGTTGAGTTCGGCGCGCAGTTCTTCGATGTGACGTTCGATGTCGTAGCTCATTTTCAATCTCCTTCGTCTCGATGACGAAGGTTGGGGACGAGCGCACGAAGGCGGGGTCGAGGATCGCTTTAGCGACCGCCGGCGGCGGCGAGCGGGGGGACCGCTCGTCCTCGAGGCGGCCTGAGCAGCCGTATACTGGGACGTCATAGAGAGAGAAGCACGGCCCTGAAGGGGCCGTACCGCATGAGAGAGGCAATGCCTCTCTCCAACAGAGAGGCACGCGCTGAGCGTGCGTGAGACTCGAGATATTGCGCGCGGCGAGCGCGCGGGAAAGACCTTCGCCTCTCCGTCCTTCGCTGGAGTTTCGATATTTTGGGCGGGATGACGGGGGCGGCGTCGCGAAAGCGATCGTGACCGGAACGGCCGAGACGGCGCCTGCGCCGGCTTGGGGAGCGCCGCATGCGGCGCGAGTAGAGCGCGGTTCCGATTTATCGGAATTCGCCAGAACGGCTTCAGGCGCTCACAAAGACGCATCCATAAAGACAGGACTTTTCAGGCGATTTTATCATTCGCGCAATTTGAATGGAGCGTGGAAGGGCGGCGTTTTGGCATTCAGGCAAGGTCTGGAGGGGCGCCGACCAGGGACAGAGACGATGGGCATCTTTTATTTGAATGTAGGCTCGGTGCGGCGCTCCGCGGGGCGTCGGGCGGTGGTCGCGGCGGCGTATTGTTCACGGTCGAAATTGGATGACGAAGGCTTGGGGCGAGAAGTGGATTTTTCGAGCCTGTCGGATCTCGAGCATTCGGAAATTTTACTGCCGTTAGGGGCTCCGGATCGGTGGCTGGACCGGACGGTCTTATGGAACGAGATTGAGAATGTGGAGGAGCGCGAGAATGCGCAGCTTGCGCGGGAGATAGAGCTTGTATTGTCGAAGGATCTTGCGATTGACGAGGGGGTGAAACTTGCGCGCGAATTTTTACTTGAGCAGTTTGTCCAGCGGGGAATGATCGTCGACTTCAATATTCATCGAACGCAAGGGGCGGACGGTGCGCGACGGGGGTATGTGCAAGCGTTGTTTTCGATGCGCGAAGTTTGCGGCGAGGGGTTTGGAAAGAAACGGACGGACTGGAAGGAAACGAAACTGTTGCTGAACTGGCGAGAGCGTTGGGCGCAGCTATCGAACAAACATTTGCGCGAGACCGGGCGCGATCGGATGATCGGGGCGGGTCCGAGCGCGGCGCGCGGTCGGGCGCTTGAACCGCTTCTCGGGGGGAGAGAGTATGAGGCGGAGAATCATGAACTTGGGTGGCGCAACGGCGAGCGTTTGCTGGCGGAGCCGGGATTGGCGCTGGAGGCGTTGACGCGGGCGGGAGGGACGTTCACGCGCGGCGAATTGGCGGAATTCGTGAAGGGCAATACCGGGGGCGACGAACAATTCAAGATGGCTCTGGCGCGGGTGGAGGCGTCGGTCGATCTTGTCCGGCTGCCGGACGGAGAGGGGTTTAGCACCCGCAAGCTGATTGGAAGCGTGGCTGGCGCGGGAGCGAACGGCTCGGGTTCGGCGCGCGAAGCCGGCGCGATGGGCGTCGGCGACTCGGATCGAACGTTGCGCGAGGCGGTGGCGCTATGGGAGGCGGCGGGGCTTCGGGTTCGCGGGGTGGGCCTAACCTATGAGCTGGCGAAGAAGTTCGAGAAGATGACGTCGATCAAGAGCGTGGCTGTTCACGGGCTCTTGGGGCGGTGGCAGAAGAAGCGAGAGTTGCTGGCGTCGAATGATGTTCTGGTGGTGAACGACGTGGTGGAGATGAGCCAAAAGCAAAAGGAGTGGATGTTGAGGGCGGCGCGGGCGGTGTCGGCGAAACTGGTGTTGGTTGACGGAGAGGAATTCGTCGAGATCGACGGCGGCGATATTGGCCTCGACGCGCAGCAGCTGGCCGCATTGGGCGGCGGGGAGAGGTCGACGGGGAAACCGAAGCGTCAGCGAATGGGGCTTTGGTAAGTGGCTTGGATCAGCCGAGCGGGGGTCTTGGTTGGGCGCAGCGGCGGTAGGACGCCTTGCCTTTTTTAGGCGCGACGATTTTGACGCGGGCGTCCAGTTTGACGGGGACGCCGGCGTTTGCGGCGCGCAGGCGCAGAGCGCGGGCGCATGCGTTGCGCGGGCGCGTCTGCGGGTTGGTTTGCTTTTGCATGGCGGTCTCCTTGCTGAGCGATCTGGCGCCGATGCGCTTGTGCTGTGGCCAGCGGTTCGGCGAAACGAAGGCGGGGACCGGAGGGTCCCCGCCCTGGCGCCTCATTCGAAGGCGCTGAGTTCGGCGGCGGCGGACTTGCGTTCGACGCTGGGTCCTTCGCCGGCGGGCGTGTAGGGTTTCCAATCCTCGCCGGTGATTTCGACGTAGGCGGCGGCGGCTCCCTCGGCGGCGGCGAGCAGGGCGTAAGCCTGCATGGCGAGGTCGGCGGCGAATTTGCGGGCCTTTTCGGCCCGGCTTTCGAAGCCGGAGGGGGCGTCGCGATCCTCGTCGCGGTGGTCGTTGGCGAGCTTGGAAGTGAGGTCGCGGGCTTCGCTGAGTTTGTTGGTGTAGAAGCTTCCAGCGCCTTGGGCGGACGCGACGTAAGTGCCGACGATGCGCTGGAAGTGCATCTTTGTGGCGACCTCGTTGAGCGCCTCGTCGAAAGCGATCCAGACCTGGCGGAGCATCTGCTCGTGGATGTTGCGGATGCCGGTGAAGTCGGGAACCGACAGAGCGAAGCTCTGGGCGACTTTCGCTGCGACTGCGTCGTTGGGGCAGATGAGGCGGGCGCGTTCGAGGGAGATTTCGGGACGAGCGGGCTTGTTGCGTTTCGCAGCGGACGTTTGGGGACGCTTGGTCATGATCGTGATCCTGTTCATGTGCGCCGGGGGTTCGCCGGCCCGATGCCGGTTTGTTTCCCTCGGTGCGGTCCCTGAAAGCCTGGCCTCGAACCGGGACTGCACCCGCAGCCGACGCCTCTTGGGGCGGCGGCGGAGGGCCGGAGCCTTTGCGGAGGACGGCAGGGCGGCGACTATTTTGTTTCGCGATGCAAAGCGGTCCGGGCGACATAGAAAGTCCGGCGCTTGCGCCGGTCCGAAAATGGAAGCCCGGCCGCGGCGGAAAATAGTCGCCGCCCGCCGTTGCGGTCACGGTTGGCCAGGCTTAGGGACGCAACCAAACCGAGGGGACAAACCGTTGATCGGGTCCGTTTGGCGGAACCTCAGCGCACGGAGCAACAGCGGATCACAAAGACCAAACGTCGTTCCGAAACATCCCGCTGCGCGACAAGGCCGCCATTGTCCCGGCGATCGATTGCCGGCGCTTGCCGAAAGCATTGCCGACCGACGGCGGGGAAAACCCTCGCCCTGCTTCGGCCTCTGCGAAGCCGACCACGGCGTTGACCCGTGATCCCGAGCGCAAAACCGCCGCTGGATCTTTGAGGGCGTTCCGACGCCGCAGCCACTGTGCTCTCGCGCCGTCGAACTTTACGCGCGGATTTCGCCGGCGCGAGCGTCGAAGCCGAACGCGGCGACCGGCCCCGCATCGATGCTGCGCTCTCCAAACGACCCGGCAGGCGCGGGCGCGCCCCGGCCAAGAAGAAATTGCCGGACGATCATTGCCCCTCATTGCGGCCGATGCGCCTGCGGCGGAAGCCGCTCGATCCCCGCGAGAGACGATCATGTCGGAGGAAGCCGGAGGCTTGGAGACCCGCGCCCATGGCGAGAGGATTTGCGTTCGCGCAGGTCTCGGCCGGAACCGCAAGGCATTTTCGTGGCCGGCGGTGCGAAGGGGCCAGCGCGGCGACGCATGGTTTCGACCAGTCGATAGGGCAAGCGGGAAGGCGCGCCCGATTGTCGCCATTTCCAGATGTAGATTCGACACGGGACATATTTGCGCGAAAGGAGTCTTTCGAGATCATGATCTTACATGATGAATTGCGCGATCTCGCGAACGCGCCGGAGATATTTCCGCTGCTTCGGCTTCATATGCAGGGAGCGATGGCGGCCGTCGCCGCTCCAGGGGGCAGGCGCCATCACTACATCGAGGACGCGTCTGCGTTTCCGATGGTGGCGGTTGCAGTCCATGGTTCGGCGACGGAGCCGGTGACGCTGAATTTTTTCGCGACGCGGGGCGTCTACGAGGAGGCCGCATGGGAGTTGCGGCCCGCAGGGGAGGCGGCGCTTCGGAAAGAGATCGTAAGGCGATCGGCGGATCGCGCTGCGCAATGGACCGCGGCGCGCGCGGAGATTGCGCGTCACGATGAGGAACAACGGCTCTATGAGCAAGAGATGGCGCCGTTGCGCACCGAGGAAGCGAAGGCTGAAAGCCTTGCGCGGTTGCGGGCTGCTTTCGATCTGCCGGCAAGGAGGAGGAACTGGGGGCGACTGTCGCAGGATCTCTATTTGGTGCGAGACCGGATCGAGCGCCCGGGCGATTTGAGATATGTCGAGCGCATCGTTGTCGAATACAAGAAATCCTGGGGATTTCCGTTTTCGGAGGCGCAGATTTCGTGGTTTGACGACATTCTCCACCGTCTCGTCAAATCGACGAGAGAATGAAGCAGTCTCGGTCGAAATCCCATCCTCGGCCGAGATGGGGGAATTGTCTCAACGGGTGGTTGATCGGCAATTCTTCTTCGAGGTAGAGCGTTCCCTGGCAGATGACGAAGGATATGCAGGGGACGGCGTCGTCCTCGTCGTTCAGCGTTCTTCTTCTTCCCTTGTCGTAGCGGCCTTTATAGCCCAGGCGCGTTCCGAACGCGTCTTCGATGTCGTCGTTCGGCTCGACGAAGATGATCGAAGAGATTGTCTTTTCGATGGGATCGATGGTCCACAATTGGCCTTGATGGACCTTCAGCTCTTGGTTTTCGTGGACGCTATCGATGATGCCAATGGCCCGTTGGGCCATGTCGCTCGTTTCGGCTAGACGTTCGACGCTTTTGGTCATTTTCAAAGACGTCGATTGGGTGTGCTCGTATTTCTCGGGGAGTTGGACGCGCTCGTTCATTGCGTTCTCCTGATTTTCGCGTTTCCGGCCTGACGCGGGTTCGCGCTGGTCGGCGCGGTCGACAGAGCCCGGCCATCAAAGTGGGCTTGCACCCTGAGCCGCCCTTGGGCGGCCGGGGCCGGAGCCCTTGCGGAGGACGGCGGACCTCGGGCCGCCGTTGCCAGCCCGCTCGGCCGGGCTACGAGCGCCTGACGCCGACGGGCGCGAACCGCTGCTTCGGCCTTTTCTCTTTCGATTTCATTTTTTTGGTCGATGTCTCCGCTCTTGCCGAGACCAAGCGCGATCGGTGCGGAGCCGCGCCGGCGTTTGGTTCGCTTGGCTATTTGACGCAGGGCGTTTGAGCGTTCGCGCGCAGCGATGGGAGTCTCGATGGCGGATCTCCACGAGGGCGATGCGGATGGGTTTCGATCTTTCGGGCTTTGTTTGGCTATTGCTGTTCAATATTGCGAAGGCGTCTCTGCCGTTCGTGGCGCTGGCGGCGATCGCGGCGCTGCTCGTGACGATGGCGTTGCGCGCCGCGGCGCGGAATTGGCGGCGGCGCGCGAGCTTTCGTCGAACACCGGGTCGGCGCTTATAATATGTGTATATTCAATGAGTTATCTGTTGTATTAGGGGCTCTTCCGCGATAAGAAGAAGTGTTTGAATGAGGAGTTCCGATCATGCGCATCGAATTGACGCCCGGCATGACGAATGTGGTGCGGTTCCCGCTGGAACGGCGGATGAAGCCGTCATTGGATTTGCTGTGGGAGATCGCGCCGGATTCGCGCGAAGTCAGTCTGGTGATCGAGGCGTTCGGTCTCGACGACGATATCGACGGGATCCGCGATATCGCTGATCGGGAGATGGCGGACTATATCGCCAACAACATTCGGCCCGAGCCTGGCGCGCAGCGGCGGGCCGCGCTCGATGAGCTGTTGCGGCCGGCGGTGGAGCGTGCGGTGGCGGCTTGCCGGCGCGCGCATGAGGCCGCGGCCGCGGCGGTGGCGGCGCAACGATTGGTGGTAAAGGCGCAGTCGGAAGGCGGGTACTGGATGTCGCCGCTCGAAGAGCGTGCGACGGACCGGAGCAATCTGGCGGCTCGGCTATTGGTCGACGCTCATATCGCCTGCGATGAGGCCCGGGGAGCGTCGCGCGCCATCCGTCTCGCCAAGGGCGGCGAGGACTGGCGCCCGTTCGATGCGGAAGAGGAAGCGAACGCCTTGTTCTTCGGCGAAGCGCGTCCGCTGGCCGCAGGCTGACGAAGTGGAGCGAGCGTATCGGCGTAGCGCCGCCGCTCAACGAGAAAGGCGGGGAGGCGAAGCCTCCCCGATCCCATTTTCAAAACCGCCGCGTCAGGCGTATTCGCGCTGTTCGGCGTCCTGCGGTTCCGCGTCGTCGCGATTGTCCGACGCCTGCGCCAGCCGCGAGAAGTCGGTGCAGATGAGATCGACTGTGTAGACGCGCTGGCCGTCGTCGCGATCGTAACTGTTCTGGCGGACGCGGCCGCGGGCGTGAACGAGATCGCCCTTGGCGAGATGCTGCTCGACGTAATTCTGAGTGGACTTCGAGAAGATCGTGATTTCATTCCAGTGGGCGTCGTCTCGCCATTCGCCGCCGGCGTCCTTGTAGGAATAATTCGAAGCGATCGAGAGGCGGAGAGTGGAGCCGACTTTCTTGATGGCGCCGAGGCGCCCGATGAGAGTGAATTCCGCAACGTTTCTCATGACTTTTCTCCTATTTTGGGCCGCAGCCCGTTGCACGGCGTTTCATGAACAGCCGGAAAGGCGGACCGGAGCCTCCGGCCTTGGCCGGAGGGCGAGCGCAGCGCTGCGCCCCGCCCGGAGCCGTGAATTTTGCTGCGCGAGGAATGGCCGCGCTCAGGGGACCCGCCGGTTACGGCGGGGTGGCGCGGGCAGGGGAAAATTCTAAGGCTCCAGGGGCCGAAGGTTCCGCCGGCGGCTGTATGAACTTGAGCCTGCAATCGGGCTTTGCGCCCAATACGGAAGAGAGGTCGAAAACAACCCCGCGGAAAAAACAGGAAATCGGCGGCCGCCATCGAAAGGTGGCGCAACACAAAGACGACAGAGAGCGTTCGCGTTCTGCGACGACGCTGGCGGCGAAATAGCGTCGACTCCCTCATTCCTATGACATCGCATCTCGAAGGGGCCAACGCTGTCGAACGAGCCAGCGAAGCGCGGGAGCGACGGCCACACGCCCGCGCTAACACGCTTCGCCAGAACGAACGAAGACGCTCAGCGCGGACGAACCCGTCACGACCAACATGGCCGACGCAAATGCGGCTGCGTCGCGAAGGGCACGACGAGCGCGGGACTGGGAAAGGCCGAGCCCGGGAATTGCAGCGGCAGGTCAACAATCGGATTGAGGCGAAGCCTCGCGTTCTCGTCGGCGCCGCGCGCTGAACGCGACGACCCCCACCCGCCGTCAAACTCGCCGTCCGGCGGCCCGGCGGCGAAGATCGGGATGTGAGAGGAGGACGAAATCTGCGCGCGAATGACAAGAAAAATACGGGCAATTTTTTCTTGACAAGGATTTTGGCGTTCGCGCATTGCGGCGCAATGTTGGGGACCTTCTGAAGTAGGAGGCTCGACTATTACGCCTGGATTTCCCGTCAATTTTAGAACGCCGCGCTCCCTGACGGCCGGCACCGATCGGCCCGCCTGGCGCGCCTCCTCAATCGGGAGGCGCGCCTTTTTTATCAGAAGCGATCTATTCGACGCGGGTGGCGATCCACCAGGTCGTGCCGCCTGCGTCCTTGACGCCGCCACGTTTGTCTTCGTCGTCTTTCTTCACGGGCGCCTGAGCGGACGTCGCGCCAGCCTGCAGCGCGCGCGCGTATGTTTCCTCCACGGAGGGAACATAGACGTGGACATGCGCTTCGATCGCCGGCCACTGCGGCGCCGCGTCGGCAAGCATGACGACCGTGTCGTCGATACGCGCCTCCGCATGGCTCAGTCTCCCGTCCGCGTCAGGGAAAGTCCGAATCACCGTGGCGTCGAAAGCGGCTTGAAGGAATTTGATCGTCGCGGCGGCGTCGGCGACGATCAAATAAGGAGAGACGCTGTTTTGTCCTGAGGGTTTGAAGGACATTTCAACTCGCATTGTTGCGATGGTGGATTATACGGCGAGGATCGTCGCCCGCGTCGTCGGCGGCTTAAGGCCGTCGAAGACGGGAGGCGCGCCGCTTCCCGTCTTCAATTCGTTAACGCCTGCGCAGTTCTACCAGTAGCGGCGCCAATGGGGCCGACGCCAATAGGGCCGCCGCCAGTAGGGCCGCCGCCAATAACGTCGCGGCCCCCAATAGCGCGGCCCGGGGCGCCACCAGCAGCGACCGTAGCGGCAGACCCATCGCGCCTTTTGCACGCCGGTCGCATCATCGACCGACTGTGAAACGCTGTTATCGAGCGGCATCGCTTTCGCCGCGGGCGCTCCGTAAGCCAGCGCGCCCGCCGCCAAGGCGGCGAAAAGACAGGTTCTCACATGTTTGATCATGCTCTGCGCCTCCTGCTCTCGGCGTGTGTGCAAATCCGGCATTCGCCAGATGAGCTGATGTTTCGAGGTAAATCTGCCCCGACTTATGGGTTCTGGCAAGCCGGGCGGATGGGTTTGCGGGTCGGCGAATGCCGCGCCGCGCGCCGAAAAATATCGCGATTGCTGGCATCGAGACACGCCTTTCCCGTCAGTTTCGATCAGAGGCAAGACAGCCACGCGCTACGCCGTTGATGCGAACGAATGAAGACGCTCAGCGTGGACGAACCCGTCAAGACGACATGGCCGACGCGTAAATGCGGCTGCGCCGCGAGGGGCACGACGAGCGCGGGACTGGGAAAGGCTGAGCCTGTGAATTGCAGCGGCAGGTCAACAATCGGATCGAGGCGAAGCCTCGCCGCTGTCCTCATCGGCCCATCACGCTGAACGCGATCACCCTTCCCGCACCCGCCTCGCCGTCCGGGGGCCCGGCGGCGAAGGGCGGAATGTGCGAGGGGGACAAAATTTGTGCGCGAATGACAAGAAAAAATACGGGCAATTTTTTCTTGACAAGGATTTTGGCGTTCGCGCGTTGTGGCGCAATCTTGGGGACCTTCTGAAGCAGGAGGTTCCATGTTGCGAAGGGTTGGTCGGTTCCGTCACCGCGAGATCGACGGAAGAGGAGGCGGTCGTTCGTGTTCGATCGTCGTTTGGTTGTGGAGGTCGCTGCTGTTGGCTGGGACGGCGTTGTCTACAGCGGGCGGCGTCTGGGCGACGGGGGCGAGGGCGGATCCCGTTCCCGTCTTCGAGAAGGGTCTGCCGGAGACGGTTCATCCGACCTATCGGGAGCGAGGCGCGCCGGATTTCAAATATCCGACGGGCGGGCAAGGAACTGGACAGGGCGGGGGCGCTGGCGGCGGGGCCGGTGGTGGCGGCTACGGCGGACCGGGCCACGGCGGCGCTGGCACGATGGCCCATGGCTATACGCAATACGAAGGGCAGAGTGTCGGGAGTGGGGAATGCGTTGCTCTGGTCCAGGCGACGTCGGGCGTTGGACATACATCGACCTGGGTTCCCGGCGAGCGGGTTCAAGGGGCGACGGATCTCGTGCCCGGGACGGTGATCGCGACGTTCGGGGAGAACGGCACATACACCAACACGTATGGTCAATCGCACGCTGCAATCTATCTCGGCCAGAATGATCAAGGCATTCAAGTGATGGATCAGTACAAGGGGAAGGCGGCGTATGTACATACGATCGCGTATACCACTAACAATCCTTATGAATCGGGGAGCAAGTTCTATGTCGTGTCTCATTAAAGCCCTTCTGTTGGCGGGCCTCGTCTTAGTTCCTGACGCGGTTTTGGCGTTTACGCCATGCCAGAAGGGATTGTCGGGGATCACTTTTTGGTACGGAACATATGATCCTCCTGGATCAATGGCTCCAGACAGCCAGTCATTGAGGCCTGGGATGAAATGGCCCGAAGAGCTGATCGAACAAGGGTGGCATAATTTGCGAAAGCTGGATCGGCCTCTAAGACTTGTGTGTCGATATAAGGATGCTCCGGACGAAACAATTGTTTTGCCGGAAAAGACGGACGCTTGTTTTTTGAGATATGGCAAGAGCGGACTCGTGGTCACCTGTCAGTGATTGCAGACGTCGCGGGTTCCCGCGTTGGAGTTCGAAGCGCGCAAGCGATCGGGAGAAGCTTTGCTTCTCCCGATTTTATTTGCGCCCATTTGGTCGGCGCCGAATCGGATAATCAAACCGTTTTCAAAGAGGGCTTTTTCGTTCGCGCATGACGCGAGCACGCTGTCCACTGCGATCCGTTGAAATGTCCCCGTCGCATTGGAGGTTGTGATGAGCGAGAGATTGTTGGCAGGCCGTATGTGGCGCGTGACATGGAGTTTCATTCAGTCGGTGGCAGCCTTCCTGGGTGCGGTTGTGGCGATCGTTGCTGGGGCAGGCGCGCTCTGGGTCATGGTCGCGTTTGTGATCATTTTGATCTTGGGGATCGGCGGGGCCTCGGACGCGATCGTTTCTTGGCGTCGAAATCGGCGAGCGCTGGGTAACGGGAATCCGCGCATTGCCGACCGAGTTCGGCCCGGTTTCGTTGTCGGAGTTAAAAACGGCGCTGTAGGAAGCGCGCATATATTCAAATGCGATCGCTGATTTTGGAAAGACGTTGTTTCGCTTGATCGATTTGAGAAAGAGGGGTTGGGCAATGCGCATTGAATTGATGGATAGCGATCGCCGATTCTTCCTCGTTGCTTCCTGCCGATCGGTGTTCTATACATGTTCTCATGTCGGGCCGGCGGCGCATACCACAGACGACGGCTGAATACGCCCGCTGGCTCGCGCGCGCGATAGCCGATCGCTACCGGCCCGTCTGGTTCGAACCGGACACGGCCCTTTTCTTGTCCATGGCGCTTGAGGGTTATGCGTCCTGGTGACCTGCCCCTGAACTTTCATCCAACGGCAATTAGAGTCCCGTTTGTTGATACGCCCGAGGGCGCGGGTGGAGCAACAGGCGATCGGCGGAGCTGGTCGGGGTTGCGCAGCCGATCGCCTGTTGCG
>Ga0209347_1000629_pt1 | contig 80572 bp, 79 predicted proteins | sample AutmiccommuBRH23_FD_187382 | JGI IMG/M metagenome (GOLD analysis project Ga0209347, IMG submission 187382) | Deep subsurface microbial communities from Mt. Terri, Switzerland - Autotrophic microbial communities BRH/23 (SPAdes) (version 2) | ecosystem: Environmental > Aquatic > Deep subsurface >...
GGGGGGAGCCGCGACCTCTTCGGGGCGCTGCAGCATCTTCAGCGCGGCGACGGTCGCGTGCACGACGTTGATCGCGTTGTCGCTGCCCAGCGACTTGGCCAGGATGTCGTGCACGCCGGCACATTCCAGTACCGCACGTGCCGCGCCGCCGGCGATCACACCGGTACCGGGGCTGGCCGGACGCAGCATCACGACACCGGCCGCGGCCTCACCCTGCACCGGGTGCACGATGGTGCCACCGATGAGCGGGACGCGGAAGAAGCCCTTGCGCGCCTCTTCGACACCCTTGGCGATCGCGGCAGGAACTTCCTTGGCCTTGCCGTATCCGACACCGACCATGCCTGCGCCGTCGCCGACGATCACCAGCGCGGTGAAGCTGAACCGGCGACCACCCTTGACCACCTTGGACACGCGGTTGATCGCCACGACGCGCTCGATGTAGTTGCTCTTGTCACCGCCGTCGCGGCCGCCACGACCACCGCGGTCGTCACGGCGGCCACGGCCGCCACGGTCATCGGAGCGTCCGCCCCTGTTATCGGAGCTCGACGGCCCGCCGGCTCCAACAGCCTGCTCGGCCATCATGCAATCCTCTCGGTCTTGGTTGGAACGGTCTTCACTAGAACTTCAGCCCGCCTTCGCGCGCGGCGTCGGCCAGCGCGGCGATCCGTCCACCGTAGGTGTATCCGCCGCGGTCGAACACGACTTCGTCGATGCCCGCGGCCTTCGCGCGCTCGGCGATGAGCTGCCCGACCCGGGTGCTGTGGGCCTTCTTGTCCCCCTCGAGGGCACGCACGTCGGCCTCGATCGACGACGCCGCGGCCAGCGTGACGCCGTCGAGATCGTCGACCAGCTGCACGTGGATGTGCCGTGCCGAACGGTTGACCACCAGGCGGGGCCGCTGTGCGGTGCCGGAGACCTTCTTGCGCAACCGTGCGTGCCTGCGCAGCCGCGACGCGCGTCGCGCCTCGCTGATGTTCTGTCCCACCGGCTTGCGCACGGTGTCCTTGGTGTTGGTAGCCATGAGTTACTTACCCGTCTTTCCGACCTTGCGACGGATCTGCTCACCCTCGTAGCGAACGCCCTTGCCCTTGTACGGGTCCGGGCGGCGCAGGCGGCGGATGTTCGCCGAGATCTGTCCGACCTTTTGCTTGTCGATCCCCGAGATCGAGAACTTGGTGGGCGTCTCCACCGCGAAGCTGATGCCCTCCGGGGCCTCGATGACCACCGGGTGGCTGTAGCCAAGCGCGAACTCCAGGGTGTTGCCCTTGGCCACCACGCGGTAACCGACGCCGAAGATCTCCATCTTGGTGGTGTAGCCCTCGGTCACACCGGTGACCAGGTTGGCCACCAACGTCCGGGACAGCCCGTGCAGCGAGCGGTTTCGCCGCTCGTCGTCGGGACGGGCCACCACGACGGCGCCGTCGTCATCGCGCGACACCGTGATCGGCTCGGCGACTGAGAGTTCGAGGGTTCCCTTGGGGCCCTTGACGGACACCTTCTGACCGTCGATGGTCACGTCGACTCCCGCGGGAATCGCAACCGGCTGCTTTCCAATACGCGACATTGCTTGTTCTCCTCCCGCTACCAGACGAAAGCGAGGACTTCGCCGCCCACGCCTTGTCGTGCTGCTTGACGGTCGGTGAGCAGGCCCGACGACGTGGAGATGATCGCCACGCCGAGGCCACCCAGCACCCGCGGCAGATTGGTGGACTTCGCGTACACGCGCAGACCGGGCTTGGACACCCGGCGGAGCCCGGCGATGCTGCGCTCCCGGCTCGGTCCGTACTTCAGTTGCACCACCAGCGATTTGCCCACGCGGGCATCCTCGGTGCGGAAGTCGGTGATGTAGCCCTCCGACTTGAGGATCTCGGCGATGTTGGCCTTGATCTTGCTGTGCGGCAGGGTCACTTCGTCGTGGTACGCCGAATTGGCGTTGCGCAGACGTGTGAGGAAGTCTGCGATCGGGTCCGTCATGGTCATGACAGCCGGTTCACCTTTCTCGCGGCGGTTCCTCCGTGAGGAGTTCTCGGAGGCCTACCGCAACCTGTTAGTTGGGTTGGACGGTGCTTGCGGCTCTTCGCGCAAGCGCTCATCGCTGGGAGCTGTCTTACCAGCTGGACTTCTGCACACCGGGCAGTTCGCCGGCGTGTGCCATCTCCCGCAGGCAGATACGGCACAGGCCGAACTTGCGGAACACGGCGTGCGGGCGACCGCACCTGTTGCAGCGCGTGTAACCGCGCACCTTGAACTTGGGCTTCTTGTTGGCCTTGTTGACCAGAGCCTTCTTTGCCATCTGCTCAGTTCTCCTTGAACGGAAAGCCCAGCGCCCGCAGCAGCGCTCGTCCTTCGTCGTCGGTCGTCGCCGAGGTGACGACGGTGATGTCCATGCCGCGGGGCCGGTCGATGTCGTCGATGTTGATCTCGTGGAACATCGACTGCTCGTTGAGGCCGAAGGTGTAGTTGCCGGTGCCGTCGAACTGCTTGGGGTTCAGGCCACGGAAGTCGCGGATACGCGGCAGCGCGATCGACGTCAACCGGTCGAGGAACTCCCACATCCGGTCGCCGCGCAGCGTGACCCGCGCCCCGATCGGCATGCCCTCGCGAAGCTTGAACTGCGCGATCGACTTGCGGGCCTTGCGGATCTCGGGCTTCTGGCCGGTGATCAGGGCCAGGTCGTTGACCGCGCCGTTGATCAGCTTGGCGTCGCGGGCGGCGTCACCGACACCCATGTTCACCACGACCTTCACCACGCCGGGGATCTGCATGACGTTGGCGTAGCCGAACTCCTTCTGCAGCGAGTCGCGGATCTCTTCGCGGTAGCGCTGCTTGAGGCGCGGCAGTGCTTTCTCGGTAGTGGTCATGTCAGAGGTCCTTGCCATTGCTCTTGGCCACACGCACGTTCTTGCCGGACTCGTCGTCCTTGCGGTAGCCGACACGGGTGGGCTTGCCGTCGGCATCGATCACCATCACGTTGCTGACGGAGATCGGCGCCTCCTGGGTGACGATGCCGCCGGAGGACGCGCCGCGCTCCGTGCGGGATTCGGGGGTGTGCTTCTTGATCCGGTTGACGCCCTCGACGAGCACCTTGTTGCGCTCCGGGTAGGCCACCAGGACCTTGCCCTTGGCGCCCTTGTCCTTGCCCGAGATCACGAGCACCGTGTCGCCCTTGCGGACCTTCATCTACAACACCTCCGGGGCGAGCGAGACGATCTTCATGAAGCGCTTCTCGCGCAGTTCGCGACCGACCGGCCCGAAGATGCGGGTGCCGCGCGGGTCGTTGTCGGGCTTGATGATGACGGCGGCGTTCTCGTCGAACTTGATGTAGCTGCCGTCGGCGCGACGGCGCTCCTTGACGGTGCGCACGATGACGGCCTTGACGACGTCGCCGCGCTTGACGTTGCCGCCCGGGATGGCGTCCTTGACGGTCGCCACGATGACATCACCGATGCCGGCGTAGCGCCGCCCCGAGCCGCCGAGCACGCGGATGCACAAGATCTCCTTGGCGCCCGTGTTGTCGGCGACCTTGAGACGCGATTCCTGCTGAATCACTCGATCTCCTTGACCTGGTTTCTGTATGCACGCAGGATTACCGACCCTGACGTACGCGGTCTTTGTCACCGAAGGGCACGCAGGGTCTTCTGTGAAAGAAGTCCGAGGTCTGCCCAAGGCAACCCCCACATACTAGGTGAGCTGAGGGAATGCTCCAAATCGCTCAGCCACGGTCACCTAAAGCGACACCACGCAGCGGAAGCCGATATGGGTCGTCGCGGTGTCCTGCGACTGCGGCGAACGGGCAGCCGGCCGGTAGCGGTGGCAGTACTCCGGCGCGCACAGGTGTGAACCGCCCTTCAGCGCCTGGCTCACCTGTGGATCGGGAACCGCCGGACCGCAGCACGCCTCCACCGGACGCCCGATCGCGTGGTGGCCGGTGAAGCGGGTGGTCGTCCACTCCCACACGTTGCCGATCATGTCGACCAGCCCGTAGGCGTTCGGCGGGAACGAGCCGACGGGCGAGGTGCCCGTCCAGCCCAGCGCGCCGTCGTTGCGGTACGGGAACCTGCCCTGCCAGGTGTTGGCCATCAACTGCCCGCCGGGCGTGGCCTGCTCGCCCCAGGGGTAGGTGGCCGTCGACCCACCTCGGGCGGCGAACTCCCATTCCGCTTCGCTGGGCAGCCGCCGGCCCCCCCACCGGGCGTAGGCGGCGGCGTCGGCGTAACACACCTGCACCACCGGATGCTCGGACATGCGCTCGACCGAACTGTCCGGACCGAACGGATGCCGCCAGTTCGCCCCCGGTGTCCAGGCCCACCACTGGCGCCAGTCACGCAGATCGACGGGGCCGTTCGTCGGCCGGAACGCCAGCGCGCCGGGCACCAGGTCCTGCGGGTCGGCACCGGGGAACAAAGCCGGGTCCGGGGGCACCTCGGCGACGGTGCGGTAGCCGGTGTCGGCGACGAACGCGCCGAATTGGGCGTTGGTGACCGGATGCCGTTCCACCGCGAAGGCCGCGACGGTGACCGTGTGCGCGGGTGCCTCTTCGGGGTAGAACTGCGTGGACCCCATGCGGAACGACCCGCCGTCCACATCGACGAGCTCGGTGAGCATGCCGTTCAGGGTAGGCCGATCTCGAAATCCTCGGTCAGCACCGAAGCCGCGTCGTCGAATCCGGGCGTGCCGGAGGGCGCCTGGACGTGAACGACGATCAAGTAGTCCTTCACCGCGGTGCCCAGGTGCACGATGCGGTCCTCGTATTCCACCGATTGCGCGTTGTCGGACAACATGCCCATCAGCTTCTGACCGCTGTAGCCGCACAGCTCGCCGGGCAGCGTGCTGACGGTGCTGACGGTCGCATCCTCGGTGAGCGCGTCGACGTACTCGCGGAACGCCGCAGCGGGATCGAGCGGCGTGGGGGTGATCGTGACGATGGCCTCCATCCCTTCGGGCCCCTCGAACCGGGCACCCTCGGGGTCGCCGTTGCCCGACGACATCGACCAGCCGTCCGGCAAACCAACGGTGGCCGTGGGAGCGCCGGGGTCGGATACCTGGGCGACGGTCCTGACCGGGGGAAGGACGGGCGGCGCGCAGACCGTGCCTGCCGGTGCCGGTGGCTGGGTCGTGGGCACGACGCCGGGTTCCGAATCGTCCCACTGGCCGGGGCTCGGCGGGGCCGTCTCGGAGGTCTCGGTCGTCGTCAACTCGCGTTCGGGGCGTGGGGCCGCCGTGGGCACACCGTCGCTGGACCGCGTGCACGCCGAGACAACGATGGCCGCGCACATCAGCAGCGCCGCCGGGCCCGCGCGGGTGGGCACCGTCAGTCCTTGGCGAACGCTCGTGCGACGGCGCGCTCCAGGTCGGTGTACGGAGCGCCGGAGACATCGACGGTGACCTGCGTGATGGTGCCACCGCTGAACGTGAACGGCGCCCGGTAGGCCTGCGAAACCTCTTGTCCGAGATTGCGTCCCACGCTGACACCGCCACCGGCGAGCCCGAACGTGAACGGGTGGACCAACACGTCCTGCAGGGTGGCGACTGCGGCGCCGTCGATGTACAGGGTCGCCTCGCCGACCGGCGTGTGACTGCCGTCGACCGTTCCCGTTCGGGTGTAGCCGACACCGAGGGTGTGGCTGCCCAGTGGCACCGGCTCGGGGGAGGCGACCCACTGCTCCTGTTCTCCGAAGAAGTTGTAGACGAACTGCAGTCGACCGTCGGCGATGAACAGCACGTAGCCGCCATGGCCGGCGCCCTGCTTGAACAGCACGCCGTGCACATCGTCGCTGTCGACGGACACCTCGGCGAGCACCGAGAAGGAACGGCCCTGGATCTCCACACATGCCCCCACCGCAACCGGCGCGGTGTGCGGGTAATACCGATAGCTCGAGCGATCACCGGCCAGCGACGGCCGCCACCGCCCGATCATCTCGAACACGCCGAGGTCTGACAGGGGAAGCCCGTTGTATTTGGCGGCCTCGGAGAACCACAGTGCCTGCAGTTCGGCGAGCTTGTCGGGATGCTCGGCGGCCAGATCCCGGCACTGGCTGCGGTCCGAGTCGATGTGGTAGAGCTCCCAGCGGTCCTTGTCGAAGTGCGACCACCCCGACGGGGCGGCGGGATGGACGGCGTTGGCGAACCAGCCTCTGTGCCAGATGCCCCGGGTGCCGAGCATGGTGTAGAACTGGGTCTCCTTGCCGGTGGGTGCGGCTGGATCATCAAGGGCCACCTTGAAACTGACACCGTCGAGCGACTTCTGCGGAACCCTCCTGACGGTGGCGGGCGGGGTGATCTGCAGCAGGTCGTACACCGTCGGGGTGATGTCGCAGACGTTGACGTAGTTGTCCCGCACCTCACCGTGCGCGGCGATCCCCTTGGGCCAGGAGATGATTGCGGCATCGGCGATGCCGCCCTCGTGGGAGGCGTAACGCTTGTAGAGCTTGTAGGGCGTGTTGAAGGCCATCGCCCAGCCGATCGGATAGTGGCCGAACGTGGTCGGTGAACCCAACTCGTCGATGAACCGCATGCTGTCCTCGACGGAGTCGATGTAGCCGTTGAAGAACTTGGCTTCGTTGACCGAGCCGTCGGGTCCACCCTCCCCGCTGGCCCCGTTGTCGGAGATGACGACGATGATGGTGTTGTCCAGTTGTCCGGACTCCTCCAGGTAGTCGAGGATGCGGCCGATCTGGGCGTCGGTGTAGGACAGGAACCCGGCGAACACCTCGGCCATACGGGCGAACAGCCGCTTCTCCTGCTCGCCGAGGGATTCCCAGGGCCGCACGGTGTCCTGCGCGGGCCAGGGTTCGCCGTTGGGTCCGGTGACGTCCGAGTACGGGTTGACCGCCGACAGTTCGGTGTCCGCAGGGACGATGCCGAGCCTTTTCTGGTTCTCCAGCGCGATCTCGCGGTAGCGCTCGTATCCCATGTCGAACTTGCCGGCGTAGCGGTCGGCCCATTCCTTGGACACGTGATGCGGCGCGTGCCCGGCCCCGGGACACACATAGGAGAACCATGGCTTGTCGGGCGCGATCATCGTCGAATCACGGATGAATTCGATTGTCTTGTCGGCGATGTCCTTGGAGAGGTGGTAGCCCTCCTCGGGGGTCGCCGGGGCTTCGACGGGGTGGCCGTCGTAGATCAGCTCGGGATACCACTGGTCGGTCTCGCCGCCCATGAAACCGTAGAACCGCTCGAAGCCGCGCGACAGCGGCCAGTGCCGCCTGGTGGCGGCGAGGTTGGACTCCTCGATCGGCGTCAGGTGCCACTTACCGACGCAGTAGGTGTTGTAGCCGTTTTCGGCGAGCACCTCGGAGATCAGCGCGGTCTCCTCGGGGATTCGCCCGTTGATGCCGGGGAAGCCTTCGGTGAACTCCTCCACCATCGCCATGCCCACCGTCGTCGCGTTGCGACCGGTCAGCAGCGAGGCGCGGGTCGGTGAGCACAGCGCGGTGGTGTGGAACTGCGAAAGGCGCACTCCGCGTTCGGCGATGCGGCTCATCGTGGGCATCTCGACCAGGCCTCCGAAGCAGTCCCAGGTGGCGATGCCGACGTCGTCCCACACGAGGTAGAGGACGTTGGGCGCGTCCGGTTGCGCCTTCGGAGCCGCGTAGGGCCCCCAGTCCGGCTCGGAATCCCGGATGTCGACCTCGATCTTGCCGTTGAAATCCGTCGTCATAACCGGCCCGTCTCCATCCTCGCGAGGTGTTCGCGATCGTCGACAGATTACCGCGACACACGTGCTGAGCGTGCGTATTGGCTCCCTCTCGGCGCTACTGCCGGCCCGGCGGTGGCTCGTTCACCCGGTACAGACGCCAATCAGGTTGGCTGTCACCGTCGTTGGGGATCTCGAGCTCGAGAGTGGCGATGTCCGCGCCTGTCTCGTACAACGTGGGGTAGCGAAGGTTCAACGCGTCGGACACGCCGCGTCCCGTCGGCGGGACGGCCAGCAGATACCGAATGCCGCCCAGCGACGGCTCGTTGAGCAGCTCGGTGAAATTGAAGTCCGACGGGATGACGAACGTCTTGGGCTTGTCTGAGGCGGCCAGTATCGCGAACCCGTACACGGTGTCGGTGATCACCGAACCCTCCGGGAGGTTCAGTCCGTCCAGATAGTCGGCGATCTTGCGTTCGGTCGAGAAGCTCGCGGCGATCCGGTGCTCGAGCGCCTTGCGTTCGCTGACGTCGTCGGGGTCGGGCGCCAGCACCGCACCCAGCGCGTACTCCTGGGGCGCGTACTTCGGCAGGCTCATCCCCCATGCGGTGACCGGAAGGCCGACCGCGAACAGCAGCGCGGCCGCTGCGTACGGCGTCCGCGACCGTCGCCGGCGACTGACCGCGGCCGCCGGCGGCGCGTACCGGCCACGTCGCTTGGACGCCTGGCCGATTCCCCCGGGTACCGCCAGCACGGCAAGACACGCCGTCAACGGCACGGCGATGATGTAGAACCGCAGGAAGGGGAAGGTCGAACCGGAGGCGTAGCTGTATGCCTGAAAGGCCAGTGCCGCACCGTAGATCGACAGCGGCACGAGCAGCACCGGCCAGCCGGGTGTGCCCCGGCGCCGCGCGGCGGCCCACAGCGCGATGGGTATCAGCGTGGGAGCCAGCAGCATGATGCAGACGGCCGCGAACACCAGGCCGCCGCCGAAGGTCGCGGTGCCCGTTCCCGACTGCTCCAGGATCGCGGTGTTGCCGTACTGCGACGTGAACTGGGCGAACGCCTCGCCCGTGATCAGCCAGCTGACCGCCGCCCAGCCGACGAAGGCTCCGACTCCGGGCCCGCTCACCAGGATCGTGTCCAGCAGCGCCCGCCGGATTCGCGGCGCCGACCGGGCGCGGCGGTAGGTGGTCAAGCCGACCAGCACACCCGCGGCGGCGATGCACGCCACCGCGTCGTAGCGGGTGAGATACGCCAGCCCCATGGCGATTCCGCCTGCGGTGATGGCAAGGGGTTCGACCTTGCGGTCGAGAATCCGCTTCGGTTGGCCCCGCCGGGCGACGAGGAACATCGCCAGGCCGACGACGCAGATCGCGGTGATCGCCGGCACTTCCTGGTACACCAGCACCGGGGCGTCGGTGAAGAAGACGTCGATCACCGCCAGCACGGTGAAGCCGACGATCCAGGCCGCCAGTGATGCCAGCGCGCCGCGCTTGTACGACGGTCCGCCGGCAATGCCTGCGCCGAGCCCCGCGATCAGCAGCGCCGCGGCACCGGCCGCCACCTTGCCCCCGCCGAGCGTGATCACGACGAGGTAGTACGGCAGGGTGAGGATCAGCATGAGCACCATGGCCCACACCCACGCGAAGCGCATGACGGGACGCAGGCCGAAGAGCATCACCGCGGAACTGGCCACGTAGAGCCACATCGCGATCAGGTCAAGGCGCAGCAGATGGAAATAGAGGTTGTAGCGCGGTAACAGGACACCCTGGATCATCAGCGCCAGGCCCAGTCCCATGATCCCGACGATGACGTCGGTCTGGCGATCGTGGATCGGCAACTCGGTCCGCTTGCGGCGCGCGATCGCCACCGCAACCAGGATCGCGGCGGCGGGCACGGTCCACACGAAGCTGCCGATGCTGCCGTTGCGGGCGACCTCGACGAGGCTCAGGATGCTGGCGCGGAAGGCGACGCCGGTGCACACGACGATCAGGGCCCAACGAATGATCAGCCGATAGGCGGGAGGCAGTTCGTAATAGCGCTCGAGGACACTCCGTCGACCCCCAGGCGCTTCGACTTCGGCAACCGCGGTCATTGACGATCGCGGGTTCGCTTGGCGCGCAACACAATAAACCCGAGTGCCAGCACGACCACCACCGCGGCGACGGCCACCGCCGCCCAGATCCACCACGGCCGCCCAGTGGACATCTCGGCCTGTGCTCCGGTTTCGGCGTCGGCGGCGGTATCGACCACGACCGGTTGCCTGCCCGGGGCGCCGATGAGCGCCGTGCCGTCGACATTGGACCAGCGTTGGGGGTTCTGGCCGAGCCAGCCCAGCAGCGCATCCAGCTGCTCGGGTGCCGCGCTCGACGTGGCGACGAGCATGCTGCGCTGACCGTCGTGGACCACCTGCAGCGAGCCGAACCCCAGCACCGGATCCAGGCGCAGGGTTGTGGTCTCCCCCGGTGCGTCGGCACGCTCGACGGTGAGCTCACCGTCGGCGTCGGCCGCGACCGGGAGTTCGATCCCTTCTTCGGTCCATCCGCCGGCACTGATCAGGACCGCGGGCCCGCCGTCGGCGATGGCGTCCTGCAACGGCATCACCGCGGTGTCGATCGGCAGCGCGCTGAGTCGCTGCAACCCGACCATGATCGCGGCGGCCCTTCTGGTGTCGTCCAGTCCGCCGTCGATGCCCACCACGGTCCGCGGCATCAGCGTCTGCGGCAGCGACTGGAAACCAGCAGGGACGGGAGGCTGCGCGGGGCTGGTCGACACCGGGCTGTCACCGTCGATGGTCAGCGTCAACGGCTGGAACTCGCCGCAGCGGCCGGTGTTTCCGCTGATGTCCAGTCTCAGCGCGAGGGTGGTGTACCGCTGCAGGAGATCATCGGGGACGTCGACCCAGCGATCGATCGTGCCCGACGGGTCGGCCGGCCAGCGGTCGACGGTGTCCCCGGCGACCGAGGCCATCAACTGTCCGCCGATGGATTCGGGCAGTGGGGTGTAGGACCCGCGCAGATGGACCCGGACGCCGTGCGCCGAGCGGCCCAGGCGGGTCTGGTCGAGGCCGATCCCGACCTGCGGCGACAGCGCGGTGGCATTGACCCCCGGCTGTCCCAGCCTGCGCAGCCTCGTCTGGTCACCCGGCAACTGCGGTGTCGAGACCAACGGTCCGGCAACCGCTTTGGACGCCAGTGCGAGACGATCGAGATCGCTGGTGAGCAACCGGCTCTGGTTGCCCAGTTCCTCGGCCGGCCCTGCGATGAGCAGGGCGGGCACCCCGCCGGAACCCAGCAGCGAGACCCCGACGTCGGCGCCCTCCCTGATGACGATGTGGCGTTGCAGCGGCGCCGACGGTTCGGCAGGAGCGGCCTGTCCCTGGGCCAGCGGAGCGACCGCGACGTCGGGGTACTGGGTGCCGTAGTGCGCGGCGACGGCCGTCACCAACCGGACCGCCGCATCCGACTCCGCCTGGGACGGTTGCTCATCGACGAACACGGTGAGCTGACGCAACACCGGGGGCAGGAAGTCGGCCACCGTGGCGGGGACCTGTTCCACCCCCGCGAACGTCACGGTGCCGTCGGACAACCGCAGCGGGTTCGTCGGATCCAGGCAGGACCCGTCGACCGGAAGGATGTAGGTCCGCAACGTCAGGCTCACCGCGTTGTCCACGATCGCCGCACCCGCGAGTGGGATGACGACGGGCGCGCGATCACCTGGCGGGACCTCGACCCGCGCGATCGTGCGCTCCTCCTGCATGACCGTGATGGTCACGCTCCGCACATTGACAGGCAGTTGCGTGATTGCGTTCAGCACGACAGGTTCCAGCCCCGGCGGTACCGGGATGTTCAGGATCTCGGTGCCCTGGATACCGTAAAAGGCCAGATCGGTCGCTGCGCCGAGCTGCGGCAGGGGCAGAGTCGGCGCGGCGGACACGCCGCTCGCGTCGGGAGGCTGACCTCTTGCCGCAGGCGATACCAGCAAAGTCGTTAGCGCGACTGCCATGAGCAATCTCGCGAGGATTGCAGAGTTTCGACTCATTGCTGGTCAGCGTAGTGGCGCGGTTGGCTCCGCAAACGCCATTGCCGGGACTCTTACACCTCCGTCAGAACTTGGCCGACATGCGAAAGCCCCCGCCGCCAGGGGGCGTGCGGGGGCTTTCGTGCGGACAGCGGTAGAGCCGGCGCTTACTTGGCCTTCTCGAGGATCTCGACGAGGCGCCAGCGTTTCGTCGCCGACAGTGGCCGGGTCTCCATCAACGAAACACGGTCGCCGACACCGGCATCGCCGTTCTCGTCGTGCGCCTTGACCTTGCTGGTGGTCCGGATGATCTTGCCGTAGAGCGGGTGGCTCTTGCGATCTTCCAACTCGACCACGATGGTCTTCTGCATCTTGTCGCTGACGACGTAGCCGATCGCGGTCTTGCGGCGGCCGCGGGGCTTCTCGGTGCGCGGGGTCTTCTTAGCACCCTTTTCCGCAGTGTTGTCTGCCATTACGAATCCTCACCTCCGGGTCCGGCGGCCAGACCCAATTCACGTTCGCGCAGCACGGTGTAGACGCGTGCGATCTCCTGCCGCACCACACGCAGGCGGCGGTTGTTGGCAAGCTGGCCGGTCGCCATCTGGAAGCGCAGGTTGAACAGCTCTTCCTTGGACTCGCGCAGCTTGTCGGTCAGTTCGTCGTCGGTGAGCTCGCGCAGTTCGCCGGTCGTGGTTCCGACAGCCATCAGAACTGCTCCTCTCTGGTGACGATGCGTGCCTTGATCGGCAGCTTGTGGATGGCACGGGTCAACGCTTCCCTGGCGATCTTCTCGTCGGGGTAGCTCAGCTCGAACAGGACTCGGCCGGGCTTGACGTTGGCGACCCACCACTCCGGCGAGCCCTTACCCGAACCCATGCGGGTCTCGGCGGGCTTCTTGGTCAGCGGGCGGTCCGGGAAGATGTTGATCCACACCTTGCCGCCACGCTTGATGTGCCGGTTGATGGCGATACGGGCGGACTCGATCTGCCGGTTGGTGATGTAGGCATGGCCGAGGGCCTGGATGCCATAGTCGCCGAAGCTCACCGAGGTACCGCCGCTGGCGATGCCGCGCTGCCGCGGATGGTGCTGCTTGCGGTGCTTGACCTTGCGGGGAATAAGCATTGGCTAGCTCCCTGAATCCTGTGTAGTGCTCTGCGCCGGCGCCTCGACGGCGACAGTATCTGCGGTCGGTGCTGCTGCGTCTCCCGAGGTGGCAGCACGGCCGGCGTCGGTGCTCGTCGCGGTGGTGCCCGACGCGCCACTGCGGCGCGGCCGGGTGGCACCCGTCGGACGCTCGCGACGCGGACGATCGGCACCGGCGGGAGCGGAGGCGACCGCCTCGCGCTTGCCACCGACGATGTCGCCCTTGTAGATCCACACCTTCACACCGATGCGGCCGAAGGTGGTCTTGGCCTCGTAGAGGCCGTAGTCGATGTCGGCGCGCAGCGTGTGCAGCGGCACCCGACCCTCGCGGTAGAACTCCGAGCGGCTCATCTCGGCACCGCCGAGGCGGCCCGAGCACTGCACCCGAATGCCCTTGACGCTGGGCTGGCGCATCGCCGACTGGATCGCCTTACGCATCGCACGGCGGAATGCCACGCGGTTGCTCAGCTGCTCGGCCACACCCTGGGCCACCAACTGCGCGACCGACTCGGGGTTCTTCACCTCGAGGATGTTGAGCTGGACCTGCTTCTTGGTCAGCTTCTCCAGGTCGGCGCGGATGCGGTCGGCCTCGGTGCCGCGGCGACCGATGACGATGCCGGGGCGCGCGGTGTGGATGTCCACGCGAACGCGGTCACGGGTGCGCTCGATCTCGACGTCGGCGATGCCGGCGCGCTCCAGGCCGGTGGCCAGCAGCTTGCGGATCGCCACATCTTCCTTGATGTAGTCGGCGTACTGCTTGTCTGCGTACCAGCGGGACTTCCAGTCGGTGGTGATACCGAGGCGGAAGCCGTGCGGGTTGATCTTCTGGCCCACTACTGCGAGCCTCCCTTCGCTTCGCTAGAAGCCTCAGCGGATGTGGTGGCCGTGGCTTTCTTCGGGGTTGCCTTGGCAGCGGCGGCCTTGCTGGCCTGCGCGCGCCGCGACCGCGTGGCGCCGGCCGACGCCGCAGCACGGGTGCCGCGGTCCTTCGGCGGACGGCTCTCGACGATCACGGTGATGTGGCAGGTGCGCTTGCGGATCCGGAACGCGCGACCCTGGGCGCGCGGCCGGATGCGCTTGGCGGTGGGGCCCCCGTCGGCGTGGATGGTGGCGACCACCAGCGTGGCCGGATCCAGCCCGTCGTTGTTCTGCGCGTTGGCGGCAGCGCTCGCGATCACCTTGGCGACCGGGTCACTGGCGCTCTGCGGAGCCCACCGCAGGATGTCGAGCGCCTGCTCGACGCTCTTGCCGCGGACCAGGTCGATCACCCGGCGTGCCTTCGTCGGCGAGATGGGCACGTAACGCGCCACAGCCATCGCAGAGGGATACGTAGACGGATTCGTCGTTGCTGTACTCATTACCGCCTCTTGCTCTTCCGGTCATCCTTGATGTGACCCTTGAAGGTGCGTGTGGGCGCGAACTCGCCCAGCTTGTGCCCGACCATCGCCTCGGTGACGAACACCGGGACATGCTTGCGACCGTCGTGGACGGCGAAGGTGTGCCCGATGAAGTCGGGGATGATGGTGGACCGACGGGACCAGGTCTTGATGACCTGCTTGGTGTTCTTCTCGTTCTGGACGTCGACCTTCTTGAGCAGATGGTCGTCGACGAACGGGCCCTTCTTCAGGCTGCGTGGCATCGCTGGCTACTCCTAGCGCTTATTCTTGCCGGTGCGCCGGCGTCGGACGATGAGCTTGTCGCTCGGCTTGTTCGGCTTGCGGGTGCGGCCCTCGGGCTTGCCCCACGGGCTCACCGGGTGACGGCCACCGGAGGTTTTACCCTCACCACCACCGTGCGGGTGGTCGACCGGGTTCATCACGACACCACGGACGGTCGGGCGCTTGCCCTTCCAGCGCATCCGGCCGGCCTTGCCCCAGTTGATGTTGGCCTGCTCGGCGTTGCCGACCTCGCCGACGGTGGCGCGGCAGCGCACGTCGACGCGGCGGATCTCACCGCTGGGCATACGCAGGGAGGCGTAGGTGCCCTCCTTGCCCAGCAGCTGGATGCTCGCACCGGCCGAACGGGCCAGCTTCGCCCCGCCACCGGGGCGCAGCTCCACCGCGTGGATCACGGTGCCGGAGGGGATGTTGCGCAACGGCAGGTTGTTGCCCGGCTTGATGTCGGCGTTGGCGCCGGACTCCACGATGTGACCCTGCGCAAGGCCCTGCGGCGCGATGATGTAGCGCTTCTCGCCGTCGAGGTAATGAAGCAGCGCAATCCTTGCGGTGCGGTTCGGGTCGTACTCGATGTGCGCGACCTTGGCGTTGACGCCGTCCTTGTCGTGGCGACGGAAGTCGATCACCCGGTAGGCACGCTTGTGGCCGCCACCCTTGTGGCGGGTGGTGATGCGGCCGTGTGCGTTACGTCCGCCCTTGCCGTGCAGCGGGCGCACCAGCGACTTCTCCGGATGGTCGCGGGTGACCTCGGCGAAGTCGGCGACGCTGGAGCCGCGGCGACCGGGGGTCGTCGGCTTGTACTTGCGAATTCCCATGTCTGTTAAATCCTCTTGCCAGTTCTACCTGCCGGCCGGGGCCTAGGCAGGAGCTCCGAACAGGTCGATGGGCTTGCTGCCCGCGGCCAGGGTGACGATCGCGCGCTTGGTGCTCTTGCGCTGTCCGTATCCGGCGCGGGTGCGCTTGCGCTTGCCCTGGCGGTTGAGGGTGTTCACCGAGTCGACCTTGACCTTGAAGATCTTTTCGATCGCGATCTTGATCTGCGTCTTGTTCGAATCGGGGTGCACCACGAACGTGTACACGTTGTCCTCGATCAGCCCGTACGACTTCTCCGAGATGACAGGTGCCAGGATGATGTCGCGGGGGTCGGTCACGGTAGCCATCAGGCCGAAACCTCCTTGGATGCTCCTCGCGCAAGCGACTCGGCGGCCTGATCCTGCTTGCTGTTCGATGCGATGTAGGCGTCGAGGGCCTCGACGCTGAACACCACGTCGTCTGCGTCGAGCACGTCGTAGGTGTTCAGTTGGTCCGGCGAGATCACGTGCACGCCAGGCAGATTGCGGACGCTCTTGGCGCCCACCTCATCGGCGCGGCCGATGACCACGAGTACCTTCTTATTTTCCGTCAGGCTGGCCAGGAACGCCTTGGCGTTCTTGGTCGACGGGACCTGACCGCTCACCAGTTCGGTGATCGCGTGGATGCGGTCGTTGCGTGCCCGGTCCGAGAGCGCCCCGCGCAGCGCGGCGGCGATCATCTTCTTCGGGGTCCGCTGGCTGTAGTCGCGCGGCTGCGGGCCGTGCACGACGCCACCGCCGGCGAACTGGGGCGCGCGGGTCGAACCCTGGCGGGCGCGGCCGGTGCCCTTCTGCCGGTACGGCTTCTTGCCGCCGCCGGAGACCTCACCGCGGGTCTTCGTCGCGTGGGTGCCCTGACGCTTGGCGGCCAACTGCGCGACGACGACCTGGTGCATCAGCGCGATGTTGGGCTCCACGTCGAACAGCTCGGCGGGCAACTCGACGCTGCCGTCCTTCTTGCCGTCCGGCGTCACTACATCAATCTTGAGAGTCATTATGCCTTCTCGCCTCGCTTGATTGCGGTGCGGACAACAACCAGACCACCGTTGCGGCCGGGGATGGCGCCCTTGATCAACAGCACACCGTTCTCGGCGTCGACCTTGTGCACCTTGAGGTTCTGGGTGGTGATGCGGTCGCTGCCCATCCGACCCGACATGCGCGTGCCCTTGAACACGCGACCCGGGGTGGCGCAGCCACCGATCGAGCCCGGCCTGCGGTGGACCGCCTGGGCGCCGTGGCTGGCGCCCTGGCCCTTGAAGCCGTGGCGCTTCATGGTGCCCGCGAAGCCCTTGCCCTTCGAGGTGCCCGTCACGTCGACGTAGCCGCCGTCGGCGAAGATCTCCGCGGTCAGCTCCTGGCCGACCTCGTACTCGGAGGCGGCGGCGTCGTCGTCGAGCCGGAGCTCGGCGAGGTGACGGCGCGGGTTCACTCCCGCGGCGGCGTACTGACCGGCGACCGGCTTGTTCACCTTGCGCGGGCTGATCTCGCCGTAGGCGAGCTGCACGGCGCTGTAGCCGTCGCGCTCGGGGGTGCGGATGCGGGTCACCACGTTGGGGCCGGCCTTGACGACCGTGACTGGGACGACCTTGTTGTTCTCGTCGAACACCTGCGTCATGCCCAGCTTGGTGCCCAGAATGCCTTTGCGTGCCATGTTCTGGTTCTCCTACTGGATGTTGACGTCGACGCTGGCCGGAAGATCGATGCGCATGAGGGCGTCAACGGTCTTCGGGGTCGGGTCGAGGATGTCGATCAGGCGCTTGTGCGTACGCATCTCGAAGTGCTCCCGCGAGTCCTTGTACTTGTGCGGGGAGCGGATGACGCAGTACACGTTCTTCTCCGTCGGCAGCGGCACCGGGCCGACCACGCTGGCGCCCGTCCTGGTGACTGTCTCCACGATCTTGCGCGCTGAGGCATCGATCGCCTCATGGTCGTAGGCCTTGAGCCTGATGCGGATCTTTTGTCCCGCCACGCTTCTCCTACCTCACTACTAACGGGCCCGAAACTCGGGCCTGGCTGTGCCGCCGCTGTTTACCTGTCTGTGGTCCACCGACCCCCGCGGTCGGGTGTGTCGCCCTCACGCACACTCTCTCGCGGCGAAAAATCTCGTCTCGATCGAGGTTGGGACCGGATACGCCCGCGAGGGCGCTGGTCGCATGCCCGGCCAGGCGAACCCGGCTCAAGGCAACCCGAACAGTATGCCTCAGATCCGGGCCTCCTCCAAATCTCTGCAGGAGGCCGCCGGGCATGGGGTCCGTGCCCTCGAAACTACCCTCCGACCGGCTACTTCAGGGTGGCCCAGAACGCGCACTGGTGGATGCGGTCGAAATCGTCGATCACCGTGATGCCGTCGGGCTCCAGGGACAACCGCTTCCCCCGCGCCGGGTCGTCGCCGACCTCTGGCCAGGCGGGAAGACCGTCGACGCCCGGTGCGCCGGTGCGGACGAACTCGCTCCAGTAGTCGATCATCTGGTCCGACAGCGTCTGCTGCGCGGGGCTCAGCGCGGGGCTCAGCGCGGGCGCGTCGCCGACGTCGAACAGATAGCGCAACTCCAGCGAGTGGCTGGCCCCGACCGGAAAGGGCAGGGTGCGCAGCGGCTCCGGCGCCGGCGCCTGCCGGTCGTTGAACTCGTAGGCGTACACCGGGCCGTTGCGCGCGAGGTCGTCGGCGATGCGCTCGTCGACGCAGGCGAACTCGCCGTCGGTCACCGCCGCGGAATAGGCCAGCGGCGCGCTGCCGCCGTAACGGTCGAGTGGATAGCGGTCCGCTACCGCGCCGGCGTCGGGGCCGAACGTCTCGGCCAGCACCTTCGGGTAGTCCTCGGGCGGCAGTTCGTCACCGCGCAGGTACTGCAGGGCCATGAAGAGGGTGAACTCGTCGCGGTTGCTCCCGATCGCCACGGGGACCCGCGCCGCGTCGCCGTCGGCGAAGGCCACCATCGGGTCCTTCGGCAGGATCTGCGTCCCGGTGACCGGGCCGCTCAGCGCGTCGTCTCCGATCCGGAAATACCGCACCGGCTCGCGCAGCTTGTCTGCGGGCAGCGCACGCAGGCATTCGGCGGCGACGGCCGCATCACCGCACCCGACGTCTCGGGCATAGTCGGTACTGATCCGCTCCGCCTCGGGCAACGCGAGCTGGGCCTGGCACGGTCCGCTCTGGACGATCGCCGCGCCGAAGAGCCCCTGCGAACCCGGGGCGACGAGGTGGTCGCACACCGACATCCCGCCCGCGGACTCCCCGGCGACCGTGACCTTGCCGGGGTCGCCGCCGAACTGCGCGATGTTGTCGCGCACCCACCTCAGGGCGGCCTGCTGATCGGCCAGGCCGTAATTGCCGACCCGACCGGGAGGACCGAGTGCGGGGTGCGCCAGGAAGCCCAGGGTTCCCAGCCGGTAGTTGATCGTCACGACGACGATGTCGCCGCGCGCGACGAGGCGCCGCGCGTCGTAGATTCCGCCGTTGCCGTTGAGGAACGCACCGCCGTGAATCCACACCATCACCGGCCGCGGCGGTGCCGGTCCCGATTCCGGGTCGTCGACGGGCGTCCACACGTTGAGGCTCAGGCAGTCCTCACCGGTCTGGCGGCCCAATTCGAGGTCACCCTCGAGATCCTGCAGGCACCGCGCACCGAACCGGGTGCCGTCCCGCACCCCGTCCCATGTCGGAGCCGGCTCCGGAGGCTGCCAGCGCAGCGGCCCGACAGGCGGTGCGGCGTAAGGGATTCCGGCAAAGAGACGATGGTCCGGCGCGACGAGCCCGCGGACCGTTCCGGTCGCGGTCTGCGCCAGAGCCGGGTCGACGGGCGTGTGCGCGGGTTCCGGGACTTCGTGGGCGCATGCGCCGACCAGCATCAGCGTGGCCAGCACGCTCAGCCTCCGGGCGAACCGTCGGATCGGCACGCTGACCGAGCGTACTGGCGTCGTCGATTACAGTGGACTTGACACCCGTCAAGTTTTAGCGCGAGCGAAGGCAGACCATGAGCACACCGGTTATCGACGACGCAGGCAGCCAGGCAGCGGGAGTGCTTGCCGAGCCGAAGGCCTACGCCGACGAGGCGCGCCTGCACGCCGCCCTCGCCCATCTGCGCGAGCACGCGCCGGTGTCGCTGGTCGATGTGCCCGATGACCTGTCGGCGGCCAACCTCGCCGCAGGCGGTGGACTGCGCACGTTGATCCACATGGACGACCCGCTGCACCGCGACATCCGCAAGATCGGCGCGGACTGGTTCCGGCCGAAGGCGATGCGCGCGTTGAAGACCCGCGTCGACGAACTCACCAGGATCTACGTCGACCAGATGGTCGCCAACGGCCCCGAATGCGACTTCGTCACCGAGATCGCGGTGAACTTCCCGCTGTACGTGATCCTGTCGCTGCTGGGCCTGCCCGAGTCGGACTTCGGCCGCATGCTCAAGCTGACCCAGGAGATGTTCGGCGGTGACGACGACGAGCTCACCCGTGGCAAGAGCCCGCAGGAACTGCACGAGGTCATCACCGACTTCTTCCGGTACTTCACCGCCCTGACCGCCGAGCGCAGGGCCCATCCGACCGAGGACCTGGCCTCGGCGATCGCCAACGCGAAACTCGACGGTGACTACCTCGACGACATCGACTGCCTGTCCTACTACGTGATCGTGGCCAGCGCCGGACACGACACCACCAGTGCCGCCATCTCCGGCGGCCTGCTGGCCCTGATCGAGAACCAGGACCAGCTCGCGCGGCTGAAGGCGCAACCGGAGCTGATGGCCACCGCGGTCGAGGAGATGATCCGCTGGACCACCCCGGTCAAGGAGTTCATGCGCACCGCCACCGCCGACACCGAGGTGCGCGGGGTGCCGATCAAGGAGGGCGAGTCGGTGCTGCTGTCCTACGTCTCGGCCAACCGCGACGAGGACGTCTTCGACGAACCCTTCCGCTTCGACGTCGGCCGCGACCCGAACAAGCACCTGTCCTTCGGATACGACGTGCACTTCTGCCTCGGAGCGGCGCTGGCCAGGATGGAGATGAACAGTCTGTTCACCGAACTCCTGCCCCGGCTGGACTCCATCGAACTGGCGGGCGAGCCCGAACTGTCGGCCACCACGTTCGTCGGCGGACTCAAGCACCTTCCTGTTCGCTACTCGCTGAGGTGATTTCGGCGCCGGGCTGCTTGGCGAAGGTACTCAGGAAGCCGTCGACGGCAGCGATCGCCACTGCCCGGTAGTCGAAGTCGGCCAGGGTGCTGATCCGCCCGAAGGCCAATGGCCCGATCAGCAGCGCGAACGCCATCGTGCGATCGACCGGGGCCAGTTCCTCGGCCGCCTGAGGGCCGTCGAACAGTGCGTCGAACGGGGCGGAGTACTGCTCGGCGATCCGCTCACGCAGCGACCACACTTCCCGCCCGCCCGAGCCCGCCTGCGTGGCGCTGGGCACCTCGGCGATGTCCGGCCCGAGGGACAACCAGGCCATGGCGGTCAGCGTGGTCGGAGCCTCGGCGATCGACTCGGCCCACTCGACAACGACCGCGAGGAGCCGATCCCGCAGGCCGCCGTCGTCGGGCGGCATCGGCGGCGGCGGGATGAGGCCGGTGAAGGCCGCTGCCACAAGGTCATTCGCACTGGGGAAATGGCGGTACAGGGTGGCCCGCGCGACGTTGGCGCTGCGCGTCACGGCGTCTACGGTCACCGCGCCGGGCCCACCCGCGCGCAGCAGTGCGGTGGCGGCGTCGAGCAGCCGGGCCCGTGATCGGGCCGGGCGCGGGTCACCGGTTTCGGCGGTCACCGTTTCCACCTCCTCCCGACCGGGTACAAGAGTGACGGTCTCCCTACGAGACTGTTAGTCTCGAAACTACCTCCTGCCGAGAGAGAGACGACATGGTCGACACCCTCGACGGGTCTGCACAGGATATCGACGCCGAGATCGCCGCCCTGTCCAAGCGCCAGCGGATCTGGCTGCTGTTCATCGCCAGTGCGGACGTGCTGCTGGTGATCGCGTCGATGGTCGCCCTCAACGCCGCCCTGCCCGACCTGGCGGTCCAGACCTCGGCGACCCAGACCCAACTCACCTGGGTCATCGACGGATACACGCTGGCGCTGGCGTGTCTGCTGCTGCCCGCGGGCGCGATCGGCGACCGCTACGGCCGCCGCGGCGCCCTCCTCGTCGGGCTGGCGATCTTCGCGCTGGCCTCGATGGCCCCGACCGTGCTGGACAGTCCGACACAGATCATCGTCGCCCGCGCCGTCGCAGGTGTCGGCGCGGCGTTCATCATGCCCGCGACCCTGTCACTGCTGACCGCGGCGTTCCCGAAGGCCGAGCGCAACAAGGCCGTGGGCATCTGGGCCGGGGTGGCGGGTTCCGGTGCGATCTTCGGCTTCCTCGGCACCGGGGTCCTCCTGGAGTTCTTCGGGTGGCAGTCCATCTTCTACGCGTTCGCCGCGGGGGCGGCCCTGATGTTCGCGCTCACCTGGACCATCGGCTCGTCCCGCGACGAGACCGCGACACCGATCGACTGGCCGGGCGCCGCGCTGATCGGCGCCGCAATCGCGGTGTTCGTGCTCGGTGTGGTCGAGGCGCCGGCCCGCGGCTGGACCGATCCGATCGTCTACGGCTGCATGGCCGCGGGCGTGGCACTGGCCGTCGCCTTCGCGCTGGTACAGCTGCGTCGCACCCATCCCCTGCTCGATGTCAGGCTCTTCGGCCGCCCCGACTTCGCGACCGGCGCAATGGGCATCACGTTCCTGTTCTTCGCGAACTTCGGGTTCTTCTTCGTCGAGATGCAGTACATGCAGCTGGTGATGGGCTACACGCCGCTGCAGACCGCGTTCGCGCTGGCGCCGCTGGCGATCCCCGTGCTCATCCTCGGCGCGACGATGCACCTCTACCTGCCCAAGGTGGGCCTGCGGTTCGCGGTGACCGCCGGGTTGCTGCTGATCGCCACCGGCCTGTTCCTGCTGCGCTTCCTCGACGGGGAGTCGACGTATCTCGATCTGGCGTGGCCGATGCTGATCGCCGCCTCGGGAATCGGATTGTGCACCGCGCCAACGACTTCGGCGATCATGGGAGCGGTACCGGACGAGAAGCAGGGTGTTGCATCCGCGGTCAACGACGCCACCCGCGAGATCGGGGCCGCCCTGGGAATCGCCGTCGCGGGCTCGGTCCTCGCGGCGGGTTATCACCACGCCCTGTCACCGGATCTGGGCCTGTTCCCCGAGCAGGTCCGCCCCGCGGTGGGGGACTCCCTGGCCTACGCGCTGTCCCTGGCCGACCAGCTGGGTCCCCGGGGCGCCGAGCTGGCCCAGCTCGCAGAGACGGCGTTCCTGCACGCGATGAGCCAGGTGCTGCTGGTTCTGTCGGTGGTGCTCGTCGTCGCGGCCGTCTTCGTCGCCGTCTGGTCGCCGGGCCGCGACGGTCGCCAGTCCCGCCCCGTCCGCAGGCTGCGGACAGCGGGACCGCGCCGCCGCCCGTAAGCTCGACGCTCGTGCGTCTCCTGCTCGCCAACCCCAACACGACCTCGACGATGACCGCCGCCATCGCCGCGAGCGCATCGGCGGTCGCGCGCCCGGGAACCGTCGTCGAAGCCCTCAATCCGGTCCACGGGCCGGCCAGCATCGAGAACGACGACGACGAACGGCGTTGCATTCCTGGGCTTCTCGAGATCCTTCGGGAAGCCCGGCAACCCACCCGAGCACGGGCGACCCGACGCGTACGTGGTGGCCTGCTTCGGCGACCCGGGGCTCGAGGAGGCGCGTGCCATGCTGGACGCACCGGTGCTCGGGATCGCGCAGGCGGCCATGCACGCCGCTGCGCTGGCAGCGGGCACGTTCTCGGTGGTCACATCGATGTCGGCGACGATCTCGCGGGCGTGGCAGCTGGCCAAGTCCTACACCCCGAACCAGTGCCTCGGCGTCTACGCCTGCGATATCCCGGTGCTGCGGATCGACTCCGACCCCACCAGCATCGAGCCGATCGGGGAACTCTGCGGGCGGGCCCTCGAGCAGGACGGCAGCCGGGCGATCGTGCTGGGATGCGCCGCGATGGCGCCGTTCGCCGCGCCGCTGAGCCGTCGGCTCGCAGTCCCGGTGATCGACGGGGTCGTGGCGGCCACGCTGCTGGCGGAGGCGCTCGCCGGGCTCACCCGGCGGTGACATTCGCCGGGCTCACCCGGCGGTGATGAATTCGGCCGCGCGGTGGCCAGCCATCACGATCGTCGCGTGCGGCCCGCGGCTGGGGATCGCGGGAAGCATCGAGCCGTCGACCACCCACAGACCGTCGACGCCGAATACCCGGCAGCGGGTGTCGACGACGGCGCCGGGATCGCCGTCACGGCCCATCCGCGCGGTGCCGCACAGGTGTTGCGAGGTCGCCCACGACGCCTCGGATTGCACTGTGGAGCCGGCGATTTCGTGCGCGAGTTCGGCTCCCGAGCGCAGCAGTGCCACATCCTCCGGCTCGCTGTCGTACCGATGCTCGATCACCGGATCGACATCGGGGTCCACCGACGCCAGCGCGACCCGCCCCCTGGACCGGGGGCGCATCAACGTCACCCCGAGGTGGGGCTGATCGGTCGGGTCGTGGCGCGGGCCGCTCGTCATGGTGCCGAAGCCCGCCGTGTACGGCCTGATCTCCAGCCCGTCCTCGGTGGTCAGTACGGATTCCAGCGGCGGGACGCCGTGCGTGGGCGGCCAGTTCACCGGCAACACCCACTCCGGGTGGTCGACGGTGCCGACGCCGACAGGAAGGTCGGCCTCGATGGGCACCCCCAGCGACCGCAGTGCCTGCGCCGGTCCGATCCCCGACAGCATCAGCAATTGCGCCGAACCGATGGCCCCGGCCGACAGCACGATCCGGTCGGCGGTCAGGACCGTCTCGCCATCGGGGCCGACGCACTCCAGCCCGCCGGCCCGTCCGTCGGCGATCAGGATCCGTCGGACCCGGGTGTCGGGCAGCAGCGTGAGGTTCGACCGGTGTAACGCGGGCGCCAGGAACGCTCCGCCGGGACCCACTCGGGTTCCGCCGTCGATGTTCAGCGGTACCGCGCCCACCCCCGGCGGCAGCGGCCCGTCCGGCGTCGACCCGTTGAGGTCGGCGATCCATCCGAAGCCGACCGCTTGCGCAGATTCGACGAAAGCCGCTGTGCAGCCGTCGAATTCGGCCACTCGCCGCACCGTGATCGGCCCGTCGGAACCGTGCAGCGGGTTGTCGAAGTCGAGGTCGTTCTCGATCGCCTTGAAGTGCGGCAGGACCTCCTCCCAGGACCAGCCGTCGACCGCCCAGCCGTCGACGTCGGTGGGCAGCGCCCGGCAGAAGTAGCCGCCGTTGACGGCACCGGACCCGCCGACCACGGCGCCGCGCATGATCTGTGCGTAGCGTTTCGGCGCGTCGGTCAGGGTGGTGGGATAGCGCCTGACCACTGAACTCGCGACGCCGATCGGAAGGCGCAGGCCGTCGGTGATCTGCGTGTGCACGCGGGGGTCAGAAGGTCCGGGGCCGGACTCCACCACGGTCACGCGGCACCGCTCGTCCACGGAAAGCCGTTCCGCCAGGACTGATCCTGCGCTTCCGGCACCGACGATCAGGACATCGCTGTGCAAGACGGGCTTCAGGTCCTGATCTGCGGCTTGAGGGCACCGACGTGCCGCTCACGCACGACGCCGCTCCAGAGTCCGAGACCATAGGCGATGTCGTCGAGCCGCTTGAGCAGGATGTAGGTGAACACGCCCACCCGCTTGGTGTCGTCGTCGGCGTTGCCGTTGCGCGTGATCCAGTCGAACACGCCGTCCAGCACCGCCGCCACCACCACCACCTGACGGCACCGACGCGAGACGATCGCGGCGACCAGGGCGATCGGCCAGTAGTGCCTGCAGATCGCGGACGCCAGCTGCAGGGCTGCCGACCACAACCCGTGCGCGGCGACGACGGCCACCTCCATGGGTTCGGTCTGCACGCTCGACAGCGTCTTGGCGATCCGTTGGCCGGTGATGGCCGCGACGATCGCCGACGCCAGGTAGCCGAGGCACGAGCCGATGGCCGCCAGCATCCAGACGACCAGCGTCCAGCCCGAGATCACCAGCGGTGCGGTCTTACCGGGATGCCGGATAGCCAGCGGCGCCGCGGACTCGCCGTAGAAAGACTTGCGGGCGAACCACTTTCGCAGCTCGGTGCGATGATCATGGGCCACCATCGCGATGGGTTCGTAGCGCAGCCGGGCACCCGCCTCGTTCAGCCGCCAGCACAGGTCGACGTCCTCGCCTGACTGAAGCGACTCGTCGAAGCCGCCGATGTCGATGATCGTGCGGCGCCGGCAGATGATCGCCGCGCTCGGCACGTAGGACACCGTCCCGAACGGGACGACCGGCGCCTCGCGCAGTCCGAGGTCCAGCGACGAACGCACCGCCTCGTAGCGGGCGACGACGCTGTCGGACCGGTGCAGCGCGACGATCCGCGGCGCCACCAGGGCCACCGCGGGATCGCAGAAGTGCCCGAGCAGGGCTTCCAGCCAACCGCGGCGGGGCACCACATCCGAATCCAGGAAGGCGACGAAGTCGGTGTCACATGCCCTCATGCCTGCGTTCCGCGCCGCGGCCGGCCCTTTGCTGCGGGGGTTCCGCAGGATTCGCACGTCGCAGTGCATGCCCACGAAGTCCGCCTCGGCAACCGGTGTCACCGACCCGTCGTCGACGATGACCACGCGCAGCCCGCGCAACGAGGCGACCAGCCTTGTGAGCCCAGAAGGGTTGTCCCGCACGGGTATAACGACGGTCACGTCCCGGTGCGACGGTCCGGTCAACGGTCGCGGGTGGGCGACGGTGGCATCGAGCAGGGTGCGCGCCAACTGTGCGCTGACGGCGTCGTGCACTTCCAGCCTGCCGCCGGTGAGCATGGTCTGCGCGGCAGGAGCCAGCCGGAGCAGTCGAGTGGGCGAACCGCCGAGCAGCGCCGCGCCCTCGCCCAGAACCCGCACCCGTCGATCCACCTGAACGGCGAACCCGTCGGGAAGGCGCGGCCCTGTCACGTCAACATCCCCTCGTGATCGGGTGCCCACCGGATGATCCCCCCCTGACATGCGTCAACCATCTCGGCAAAGATTCTCCTCCCCTCCTCCGCTGTCGCCGTGGTCGGGTCCCCGAGGACTCCCAGCGAACTGACGGCGGCGACTCCCCCGCGGAGCATCTCGGGCATCAGCTCCGACAGCGGCGCCCGATTGCCCGAAGTTCGCTGATCCTGCCTGACGACGCCCCGCGAAATATGTAGCAATACAGATGTTTCGGTGTGGCCGGCGTGCGCGTCGGCGTTGCTGGCGTTGCAGGAACACCATGCCACGTCGCGTCCCTCGTACCGCAGCAGTGTCACCGCGCGGCGCAGCGCGGCGACATTGCCGCCGTGGCCGTTGACGAAGACCAGGCGCGACGCCCACCGACAGGCGGATCGGGCGAACTCCACGAGCAGTTCCGCCAGTACCGATGTGCCAATCGAGACGGTGCCCGCGAAACCCTCGTGTTCGCCGCTCGCGCCGTAGCCGATGGCCGGGGCGACCAGCCAGTCGGATTCACCGCCGGCACGCAGGCGGGCAGCGAGGACGTCGGCGACCGCGGTGGCGATGCGGGTGTCGGTGTCCAGCGGCAGGTGGGGTCCATGCTGCTCGGTGGAGCCTACCGGGACGACCAGCGCGGGCGACATGTTCTGCAGCTGCCTCGACGTTGAGTCCCCGAGCTCGCTGGGGATTGCCACGCGACGATGGTAGGCCGAATTCACCTGGTATGCGCCAAATGTTGGCGCATGCGTGGTTATTGATTTCAGGTCGGTGTGCTCGGCGGGCGATCCGGGATTCACGCCAGCCCCCTGCGCCACGCCTGTCCCAGGTTCCTGCTCGCCGATTCGGCCCGAGCCGAATGCGCTCAGACGCCGAGCGTGCGGGTGAAACCCTCGGGGATCAGGATGTCCTCGCGCGTCAGCTCGTGGATCGAAGATTTGCCAAGCCCGAGCAGTGCCGAGTCGATTCCGCCCCGCATGATGTCGAGCACGTTCTCGACACCCGCCTGGCCGTTGGCGGCCAGACCCCACAGGTAGGCCCGGCCGATCATGACAGCCCTGGCGCCGAGTGCGACGGCCTTGACCACGTCGCTGCCGCGGCGGATGCCGCCGTCCAGCAAAACCTCGACCTGGTCGCCCACGGCGTCGGCGATGGCCGGCAGGCACCGGATCGCCGCCGGGGTCCCGTCGAGGTTGTTTCCGCCGTGATTGGACACCGTGAGCGCCGAAACACCCGCGTCGACAGCGCGTTTGGCATCGTCGACGCGCACCATGCCCTTGAGCAGGAACGGCCCGCCCCACTGTTCCCGCAGCCAGGCCACGTCCTCCCAGGTCGGGGGCGGGGTGCCCATCCACTGCCCGTACGCCTCGAAGAACGTGGGGCCGGGCTCTCCGCGCCTGCCCTGGTTGGGTACCCGCAGGTCCGGAGGGCGCAGGGTCTTCGCGAAGCTGAAGAACCAGCGCGGTTTGGCGATCACCTCGGGCGACATCTTGAGGATGGTCTTGAGGTCCATCCGCTCGGGAATCTTCGGGCTCCCCCAGTCGCGGCCGTGCGAGAAGCTCCAGTCGGTGGTCAGGATCAGCCCCTTGGCGCCGGCCGCCCTTGCCCGCTCCATGCGCGCCAGGATGTCGTCGCGGCTGCCCAGCCAGTAGATCTGGAAGAAGATCTTGTCGTTGACCGCGGTGACTTCCTCCATCGGCTTGCTGGCGAAGGACGAGAGCCCCATCGCGGTGCCCCGCGCCGCCGCCGCACGCGCCACCGCCACCTCACCGTCGGGGTCGACGGCCTGCACGCCGGTCGGTGAGATGATGACGGGCAGCGAAATATCCTGGCCCATCACCGTAGTCGCCATGTCCCGCTTCTCGGTACCGCCGATGACGTGCGGGGCGAAGCCGAGCTGCGCGAAGGACTCGACGTTGTCGGAGACCGTCACGCCCTTCTCGCTCGCCGAGATCAACGACGCATAGGCGGACTTGGGGAGCCGCTTCTTCGCCCGCTGCTGGGCGATGGCGACGGTTTCGAACCAGGTATCACGTGCCATGGGTTACACAGGACTTTCGTTGCAAAACTTCTTGGGAGGAGCGCTCAGCAGTGTGAGCGGTATGGGACCTGACGGCTTGGTGCGGCCGCCGGCGCGGGAATGGTCGACGCTGGACTTTGGCTTGTCGCGCTCGCGGGCCAGAGCAGGCTCGCCGTAGCCCTCGACGCACTCCGGGTCCGGGCCGTCGAGCGGCAGACCGGTGAAGAACTTGGCGGCCATACAGCCGCCCCGGCATGCGTCGTAGTGCCCGCACCCGCTGCATGCGCCTGCCGACTGTGGCTCGCGCAGCTCGCGGAACAGCGTGGAGTTCTGCCACACGTTTCCGAAACCGCCATCGGACAGCACGTTTCCAGCGAGGAACGTGTCGTGAATGGCGAACGGACAGGCGTAGACGTCGCCCACCGGGTCGATCAGGCAGACCACGCGGCCCGCGCCGCACAGGTTCAGGCCGGCCAGCGCACCCGGCTCACCGAGGCCCGACAGGTGGAAGAACGAGTCACCGGTGAGCACCCGCTCGCCGTTGGCGACCAGCCAGTCGTACAGCTGGACCTGCTGGGCGGGCGTGGGGTGCAGTTCGTCCCACACGTCGGCACCCCGGCCCGACGGCCGCAGCCGGGTGATGCGCAGCGTCGCGCCGTACCCATCGGCCAGCGCCTTGAAGTCGTCGAGCTGGTCGACGTTGTGGCGGGTCACGACCACGGAGATCTTGGCATCGGAGAAGCCGGCCGCCTTGAGATTCTCAAGCGCGCGCATCGCCATCGCGAAGGAACCGGGGCCGCGCACCGCGTCGTTGACCTCGGCGGTGGCGCCGTCCAGGGAGATCTGCACGTCGACGTAGTCGCTGGCGGCCAGCTTCGCGGCCACTTCCGGGGTGATCCGCACCCCGTTGGTGGAGAATTTCACGCCGACATGATGGGCGGTCGCATAGTCGACGAGCTCCCAGAAGTCCGACCGCACAGTGGGTTCGCCGCCGCCGATGTTCACGTAGAACACCTGCATGCGTTCCAGCTCGTCGATGATGTCCTTGCACTGCTGGGTGGACAACTCGCGCGGATCGCGCTTGCCCGAGGACGACAGGCAGTGCACGCAGGAGAGATTGCAGGCGTAGGTCAGTTCCCACGTCAGGCAGATCGGCGCGTCCAGGCCGCGCTCGAACTGATCGACCAGCCGGGGGACGGGTGCGGCGAGTGTCATGAGGCCTCCTCGGCGATGAGCATCTGCGACTGGACGAGCACACCCAGCGCGTGAAGGTAGGGGGCCTGCGCGTCGTCGTCGATTCCGGCGGCGCGACAGGCGGATCGAGCGTCGGGGTGATCAGCCAGCGAGTTGATCACCTCGACGATCGTCCGGTTCTTCAGGAACGAGAGCTTGCGGGTTCCGAAGTGGTACAGCAGCGCGCCGAAAGGTTCGGGCCGCACCGCCACCTGCGGGTGCAGCCTCCAGCGCAGGCCCGGGTCGAAGCCAGTGTCCGTCATCGGCGCGCTCACAGTCAGTAGACCCCGCACATCCCGTCGATCGAGACTTCCTCGACCAGGCTCTCGGTGACCAGCTCTTCGTTCTCTGCGTGCTGACTCGGCTCCATTGATCTCACCCTTCTGATGACTGGACCCCGGGTAGGGTCTCGACATTTGTGACGTAGGTCGCTAACAATATGGCATCGGGTGCCTAAACGGAAGGGCGGATTCCGGTGGACGCTGTGAAGGGGCGCGTGGGCCGGCGGCGGTCGACGAGCTGGGAGCACATCAGCGACGTCGCGATCGACCTGTTCATGGCGCGCGGCTTCGAGGACGTCAGCGTCGACGACGTCGCGACCGCCGCGGGGATCGCCCGCCGGACGCTGTTCCGCTACTACCCCTCCAAGAGCGCGCTGCCGTGGGGTGACTTCGACGCCCACCTCGACCTCATGCGACGGCTGCTGGCCGGCCTCGACCCCGCCGTGCCGATTCGTGATGCGCTGCGGACAGCGCTTCTTGCCTTCAACGACTTCGACGACACCGACCGGCACCGTCAGCGCATGCGTCTGATCCTGGAAACCGAAGCTCTGCAAGCATATTCGATGACGATGTACGCCGGCTGGCGCGGCGTGGTGGCGGCCTTCGTGGCAGCCCGGTTGCAGGTGGACGAAGGCGACCTGGTGCCGCAGACGGTGGCGTGGACGATGCTGGCGGTGTCGCTGGCCGCCTACGAGCACTGGTTGGCGGACGAGTCGGTCTCGCTGCCCGCCGCACTGGGTGATGCGTTCCACATGCTCGCGCCAGGACTGACCGATATCGAAATCGGGGTGTCGGGGTTCCGGGCCGAGCGGCGACGATAGAGGTGTGAGCGCCGAACCGAATGGTGACAACGCTCCGCGAGCACTGCTAGCGCTCTATGACGAAGCTCTGCCGGCCGTATACGGGTACTTCGCCAGACGCTGCGGTGACCGTGGAACGGCCGAGGACCTCACCTCGGAGACCTTTCTGGCGGCCATGGACGCTGCCAGAAAGGAGGCGCCGCCACCGCTCACGGTGCCGTGGCTGATCGGGGTGGCTCGCCACAAACTGGCCGACCACTACCGCAGACGCCACGACCGGTTCACGACACCGGTGGCCGAACTCCCCGAGCCGGTCGATCCCGCCGACGACTGGGATGTCGAGCTGGATCGGATCGTCGCCGAGCAGGTTCTGGCTCGCCTCCCCGAACAGCACCGCACCGTGCTGGCGCTGCGCTACCTCGACGACTGCTCGGTGCCGGAGTGCGCGGAACTGATCGGCCGCACCATCCACGCCACCGAGGCGCTGCTGGTGCGGGCCCGCAGGGCGTTCCGGGCTCAGTACCCACGAGTGGAAGGAGGGGCGTCGTGAACAACGATCACGATCCGCTGGACGTGCTGCGCAGCGGCGACCTTCCGCTCGAACCGGATCCGGAGTTCGCCGCCCGGCTGCGGGCGCGCCTCGAAGCGGCCGCGAGCCTGTTCGAACAGCAACCAGATCGAACGCAAGGAGTGATCATGAGCGGCACCGACACCGTCATCGCCGAGTTGACCGAGCCCGCCGCCACAGCGTCTCCGCGGCCCGCCGCCACATCCTCTCCGCGGCCCGCCGCCACATCCTCTCCGCGGCCCGCCGCCACATCCTCTCCGCGGCCCGCCGCGGTCCCCTACCTGACCGTCGCCGACGCCCGTGCCGCGATCCGCTGGTACATCGACGTGTTCGACGCCGAACTCGTCGGCGACCCAGTCGAAATGGACGACGGCCGGATCGGCCACGCCGAGCTGGCGTTGGCCGACGGTATGCTCTACCTTGCCGACGAGTACCCTGAGATCGGTTTGAAAGCACCCTCGCCGCAGGCAGTTTCGGTGAGCCTGATGCTCGCGGTGACCTCCACCGACGAGACTCTCCGGCTAGCCAGAGACCATGGCGCGCGGGTTCAGCGCGAGCCCTACGAGAATTACGGTGCGCGCAATGCCGCTCTCGTCGACCCGTTCGGGCACCGCTGGATGCTGACCGGACCCGTCGCCGGCGCCGCCGTCCCGATCCAGCACGGTGACGTCGGATATGTCTCGGTGTGGACGCCGGACGCGCAACGGGCTGCGGACTTCTACGGCCATGTGCTGGGCTGGGCCGTCAACCCCGCGACGCACATGGTGACGAACACCGGTCAGCGCATCGGGATCGACTCGGCGCCCGAAAAGCACACGTTGTTCTGCTGCTACGCGGTGACGGATCTCGACGGCGCGCGAGACAGCATCCTGTCCGGCGGCGGAAGTGTGGGCGAGGTGGTCGATTTCGGCTTCGGCGCGGTGCTGCGGGCGACGGATCCGCAGGACGTCGAGTTCGGGGTGTACCGGCCCGCATCCGCAGAGCCGCGGCCGTTGCTCAACGGCGGCGGGCACGGCGAGCTGTCCTACATCACCCACCAGGTGCCGGATTCGACCGTCTTCAAGGCGTTCTACAGCGGTCTGCTGTTCTGGACGTACGAGCCGGGCCGAATCGACGACGGCTGGAGTGTCGTGGGCGCCCATCCGATGTCGGGCGCCGCGGGCGGCAACGCGACGGCCGTCACCGTTCCGATGTGGACGGTCGATGACATCGACGCAGCCGTGGCGCGGGTGCGGGAGGCGGGCGGCGCCGTGATCGAGGAGCCGTCGCAGCAGTCCTATGGAAAGTCCGCGCTGTGCACCGACGACCAGGGCACGCGGTTCTATCTCGGCGAGCTCTGAGCGAAGGCGACCGTCACCGTGCTCGCCGCGCCTATTTCGGGAGAGTGAGGCGCGCGCGAGCGACGAGCAGTACCTCGCTGAATGGACCGCGATGCTTGCAGCCCGCGTACGACCTGGGCCTCAGAAGGGTGGTGGGTCGTCGCCGTAATCGGGTTTGATCCGTTGCGCGGCTCCATCTTCGGCTCTCGATTGTTGGTCGAGGGCGCGTTGTCGTTCGAGGGCGCGTTGAGTGGCGTTGTATTCACGTTCGGCTTTGATGCGGGCAGCCTGTTCAGCCGCGCGGGTGCGTCGTCGTTTCGGCATCTTGGCCAGGCGGTCCGGATCTGGTGGCGGCTGCGCCATCGGCGGTAGTTCGGCGGTGGTGGTGTTCCAGGCCGGGAAGAACAACCGACTGCCCGGCACCGTGGTGTAGCGCTGCCCGGTCGGGGTTGTCCAGACCACGGTGCCGTCGGGGAATTGTTGTTCCTGCTGCCAGTCTTCGGCGAAGGTTTTGCCTAGGTGGTGGGTGCGGCATTTGCAGTTGAGGTTCGACGGGTGGGTGGGCCCGTAGGGCCAGGGCACGACATGGTCGATGTCGCACTGTTCGGCGGGGACGTTGCAGCCGGGGAAGCGGCAGAACAGATCCCGGGCACGCACGAACGCGGTCAGGTTCGCTGAGGGGCGGTAGTGCGGTTCGGGGTCGGGGCCCGGCAGCCACAGCTGTTTGATCGCGGCTCCGGATCGGATCGCTTCGGCCAGCGCCACGATCGGCAGGATCTTCACCCCGGGCAACAACGCCATCCCCGAATCCCGCACACACCGAGCACGATTCGACACCGCCGGCTCGACGGGCTCGGCCTCGGGCTCGGGGGTCGGTTCGGGCTGCGGGGTGGCCTCCGATTTCGCCCGGGAGTCTGCCCGTGGCTGCGTCTGCGTCTGTTTCTGTGTTTCGGCGAGTTCTTCTTGTTGTTGGAGGTCTTGGTCTTGTTGCTGAAGGTCTTTTTCTTGTTGTTGGAGGTCTTGGTCGGCGAGCAGTTGGCGGGCGGCTTCGAGTGCGGCAGGGTCGGCGAGCACCGAGATCACCACGTTCGACGAACCCGCCGCCGGTGCCGTAGAGGCGGGGCAGTCGGAGGATCCGCACCGGCACGGCAGATGGTCCTGGCCGTGGATGATGGCCCCGACCGCACACGAGCGCCGCTCACCCATGGGCCTCGGATCGTTGTCACAGATCCCTTTCACCAGCGCCGCGATCCGGGCTGCCAGCACCACAGCATCACAGCCGAGCACTTTGCCCCACACCGTGACCAGGGCGTCGGGATCATCGCTGGCCCCGATCCGGAAATCGCGGTCGGTGACCTGCTCGCGGGTCCGGATCACCGCTTCGGGGTCATACCGCTCGATCACGGCGTCAAGGGCAGCGGTCAACCGGTCATCGGAGAGTGGTTCCCACCGCAGCGCCTTCTCGGCCATCTCGGCATCCACCAGTGTCAGCAGTTGCGGGTCCTGCACCAGTCGGGTGCGCCAGGTGACCTGGCTGATCAGACGGGCACTGAGCCGGCCCTGTGCATGCAGGGCGGCGACGTTGGGGAGTCGGTCGCGCAGCGCGACGGCGATGCGCATCTGGGCTGAGGCGCGGCGGTGGCTGGTGTTCAACACCGCGCCGAGTTCGCAGGCGGTCTCGATCCAGGAGTCCCACACCCACTCATCGCGCACATCGTCATAGGTCACGTGGTCATGGACCAGCGCCGCGATCGCCGCCGTTTTGCGCGCCCCGGCCCGAACCTCCTCGCACGCGGCCTGCTCGATCGCAGCGATCAACGCCGGCTTGTCCAGCCCCGCCAACCTCGAATCGAACATACATGCGATACTACCGGCCGCCGGCGACAAACTCGCCCACAATCCCCACCGCCGCCGAGACTGCATCTACGGCGGTGAAACCCTGAAAACCACCGCCGTAGAAGCAATCTCGGTGAGAAACCTAACCGAGGAGATCGGAGATCGGCGCGCCCGACGCGATCTTGGCCCTGGTCTTCATCACCTTGCCGGGGAAACCGCCGCCGACCACGCCGACGACAACCCCGTCGCGCTCGTAGTACGCCAGGAACTTGCGGCCGTCGTCCTCGACGACGTGCACGGTGTCGCTGGGCTCGGGCTCACCGAGGCACTGGATCTTGACGTCGTACTGGTCGCTCCAGAAGTACGGCACCGACACCGCCGCGGGCGGATCCTGACCCAGCATCGAGGGCACCAGCACCCTGGCCTGGTCGGCCACGTTGCTCCAATGCTCAACGCGCACTTGGCCTCCCACGGTGTCCCGCCAGGATGCCACGTCACCGATGGCCCAGACGTGGGGCGCACTCGCGCGGCCGGCATCGTCGCAGACCACGCCGTTGTCGACCTCGATGCCGCTGCCGTCGAGCCATTCGGTCGCCGGGCGCGAGCCGATGCCGACGACCACGATGTCGGCGTCCAGTTCGGTGCCGTCACCCAGGGTGACCTTCTGCACCCGGTCCTCGCCTGCGACCTCGGTGACTCCGACGCCGCAGCGCACGTCGACGCCCTCGGCCCGGTGCAGCCGGGTGACCAGCGCGCCGATCTTCTCGCCGAGCACCGACGCCAGCGGTGCGGGCTGCGGCTCGACCAGCACCACGTCGACGCCGAGGCTGCGCAGGCTGGCGGCAACCTCACAGCCGATGAAACCTGCGCCGATGACCACCGCACGCCGGGCGGTGCCCGCCTCCTTGCGCAGCGCGAGACTCTCGCCGAACGAGCGCAGCACGTGAATGCCCGGCAGATCGGGGAACGACGGAATGCGCTTGGGCACCAGTCCCGTCGCGATGATCAGCTCGTCGTAGCCGAGTTGAGAGCCGTCGGCCAGCGTCACCGCCTTCGCGGAGGTGTCCAGCGACCGGGCGCCGTTGCCGAGCAGCACCGTGATGTCGTTCTCTGCGTAGAACTCGGCCGGCTTGAGCGTGACGTCATCCGTCTCGGCGCGCAGCACTTCCTTCGACAGCGGCGGCCGATCGTAGGGCAGATGATCCTCGTCGCTGACGATCGTGATGGCTCCGGCGTACTCGGATCGACGCAGTTGCTCGGCCGTCCGGGCGGCGGCAAGCCCGCCGCCGACGATCACGACGCCTCCTGATGTGGTCACTTGGGTGTTCTACACGATCGCGTCGGGCCGAGGTGCGCCACCCCGTCAACCGGGTGCCCGCTCGATCAGGTTCGACAGCACCACGATGCTCTCGCTGCGCTCGATGTCGGCACTGGCGCGGATCCGCTCGAGGGCTTCCTCGAGGTGACGCATGTCGCGGGCGAGCACGTGCAGCATCGCGTCTGACGTGCCGGTGACCGTGGCCGCACTCACCACCTCGGGAATGTCCTTCCACGCCGCTCGTAGCTCATCAGGGGCGATGGTGCCGTGGCAGTAGACCTGGACGTAGGCCTCGGTGGTCCAACCGAGCGCGTTGCGGTCGATGACGGTGGTGAATCCGCGGATCACCCCGCTGTCGAGCATGCGGTCGACCCGCCGTTTGACCGCCGGCGCCGACAGGTTCACCCGCTGGCCGATCTCGGCGAACGTGGCGCGCGCATGTTCGGCCAACTCGGCGAGGATGCGTTCGTCGGTCTCATCAAGACGGTCCATGGTCCCTCCTGCGCAACAAAGCTACGCCATCGGCGCGCTGACGCAATAGATCGCGCATAGACACGCAATAGTTGTCGATTGATTGCGCACAGAGGTGTCCATATCGTTGATTCATGACGCTTTCCGATGGCGCCGGAGTCGTCGCGGCCCCCATCCCCCACGTCCGAGACGCCCGGTCGGCCCGACCGCGCCGGTACGTCATGACCGCCCCGCACTTCTACGCCGTCGAGTACGTCATCAATCCGTGGATGGACACCGCGACACCGGTCGACGCGCAGCGCGCCCTGAACCAGTGGGAAGCGCTGCGCCGGACCTACGCCGAACTCGGGCACACCGTCGAGCTCGTCGAGCCGGTGGCAGGGCTGCCGGACATGGTCTACGCCGCCAACGGCGGGCTCATCGTCAACGGCAGGGCGGTCGTCGCGCGCTTCGCCCACGCCGAGCGGGCCGCAGAATCCGTCGCCCACGCGGACTGGATGTCGCGCAACGGTTTCGAGCCCGCCGAGACCCGACACGTCAACGAGGGCCAGGGCGACCTGCTGGTCGTCGGACCGATCATCCTGGCCGGCCATGGTTTCCGCACGGACCGGCGCGCGCACCGCGAGATCGCCGACCACGTCGGCATGCCCGTCATTCCCCTCGAGCTCGTCGACCCGCGCTTCTACCACCTCGACACCGCGCTGGCCGTCCTCGACGACCACACGATCGCCTACTACCCGCCGGCGTTCACCGAGCGCTCCCGGATGACGATCGCCGAGCTGTTCCCCGACGCCATCCAGGTGGCCAGCGGCGACGCCTACGTCCTCGGCCTCAACGTCGTCTCCGACGGTCTCAACGTCGTGTTGCCCTCCGCGGCCACCGGCTTCGCCGAGCAACTCCGGCGGGCCGGGTTCCGGCCGGTCGGCGTGGACCTGTCCGAGCTGCTCAAGGGTGGCGGATCCGTCAAATGCTGCACGCTGGAGGTACATCCGTGAGCACCGCCGTCGCCGGAGGCGACCGTTCTACCGTGGACACCATGACCACGGACACAGACGCGGTGATCGAACTCGACCGCCGCCACGTCGCGCACAACTATGCGCCGCTGCCCGTCGTCGCCGCCGGCGCCGAGGGCGTGTGGATCACCGACATCGAAGGGCGGCGTTATCTCGACTGCCTCGCCGCGTACTCGGCGGTCAACTTCGGGCACCGCAATCCGGAGGTGACGGCGACCGCGCACGCGCAACTGGACTCGGTCACGCTGGTGAGCCGCGCCTTCCACTCCGACCGGCTCGCCCCGTTCTGCGCAGCCCTGGCCGGCCTGTGCGGCAAAGACATGGTGCTGCCGATGAACAGCGGCGCCGAGGCGGTGGAGAGCGGCATCAAGGTCGCCCGCAAGTGGGGCCTGGACGTCAAGGGGGTGCCAGCCGGGCACGGCAACATTGTGGTGGCGCGCAACAACTTCCACGGCCGCACCACGACGATCATCAGCTTCTCCGATGACGACACCGCCCGGCGGGGCTTCGGCCCCTACACTCGCGGATTCCGGTCGGTGCCCTTCGGCGACGCCGCCGCGATGGCCGATGCGATCGACGAGAACACCGTCGCCGTGCTGCTCGAACCCATCCAGGGTGAGGCGGGGATCATCGTGCCGCCGGACGACTACCTGCCGCGGGTACGGGCGCTGTGCACCGATCGCAACGTGCTGATGATCGCCGACGAGATCCAATCCGGCCTCGCACGCACCGGCCGGACCTTCGCCTGCGACCACTGGGACGTGGTGCCCGACGTGTATCTGCTCGGCAAGGCGCTCGGCGGCGGCATCGTGCCACTGTCCGCGGTGGTCGCCGATCGAGACGTCCTCGGGGTGCTGCACCCCGGGGAGCACGGCTCGACGTTCGGCGGAAACCCGTTGGCCGCCGCGATCGGCACCACCGTGGTGGGCATGCTCGACCGTGGCGAGTTCCAGCGCCGCTCAACCGAACTCGGCCTCCATCTGCACACCCGACTGCGCGGACTCATCGGCCGCGGAGTGGTCGCCGTGCGCGGGAAGGGGCTGTGGGCCGGTGTCGACATCGACCCGGTGCACGGCACCGGCAAGCAGATCAGCATGAGGCTCGCCGACCGTGGAGTGCTGGTGAAGGACACCCACGGATCGACGCTGCGCTTCGCACCGCCGCTGGTGATCACCGCCGACGAGATCGACTGGGCCGTCGACCGATTGGCCGAGGTCCTGGCCGCCGGCTAGTACTTGGCGGTTCCGCGGTCGACCGCGATCTGGGAACCGGATATCGTCGCCGACCCGTCGCTCGCGAGCCAGGCGACCACATCCGAAACCTCTTCGGGCGTCATGAATTCCTGCAGGCCCTTCTTGCCCTCATGATTGACGGGGTGGTACGGCATCGGCGAAAAGCTGTGCAGGAAGGCCGGATACCTGCCGAAGATCTCCATCATGGCCTCCGGCTGGACCATCGGCGTGTCGATCGAGTAGGGGTGGATCGAGTTCACCCGAATCCCGAACTCCCCCGCCTCGATCGCCAACGCGTTGGTCAGCGCCACCAGGCCGTACTTGGACGCCGAGTAGTGCGCGTTGCCCGGGGTGGCCTTCAATCCCGCCGACGAACTGACGATGATGATGGAGCCGCCGTTGCCTGCCTCGATCATCGCGGGGACCGCGGCGCGGATCGTGCGCCAGGTGCCGTTGAGGTTGACGTCGATGACGTCGTCCCACTGCTGCTCGGACATCTCCCAGATCCGGCCCCAGCTCAGGATGCCCGCGTTGGCCACCACGACATCGAGCCGACCGAACTGTTCCATTCCATCGGCGACCACCTGCTGCTGGGCCTCGAGGTTCCGGATGTCGACCTCGCGCGAGAGCACCTTGCGGCCCGTCGCCTCGACCAGGCGCACCGTCTCCGCCAGATCCTCGGAGGTGGGCATCGGATAGGTGACGGTCTGCGAGACCGGTCCACAGACGTCGATCGCGATGATGTCGGCACCGTCGCCGGCCAGCCGGACGGCATGCGCGCGGCCCTGGCCACGCGCCGCTCCGGTGACCAACGCGACGCGTCCTTCCAGGCCTGCTGTCATCGCATCAGGCTAACAGCAGAACTAGAACGCGTTCTAGAGGCCGCCTGTCAGAGGTCGGCGAGGATCTGCTGGCGCTTGCTGGCGTACTCGGCGTCGGTGATCGATCCGATCGCCCGGAGCGTCTCGAGCTCCTGAAGACGTTGGGCGGTAGTGGGTTCGGCCGACTCGACGTAGGGTGCCGCGGCGGGCACCGGCGGTGGCGCCGCCTGTCGCGCAGCGGCGTGGCGCACGATGGCCTGCACCTGCTGGCGGGCCGCCGGGTTGGACCGCAGGTCGATCATGTTGTCCATGCCGATGTTGTTGGCCTTGAGCACCTGCAGGATCTCCATCAGCGGTTCGGTCTGGCCGCTCAGGTCGTAGGTCCGGTTGTCGTCGGCGATACTGAACGTCGCCGGCATCAGCCCGCTCACCAAAGCGCTTCGCTGCCAATCGATCTGATACTCGTTCGTGACGGGATCGACCAGCGCGACGAGCCTGCGGCTGGTGATCATCGGCAACCGCGACACCGACGCGACCACCTGGTCCTGGGTCGAGAACGGCGTGATGCCGGGACCGGAGACCTGCAGGTCGAGTTTCACCAGGGGCTGCTCGTTGATCCGGGTGTTGGTCTCGTGGATGCCGACGACCTGGGCCAACGCCAGCACCCCGGAGGCCTCCAGCTCCTGGGTCCTGGCCGCCGATTTGGAGCCGTAGAAGGTGATGGCCAGCGCGATCAGCACGTCGAGCGCGGTGATCAGCAGGCCCGTCCAGAACATCCAGCTGAACATCTGGCCGCCGCCGGCGACGAAGTAGATGACGAGGAAGATCGGGCCGACGATGCCGCACAACAGGACGAAGAGCTGGACACGGACGTAGCGCCAGAACGTGGACATGATCAGATTATCGCCGCAGCAGGCCGATATCGCCGAGGCTTTCGGCGCCGTGCGCCGCGACTCACGACCGTGCGGTGACCACCATCTGACCGGCGAGCGGATCCTGGATCGGCGAGGGCCCGACGATCTGGTACAGCGGCATGGTCCAGGGATCCAGCGCGCTGGCGCTGCGGGCGTAGCTGGTGTGCACCGCCACCGCCGCCGGGTTCATCGTGTCCTCGGCATCGGGATCGTAGTCACAGACCGCGTCGCCGACATCGCACACGCTGATCGTGCGGCTGCCCATCGACACGGGAAGCGGCGCCGGGGCGTGCGCGAGGATCGGCCAGTCCTGTGCGACGCCCTTGCCCGCGCCGGGAACGGACGTCACCGAGCCCAGGTTGATCGTGGGGTCCTGCGGCAACCGGTCACCGTCGGCGATCAGCAGCGCGGCCGCCAGTTGCGGGTTGGCGTCGAGCGCGTGCAGATTGCGGTGCACCACCATCGCGCCCTGCGAGTAGCCCGCCAACACCACCTCGGTGGTCGGGCACTGCGCGGTGAACGTGGCGTACTGCGTGGCCAAGGCCGCTGCGCCGGTGTCGACGCTGCCCATGAATCCGGCCCAGTCGAGGATGCCGCCGTCCTCGGGCACGGCCGTCGCCGGGTACTCGACCGCCTCGGCGGTGATCGTGCGGCCGTCCTGCTGGACCAGCCGGGCGAAATCGCGGTACGACTTGTAGACCACCCGGCCCATGCCGCCGTCGGCGGCGACATTGCCCGCGCGCTCGCCGGAACCTGCGGCGCCGATCCAGTGCACGTCAGGACACGCCGGCTGCGCGGCCGCAGTCCCTGCCGACAGGCCGATCATGGCAGCGCCTGTCGCGATGGTGGCGCACGCGACTGCAGTAATACGTCGTATCAACGGAAAACCCTTTACCTAATCCCCCGGCCGACCCCTCGACAGCCGTTGCCAGGTACATCGACCGGCCGCGGAGGTGCGTTACAGCGCGCTCAGTTGCCAAACGAAAGGGGCGCCCACCCTTTCGGGTGAGCGCCACTTTCGTTTGCTGTACCTAGATCACTTGTTGATCTTGGTGACCCGGCCGGCGCCGACGGTACGGCCGCCTTCGCGAATCGCGAAGCGCAGGCCCTCGTCCATGGCGACGGGCTGGATCAGCTTGACGGAGATGTCGGTGTTGTCACCGGGCATCACCATCTCGGTGCCCTCGGGCAGGGTCACAACACCGGTCACGTCCGTGGTGCGGAAGTAGAACTGCGGCCGGTAGTTGTTGAAGAACGGCGTGTGACGGCCGCCCTCGTCCTTGGACAGGATGTAGACCTGGCCCTCGAACTCGGTGTGCGGGGTGGTGGTGCCGGGCTTGATGACGACCTGGCCGCGCTCGACGTCCTCGCGCTTGATGCCGCGCAGCAGCAGACCGACGTTGTCGCCGGCCTGGCCCTGGTCGAGCAGCTTGCGGAACATCTCCACACCGGTGACCGTGGTCTTGGTGCTGGTCGGCTTGATGCCGACGATCTCGACTTCCTCGTTCACGTTGACCACGCCGCGCTCGACACGACCGGTGACCACGGTGCCGCGGCCGGTGATCGTGAAGACGTCCTCGACGGGCATCAGGAACGGCCGGTCGGTGTCGCGGACCGGGTCCGGGATCGACTCGTCGACCGCGTCCATGAGCTCCTCGACGGACTTGACCCACTTCTCGTCACCCTCGAGCGCCTTGAGCGCCGAGACGCGGATGACCGGGGCCTCCTCGTCGAAGTCCTGGGCGGCCAGCAGTTCGCGGACCTCCAGCTCGACGAGCTCGATGAGCTCCTCGTCGTCGACGGCGTCGGCCTTGTTCAGCGCGACCAGGATGTAGGGCACACCGACCTGGCGGGCCAGCAGCACATGCTCGCGGGTCTGCGGCATCGGGCCGTCAGTGGCGGCGACCACCAGGATCGCGCCGTCCATCTGGGCGGCACCGGTGATCATGTTCTTGATGTAGTCAGCGTGACCGGGGGCGTCGACGTGCGCGTAGTGACGCTTCTCGGTCTGGTACTCCACGTGGGAGATGTTGATCGTGATACCGCGCTGACGCTCCTCAGGCGCATTGTCGATCTGGTCGAATGCGCGCGACTCGTTCAACGCGGGGTACTTGTCGTGCAGAACCTTGGTGATTGCTGCAGTCAGCGTGGTCTTGCCGTGGTCAACGTGACCGATGGTCCCGATGTTGACGTGCGGCTTCGTCCGCTCGAACTTCGCCTTCGCCACTGTGGTGTCCTCCTGGACTGTGTTGGTGCTTCTTGTAAAGCAGAGTTGATGTTTTCAGTTGTGTGGTCTTACCAGACCTGCGAAACCCCGGAATTACTGACCCGTGGCCTTCGCGGATCCGATGGCTCGACTCCGGCTCAGCTCCGAGCTGAACCTTTGGCGGGCGCAAGCGCCGCCGCAGATTCTCACTGACCCGTCGCCTTCGCGATGATCTCCTTCGACACGTTCGCCGGAACTTCGGCGTACGAGTCGAACACCATGGAGTAGTTCGCCCGGCCCTGGGTCTTCGACCGGAGGTCGCCGACGTAACCGAACATCTCTGACAGCGGCACATGCGCCCTGACGACGCGGGCACCGCTGCGCTCCTCCATGGCCTGGATCTGACCACGGCGGGAGTTCAGGTCGCCGATCACTTCACCCATGTAATCCTCGGGTGTGGTGACCTCGACAGCCATGATCGGCTCGAGGATGACGGGCTGAGCTTGCTGTGCAGCCTTCTTGAGCACCTGCGAACCGGCCACCTTGAACGCCATCTCCGACGAGTCGACCTCGTGGAACGCACCGTCGAGCAGGATGACCTTCAGGTTGACCAGCGGGTAGCCGGCCAGCACGCCGTACTGCATGGCGTCCTGCGCACCGGCGTCCACCGACGGGATGTATTCGCGGGGGATGCGGCCGCCGGTGACCTTGTTCTCGAACTCGTAGGTCGCGCCGTCCTCGCCGCTGAAGGGCTCCAGCGAGATGAGCACCTTCGCGAACTGGCCGGAGCCACCCGTCTGCTTCTTGTGGGTGAACTCGACCTTCTCGACCGCGCGCTTGATGGTCTCCTTGTAGGCGACCTGCGGCTTGCCGACGTTGGCCTCGACCTTGAACTCGCGCTTCATCCGGTCGACAAGGATGTCCAGGTGCAGCTCGCCCATGCCGCCGATGACGGTCTGGCCGGTCTCCTGGTCCAGGTGCACCTTGAAGGTCGGATCCTCCTCGGCGAGCTTCTGGATCGCGGTGCCCAGCTTCTCCTGGTCGCTCTTGGTCTTGGGCTCGATCGCCACCTCGATCACGGGATCGGGGAACGTCATCGACTCCAGCACGACCTGCTGATTCGAGTCGGACAGCGTGTCCCCGGTGGTGGTGTCCTTCAGCCCGATGACGGCGTAGATGTGCCCCGCGGAGGCCCGTTCGACCGGGTTCTCCTTGTTGGAGTGCATCTGGAACAGCTTGCCCAGCCGCTCCTTCTTGCCCTTGGTGGCGTTGATGACCTGCGAACCGGACTCGACGGTGCCGGAGTAGACGCGGACGTAGGTCAGCTTCCCGAAGAACGGGTGCGTCGCGACCTTGAACGCCAGCGCCGAGAACGGCTCGTCGGTGGACGGCTTGCGGGTGATCTCCTCGTCCTCTTTGCCGGGTGCGTGGCCGACGGCCGGGGGCACGTCCAGCGGCGAGGGCAGGTAGTCGATGACCGCGTCCAACATGGGCTGCACGCCCTTGTTCTTGAACGCCGAACCGCACAGCACCAGGTAGGCCTGCGAGGAGATCGTCAGCTTGCGCAGCGCGCCCTTGATCTCGTCGGTCGTCAGCTCTTCGCCGCCGAAGTACTTCTCGAGCAGCGCCTCGTCGGTCTCGGCGACGGCTTCGAGCAGCTTGGTGCGGTACTCGTCGGCCTTCTCCTGCAAGTCCGAGGGAAGGCTCGACAACTCCGAGACGTCGTACTTCTCACCGAGCTTGGCTTCGGCGCTCCACACCTTGGCCTTCATCTCGACCAGGTCGACGATGCCGGCGAAGTCACCCTCGCTGCCCACGGGCAGCTGGATGGGGATCACGTTGGCGCCGAGGCGCTCTTCCATCGTGCGCACCGAGAAGTAGAAGTCCGCGCCGATCTTGTCCATCTTGTTGACGAAACAGATGCGGGGGACGTCGTACTTGTCGGCCTGGCGCCACACCTGCTCGGACTGCGGCTCCACGCCTTCCTTGCCGTCGAAGACGGCGACGGCACCATCGAGGACGCGCAGCGAGCGCTCCACCTCGACGGTGAAGTCGACGTGGCCGGGGGTGTCGATGATGTTGATCTGGTTGTCGTTCCAGAAGCAGGTGGTGGCGGCCGAGGTGATGGTGATACCCCGCTCCTGCTCCTGCTCCATCCAGTCCATCGTGGCGGCGCCGTCGTGAACTTCACCGATCTTGTAGCTGATACCGGTGTAGTAGAGGATGCGCTCGGTCGTCGTCGTCTTACCGGCGTCGATGTGCGCCATGATGCCGATGTTGCGGACCTTCGTGAGGTCGGTCAGCACGTCCTGTGCCACGGCTAGATTCCCACTCTTTCGCTTGCTAGTTAGGTGTTCGGTTGCGCCCTGCGGTCAGCGCTGAACGCGGGCGAGCTGAGTCACCAGCGGTAGTGCGCGAAGGCCCGGTTCGCCTCGGCCATCTTGTGGGTGTCCTCGCGTCGCTTGACGGCGGCACCCAGGCCGTTGCTCGCGTCCAGGATCTCGTTGGCGAGCCGCTCGACCATGGTCTTCTCGCGACGGGCCTTGGAGAAGCTGACCAGCCAGCGCAGCGCCAGCGTGGTGGACCGCTCCGGGCGGACCTCGACGGGCACCTGGTAGGTGGCGCCACCGACGCGGCGGCTACGCACCTCGAGTGCCGGCTTGACGTTGTCCAGAGCGCGCTTGAGGGTGACCACCGGGTCGGTGCCGGTCTTGTCGCGGGCCTGTTCGAGCGCACCATAGACAATGCGCTCGGCCAGCGATTTCTTCCCATCCAGCAGCACTTTGTTGACAAGCTGGGTGACGAGCTGCGATCCGTAGACCGGGTCGTTCACCAGCGGACGCTTCGGCGCGGGCCCCTTGCGCGGCATCAGCTCTTCTCCTTCTTCGCGCCGTAGCGGCTACGGGCTTGCTTGCGGTTCTTCACACCCTGGGTGTCAAGCGAGCCGCGGATGATCTTGTAGCGCACACCGGGAAGGTCCTTCACACGCCCGCCGCGCACCAGCACCATCGAGTGCTCCTGCAGGTTGTGGCCCTCGCCGGGGATGTAGGCGGTGACCTCGACCGCGCTGGTCAGCCTCACACGCGCGACCTTGCGGAGCGCGGAGTTCGGCTTCTTCGGGGTCGTGGTGTACACGCGAGTGCACACGCCACGGCGCTGCGGGCTGCCCTTGAGGGCGGCCGTCTTCACCTTGGCGATCTTGTCGCGGCGACCCTTGCGGACCAGCTGGTTGATGGTTGGCATGTACCGGCTTCCTGTGTTGCTCGTCGGTGTGACGTGTCGTTCTGTCGTGCTTCTGAAGTTCTCGTGTCCTGCAGTTTTGCCCCTCCGGGTTACCCCGCGGCCGGGCGTGTCGCACGCGCCCGCCGAGAAACATTCGAGGCAGCACCTACGTTTCCAAGGCATGGCGGACATGCAAAGTTGCCCGGCGTGCAGGCATGCTCGCGAGTCGTGAGAACCGCAAGCGCCTTATCTGCCAGGCACGATCGTCCACGATACCAGGGCAGACCGCGCCGCTCCAAACCCGCTCGAGAGCGCCTCGGCATGGCGTTCATGCAGGTCACGCCACCGTCTGCGCTACCCGCGATGGTACCCGCGATCCGTCATCGGCTTCGCATGCCGGCAGCCAGCCTCATCACCATGTCCGCGAACACCCCGTCGGTGTCGATGCCGGCCATCACACCGGTCATCTCCAGGAGCACGAAGCCGTGCATGGCCGACCAGAACTCCAGTGCGGCGAAGAATGCCGCCTCGGTGTCCAGTCCGTAGGCGGACAACACCGCGATCACCGGCGCTGCGGTGGCCCTGGTGGCCTCGGTGAACTCCGGATCGTCACCGCCCAGCGGCATCCTGGTGAACGCGGAGTACCGGCCCGGATGGTGGTGCGCATAGCTGCGGTAGGCGCCGGCCATCACCATCACCGCATCGTCGGGGGTGCGACCCTGCCCGACCGTGTTGAGCATGTCGATGATGTCGCCGACCACCCGCACCCGCACGGTCCGGCGCAGGTCGTCGAGGCTGTGCACGTGGTTGTAGAGCGACGGCCCCTTGGTGCCCAGGTGGTTGGCCAGCGCGTTGATCGTCAGCGCGTCCCAGCCCTCGCGGTCCAGGAAGGTCAGTGCGGCGTTGACGATGGAGTCACGGCTCAGCTTCGTCGACCGCGGCGGCCGAGCTGCCATCTCGCCGACCCCCCTCAGATATTCGCACTGCCCATCCCGGACCAGCGAAACTCTAGTTCACCCGCTCCTGACTGAGCCGCGCGAGTTGTTCGGTGATCGAGCACAGATCGGGCAGGGTCGCCGAGTTCATCGTCTGGATCGACCACGTGATCACGTCGCCGCCCTTGGCCACATAGATGCTGCACGCGGTGTCGTCGACGGCCTTGAAGCCCTTGTTGCCGTCGATCGACAGCTCGGTCAGCGAGCGCCCCGCCAGTTGTTCGAGCTCCCGCTCGGTGTCCATGTCGCTGCCGCGGTACCACCACGTCGAGATGCCCATGCCGGCACCGACGCTGCCCAGGCCGGTGTCCTCCTGCCAGAAGCAGCCCGCATCGCTGACCACCGCCAGCGAGAACAACTCCGACCCGGCCGCCCTGTCGACGTCGGCGTCGGTGATCCCGTTGCAGTCCATGCTCTGGAATCCTCCCGCGAGTCCACCCGCGCCGGGTCCGGTGGCGGGCTCGTCGGGCCGATCGGAGCGGCCACACCCCGCCAGGACCGCAACCGACAGGGCGACGCAGACCAGGACGACGGATCTCACGCGTGCCACGTCACATGTCCGATCGCAACGTCGCCGACAGCAGCTTCTCGGCATCGACACAGGGATCGCCGGTGGTCTGGCCGCGGTACTGCACCCACCAGCTCAACACGCCGGTGCCCGCCGCGGCGGTGGCCGAGCAGGCAGCGCCGGTGGTGTCGCGACGCGCCGCGAACGCGTCATGGCGTTCCACGACGATGTCAGTGACGACCGCGCCACGCGCCGTGACCAGGTCACGCTCGCGCTCCAGGCTGCCGGTGTCGAACCACGAGAACGTGACGTCGATCGTCGTCGCGGCAGCGCCCGAGCGTCGCGACAGGATGTACTGGCACACGGCACCGCTGTACGGGCGGGTCACGTTGTCAGCGCCCAGGGTGGACTGCACCGTGCTGTCGTCCAGCAATCCGCAGCGATCGTCGACGTAGCCGTAGCTGCGGTCCGGGTCGGGAACGCCGGAATCGGCGCGCTGCGCCGTCCCGCCGACGGTCTGCGCGCACGCCGCGACCGTCGCCGTCGCTGTGACGGCCACGGCGATGAATCGGCCAGCACGTCCCCAACTCCGGAGCATCGCCGTTCACGCTACCGAGCGCACCTGAGCAAAGCGACTCGTGCGGAAAGGACGAAGGGTGACGGCGTCCGCGGCCGACGTCGTACGCTTGCGCTGTCCGTGGCGAGGCGAAGGGAATCACCGTGACTTCAAGGGCAGTGCGGCGCGTGCTGGCGACGTGCGCGGTGGGTGTGTCGGCTGCGGTGGTTGCCGTCCCCGCGGTCGCGCACGCCAAGAACGGCGACACCCACGTCACCGGCGTCGGCCTGGTGCAGACCATCGGCTGCAACAACGCGACGCTGATCGTGGTGGGTACCGGCAACCAGGTCAACGCGCTGGGCACCTGCTGGGCGGTGACGGTCCAGGGCTCGGGGAACGTGATCGTCGCCGACAACGTCATCAACGACGTCACGGTGTACGGCTGGGATCAGACGGTGCTCTACAAGAACGGCGACCCCATCGTCTGGGACCGCGGCCGCGAATTGGGGATGACAAATCACATCAACCGGGTACCCGCTTAGTCACCTGTCGTCGACCAAGCGAGGAATGATGCCCGTGTACCCCCTGCGACTTCTCGGCTGCGCCGCTGTGCTCTCGGCGACCCTCGGGTTGACGGCATGCGGCTCGAACAGCGAGGACACCTCCGACCCGTCGGCAACGGCGGGGACGTCGGGCGCCCAGGTGGAGATCGGCAACACGATCAACTACGGCTCGTTCGGCACCACCGCCGACATCGACTGCGCCGACGGCAAGTCCCTCAACGTCGGCGGCTCCAACAACACCCTCACGGTCAAGGGCACGTGCGCCAACGTCAACATCGGCGGCGCCGACAACAAGATCTCCTTCGAGCGGGTCGACACCGAACTGTCGGTCGTCGGGTTGAACAACACCGTCACCTACCGCGACGGCGACCCGAAGGTCAACGACACCGGCAACAACAACAGCATCACCAAGGGCTAGGCACGCTCACCGTGGCGGCCCGCGCCCGCGGCGAAACGGGCCGCGCCCTCCAGCGATTCCGCGGCCACCCGCGACATGCTGCCGAACTCGAAGTCCATCGCGTCGGCCTCAGGTAAACCCCACTGAGTCAGCACGGAGCGCCGGTCGGCACGCAGGCACTGCTGGGGCAGAGCGGCGAGTTCGGCCGCCAATTCCTCTGCGCGCTGCCGTGACTCGCCACGGGGCACCACACGGTTGGCCAGCCCGATCGCCAACGCCTCGTCGGCGTCGACGCTGCGGCCGGTCAGGATGAGGTCCATCGCGCGGCTGTGGCCGATCAGGCGCGGCAGCCGCACGGTGCCGCCGTCGATCAGCGGAACACCCCAGCGGCGGCAGAACACCCCCATGATCGCGTCCTGCTCGACGACCCTCAGGTCACACCACAGCGCCAGCTCCAATCCCCCGGCGACGGCGTGACCGCTGACGGCGGCGATGACGGGCTTGGACAGGGTCATCCGGCTGGGGCCCATCGGACCCGGCCCGGTGCGGTGGACGGGGTTGGACTCCGGGGTCCCGAACGCCTTGAGATCGGCTCCGGCGCAGAACGTCCCGTTGTCCCCCCACAGCACCGCGACGGCCGCGGAATCGTCCCGGTCGAACTCGTCGAACGCGGCATACAGTTCGGCGGCCGCAGGCCCGTTGACGGCGTTGCGTGCCGCGGGCCGGTTCATGATCACCGTGGTGACCGGACCACTCTTCTCCACCCGAACCCCGCCTGGTGCATTGCTCATCTCGCCTCCATCAGGTCGACACCGTCGCGCCGCGCCACCAATTCCGCGGCGAAGTCGTTGTACGCGCCGCGCAACGCCGCCCCAGGCCAGTTTGCGGGCAGGAGCTCGTCGGGCAGCACCGGATCGGTGATCAGGTGACGCACGATGGCGGCGGCGGCGAGGAACCGGCCGGGAATGTCGGTCGCCGAGGCCATGTCGTCGAGTAGCTGCTCGCCCACCCGTGTCCAGCCGTGCAGATCCCACAGCCGCGCGGCCAGCCCGGCGGAGTCGTCGTCACGCGCCTGCAGCACCCGGACCCGGTCGATAACATCCGACGTCAGCTCGACGTCGAGGTTGGCCGGCCGAAGCCACACGCCCTCCCGCAGCTCGCCGAATCGCCGTTCCTGCAACGCGTTCCGCAGGGTGGCGCGGGTACGTGCGTCACCGCCGACGCTCGTGACGACCAGCGTCGTCCAGGTGCCGTCCCACCGGCGGGCGCGCGGGTTGATGGCATCGTCCTGTCTGCGCTGGCGGGCGAGCAACCGGTCGGACAGCCGGTAGCCGTCTTCGGAGCGGACCAGGTCACCCGAGCCGACCATGCGTGTCAGCGCCACCCGGACCGTCGGCTCCTTGAGATCGAAATCCGCTGTGAGGCGCAGAAGTTCGCTTGCCGTCGCCCAGGCCGGGTGCGCGCCGAGGAGCACACTGAGCACCACCGAGCGCGCCGTCATCCGCGACACCGCCTGCGCCACGCCTACACCCCGGACGTGGTTCGGCCGTGATCGCCGAACGGTTCGTCGCGGCGGCGCACGGCATCGCGGAAGCCGTGCTCGCGCGCGTCGGCGACGAACGCGTGCCCCTCGGGGGTGTGGCGCGCGACGCCGTCGAACACCGTCGAGATCATCGCGCTGTTGGCAACTCCCTGGTTGTACAGCGCGCTGTTCATCGCCAGCTTGACCATCATGAGCTGGTTGACCGGCATCGCCGCGATCCGCGCGACCAGGCGCTCCGTGCGCTCATCGAGGTCCTCGGGATCGGGCGCCTCCACCGCGAGCCCCCACTCGGCGGCCTGCGCACCGGTGATGCAATCACCGGTCAGCAGAAGGCGTTTGGCGCGTTGATCACCGAGACGGTGGGCCCACAAGCCCGCGGCGGGAACTCCCCACACCCTGGTGGGCGGGTAACCGATCTTGGCGTCGGACGCGGCGATGACCTGATCGGCGTGCAGCGCGATGTCCGTGCCGCCCGCGACGCAGTAGCCGTGGATCTTGACCACGGTCGGTTTGTCGGCGTGCATCGGACTGGCGAACCCGCGGACGAACCGGCTCATCATCTGGTAGTCGATCATCGGGTCCCACGGCTGGTCCGGCAGATGGTTGACCGCCTGGGTCCGCCCCGACAGCACGGTGTCCCGGTACGGGCTGCCGCCACCGGCCGACGACGAACCCTCGGCGTAGGCGGACAGGTCGAAGCCCGCGCAGAATCCTGCGCCACGGCCAGACACCAGGATGACGTGGACGTTCGGGTCGAGGTCGGCGCGCTCCACCAACGCCGACAGCTCCAGCGGGGTGTCGGCGACGATCGCGTTGCCCTTCTCCGGGCGGTTGAACGTGATCCGCGCGACCCGATCGGTGACCTCGTAGGTCATCGTCTTCAGGTTGTCGAAGTCGACGGGCCTGATCGCGTGAGTCATGACTTGATCATGGCGCGCTCGATGATCGGCGCCAGATCCAGGCCCGCAGGCAGCGTGCCGAACGCGCCGCCCCACGCACCGCCGAGACGGCTGGCCAGGAAGGCCTCGGCGACCGCGGGATGACCGTGGCGCACCAGCAGCGAGCCCTGCAGCGCCAGCGAGATGTCCTCGGCGATCTTGCGGGCGCGGTACTCGATCGTCTCGGGCGCTGCCATCGTCAGTGTCTGACGCAACGCCCCGACGTGGATGTCCAGGCGCCCGTCATGGCCGGCGGTCTTGTCCAGCTCGTCGAACATCACCTCGATGCACTCGGGCCTGGTGGCGATGGCGCGCAACGTGTCCAGCGCGCTGACGTTGCCCGAGCCCTCCCAGATGCCCATCAGCGGCGCCTCCCGGTAGAGCCGCGGCATCCCCGATTCCTCGACGTAGCCGTTGCCGCCGAGGCATTCCATCGCTTCGGCGGCGTGCGGTGTCGCGCGCTTGCACACCCAGTACTTGGCGGCCGCAAGACCGATCCTTCGCAGCAGTGTCTCGCGGTCGTCGCCGCGGACCGCGTGATCGGTGGCGCCGGCCATCCTCATCGCCAGCATCGTCGCGGCCTCTGCCTCGACGGCGAGGTCGGCGAGCACGTTGCGCATCAGGGGCTGGTCGATCAGGTAGGCACCGAACGCCTTCCGGTGCTGGGCGTGGTGCACGGCCCGCATCAGACCGTTACGCATGCTGGTCGCGCTGCCCAGCGTGCAGTCCAGCCGCGTCAGGTTGACCATCTCGATGATCGTCGTGACCCCGCGGCCCTCCTCGCCGACCAGCCAGGCCACCGCGCCGTCGTACTCGACCTCGCTGGACGCGTTGGCGTGGTTGCCCAGCTTGTCCTTGAGCCGCTGCAGGAACATCCGGTTGCGGGTGCCGTCGGGCAGCACGCGGGGCAGCAAGAAGCAGCTCAGTCCGCCGGACGCCCCCCCGTCGCTTCGCTCGCCCCCACGCGCCTGGGCGAGAACAAGGAAGATGTCACACATCGGTGCGGAGGTGAACCACTTGTGACCGGTGAGCCGGTAGGTGCCGTCGCCGCTGGGGACGGCACCGGTGGTGCCGGCACGGACATCCGAGCCGCCCTGCTTCTCGGTCATCGACATCCCGGCCGTGATGCCGGCCTTGGACGCGGGCACGGCGAGTTCGGGGTCATAGGTCCGGCTCGTCAGCAGCGGCTCGTAGACGGCGGCGAGGTCCGGGTTGTGACGCAGCGCGGGAACCACGGCGTAGGTCATCGAGATCGGGCAGATGTGACCGGGTTCGGGCGTCCACACCGAGGTCTTCGCGGCGCGTACGACGTGTGCCCCCGGACGGTCGTCCGCCCACGGCGCGGCGTGCAGACCGCGGCTCACCGCGACGGTCATGAGCTCGTGATAGGCCGGGTCGTACTCGACCTCGTCGACCCGGTGACCGTAGCGGTCATGGGTGTGCAGGATCGGCTGGTTGCGGTCGGCGAGTTCGCCCCATCGCTGGGCCCTGGCGCTGCCTGCCAGCGCACCGAGTTCGGTGACCTCGTCGACGCCCCACCGCCCACCCTCGCGGATCAGGGCCTCGGCCAGCACCGGCGAGGCGGCCGGGTTGTAGTCCTCGAGCGGGGGCACCTGGTTGGTGACGACGTGCGTGTCCATGGACCCACTGTTACATTTTTTCAACGACCGCACAAGAAGGTGTAATACGGTCCCGCAGTCGCCGGCGCCGCCGCTCCCACCTCGCGAGCACGGTGATCACCACGGCCGCCAGCGCCCACCCCAGCAGGAGGTCGATGACGTAGTGCTCGGCGGTGTACACCAGCGTGAACGCCATGATCAGCGGATAGGCGACCAGCACGGGCCGCCACGCGCGGTGCACGCGGTTCCACAGGAACGCCGCCAGCGCCGCCGACATCCCGGCGTGCAGCGACGGGATCGCCGCGACCAGGTTGACGCTGGCCTGCCCCTGGTCCAGCAGCGCGCTCGCCGTGTGCAGGTTCAGCTTGCCCCAGCCGCGACCGACGATGCGCTCGACCCAGTCGTGGGCGCCGTCCTGTGTGATCTGCATGGCTCCGAGCACGCCGCCGTCGGGTACGCCCCGCGCGGACTTGTACATGCAGCCCGGCCCGGACGGCCCGCCCGCGACGTCGGCGGCCGTGCACCGCGCCGCGGCCCACGGCGGCGCGGCGGGCAGCAGCGCATAGATCACCAGGGCGACCAGATTCAGGCCGACGAACAAGCGCACAAACGCTTTCCACTCGTCGCGGTTGCGCAGCCACAGGATCCCGGCGATCACGTACGGCAGTATGAAGAACGACATGTAGACCGAGCTGAGCGCCACCTCCCACCACGGGGGGTGCGGCAGCTTCAGCCGTTCCTGCAACCACACCGTTGGCATGGTCCCGAAGAACATCCAGCGGTCCATGTCCGCTTGCCAATGCCACAGCGTGGGCCGCCCGACGAGCGTGGCCGCACCCCTGCTCAGGTCGTAGGCGATCAAGAGGAGCGCGAACGGCAGCCAGTCGCGGACGACGTAGAAGACGCGGCGGCCCTGGCCGATGCTGGCGGCGACCAACCCGGTGCAGATGTACACCAGCACCAGTTCGCGGTTGAACGCGAAGCCTTCGGTGATCGTGCGCCACACCACCACGACCGCCCAGATCGCCACGGCCGCCCACCGCACGATGCGCAGCCATTCGACGCGACGTTCCGGCAGCGGCGCCTCGTCCTCGACGTCCGTCGCGACGATCGGCGACTGGTCAATCGTGGACAACGTGGACCTTTCGACGCGGACGCAGGGGGAATCCCGGGCGTAAGCCTAATTAACCGCGGAGCCACCCGCCGTTCAAGCCTCGTACAGCGACCCGTTCATACCCAAATGTGACCAACCGCGACGTCAGCGAAGATGCTCCCGCAGGAAGGCGATGTCGTCCTTGCGCCCCTCGTCGGCGGTCTCGCAGATCACCGGCGCCCCTGCCGCCTCGACGACGGCGACCAGCAACTGCGGATCGATCTGGCCCGTGCCGAAGTTGGCGTGGCGGTCTGCACCCGACCCCGCCGCGTCGCGCGAGTCGTTGCAGTGCACCAGATCGATGCGGCCGGTGATCGACTTGATCCGCTCGACGGCGTCGACCAGCGCCTCACCCGCTGCCCAGGCGTGGCAGGTGTCGAGGCAGAACCCGATCCCCGTGTCGCCGATGTGGTCCCACAACCGGGCGATGGTGTCGAAATGCCGGGCCATCGCGTGATCACCGCCTGCGGTGTTCTCCAGGTAGACGGGCACGTCGGTGTCGAGGCTCGCCAGTGCCTTGACCCAGCGCTCGAAGCCGGCATCCATGTCGTTGTCGTCGGCGTGGCCGCCGTGGACGATGACCGCGGTGGCGTCGATCGCCGAGGCCGCGTCACAGGTGTCCTGCAGGATCTTGCGGGACGGGATCCGGACCCGGTTGTTGGCCGACGCGACGTTGATCAGGTACGGAGCGTGCACGTAGATCGGCGTCGACGACGCCTTGAGCACGTCGGCGTCCTCCCGCGGCGGCGGCTTCTTCCAGCTCTGCGGATTGCCGAGGAAGAACTGCACCACGTCGGCGCCGTCAGCCTGCGCTGCGGCCAGGGGATCGTCACCGTGGACATGGGAACCAATGAGCACGGCGTCGAGTCTAGTGACGCACACCGACGCCGCCGGGTGCCGGGCACAATGGCCTGTCATGGATCAGCACACTTACGACAGAGGGCACGAGATCCGATCCGCGGTGCTCGGCGCGGCCTACGTCCAGAGGGCCACCGACAACGCCGACGACTTCAGCCGACCGCTGCAGGATCTGCTGCTCACCGAGTACTGCTGGGGAGCGGTGTGGGGCAGGGACGGCCTGTCGCGCGAGACCCGCAGCATGCTCAACATCGCGATGCTCTCGGCGCTCAACCGGCCCCACGAACTGCGCACCCACATCAGGGGAGCGTTGACCAACGGCGTCACCCGCGATCAGATCCGGGAAGTGCTGCTGCAGGTCGCCGTCTACGCCGGCGCCCCCGCGGGCGTCGACGGGTTCCGCACCGCCCGCGAGGTGTTCGCCGAACTCGACGCCGATGAGAGCTAGGTGGCAGCCATGGACCTCGGGTTCGTCGGCCTCGGCAACATGGGCAGGCCGATGGTCGCCCGGCTCATCGCGGCGGGGCACCGGGTCGTCGTGTACGACCCCCGCAGCGACGCCGTCGCCGCCGCCGAAGCACTCGGCGCGTCGCCCGCGCAGTCGGTCAGGGAAGTCGGTGACCGTTCCGACACGGTGCTGGCCAGCCTGCCGACTCCGGCGGTCTCTCAACAGGTGGCCACCGGCGAAGACGGGGTCATCGACGGGACCCGGGTGAAGCACTTCATCGACCTGTCCACGGTGGGAAGCGCGGTGGCCGACCACAATCACGAGCTGCTGGCCGCCCGCGGGATCGCGGCGTTCGACGCCCCGGTCAGCGGCGGGGTCGCCGGGGCCGAGAACGGCACCCTTGCGGTGATGGTCTCCGGGCCCGCCGACGCATTCGACGCGGTCGTCGGTGTCCTGGAAGCTCTCGGCCGACCCATCTTCGTCGGTGAGAAGCCGGGAGCCGCCCAGACCATGAAGCGATGAACAACCTCGTGGCCGCCACCACGTTGGCGGTCACCGCCGAGGTGATGGTGATGGGAAGTGAAGGCCGGTCTGGAGCCGCAGGCCGTCCTCGACGTCCTCAACGCCGGTTCCGGGGGCACCCACGCCAGCCGCGACAAGTTCCCCCGCGCGGTGCTCCCGCGTACCTTCGACTACGGATTCGCCACCGGCCTCATGGTCAAGGATGTCCGGCTCTACGTGCAGGAGGCCGATGCGCTCGGGACACCGACGCCGATCGCGGCCGCGGTGCAGGAACTGTGGGAAGACACCATGACCCGCGAGGGTCCCGACTCGGACTTCACGTCCGTGGTCAAGCCGTACGAGGAGGCGGCGGGCGTCGTGGTCAAGGGCACCGAGGTCCGCTGAGCCGCGCGGTCACCGCGGACAGCACCGGTTGCGCAGCTGCGAAGAACGTCCCGAGATGTGTCCCGCCACCGATGACGTCGAGTGTCGCGCCGGCCAGCGAGTCGACGTCGGCGTGCACGTGCGGCACGATCCAGTCGTCGGCGCCGACGTAGAAGTGCGCCGGGCACCCGATCGACGCGGGGTCGATGAAGCGGTCGGGCCGCATCGAGCCCTCGATGGCCGCGGCCACCGCGGGCGCATCGTTGCCGTCCTCGATCATCTGCATGAACGCGGCGTCCGAAACGCCGAACGCCCGCCACAGGCTCGCCCAGTCACCGGCCCGCAGATGCTCGGCCAGCGGTTCCAGCATGCGGCCGACCTCCTCCCGGTACGCATGCATGGCGTAGCCGCCGACCACGATGCCGTCGACGCGCTGAGGATGCCGACTCGCCAGTCCGCACGCCAGCCACCCGCCACGCGAGTAGCCCCACACGGTCGCGTGCGCCACGCCTTCGGCGTCGAGCACCGCGCACAGATCGGCGGTGACGCCCTCGGCCGTGTAGGAGTCGGCGTCACGCGGCCGGTCGCTGCCGCCGTGCCCGAGGGGATCGACGTTGATCACCCGCCACCGGTCGGCCAGCGCCGTCACGTAGCCGACATCGGCCCAGTGCCTGGCCGCCAACATCGTTCCCGCGACGAGCATCAGCGGAGGACCGTCGCCGTCGACGGTGTAGTGGACGCCGAACCCCCGCGACATCGTCCGCATGCCGTCGAGTGTGGCGCACGAAAAAACCCCCGCACCGGGCGGGGGTTTCTCCGTTGTGACTAGCGGTGGTCCTACCGGTAATCCGAGTAGCCGTAGTCGTCCAGCGGCACCGCGGCACCGGTGGCCTGGCCGAAGTCCGGGCTGTAGTACTGATCCTCGTAGGACGGGATCGTGTACGCGGCGGCCCTGGCTTCCTCGGTCGGCTGCACCTGGATGTTGCGGTAGCGGCTGATGCCGGTACCGGCCGGGATCAGCTTGCCGATGATCACGTTCTCCTTCAGACCGTTGAGCCTGTCGCTGCGGCAGTTGATCGCCGCATCGGTCAGGACGCGAGTGGTCTCCTGGAACGACGCCGCCGACAGCCACGAATCGGTGGCCAGCGACGCCTTGGTGATACCCATCAGCACCGGGCGACCCGCCGCGGGCTCGTTGCCCTCGGCGACGACCCGACGGTTCTCCGACTCGAACTCGCCGCGCTCGGTCAGCGAGCCGGGCAGGAACTCCGTCGCGCCCGAATCGATGATCGTGACGCGTCGCAGCATCTGCCGGACGATGACCTCGATGTGCTTGTCGTGGATCGACACACCCTGGGCGCGGTAGACCTCCTGGACCTCCCGGACGAGGTGGATCTGCACCTCGCGGGGACCCTGGACGCGCAGCACCTCATGCGGGTCGGCCGAGCCTTCCAGCAGCTGCTGGCCGACCTCGACGTGGTCGCCGTCGGTCAGCAGACGCTCGGAGCCGTCCTCGTGCTTGAACACCTTCAGCCGCTGACGACGGGAGAGCTTGTCGTACACGACCTCCTCGCCCCCGTCATCGGGAACGATGGTGATCTTGTAGAACTTGTCGCTCTCCTCCAGGCGGATCCGCCCGGAGACGTCGGCGATCGGGGCGCGGTTACGCGGAACGCGCGCCTCGAACAGCTCCTGAACACGGGGCAGACCACCGACGATGTCGGCACCACCGGTGACACCACCCTGGTGGAAGGTACGCATCGTCAGCTGCGTGCCGGGCTCACCGATGGACTGGGCGGCCACGATGCCCACCGCCTCGCCGATGTCGACCAGCTTGCCGGTCGCCATCGAACGGCCGTAGCACATCGCGCACACGCCGGTGCCCGTCGCGCACGTCAGCACGGAGCGGACCTTCACCTCGGTGATACCCGCGGCCAGCAGCGCATCGATCGCCGGATCACCGAGGTCGTGACCACGCTCGACGACGACGTTGCCGTCGGCGTCGACCGCGTCGGTGGCCAGTGTCCGCGCGTAGGCGGAGGTCTCGATGTGCTGATCGCGGACCAGCGGGCCCCCGTCCTGCAGTTCGGCCAGCGTGACGTTGATGCCGCGCTCGGTCTCGCAGTCGGTCTCGCGCACGATGACGTCCTGCGACACGTCCACCAGACGACGGGTCAGGTAACCCGAGTCGGCCGTGCGGAGCGCCGTATCTGCCAGGCCCTTACGGGCGCCGTGGGTGTTGATGAAGTACTCCAGCACCGTCAGGCCCTCACGGAACGAGGACTTGATCGGACGCGGGATGAACTCACCCTTAGGGTTCGTCACCAGGCCCTTCATGCCGGCCAGCGTCCGCGTCTGGGTGAAGTTACCCGTGGCGCCCGAATCCACGATCGTGATGATCGGGTTGTCCTTCGGGTAGTGCGACCGCAGCGCCTCGCCGACCTCTTCGGTGGCGTCCTGCCAGATCTTCACGAGTGCCTCGTTGCGCTCGTCCTTGTTCAGCGCGCCGCGCTGGTACTTCTTCTCGATCGCGTCCGCTTCCTTCTCGTAGCGGTCCAGGATCTCCTGCTTCTGCGGCGGCACCAGAACATCGGCCATCGACACGGTGACACCCGAACGGGTGGCCCAGTAGAAGCCGGCGTCCTTGAGCTTGTCGACGGTCTGCGCGACCACGATCATCGGGTAGCGCTCGGCCAGATCGTTGATGATCCGCGCCTGCACCTTCTTGTGCTGCTGCTCGTTGACGAACGGATAGCCCCTCGGCAGCAGCTCGTTGAACAGCACCCGGCCCAGCGTCGTGTCGGCAGTCCAGGCGTCGCCCGGCTTCCAGCCGTCGGGGAACCGCTCGGCTTCGACCTCGGCGGGCGGACGCAGCTGCGTCAGCCGCACCCGGATCTTGGCCCGCACCGACAGCGCTCCGCGGTCCATCGCCATGATGGCCTCGGAAGGCGAGCTGTACACGCCCGACTCCGGCTGATCCTTGGCGGCAGGCACGAACTGGCCGGTGTCACCCTCGATCTCGGTGGTCAGGAAGTACAGCCCGGTCACCATGTCCAGACGCGGCATGGCCAGCGGGCGGCCCGACGCGGGCGACAGGATGTTGTTCGACGACAGCATCAGGATGCGAGCCTCGGCCTGCGCCTCCGCCGACAGCGGAAGGTGCACGGCCATCTGGTCGCCGTCGAAGTCGGCGTTGAACGCCTCGCAGACCAGCGGGTGCAGCTGGATGGCCTTGCCCTCCACCAGCTGCGGCTCGAAGGCCTGGATACCGAGGCGGTGCAGCGTCGGCGCGCGGTTCAGCAGCACCGGGTGCTCGGCGATGACCTCTTCGAGGACATCCCACACCTGGGGACGCTGGCGCTCGACCATGCGCTTGGCGCTCTTGATGTTCTGCGCGTGGTTCAGGTCGACCAGACGCTTCATCACGAACGGCTTGAACAGCTCGAGAGCCATCAGCTTGGGCAGACCGCACTGGTGCAGCTTGAGCTGCGGGCCCACGACAATAACGGAGCGACCGGAGTAATCCACGCGCTTGCCGAGCAGGTTCTGACGGAAGCGGCCCTGCTTGCCCTTGAGCAGATCGGACAGCGACTTGAGCGGACGGTTGCCCGGCCCGGTGACGGGCCGGCCGCGGCGGCCGTTGTCGAACAGCGCGTCCACCGACTCCTGAAGCATCCGCTTCTCGTTGTTGACGATGATCTCGGGCGCACCCAGATCGATCAGTCGCTTGAGGCGGTTGTTGCGGTTGATCACACGGCGGTACAGGTCGTTGAGGTCGGAGGTCGCGAAGCGGCCACCGTCCAGCTGCACCATCGGGCGCAACTCCGGCGGGATCACCGGTACGGCGTCGAGCACCATGCCCATCGGCGAGTTGCGGTTGCTCTGGAACGCCGCGACCACCTTCAGGCGCTTGAGGGCGCGGAGCTTCTTCTGGCCCTTGCCGTTCTTGATGGTGTCGCGCAGGCTCTCGGCCTCGGCGTCGATGTCGAAGTTCTCGATGAGCTTCTTGATCGACTCCGCGCCCATGGCGCCCTCGAAGTACTCGCCGTAGCGGTCCTGCAGCTCGCGGTACAGGAGCTCGTCGACGATCAGCTGCTTGGGAGCCAGCTTGGTGAACGTCGTCCAGATCTCCTCGAGCCGGTCCAGCTCACGCTGGGCCCGGTCGCGGAGCTGACGCATCTCCCGCTCGCCACCGTCGCGCACCTTGCGCTTGACGTCGGACTTGGCGCCCTCGTCCTCGAGCTCCTTCATGTCGGCCTCGAGCTTCTGTGCCCGGGCCTCCAGGTCGGCGTCGCGCTGATCCTCGACGGCCTTGCGCTCGACGGCCATCTCGGCCTCCAGCGTGGACAGCTCGTTGTGGCGCATCTCGGTGTCGACCGCGGTAATCACGTAGGCGGCGAAGTAGATGATCTTCTCGAGATCCTTCGGCGCCAGATCCAGCAGGTACCCCAGGCGCGACGGGACGCCCTTGAAGTACCAGATGTGGGTGACCGGTGCGGCCAGCTCGATGTGGCCCATCCGCTCACGACGCACCTTGGCGCGGGTGACCTCGACGCCGCAGCGCTCACAGATGATGCCCTTGAAGCGCACCCTCTTGTACTTGCCGCAGTAGCACTCCCAGTCGCGAGTCGGTCCGAAGATCTTCTCGCAGAACAGGCCGTCCTTCTCGGGCTTGAGCGTGCGGTAGTTGATGGTCTCCGGCTTCTTGACCTCGCCGAAGGACCAGTTACGGATGTCGTCCGCGGTCGCGAGACCGATGCGGAGTTCATCGAAGAAGTTGACGTCTAGCACGTAACTCCCTTTCCCCTTGCGGGATTTGTAGCCAATGGCTTCTTAGCGCCCGCGGCGGAGCCGCGAATCAAGCCAGATCTTCGACAGAGGCGGATTCGTTGCGGGACAGGTTGATTCCGAGGTTGGCAGCTGCGCGCTCCAGGTCCTCGTCGTCACCGTCTCGCATCTCGATCGCCGCGCCGTCCGACGACAACACCTCGACGTTGAGACACAGCGACTGCAGCTCCTTGAGAAGCACCTTGAACGACTCCGGGATGCCCGGCTCGGGGATGTTCTCGCCCTTGACGATCGCCTCGTACACCTTGACCCGGCCGACGGTGTCGTCGGACTTGATGGTCAACAGCTCCTGCAGCGTGTACGCAGCGCCGTAGGCCTGCATGGCCCAGCACTCCATCTCACCGAAGCGCTGACCGCCGAACTGCGCCTTACCGCCCAGCGGCTGCTGGGTGATCATCGAGTACGGACCGGTCGAGCGCGCGTGGATCTTGTCGTCCACCAGGTGGTGCAGCTTCAGGATGTACATGTAGCCGACCGTCACCGGGTACGGGAACGGCTCGCCACTGCGACCATCGAACAACTGCGACTTGCCTTCGGCGTTGACCATCACGTCGCCGTCACGGTTGGGCAGCGTCGAGCCCAGCAGGCCCTCCAGCTCACCCTCGCGCGCACCGTCGAAGACCGGGGTGGCCACGATGCTGTCGGGCTCCGAGGAGTACAGGTCCTTGGGCAGGTTCGACGCCCATTGAGGAACACCCGCTGCGACATCTATGTGCCAGCCCGCCTTGGCGACCCAGCCCAGATGCGTCTCGAGGATCTGGCCGATGTTCATCCGTCGCGGCACACCGTGCGTGTTCAGGATGATGTCGACCGGGGTGCCGTCCGGAAGGAACGGCATGTCCTCGACCGCCAGGATCTTGCCGATGACGCCCTTGTTGCCGTGGCGTCCGGCGAGCTTGTCGCCGTCGGAGATCTTGCGCTTCTGGGCCACGTAGACGCGGACCAGCTCGTTGACGCCGGCGGGCAGCTCGTCGTCATCCTCGCGGGAGAACACGCGGATGCCGATGACCTTGCCGGACTCACCGTGGGGCACCTTCAGTGAGGTGTCGCGGACCTCGCGGGCCTTCTCACCGAAGATGGCACGCAGCAGGCGCTCCTCGGGGGTCAGCTCGGTCTCGCCCTTCGGCGTCACCTTGCCGACCAGGATGTCGCCGTCGCGGACCTCGGCGCCGATGCGGACGATGCCGCGCTCGTCGAGATCGGCCAGCACCTCGTCGGAGACGTTCGGGATGTCCCGGGTGATCTCCTCGGCGCCCAGCTTGGTGTCGCGGGCGTCGATCTCATGCTCTTCGATGTGGATCGAGGTGAGCACGTCCTCTTCGACCAGACGGTTCGAGAGGATGATCGCGTCCTCGTAGTTGTGGCCCTCCCACGGCATGATCGCCACGAGCAGGTTCTTGCCGAGAGCCATCTCACCGTTCTCGGTGCACGGTCCGTCGGCGATGACCTGGCCCGCCTCGACACGCTGCCCGGCGTCCACGATCGGACGCTGGTTGGCGCAGGTGCCGTGGTTGGAGCGGGCGAACTTGCGCATCCGGTAGGTGTGCCGGGTGCCGTCGTCGGCCATCACGGTGACGTAGTCGGCCGAGACCTCCTCGATGACGCCCGCCTTGTCGGCGACGACGACGTCGCCGGCGTCGATCGCGGCGCGCAGCTCCATCCCGGTGCCGACCAGCGGCGCCTCGCTGCGCACCAGCGGAACCGCCTGACGCTGCATGTTGGCACCCATCAGGGCACGGTTGGCGTCGTCGTGCTCGAGGAACGGGATCATGGCCGTCGCGACCGACACCATCTGGCGCGGCGAGACATCCATGTAGTCGACCTCGGCGCTCGACACGTTCTCGACCTCGCCGCCCTTACGGCGGACCAGGATGCGCTCCTCGGTGAAGCGACCCTTGTCGTCGATCGGCGAGTTGGCCTGCGCCACGACGTGGCGGTCCTCCTCGTCGGCCGTCAGGTACTCGATGTCATCTGAAACAACACCGCTGACGACCTTCCTATACGGCGTCTCGATGAAGCCGAACGGGTTCACCCGCGCGTACACCGAAAGCGATCCGATCAGACCGATGTTCGGACCCTCGGGGGTCTCGATCGGGCACATCCGGCCGTAGTGGCTGGAGTGCACGTCGCGGACCTCGAGGCCGGCGCGCTCACGGGACAGGCCGCCGGGGCCCAGCGCCGACAGACGACGCTTGTGGGTCAGACCCGAGAGCGGGTTGTTCTGGTCCATGAACTGCGACAGCTGGCTGGTGCCGAAGAACTCCTTGATCGCCGCCACGACGGGACGAATGTTGATCAGGGTCTGCGGCGTGATCGCCTCGACGTCCTGGGTGGTCATCCGCTCGCGGACGACGCGCTCCATGCGGGACAGGCCGACGCGGATCTGATTCTGGATCAGCTCGCCGACGGTGCGCAGACGACGGTTACCGAAGTGGTCGATGTCGTCGGTCTCGACGGGCACCTCGGCCCCGCCGGGAGCGGTCATCGTCTTGTCGCCCTGCTGCAGCCGCACCAGGTACTCGATGGTGGCGACGACGTCCTCTTCGGTCAGCGTCGAGCTGGTGATCGGCTGGCCGACGTTAAGGCCGAGCTTCTTGTTGACCTTGTACCGACCCACCCGGGCCAGGTCGTAGCGCTTCTCCTTGAAGAACAGGTTCTCCAGCAGGGTCTGCGCCGACTCCTTGGTGGGCGGCTCGCCCGGGCGCAGCTTGCGGTAGATGTCCAGCAGCGCCTCGTCGGTGCCCGCGGTGTTGTCCTTCTCCAGCGTGCCCATCATGATCTCGGAGAAGCCGAAGCGCTCCACGATCTGCTCGTTGCTCCAGCCCAGCGCCTTCAGCAGCACGGTGACCGGCTGGCGGCGCTTGCGGTCGATGCGCACACCGACGGTGTCGCGCTTGTCGACGTCGAATTCGAGCCACGCGCCGCGGCCCGGGATCACCTTGACGCTGTGCAGCGTCTTCTCGGTGGACTTGTCGATCGACTCGTCGAAGTACACACCGGGCGACCGGACGAGCTGGCTCACCACGACACGCTCGGTGCCGTTGATGATGAAGGTGCCCTTCTCGGTCATCATCGGGAAGTCGCCCATGAAGACCGTCTGGCTCTTGATCTCGCCGGTGTTGTTGTTGATGAACTCGGCCGTGACGAACAGCGGCGCCGCGTACGTCATGTCCTTGTCTTTGCACTCGTCGACCGGGGCCTTGACCTCGTCGAAGCGCGGGTCGGAGAACGACAGCGACATCGAGCCCGAGAAGTCCTCGATCGGCGAGAGCTCCGTGAGCACCTCTTCGAGGCCACCCACGGGGTTCACCTCACCGCGGCCACTCGCATTGGCACGCCAACGCTCAGAGCCGATCAACCACTCGAACGAGTCGGTCTGCACATCGAGAAGCCCCGGAACCTCGAGGGGCTCGCGAAGCTTGGCGAAAGAAATTCTATTGGGTGCTCCGGGAACGGAGTTATTGGTGGAACCTACTACGGAATTTGTTGCCTCGATCTGGCGGGACCCTGCCAAGATGCATCCTTCCAGCACCTCATGCGACTATCAGGAACCGGATGAGACCGGACCATTTGTCGCTATATCTGCGTCGGTTCGGCTGGCCAATCAGGCCCCGAAACTCTGACGCACGGCACGCGACCAGATCACTGAGCCGAAAGGGGCTCAGGCGTAGTCCACGTGTGGCGGGCGGGTTAGAGGCAACGAGTGGGCAGGATGCAGCCAGCGCAACGTCCAACAGTAGCGCAGGACGGCATATTCCTCAACATCCGCATGCAGGGACGGTCAGGCGCTGGCTGGCGGCCCTGATCACTCTCATCCCTGCATACATTGCTGGCCAATAGATTGGCCCGGTTTCGTCCTTCCGTCAAGAGATAGAAGCGTGTTGGGTGCGGAAAGAGAAGAGATTTCCGCCGAGGGCGCGACGCAGGTCGCGAAGTCGATGCCGAAGACGATGTTCGAGAAGAACTGGAACACCTTGTCCACAAACCTCAGCCTCTGGGGCGGGCCCGGCATCACGTAGGCCGTCGCCGTCCCGCGGGCGGTCTCGATCTCCAGCAGCGTCCCCGCCGCGCCGTAGTAGGGCGACGCCTGGGTGCCCGCGAACATGTCGTTGACCCACGACGCGCTGAGGATCTCGGAGGCCTTGACGTTCTCGGCCCGCGACCAACCGGTGACCAGATAAAGACCCGCCTGTATCAGCGGATTGCCGCCCATCATCATGTCGGAGTGCAATCCGCCGACGAGGCGAACACCGGTGAACATGCCGGGCCGTTCCGCCTCGAGGGCGTCTCCGGCGGCCCCGTTCATGTTCCAGTAGTAGGCCTTGCCCGCGAGGTTGTAGATCGGCACGTCTTCGGGCAGCTTGGCAAGCGCCTCCGGCATCACGTCGCCGAAGCCCACCCCGTCCAGCATCACCACGCCTGCCAGCCTGTCGATCGCGCCGTTGCCCACCATGTATCCGGCAGTGCCCGCGGCCAGCCCGCCGCCGGCGGAGTGCCCCATGAGCACGACCTTCTCCACGCCGTCGAGCAGCGTGGCGCTGTAGCCGGCCGCCAGCGCGCTGTCGGCCAGGGCGGTGTTGCCGTCGACGAACAGGGCCGCCACCGCGTTGTGCATCGGCGAGCCGCCGACCCAGCAGCCGTCGCAGGCCAGGAAATTGGAGGTCAGCGACGTCGTGACGACGATGTTGTGGGTGGCCTCGGCCAGCCGCGCGGCGGTGTAGCTGTAGAACGGCCCGGCGGCCAGGAAGCCGTGCTGCAGGTAGATCAGGCGGGTGGGCGTCGGCCCCTCCGGCACGAACCAGTTGGCGGGCACCTCGTAGCCGTCGCCGCAGTCGATCTCCAGCCTCGAGCTGTGGACCGTGACCGTGCTGCCCCGTGGCAGCAGCGGCGGGCCGCCGAACACCCTTATCGCGACCGAATACAGGTTGAAGACGATGGTGCCGACCAGGCTCAGCAGTGTCTGCCTGGGTGCGGTGGCGGTGGCCTCGGGTTCGGGATCGACCGCGGAGACCGCCGCCAGGCGCGCGACCGCCGGCGTCGGCCGGGTGGTCGCAGCCGGCTCCGGTTCTGCCACTTCCGTCTCCGGCGTGGATGCGACGGGTTCGGCGACCGCTTCGGCGACGGGTTCGGGGTCACCGGATTCTTCGGCCACCTCGACGGCGGGTTCGGTGGACGGGCTCGCGGGCTGGGTCAGCTCGGGGGAAGCCTCGTCGGGTTCCGCACTCGAATCACTGTCGGAGCTGTCGGTGGCGTCCTCGTCTTCGGTCTCCGGTGCGGGATCGGTGTCGGTGTCGGTGTCGGTGTCGTCGAGGTCGACGTCGCCGTCCTGATCCCCGTCCTCGTCCTCGGTGTTTGTGTCGTCGGTGGCCGGATCGGCCGGTGTGTCCTCCTGCTCGGACGACTCCGCGTTCGTCGACTCAGAAGTCGACTCGTTCGTCGACTCAGAAGTCGACTCAGAAGTCGACTCAGAAGTCGACTCAGAAGTCGACTCAGAAGTCGACTCGGAGGTCGACGTCTCACCGCCGGCGGCAGGCTCCGTGGCCGCGATCGCCACGCCGGCCCCTGTGAGCACCGCGGCCGACATCCCGGCCGTGACCACGCCGGCACCCACCCACATCGACATCCGGTCGAACATCACACCCCCCTGCCCAAATCTGGCAAACCGTATCGCGGCTCCGCGCGCCCGCGCCGCTCATTGCGGGAATCAGACGGCCAACGGGAATCAGACGGCCAAGGTGTAGGTGCGCCGCGCGGCCGGCGTCTCCGTTCGGGTCGTCAACTGCCGCCACCACCAGCTCGAGAGGATGTGCCGGGGCGACCCGTTGCCGTCGTACAGGCCGGCGGTACGGGTGCCGGCGAACATGTCGGTGATCCATCCCGTGGCCAGAACCCTGTTGGCCAGGACGTCCGTCAGCGACGAGAACCCGGTCGCAAAGTACGCGACCATCTGCAGTGCCCCACTGGTGCTCTGCATGGCATCGGAGTGCCCTCCACCCCGCATCGTGACACCGGTGAACATCCCCGGCCGCACTTTCGCGAGGCGTCTGCCTGCGTCTCCGTACCAGTTCCAGGAGCTCGCCTCGCCGGCAAGGTTGTACACAGGGATGGACAGCGGGATCCTCCCCACGTCAACGCTCATCAAGCTGAGCGTTTGAACGCCGTCCAACATCACCACGCCGGCCAGGTCATCGGTGTTGCCGAGCTCGGCCATGTAGCGGGCCACCATCGCGACCAGGCCTCCGCCGGCGGAGTGGCCCGCGAGCACGACCCGCGTCGGAAGAATCCCGGCATACCCGGCGGCCTGCGCGCTCGCATTGAGAGCCGCGCGGTCGCCGGTGAACAGATCGGCGATGGCGCGGCCGGTCTGGGGCCACTCGAGCGGGTAGTTCTCGAGATCGAAGAAGTTCCACGTCAGCGTGGGCGCGACGACGATGCTGTTGGTCTTTTCCGCCAGGTACGCCGCGGTGGCACTGTAGAACCTCGCCGAGGCGAGGAAGCCATGCTGGAGGTAGATCAGTCCGGTCGGCTGCTCGTCGCCCTTGGGGATGTACCAATCTGCGGCAATGGTCTTGCCGTCTCCGATCGTCAGCGTCGTGCTCGCGACGCGCACCCTGCTCCCGAGAGGGACCCGGACCGGCCCGGCGAGTGCGTGCATGGCGTTGGTGTAGAAGTCGTAGAACTTCGTGCCGATGCCGTTGAGGATGTCGAGCAGGTTCGGCCCGTCGGAATCCAGCGGCGGCGCCTCGGCCGCAGCCAGCCGCATCACGACCGCGCCGTCTGAGGATCCGAGATCGGTGTCGACCGTGGTCGACTCGGGCTGCGCCTCCTCGGGTGCGCGGTGCCTGCCCGCCGGCGAAACCTCCGCCGTGGTCGACTCGGGCTGCGCCTCCTCGGGTGCGCGGTGCCTGCCTCCCTGCGTAACCTCCGGCATGGTCGACTCGGACTCCTCGACGACCTCGGACGCGTCCGGTTCGTACAGCGCGGTCTCCGGCGAATCCACGACGTCATCGGCCGTCGACGGTGCGTCCTCCGACCCGCCGTCGTCGTCGCGGGCGCGATGCCTGCTCCTGCCGGGAGTCGTCGCGGCCGGCTTCGGGTCGGACTCTGCGGACTCTGCGGACTCTGCGGACTCTTCGGGCTCTTCGGACTCTGAGGAATCCGTCTTCGACGTGTCGTCGTCGGTGTCGGATGCCGATGTCGTTGGCGTCTGCGTATTGCGTCCGCTGTCGGAATCGCCTGCTCCTGACGACGCCTGGGCACCCGAGGCCGTCGACGACCCGTCATCCGCGGTCGCGACGCCGGCACCTGCCAGCATCGCTGCTGAAACTCCCCCCGCCAGTACGCCTGCCCCCAACCAGACCCGATAGCGGTCGACCATTGCTCTCCTGTTGTCAGAAATCGCTGGGCATCACCGAGCATTCGCCTCGCGGACGGATTCCGTGCGGACTCTTGCGATTCTGGCAAACTGTATAGCGCAGCAGAACAACATCGCAACACTTCCCGACAAAAATTGACGCCCGCGGCATACGTAGGCATTCAGACTGTTGAATAGGGGTCGAGGGTTCGCTTCAAGATCACCTGGTCAGCGATCTGCGGCCGGCGGAAATCATTCCGTGCAGAGCTCTCGCGATCTAGCAACGGAGATCCCAGGCGTAACAACGGTCCCGCCCGTGTGCCACATTGCCGCGATCTCAGATTGCTGAAATTCACGCTGGCGTGATTTGGGCAGGCCGGACACAAACCACCGGCCCGGGGATTAACCCCGAGCCGGTGAGTCAGCGGAGAGAGATCAGCGCTCGCCGGCGACCGGGATACGACCCGTGGGCGCGTCGTCCTCGGCGCGGTGGTGGTGCGACGGCTCGCCGGCGAACTCGTGCGCGGCGTACTTGTGGGTGCCCTCGAGGTCGTCGCGGATGGCTTCCTGCGCGGCGGGTGGCAACGTGTGCATGATCTCGCGGACCCGCGCCTGACGGCGGCCGACGGCCTTGCGTTCGGGCATGCCCGGCGTGGCCTGGATCTGCGGGGGCACGCCCTCGATCTCCTCGACACCACCGTCGTGGTGGCCTGCGTCAGCCATGGCCTGCTCCTCGGCCATCGTGCCTTCGTCCTTCTCCTCGGACATGCCGATCGGGCCGAGGCGGCGACCGTTGAGGAACTGCTTGACCACGGGCTCATCGCTGGTCAGCAGCACCTCGCGGGGGCCGAACATCACCAGCTTCTTGCGGAACAGCATGCCCATGTTGTCGGGCACGGTCCGGGCGATGTTGATGTTGTGCGTGACGATGAGGATCGTGCAGTCGATCTGGGCGTTGATGTCGATCAGAAGCTGCGAGAGGTAGGCCGTACGGACCGGGTCGAGACCGGAGTCGGGCTCGTCGCAGAGGATGATCTGCGGGTCGAGCACCAGGGAGCGGGCCAGACCGGCGCGCTTGCGCATACCGCCGGAGATCTCACCGGGGAACTTGGTTTCGTCACCGCCGAGACCCACCAGGTCCAGCTTCTCCATGACGATCTGGCGGATCTCGCTTTCCTTCTTCTTGGTGTGCTCACGCAAGGGGAAGGCGGTGTTGTCGTACAGGCTCATGGAGCCGAACAGCGCACCGTCCTGGAACATCACGCCGAACAGCGTGCGGATCTCGTAGAGCTCCTTGGCCGAGCACTCGATGATGTTGGTGCCGTCGACGATGATCTTGCCGCGCTCGGGGCGCAGCAGGCCGATCAGCGACTTGAGGAACACCGATTTACCCGTACCGGAGGGGCCGAGAAGGACGCTGACCTCACCCGCGGGGAGGTCGAACGTCACGTCCTCCCAGATTCGCTGGGGACCGAAGGACTTCGTCAATCCCTCAACCTGAATACCAATGCCCACGCGAATTCCTCTCGCCAGTGCCAGACGCCACGCCACATGTTCCCCGCCTGTGGCTTGAGTCACTGTAACCTACGCGCCCACGGGACAACACTCGGTCTGCGAACACCCGACCGCAGATCCCTCGAAACGACTGTAGGGCCGGTCTGTTTGCCAGACCAGCCCTACAGCTGACGTTCTCTATTGTGCGTCGGTCGAAACCGACGTCAATAACGAACTACTTGACGGTGACCGAAGCGCCGGCAGCCTCGAGCTTGCCCTTGGCCTCCTCGGCCGCCTCCTTGGTGACCTTCTCGAGCAGCGGCTTGGGAGCGCTGTCGACCAGATCCTTGGCTTCCTTGAGGCCCAGCCCGGAGACGATCTCGCGGACGACCTTGATGACGCCGATCTTCTTCTCGCCGGCACCCTCGAGGATGACGTCGAACTCCGACTGCTCCTCGGCGGCCTCGGCCGGGGCGGCACCGCCGGCGGGGCCGGCAGCGGCGACGGCGACCGGAGCCGCGGCGGTGACCTCGAAGGTCTCCTCGAACTTCTTGACGAACTCCGACAGCTCGAGCAGCGTCAGTTCCTTGAATGCCTCGAGCAGGTCGTCAGTGGACAGCTTGGCCATGATGGTCCTTCCTGGGTTTTTAACTTCTTGGCTGGTGGGTGGTGCTTCTGTGGCAGATCGGAGCAGCCGCTACGCGGCTTCTTCGGCGGCCTTCTTCTCCTGCAGTGCGGCTGCCAACCGTGCGACCTGCGACGCCGGAGCGTTGAACAGGCCTGCGGCCTTGGACAGGTTCGCCTTCATCGCGCCGGCCATCTTGGCCAGCAGAACCTCGCGGGACTCGAGGTCCGCGATGCGGTTGACCTCGTCCACGGACAGCGCTCGGCCGTCCATGTAGCCGCCCTTGATGACCAGCGCCTTGTTGTCCTTGGCGAAGGTCTTGATCGCCTTGGCGGCGTCGACGGCCTCGCCCTTGACGAACGCGATCGCGGTGGGACCGACGAACAACTCGTCGAGACCCTCGACACCCGCCTCCGCCGCTGCACGCTTGACCAGCGTGTTCTTGGCGACGGTGTAGGTGGCGGAGTCACCGAGCGAACGGCGCAGATCCTTGAGGTTGGCGACGGTCAGCCCGCGGTATTCGGTGACGAGCGTCGCCGTCGCCTCCTTGAACTGCTCGGCGATGTCGGCAACCGCGGTGGCCTTTTCAGCCTTGGCCATGCATGCCTCCTCGTTGGGTGTGTTCCGCCGGTCGCGCGTGAACTCAGCAGAAGCCCGGAAACGACGAACGCCCCGACGCAGACAGGTCGGGGCGCACAAGAAGCTAGCCTCGTCCTCCTGCGTGGGCCGCCCGGGGTGAGCCGGGACCTTCAACCGATTTCTCGAGTGACCGACGGTCTTCGGTGGAACCGAGTCAGAATAGCGCGCCGCTCCCCGATCAGCCAAAACGTTCGCTCAGCGCACCGAATTGGCCAAGTGTGCCGCGCCGACGAGGCCCGCGTCCCCGCCCAGCTCGGCGGGCGACACGGTCAGATCGCGGATGAAGTCCAGGCCCGCATAAGTCGTCAGGGCCTCGCGCAGCGGGTCGAACAACAGCGCGCCGGCCTTCGCGACGCCGCCCCCGATCACGACGCGGTCGAGGTCGCACACCGCGGCCACCGATGCGATCATCCGGGCAATCGCGTCCGCGCCGCGCCGGAACGCCCGCAGGCCGACGGGGTCGCCGCGGTTGGCGGCCTCGGCGAGAGCCTTGGCGTCGGCGTAGGCGGGCGCCTGCCAACCGTGCTCGTGTGCCCACCGGGCCAGATGCGGGCCCGACGCCACCGTCTCGACGCAGCCGCGACCACCGCACGCACACGCCTGCCCGCCGGGTTCGACGACGACGTGCCCGACGTGGCCGGCGTTGCCGGTGCGCCCGTGGTACGGCGCGCCGTCGAGCACCAGCCCGCCGCCGATGCCGGTGGACACGACCATCCCGAGCATGAACTGCGCGCCCCGCCCGGCGCCGCACCACCATTCGCCCAGCGCCATGCACAGGCCGTCACCGCCGAGACGCACCGGCACACCGGTCACCGCGGCGACGCGCTGCACGATCGGGAACCGCCGCCACTCGGTGATGTTGATCGGGCTGACGGTTCCGCCCGGGATGTCGACCGGCCCCGCCGACGAAACGCCCACCGCCGCCACCGTTCCACCGGCCGCGGCCTGTATGTCTGCGAGCAGCGATTCCACGGCCGCCCATACCGTCTCGGCGTCGCCGTCCGGCGTGGGCCGCTTCGCGCTGTGGACGAGGGTCCCTTCGGGATCGACGAGGCCCGCGGCGATCTTGGTGCCGCCGATGTCGAGTGCCAGGACGTGAGCGCTCACCAGTTCCCTCGCCTCTTCGCGCAAGCGCTCATCAGTGCCTGTGGGTGTTGTCGGGTTGCCGGGGATCACCGGGGTGTTCGTAGCCCCGCGCCAGCCCCACCACGTCGGCACATCGCGAGTCCAGCCAGCGACGGTAATCACGGCGCCTGGCGGCGGCGAGCAGATGCGCGGTGACGAGGGGGCGCACCTCGTCCAGTGCGGGGCGTTCGGGTGCGCGGTGCCACCCGCCGCGTAACGCCGGGCTCGTAGCGAACCGGAAGGGGTTGCGGCAGTGATAGTCGCGCACCTCGGCGTCACTCACCGCGACGCGGGCGGTGACCCGTGCGAACACGGCGCGACCCAGCGGTTCGGCCAGCGTGGACGCCGCCACGCTGCCGATCTCCAGACGGGCGACCTCGTCGGGCAACACGTCCTGCATGGCCGGCGCGTGATCGCCGCACGCACCGAGCATCCGCGCTTCCGCCGCGACCACCCGCTCGGCGACCAGGACCTGGGTGATCCAGCGGCGCAGTTGCCGGGCCTCGCTCGTCCCCGGCCTCGGCAGCGCATCTGCCGCTCCGCCGGCCCGCAAGGCACGTTCCCGGGCATCGACCTCGGCGACGGTCACGCACTCGCCCCCGACCGTTGCCGCAACGCGAGCGCTCATCGCCGCCCTCTGCTCTTCGCGCGAGCGCTCATCGCCGCCGCACCCGCACGGATACCGCCGGTGAGTACACCAATTCACCCGCGCAGGCCACGCGGATCAACGCCCACCACCGACCGGGTTCCGCCCACACCGGCGGGGTGACGTCGAATCCCAGCTCGACAGTGCCCCGCGCCGGGATGACATCTCCGATGATGTTGGGCCCCAGCCACTCCCACGTACCCCATGGCGAAATCAGATGCGCCTCCACCGCGAGATCGGCATGTGCGTCGGTCCCGACGGTGACGCGCAGCCGCGCCGTCTCCCCGGCGGCGACGTCCACCGGCCGGGGTTCGGCGACGAGCCGCAGCAGCGTGTCCTCGTGACCGCCGAGCGAGATCACGCAGACGTCCTCGACGGTCTGGTGCCAGGACGCGGGGATGGCACCGCCGGTGGCGGCCAGCTCGGCGCGCACCGGATACAGTCCTGGCGCCGCACGCTCCGGCACCGTCACCTCGACGGTAGACTCCAGGAACTCCCCGGGCGGCAACACGAACGGCAGTTCGGCCATCCCGAGACCCCAGCCCGCCGGCGCCACGAGGCGAACCCTGCCGTGCAACGCGGTATCGGTCGCGTCACTGGCTGCGGTGAGCCTCAGCGAGACGACACCGTCGGACTGCACCTCGAGGCGGTGCGGATGCAGGTGCGCGACGGCAGGCAGCCCGCCGAGCGGGGCCGGTCCGCGGTTGTGCAGCCAGTACCTGGCGTAGAGGGGCTGGGCGGGCTCGGCGTCAGGGGCCAGGTTCACCTGGTCGGCGCTCAGCACCCGCGGAAGGTTGAGTTGTGTTCGCAGAGTGGCGATTTCGTAGCCGTGCAAGTGCACGGTGTCGGCTTCGTCACCGAGTGGCTGTTCGATCAGGTCGAGGCGGGTCGGCGACGAGATGTTGCGCAGCCCCGACTGCACGGTGACCTCCACGTCGCGGCCCATCGTCTCGACGAGCCGCACAGCGATCCCGTCACCCGCGTCGGCGTGGCGGGCGCTGCCGCCGGCCGTGGGGTTACCCAGGGCCTTGAGCGCACCGATGGTCACCGCGCGTTCCGGCTGCACCTCCAGCAGGGATCCCCATGCAGGCAGCCCGCCGAAGGTCGGGTCGTGATGGGCGACGACCGGCTCCAGCGGCTGATTGAACTCCGCGCTGCGGGAGGGCATGTCGATGTCGCGCCAGTCGCCGTCGCCGGCCGTGACGGCGTAGTCGAAGGTGTGCGTCCAGTGTTGAAGCTGGAAGTTGGAGCCGTCGGGAGCGGTGCGCCGGGGCGGGTCGATCCAGGTCCCCGACGGCCACCCCGTACACGAGCGCAGCAGGGAAGCGTGCAGGGTGCCGTCGGTGTCGACGGCGAAGCCGGGCATCCCGCGATTGATCACCGCGACGGTGCGCGCCTCGAAGTCCTCGACGGCACCGCGGACATCCTGGTCGACGACGATCTCGGCGTCGGCGAGGTCGTCGATCAGCGCCGCGATGGCGGCGTCGGTGTGCCCGTCGGCGCCGACGACCAGCACGGCCAGCGCACCCGGGTCTCGCAGATCAGCGCCGGGTACCCAGACGTCCCGCAGCGGCTTCGCTGCCGGGATCCACGCCAGGGCCGCGGAGGCGCCTGCGCCGAGAACCATTGCGGTGAAGGCGTTGTCGGTGGGTCCCCCCACGCTGATCCGGATGTCGGGCAGGTTCGAGTCGACCGCGAGGTCGCCGTAGCGGGGCGAGTCGGCGGCCGAGCAGGTGGCGGTGACCCCCGCCCGGGCGAGGGCGCTCATCAGGTCGCGGATCAGTGCGGCAGTGGTGGCGTCGGCCTCGGGTGGGGCCACCACCTCGGCCACCGAGACCGCACGCACGTCCCCGCCCCGGAAGCGCACCCGCACCGCCGACGACAGACCGAACCAGCCGTAGGCGGGGTTGTCCAGCGTGTGCGGAAACACAGCGGCGTCAACGGATTCGGTGGATCCAGGTTCGTGCAGGAGGCCGAATCCGCGGCCGATCACGGCGTTTCCGACCTCGCTGACCGGCATGGCGCCGGGCACCGGGCACGGCCACCGCAGCCGCAGAAGCCGGTCGGCACCGCTGAAGTCGTCGACGGTGGTACGGCAGTCGAGGCGGTCCACGCCCCGCCACAGTGTCAGCGTCTGCGTGTAGCGCAGCAGACCCGGGATCTCCCCGGTGACGACGAGACGCTCGCCCAACTCGCTGCGGTACCCGCGAACCGAGGTCGCAGGCTGCTGCGCCGACGTGGTGACCGGGCCCCTCGGGAGCAGATGCCACGGACCCTCCCCCGCCGTGGGGTGGGCGGGGTACTCGTCGTAGACGGCCAGTTCGTTGCCCACCGCGCCGTCGGCGATGAGTTCGCGTCCCGCGGCCACCAGGGAGCTGACCCCGCCGCCCCGTGCCTGGTCGACCCGCAGCCGGTAGTGGTCGTTGACGATCTGGGTGCCCGCCAGCGGCTCCCACTCGTCGACGTGGCGGCCGGGAACCAACCGGTAGGAGCACCAGCCCAGCGACGGGACACCGCGCGCCAGCCAGGTGACCGAATGCCCGCCGTGTTCGGACAGGACGGGGACCACATGTCCGTCGGTGTCGACCACATGCCCGGTGAAGGGTTCGTCCAAGTGGAGGGTCACGGCATCAGAGCGACTGTGGGACAGCGGGTTCCACACCACCACCTGGGCGTCGACCGCGGTGGAGAGCAGGGCGAGCGCGTTGTCCCTGGCGCCGGATCCCAGCTGCCATGCGTCGCGCCAGCCGGTCAGCAGGTCCAGGTAGACCTGGTCGGATTCCGATCCGGTGACGGCGTCGTGGTGCGCGCCGTAGGCCAGCTGGACCCAGGCTTTGGCCAGCGCCGCCTCGGGGTAGGTGGCGCCGCTCAGCAGCCCGGCGAACACCGCGAACCGCTCGGCCTGCAGCACCGCGTTCTCGGCCGCGCGGTTGGCCTGTTTGGTGTCGATGTAGGACACGTCTTTGCCGGTGTAGATGGGGTTCATGTCGCGGGTCTGCGGTGACGGCGCCGTTCCGCGGGTCCGCAGTTCGTCGCGGACGGCGGTGAAGAACTCGCGGGGCAGCGCGCAGACGAAGCGCGGCCAGGTGTAGCGCGAGTTCCAGTCCCGGTGGATATCGGTGACCCACTTGTTCGGTGGGGTGTAGTCGGTGCCGACGGGCAGCAGCACGTTGCGGGTCAGCGCGACCTTCTTCATCGTCGTGAAGAGGTCGTAGGTGGCGGCTTCGGCCTCCTGGAGCGAGGCGGCCGAGTCCATCCACCATCCCGCCGAGTAGTGCGCGGGCATGTAATGGGTGAGCAGGCCACGCCCGGACGGCGCCATCCACTCGAACTCGCTGGCGAACTGCATGCGCTCGGGGTCGCCGGCCAGACCGTCCACCCCGGCCATGGGTCCCCACTGGTGGTGCGGCCCACGTGCCCATGAACTCGATGTCAGGCCCGCGTCGGCAGCCATGCCCGGAAACTGGGGATCGTGGCCGAACACGTCGAGCTGCCACGCCGTTTCCGGGTCGGCGCCCATCACGTCGCGCTGAAACCCGATGCCGTGCACGAAGTTCCGGATCGTGGTCTCGGGGCTGGTGAGGTTGGTGTTCGGCTCGTTGTAGGCGCCCCCCATGATCTGGACGCGGCCCTCGGCGATCAGCCTGCGCAGGTCGGCACGGTGCTCGGGGTGGGTGTCCCAGAACGGTTTGAGGTAGTCGACCTCGGCGAGCACGAACTTGTACTCCGGTTCCCGCCTGGCCATCTCGAGGTGGGCGCTCACCAGTTCGAAGCCGTTGGTCTGCCGGCATCGACCGGGCGGTTCCTCGGTCCACAGGCTGGTGTAGGCGGCCTGGGTGTTCCACCACACCGGGTCGTAGTGGAAATGGCTGACCATGAACATCGTCCAGCCGGGCTCGGCGACGGTGAAGTCGAATTCGACGGCGTTGTCACCTGCCACCACCCGGGCCCGCCGCCGCTGTCCGGCGACCGGTTCGGTGACGCGGACCGCGACCTCGACCGGCCCACCATCGGGTTCGGCGAGTACGTCGCCGACGGTGTGCAACCCGGGTCCGTCGACACGCACCGGCGTCGGGGCCGAGGCGCCGCGGTGGGACACCCGTACGAGCTGCAGCGGTTCATCGGGCGGCCCGGTGAACAGCTCCGTCGACTCCGCCGCGAGCACCTCGATGGGCATTGGTCGAGACTACCGAGCGGCGCGGGCGATCCGTTCGGCAACCACGCGGACCGCGTCGACGACTTCCGGCGGCTCCAGCACCTCGAAGTCACACCCGGGCAGTGCCAGCCACGGCACCATCTTCTCTGGGTCGTCGGCTCCGGTAGTGACGATGCAGGCGTCGGGGCCGTCGGCTTCGATGTCCACCGAAGCGGCCGAAAATGTCTGTGCGACAACGTCTCGTGGTGCGAAGTAGCGCACCCGTGCGATGTAGGGGTAGGGCGCGGAGGAGATCGCGCGACGGACATACGACGCGGCGTCGGGCGCCTCACGCGGGATGAACGTGCTGCCCTGTGCCCGCACGTCGGACATCCGGTCCAGGCGAAGGCTCCGCCAGTCGGCGCGGTCGCGGTCGAAGCACAGCACGTACCAGCGGCGCCCGGTCGTCACCAGGCGATATGGCTCCAGCCGGCGCTGAGTGGCGGCGCCCCGGACGTCGACGTAACCGGCTGTGACGTGCTCATGGTCGCGGCTGGCCCGGGCCAGCGTCATCAGCACGTCGGGGTCGACGGGCGTGTCCGTTGCGGCGCCCAGCGTCACCGTCGCGTCGTGCACGGCGGACACTTGTGACCGCATCCGTGCGGGCATCACCTGGTCGAGCTTGCTCAGCGCACGCAACGCCGACTCCCCGATTCCGGCGACACTGCCCCCGGCGGCGACGCGCAGGCACACGGCCATCGCGACCGCCTCGTCGGGATCGAGCAACAGCGGCGGGAGTGCCGCGCCCGCCGCGAGTTGGTAGCCGCCGCCGTGGCCGGTGCTGGCGTGTACCGGATAGCCCAGGTCTCGCAGCCGGTCGACGTCGCGCCGCACGCTGCGCGTCGTCACCCCGAGACGCTCGGCGAGTTCCTGGCCGCGCCACACCCGGCGGGACTGCAGCAGGCCGAGCAGTTGCAGGACACGACCCGTCGTTTCGGCCATACCTGGAGTTTGCCTCAGTCTGCGGACAGAAACTGTCCTAAGCAGATGTGAGAGTGGACCCATGCGCAACGAACTCGCCTCTCACCTGGCAGAACAGCTCGATTTCCACTGGCGTATGCAGCTGCGCCCCCGGCTGGACGGGCTGACCGACGACGAGTACTTCTGGCAACCGGTCCCCGGCTGCTGGACGGTCCATCCGGACGGGGGGATCGACTTCGCGTATCCGCCGCCGCAGCCTGAGCCGTTCACGACCATCGCGTGGCGGCTGGCGCATGTGATCGTCGGCGTCCTCGCGATGCGCGTGCACTCCCATTTCGGCGGCCCGCCCGCCGACTACGGGTCCTGGAACTACGCCACCGACGCGGCCGGCGCCCTCGCCCAGCTCGACGCGGCGTACGAGCAGTGGCGTGATGGCGTGCTCGGTGTCGACGACGCTGGCCTCGCCGCGCCGTGCGGACCTGCGGAAGGCCCGTACGCCGAGGAGACGATGACGACCCTGGTCCTGCACATCAACCGCGAGGTGATCCACCACGGAGCCGAAATCGCCTTGCTCCGTGATCTCTACATCCACACCCACAAGAAGGAGAACTGACGATGCCCGCCATGCCACCCCCCATCGCCGACGAGCGCGCCGGACTCAAGGAGTACGTCGCGGCGCAACAGTATGCGTTCCACGCCATCGCCTTCGGGCTGACCGACGAGCAGGCCCGCTCCGCGCCATCGGTCAGCACGTTGTCGATCGGCGGGTTGATCAAGCACGTCACGAGCTGCCAGCGCGGCTGGATGGAGCGGGTGGCCGCGGCGCCGGAGCTCACCGAGAGCGACAAGCGCCCGATGGAGGATCAAGCCGCCGACTACTCAAATGAATTCGTGATGCGTGAGGACGAGACGCTGGCCGAGATCCTGGCCCACTTCGACAAGCAGAACGCCGAGACGATCCGGCTCATCGAGACGTCGGATCTGGGTGCGGCGGTGCCGATTCCGCAACATGTGCCGTGGTTCCCCAAGGACGTGCCCGCGTGGTCGGTGCGCTGGGTGATCTTCCACATGATCGAGGAGCTCGCCCGCCATGCCGGCCAGGGGGACATCATCCGCGAAACAATCGACGGTGCAACGCTTTACGAACTGCTGGCCGGACTGGAGGGGTGGCCGGAGACCGAGTGGCTCAAGCCCTGGAAGCCGGCGGCCGCGGTGTGACACGAACACCTCACCCCTTGTGCCGAAACGGCATTCCAGCAGCAAGAAGTCGAGAGGAGTCCTGCTGGAATGCCGTTTCGGCGAAAGAAAGCGAACTAGCGGAGCACGAACTGGAGTGCGTAGTCCACGACGGTGTCGAGGTCCTCGCCGAGGTGTCCCGCCAGCCACTGCTGAGCCAGCTCCGCCATGGCGCCGGTGTACATCGCCGCCCCCACCATCGCGGCGACCGGATCGGTGCCGGGGTGCAGCCGCCAGCCCTCGCTGAGGACTGCCTCGCGCAGCAGGTCCTGCGTCGCCGCGCGCCGCACCGTCAATACGGGATTGGCGCGTGCGTCGGTGAAGAGCACCCGGCCACGTCGCGCGTCGGCAGAGCTGAAGTCGAGCACCGCGGCGATGCCTGCCCGGGTGCGGGCGCGCAAGGTGTCCCCTGCCGTGGCCATCGCGCTTTCGATCGCCTGGCCGAGTTCGGCGCTGACCAGGTCGTAGACGGCACCGAGCAGGTCGTCGGTGTCCTTGAAGCTCTCGTAGAAGTAGCGGGTGTTCAGGCCGCATTCACGGGATACCGAGCGAACCGACAGGGCGGCCTCGCCCCCGTCGCCGAACAAGCGGAAGGCGGCGTCGACCAGCGATGCACGCCGCTCTGCGCGCCGGTCGGTCAGGGGGACGCCCGCCCACTTGGTCGGATTGGGCGCCGGATTCGACGGGGCAGCGGACACCGCCTCAGCCTAAGCCGCCGCATGCCAGTTCTGGTCACATCCGTATCCAAAAGGTATTCTGGCTACACCCGTGACCACACTTGGAGGTTGGATGTTCCTGCCGCATCAGTTCGTCGGACAGCTGCTGGACAAGCAGATCGATCAGAACATCCGCCGCCACTTCTTCCGCGGCATGGAGTTCGCCGAACCGGTCGGCGACCCCGGCTGGTTCGGACCCGGCAGCGCGGTGTGGCACGTGCACTCCCACATGGAGGCACTGATCTTCGGCCTGCAATGTGCCGCCTACATCGAACGCCTCGACCCGTCGATCTACTGGATGGGGATCCACCACTCGCGCCTGGTCAAACCGGAGTCCAGGAACGACCCGATGCCCCAGATCGACCCGAAGGGCGCCGCGGTCCGCCTCGGTCATTCGGTGGCGTTCTTCATCGGCACCGCCTACGGCTCGACACCGACCGCCGAGCGCCTCGCGCTTGCGGTCCGCTCCATGCACCACACGATCAAGGGCACCAGGCCCGACGGGGCGCGCTACGACGCCGACGACCCCGACTGGCTGCGGTGGAACTATGCGACGGTGGTGTGGGGCATCGCCACCGCCCACGAGCTGTATCATCCACAACCGTTGCGGGGCAAGCAGATCGACCGCTACTACGGTGAGTTCGTGCGCGTCGGGCACGCCCTCGGCGGCACCGACCTGCCGTCCACCAAGCAGGAGACGCTGGACTGCCTGAAGTCCTACC